>JAABUS010004469.1_pt1 | contig 20090 bp, 21 predicted proteins | sample 5560161 | NCBI WGS metagenome assembly JAABUS01 (sample SAMN10711885, study PRJNA513376) | rock metagenome | isolation source: Antarctica rocks | place: Antarctica: Victoria Land, Trio Nunatak nord | collected 2016-01-04 | reverse complement strand
GATAGCAAGTATACAAGTAATAAACAGATTAAACTCTTCTGAAGCCTCCAATAGTTGGTATGATGAAAATTGGAATCCAATGATGAACCTAACCTCTAATTATTCCAGAGGAACAGTTCAAAAGTCGCCTGAATGCCTCACGGAAATGATAGAATATGCCAGAAAATTAAGCAAAGCTTATGAAATATTTGTCAGAATAGACTTTTATGCTACCGATAAAGGAGCTGTTTTTGGAGAATTTACCCCTACACCTGCCTTTGGCAAAGGTTTCACTCCTGCCGGGGATAAGTTGTTAGCGGATTATTGGGATAGATTCTGTAAAGGAAAGGTTTAAAATTTTACAAATTGAGACTGCCGGCTATAGTAAAAAAAAAATCTATCTGTATTATAATATTATCAGAAGAATCATCAAATTAAAACCACTACGTTTGTAATTAAAGATTAAAAACGTTTAATTATTTAATTATTATAACAAAAATGTTAAAACCAGTGACGCGCAAGTTATTGACATTGGTTGCTAAATTAACAGGCAAACATGTAAAATCAGAAGGAGAATTCTCTAAACGTATAAAAAAGAGACATAAGACATTTTGGAAAGATTCAAACGCTGAGATAGTTAGAAATACAATAATGAGTGATGGTGATCCAATAAAAAAATGGAAAAATGTGAAGAATTGGCAAAGAAAACTTAGCAACAAGTACAATTCAAGAGAGTTTGCGAAGATGCATAATTGTAAAGTGCCTGACTTATATTGGAAAGGAAGAGATTATAACCAACTGGATTTTGAAAAACTGCCTCAGCATTATGTTATAAGACCCACAACTGGTCACTCTTCCTATCTAGTCTTTCTGATGAATAATTCAGTAAACCTGATGAATAAGCAAACCTATTCCGGTGAAGACATCAGAAGCATAATGGCTAAAGCAATTAATGAAAATCCTAATGTTGAATTTCTTGTAGAGGAATTTGTCAGAACTGAAAAAGGGGAATATAAAATACCGGACGATTATAAAGTTTTTACATTTAACGGAGAAATTGCCTGTATACGAGTGTATAACAGGTTAAGTCCTTCCGAAGGTTTTACTACCTGCTACGATGAAAACTGGAAATTAATAGATGATGTCATGGTGGATTATGATAGAGGTACCTATCAGCAACCACCCAAATGCCTTGCAGAAATAATAGCATACGCAAAAGCATTAAGTAAATCATATGAAATCTTTATCCGAATAGATTTCTATGCCACTGATAAAGGAGCTGTTTTTGGAGAATTTACACCTACTCCTGGGTTAGGTCAACATTTCTCTATTGACGGTGATGAGTTATTGGCTGACTACTGGGATAGATTTTGCAAAGGAAAGGTTTAAAATTTTACAAATTGAGACTGCCGGCTATAGTAAAAAAAAATTCTATCTGTATTATAATATTATCAGAAGAATCATCAAATTAAATCAACTACGTTTGTAATTAAAGATTAAAGCGTTCAATTATCAATCATCGTAATAAAAAATGTTAGAATCAGTGACACGCAAGTTCTTGACAATTGCTTCTATGTTAGCAGGCAAAAACATCATCTCCGGAGAATTTAAGAAACGTATAAAAAACAGGCATAAAACATTTTGGCAAGCTCCGGAGGCCGAAAGGGTAAGGAATACCATTATGGTTGCCAGCGACCCAATAGAAAAGTGGAAAAATGTAAAGAATTGGCAAAGGAAATTAAGCAATAAATACAATTCGAGGGAATTTGCTAAAAAACATAATTGTAAAGTAGCCGATTTATATTGGAAAGGAAGAGATATTAACACACTTCAATTTGATAATCTTCCTGAACATTATGTAATAAGACCAACTATCGGGCATAGTTCAGCTTCGGTTTTTTTGATGAACGATTCTGTTAATTTGATGAATGGTATAACCTATTCAAAAGAAGATATTAAGGAAGCTTTGATTAAGGCTTTGAATGAAAATGAAAGTTTAGAGTTTTTGTTTGAAGAATTTTTAAGAACTGAAAGTGGAGTATATAAAATACCCGATGATTATAAATTTTACATGTTTAACGGAGAGGTAGCATCTGTGCAGGTGATTAACCGGCTTGGCCCTTCTAAAGGTTTCACAACTTGTTATAATGAGAACTGGCAGGTGATGGAGAATGTAAATACTTATTACCCAAAAGGAGAACATCAACAGCCGCCTGAATGCTTTCAGGAAATGTTACAAAAAGTTAAAGAATTAAGTAAGGCTTATGAGATATTTGTAAGAATAGATTTTTATGCTACCGATAAGGGTGCTGTTTTTGGAGAATTTACCCCAACTCCCTTTAGCGGTTCTTACTTCACTCCTAAGGCTGAGAAATTTTTTTCAACTTATTGGGATAGATTCTGTAACGGGATGGTCTGAGAGACGTGGACCTCACCCCTAACCCCTCTCCCAGGGAGAGAGGGAAAAAAGCCGAAAGTTGTTTTGCCTCCCTCTCCTTTGGAGAGGCTTGGAGATGAAGTCTCTATTAAAAGTGTATTAAATGAAAAAATTCCCGGAGCAAAATTTTTTGCTTAAAAATAATATTTCGCAGCAGCTATACCATGAGTTTGCCAAAGAGATGCCTGTTATAGATTATCATTGCCACCTTCCTCCTGCACAAATTGCACAAGACCTCCGATTTGAAAATCTTACGCAGATATGGTTATATGGAGATCATTACAAGTGGCGGGCAATGCGGGCACATGGTGCAGATGAAAGTTATTGTACAGGAAATAAACCAGACTACGAGAAGTTCTTAAAATGGGCAGAAACAGTGCCTTATACTTTGCGCAACCCTCTATACCACTGGACACACTTAGAGTTGCAGCGCTATTTTGGAGTATCTGAAATATTAAACGTAAATTCTGCAAAAAGAATTTATGACGATTGTACAGCCAAATTGCAAACACAAGAGTTTTCAGTTCGTAATCTTCTTCGCAAAATGAATGTGAGACTTGTTTGCACAACCGATGATCCTGCAGATAGTTTAGAGTTTCATCAGCAATTAAAAAAAGAGAGATTTGAAATTCCTGTTCTTCCTGCTTTCAGACCCGATAATGCAATGAATGTAGAAAATTCAGTGATTTTTAATAATTATCTGCAACGGCTCGAAAGCTCTGCGAATATTTCCATTGCTTCTTTTGAAAATTATCTCGATGCTTTAAAAGCAAGACACGATTTTTTTTCCTTAAACGGATGCAGTGTATCTGATCATGGTCTCCAAGAAATTTATGCGGAAGAATATACTGATATAGAAATTGAAGCGATTTTTAATACGATACGTTCAGGCAAAGAATTAACGGATCTTGAGAAACAGAAGTTTAAATCAGCGATGCTTATTCAATTTGCGGAATGGGATTGGGAGAAAGGCTGGGTACAGCAATACCATCTTGGAGCTTTAAGAAATAATAACGCAAGAAAATTCCGGGATTTAGGTCCTGATACCGGCTGGGATTCCGTTGGTGATTTCCCCCAGGGAAAAACTCTTTCAAAATTTTTAAGCAGGCTCGACAGTAATAACAAACTCACAAAGACTATTCTTTATAATCTTAACCCCGCAGATAATGAATTAATGGCTTCCATGATTGGTAACTTTAACGATGGCTCTGTTCCTGGTAAAATTCAATGGGGTTCTGCATGGTGGTTTCTCGACCAGAAAGATGGAATGGTAAAACAAATAAATACATTATCCAACATGGGGCTTTTAAGCCGTTTCGTTGGCATGCTTACAGACAGCAGAAGTTTCCTCTCTTTCCCAAGACATGAATATTTTCGCAGGGTATTATGTAATCTTTTTGGAGAAGAAATTGAAAATGGCGAATTACCGGATGACATTAACTGGATAGGTAAAGTGATTCAGGATATCTGCTTTTACAATGCAAGGAACTATTTTAACTGGCAACAAATTGATAAAACAGTAAAAGAGGCAGAAAAAGCTTTTTAAACTTATCTTCACTTTTATTTTGAAACTCAATGTTTCAAAATATTTGTTTATTTAATTTTTTAAAATACTTACTGCATCAATGGACTTTTCAGAACAACTCGAAAAAATCTTCGTATCTGAAGAAGAAATACCCGGAGAATTTAAACTGCCTTCCGAAGTACATCAAAGAGCTTATCTTTCTAACGGTGAGATGAAACAATGGGATGGTGTCGTACATGAAGTATTCTCACCTGTGTGTATTCGAACTGCTGAAGGATTGAAAAGAAAGCTGATTGGCACATATCCAGTATGTACCCAAGCAGAAGCTATGGAGGCATTAGATGCCGCCGTAGCGGCATATGACAATGGCCGTGGCGAGTGGCCTACAATGAGCGTTGCTGATCGTATTGCCTGCGTAGAAAATTTTACAGGGAAGATGATTGAGCAGAAGAATTTAGTAGTCAAACTGATCATGTGGGAAATAGGTAAATCATATACAGACTCAGTAAAAGAATTCGATCGAACTGTTGAATATATTTATGCCACCATTGATGCCTTAAAAGATATTGACAGAGTTTCTTCACGTTTTGATATTGAACAGGGAATTGTTGCACAGATCCGTCGTTCTCCGTTAGGCGTAGTATTATGCATGGGGCCATTTAATTATCCTTTAAATGAGACCTTTACAACACTTATTCCGGCCATTATCATTGGAAACACATTATTGTTTAAACCTCCCAAACACGGTACCTTATTGCATTTTCCATTATTGCCGGCATTCAAAGATTGTTTTCCTAAAGGAGTCGTAAATACCATTTATGGCAGAGGCAATACTATTGTTCCTGATCTTATGAAGTCTGGAAAAATTAATGTACTTACACTTATCGGATCAAGTAAAGTGGCTAATGAATTGAAGAAGCTGCATCCTAAAATAAACAGGCTTAGAGCTATTTTGGGTTTAGACGCAAAGAATGCAGCAATCGTTACGGCAAATGCAGATATAAAACTGGCTGTACAGGAATCTGTGCTGGGCTCATTGTCTTTCAATGGTCAGCGTTGTACTGCATTAAAAATAATTTTTGTCCATAAAACAATTGCTCAAGAGTTTTTAAAACAATTAACCGAAGAAGTTTCAAAGCTGAAATTTGGAATGCCTTGGGAAAAAGGTGTATCTCTTACCCCCTTGCCCGAGCCAAATAAGCCTGCATACTTACGGGAATGCATTGAGGATGCAAAACTAAATGGTGCATCGGTAATAAATGAAAATGGGGGTACAACTGTAGAGTCTTTTTTCTATCCTGCTATCGTTTACCCAGTTAATTATAAAACGAAGTTGTACCGCGAAGAGCAATTTGGCCCCATCATTCCTGTTATTCCTTATGAAAGTATGGAAGAACCAATTGAATACCTGATTGAATCTACACATGGCCAGCAGGTAAGTATTTTTAGCAATGACAGCCACGAAATAGCTTCATCCATTGATATCTTGGTCAATCAGGTTAGCAGGGTAAACATCAATGCACAATGTCAGCGCGGGCCTGATGTATTTCCGTTTACAGGGCGTAAAGACAGTGCCGAAGGAACTTTGTCTGTTGTTGATGCTTTGCGGTCATTCTCTATCCGTTCCTTAGTTGCGACGAAGCTTAATGAAAAGAATAAGCATCTTTTAAATGAAATTATCAGCCACCAAGACTCTAACTTTTTAAGTACAAAGTTTATCTTTTAAATGAAAAAAGTGCTGTGCTTTGGCGAATTGTTATTGAGAATTTCTCCGTCTGCAAATGAATATCTGGCAGAAAATCCCCTGCTTGTTTTTGTAGGAGGATCAGAAGCTAATGCAGCAACAGCATTAGCCGGTTGGAATATTCCTGTTAAGTACTGTACTGTTTTGCCTGATAACTTTATGTCAAAGCACGTTATTCATTACCTTGAATACCAGGGAATATATGCTTCGTCCATTGTATTCTTTGGTAACCGAATGGGTATTTATTATCTTGAGCGTGGTGCTGATTTAAAAGGAAGCAGTATATACGATCGTGAAAACTCATCTTTTTCACAGGTTAAAAGAGGAACGATAGAATGGGCTAAGATTTTACAAGATGTTTCCTGGTTTCATTTTTCTGCAGTAAATCCAGCTCTGAATGAAAATGTTGCTGATGTTTGTCTTGAAGCCTTGGAAGTCGCATCGGCAATGGGCATAACCATTTCTATTGATTTGAATTATCGGTCATCGTTATGGAAATATGGAAAGCAACCAATCGAAGTAATGCCAAAACTGGTTGAATATGCTAATGTGATAATGGGAAACATCTGGTCTGCTAAAACTATGTTAGGTACAGGTTTAGATGAGCATGTACATGAAAAGAACAGCAAAGAAGCTTACCTTGAACACGCCAGGACCACCTCAGCAGAAATTATTAAAAAATTTCCTAAGTGTAAAGTGGTTGCCAATACTTTTCGTTTCGACAGCGATTCAGATGATATCCTCTATTATACCTCCTTATTTAAAGATGGCAAGCTGTATTCATCTCCAGACTTTACAAGCCGTGGTGTGGTTGATAAATCAGGAAGCGGGGATTGCTTTATGGCAGGATTGATTTATGGCATAACCAAAGAGTTGCAACCACAGGAATTGCTTGATTACGCAACAGCAGCGGGATTTGGAAAATTGCAGGAAGTTGGAGATGCAACCAGCCATGATGTTCTCACAGTAAAAAGAATTAGAAAAGAACAATCTTAGTCATTTAGATAAATATAAATACAAAGGTGAGGAAGTCAAAATTACTTCCTCACCTTTGTTTCTTATTAATTTTGGTAATGTTAGTTATACCAGGAAGTAAGGCCAAGAATCCGTTACAAGGCTTTTTAGATTCTCTCTTAGCAAAGTAAGTATGTACAGGTTAAAAGATTTCCTGATGAAGTTTTTGAGTTATTATTTGATATGAAAGGGTGGACATGAAATTATGCAAGCGCAAAAAAACTTCAATTTGTAGAAAGGTATATTAACGATCTAGTCTACGAAAGATTAGCCCCTTTAGTAATTGAGGAGTTAAGGAACATTAAACCCGGGGTAGACAAAGAAACAGGAAGAAGAAAAGGTAAACATTATTTCATGGCTTACAGAAGAAATAGGAGTACCAAAATTACAAGAGCATTTATTTGCTTTAATCACATTAGCAAAAGCATCGTAAAAATTGGAAAATTTTTAGCGGATGCTTTAACGATCTTTACTTTTAATGATGAAGAAGCATCCTAAATACAAAAAGCACGTATAATAGTTAGGCGCCTGTTGTATTATTAAATAATCTATCTATTAAGTCGTCTAATCCTAATTGTCTTAGATAAGCTTTAGCTGTTCTGCTGGTTATGTATTCGTCCGAAACACATATTTGCACTTTTTTCCCATTTAAACCATGGTAATATTCAATATGCACGTCCTCTATTTTTTCCCTATATAAAAAACCTACCCCTTCACTTTGTATAATTTCCAAAAATAAATGTGTATCTATGGTTTCAAACATATTCCAAATTGATTTTAAACAGCTACTTCCATTTGGTCTTCTTGTAAAAATGTTTCCGCTTCTAAAAATTCATCTGGTATATTAGTGTTTGAGGCACTTAATTTCGCATTAATATTCTTCCTTTCAAGTAATTGTTTTAATGCTGTTGCATCAGGTGTTTTAAAACCTAATTTTAGCATTTGTAAAACAAACGCTCTAAATCCTTGCTGCTGTATCCAAAAATTTAAAAAGGACTTCACCATTATTTTAGCTCTCTTATTTGCTTCATCCTTATTAGGTGAAGAATAGTAAAGATCGAAAGCTGGTATAAAGGTAGAAACCATTTCACCTTCTTTTATATGGTGAGCAAAAAAACCCCATTTGAGACCGTTTTTATTTATGTTAATAAATATATCTCTTTTATGTGCCATTGCTTTTTTTCTTACAATTTACAATAATAAATCAAAAATTCTTAAGTTAATTTAAAACTTTCGTTTTCTTCCTGCCTTTAACTATGATATTACCTTAATTTTTTAAAGTTTAATCTTAACAACCAGTTTTTTAATTGGTCCTTCACCAATTTGCGGAGCGTGCACATCTTCAGGATAAAATATGGCAAACTGGCCAGCTCGTAAAGTGAAATAAGTATCTGGCTTGTCGTTATAGAAAGTAACATCTTTCTCTGCATTATATTCTCCTTTTGCAGAAGAAACTCTTTCTCTTGCACTCCATCCTATTTGTTCTTTTCCTGTTGGACAAACCTGTATATCGAGCCAGTAATTATGGCATTCGAACTTTGCTTCTTCCCTGTTATAACCCTCTTTTTCAGAAACTGCTGCATGAAGTTCCGGCCCGTCAATTGGATATTTACCGACTTCAATTGTTTCTAAATGCTGGTCTTTAATAAACTCAAATGCTTTTTCAAAACGTGGATGAAGGTTAATGTATTTATCTGAATTAGACAAAGAATCAATAATCATAAAGCAAATATTATTTAGTGTATAATAGAATTTGTTTTGCCGATAAAAGATATGAAAGATAAAGTGATTGCGACGCAACGATGATGCTATAAAAAACAACCGCTGGTATAACCATTTTTATTAAATAATAATTCCGTCTGCCAAAAGGCGAGGCGCCTTTATTTTATTTCTTCCTCTCTTTTGGGCAGGGCTACTCCCCTTTAAGAGGTTAGGCACTTATCTTTGTACACGTCCTGAAGCATCACCTTTCATAAGGCCTTTTACTTCTTCTAAAGCAGCATGGTTAAGGTCACCTGGAATAGTATGCTTTATTGCCGAAGCAGCTACTCCAAATTCTGCTGCATCATTCATAGGCATGCCCGTAACAAGACCGTAAATGAAACCACTTGCAAATGAATCTCCGCTGCCTACACGGTCAACAATGCGAACTTCGTATTGCCTTGTGTGATAGAATTCGTTGCCATCATAAACCAGGGCGCTCCATCCGTTGTCAGACGCACTATGGCTTTCTCTTAACGTAGAAGCTATGTATTTAAAACCAAACTTTTCTTTCATTTGCCTGAATACATCTTTATATCCTTCGAGATTTAATTCGCCTTTAGTAATGTCGGTGTTGGCGGCTTTAAATCCTAATGTTGTATCAGCATCTTCTTCGTTACCAATACATACATCTACATACTGGCAAAGATTTGTCATTATCTGCCGTGCTTTTTCTTTACTCCATAATTTCTTACGGTAGTTAAGGTCTATACTTGTAGTAATGCCTTTGGCTTTAGCGGTTTTTAAAGCAGCCTCAGCTAAGGCAGCAGCTTTATCGCTTAGAGCAGGGGTAATGCCTGTAGTATGGAACCAATCGGCACCTTCTAAAATTTTATCAAAATCAAATTCACTAATATCAACATCTGCAATCGAAGCACCGGCACGGTCATAAACAACCTGCGAAGCCCTCATAGAAGCACCTGTTTCTAAAAAATAAATACCTAATCTGTCTCCGCCTCTTACAATGTATTGGGTGTCTACACCATATTTGCGCAAATGGTTTATTGCAGCTTGTCCTATCGGGTTTTTAGGGACTTTTGTTACGAATGTTCCATTCTCACCGTAGTTACATATGGCTGCTGCAACGTTAGCTTCACCACCGCCATAAGTTGCGTCAAAGCTATCAGCTTGTACAAATCTTTTAAAATCCGGAGTAGATAATCTCAACATAATTTCTCCGAGAGTTACAATTTTTTTGGGCATAGCGAATTCTTACGTATTAAAGTTTGAAATAGTTATTAAGGGGAGGTCAAATATATAAATAACAAATTATTATTGCCTGTTGTATTAAAAAAATATTAAGACATTTGTTTCAACAATTTTTATCTTTTACACGCCTTGTAAAATTTTAATTTGTCTAATCAAAGTTAGATATAACTTTATTGCTCAATACTTAAACCAATAGAAACGTTTCTTCTATTTGGCACTTTTACTTTATGTCTGCTTATTTCGAAATATGCCGTTTCACCAGTTCCTTATTCAAATGCGTAAATAAACTTTTAATTTAATATTTAAAAAAAACATGGATAAAAAAGCACAAATTTTAGAATTAGTTCCAAGGCAAGGTGTACTGCCTTTATTTTTTCATAAAGATCCAGAAGTAAGTGTAGAGGTAATGAAAGCTCTTTATGAAGGTGGTATAAGAGCCCTCGAATATACTAACAGGGGAGAAGCGGCTTTTGTAAATTTTAAACAAATGAAAGAAGTGCGCGATAAGGAAATGCCTGAAATGATGTTAGGTATTGGAACTATTAAAAATGGTGAACAGGCAAGAAATTTTATTGAGGCAGGCGCAGATTATATAATTAGCCCCGGCTTCGTAAAAGAAGCCGCTGATGAAGCAAATAAAGCCGGTTTACTATATGTACCTGGTTGTATGACACCCACAGAAATTATTGCAGCTGAACAATACGGTTGTCAATTTATAAAATTGTTTCCCGGAAATATTCTTGGGGCTGATTTTATGTCTGCTATTAAAGAATTGTTTCCTGATTTAATGTTTATGCCTACCGGAGGTGTTGACCTGGATAAAGAAAATATTTCAGGATGGTTTAAAGCAGGTGTGCGTGCTGTAGGTATGGGCAGCAAGCTAATAAGTAAATCACTGCTTGAGCAAAAAGACTATTCAAAAATAGCATCGCTGACAAAAGAGGTAGTAGACATTATTAGCAGTATTAAAAATAATTAAAAATAATTAATTATAATTCATAATTAATACTATATATGATACTTACTCATGCAAAAAAAGCTGCTTATCAGGCAACTTTTCCAAATTATGTAACCAGCCAGGATGTAAACAACACGATTAAAAAAAGATGCAGAAATAAAATAAACTTTACATGAATCAATCCAGGGTTGGACAGTACAGGTGGACTATATGTTCTTTAGTTTTTTTCGCCACTACCATCAACTATCTTGACCGGTCTGTTATCAGCTTGCTCAAGCCCTTCCTGGAAAAACAATTTGCATGGACAGAACAGGATTATGCTCACATAGTTATTGCCTTCCAGGTTGCTTATGCTCTTGGACTACTTACTGTTGGACGACTAATTGATAAAATAGGGACTAAGTTGGGATACGCCCTTTCAACATTAGTGTGGAGCATAGCAGCTATTGGTCATGCTTTGGCAAATAGTACATTCGGTTTTGGTGTTGCACGCGCTGCACTGGGAGTGAGTGAGGCAGGTAATTTTCCGGCAGCAATAAAGACAGTTGCTGAGTGGTTTCCCAAAAAAGAAAGAGCATTAGCTACCGGTGTTTTTAACTCCGGCTCTAACATAGGCGCTATAATCGCGCCGCTAACTGTACCCTGGATTGCTGTAAACATGGGTTGGAAATGGGCATTCATCCTTACAGGAGCAATAGGTTTTATATGGGTTTTTTTCTGGTTTAGGATGTATGAAATACCTGCAAAGCATAAGCGCTTATCAAAGGCAGAGAATGATTATATTCTCAGTGATAATGAAGATATTCCAACAGAAATTACTGATCAAAAAGCAACTGCGGTTTCATGGTTAAAAATATTAAGTTTCAGGCAAACATGGGCTTTTGTAACAGGCAAGTTTTTAACCGACCCTGTCTGGTGGTTTTATCTTTTTTGGCTGCCCGCATTTCTTAAGGCACAATATCATATTGAGGGCACCGCTTCTGCTATTCCCATAGCTGCAGTATATTTTATGACTACCTTCGGCAGCGTTTTTGGCGGTTACCTTCCTTTATATTTTATCGGTAAAGGCTGGCCCGTTTACAGAGCGAGAAAAACTTCAATGCTTATTTATGCCCTCTGTGTTATACCTGTCGTGTTTGCCCAATACGTTGGTTCGTTCAGTATGTGGTATGCTGTTCTTATCATTGGTTTTGCCGCCTCTGCCCACCAGGCATGGAGCGCAAACATTTTTACCACAGCCTCCGATATGTTTCCCAAAAAAGCTGTGGCTTCTGTTACTGGTATCGGCGGCATGGCAGGAGCTATCGGCGGTATTTTGATTGCCTGGGTTTCAGGCGTTCTCTTCGACCATTACAAGGCTCTCGGAAAAATTGAAACCGGTTATTATATTATGTTTATCGTTTGCGGAAGCGCTTATATCATTGCATGGCTTGCCATGCATTATCTTGCTCCGCGACTTCGGAGGGTGGAAGTATAAAGTGTGCAGAAGAACTCTTCTTTTATTTTTTTGGAACAAGCAGTTGTTCTTTATTCGCCATCGTTGTGTCACTCACTGCATCGGCAAATCTTTTTTCAGCTTTTTTATTTCTCACCAGATAGGCACAATAGAAACATAGGAAGCACATAGAAAATCCTATGTGAAATCTCTGTTCTTATGCTTCTATGTGTTTAATTTCTTCCGGTTGAAAGACGCTTGTAACTTTACCTTTGTATTCAGCTAAAAATATAATGAGTTATAATGATATCAGTAAACGAAGCAAAAGATATTGTACGAAACAACATAAAACTATTAACCCCGGTAACAATTCCATTACAAGAAGCCTCAGGATACGTATTAGCTAACCATATTTATGCTTCTATTGATATTCCTGCATTTCCTCAATCTGCTATGGATGGCTATGCCTTTTCGTTTAATGATTTTAGCCCAGGTCAAAGATTGGAAATAGCCGGGGAGGTGCCTGCGGGTATAAATAAAGTCTTCAATAATCTTTCCGGCAAAGCTATACGAATATTTACCGGAGCGCCTGTTCCCAAAGGTGCAGATACAGTGGTAATGCAGGAAAAGGTGGCAGTTGAAAATACGGCACTATTAATTTTAGATGAACAATTAGTAAAGGGAAGTAACGTAAGACCCATGGGTTTAGAAATAAAAGCGGGAACCTTAGCATTACCATCAGGAACTTTTTTATCGCCTGCAGCTTTAGGATTTCTGGCAGGCACCGGGGTTTCAGAAGTAAAGGTATACCCTAAGCCTCGTATAACTATTATCGTAACCGGTAAAGAATTGCAGACACCGGGAAAGCCGTTGCTGCCCGGACAGGTGTATGAGTCAAATTCTGTTACTATAAAAGCTGTATTACATCAGCTTCACATTACAGATGTGGCAGTGGTGTTAGTCCATGATGATTTGGGAATTTTAAAAAATGCCCTGGAAAATGCTTTACTAACCTCAGATGTTGTGTTGCTGACAGGTGGTATAAGTGTTGGAGACTACGATTTTGTATTACAGGCAACCGAACAATGCGGAGTTGAAAAACTATTTCATAAAATTAAGCAGCGGCCAGGAAAGCCTTTATATTTTGGTAAAAAAGAAGAAAAGGTAGTTTTTGGTTTACCAGGTAATCCGTCTTCTGTACTTACTTGTTTTTACGAATATGTTATTCTTGCTATTGAGGGACTGACCGGGCGAAAGGATATTATAAAAGTTAAGCAATTGCAGTTAGATAAGGTTTTTACCAAAAAAACAAGTTTAACTCATTTCCTTAAAGGTTTATATAATGGTAAAACTGTATCTCCTCTCGATGCTCAGGAATCCTTTCGGTTGAGTTCGTTTGCAAGAGCAAACTGTTTAATTGTTTTAGAAGAGAATAAAGAAGATTTCAATGAGGGTGATGAGGTTGAAGTTCACCTATTACCTTTGTGATTTAATTCTTATGGCTGAATCTGCTTTACTCTTTTATTTTTTATTGTTCCTTGTTGCATTTTTATATGCATCAGTAGGACATGGCGGAGCAAGTGGTTACCTCGCACTAATGGCTATTTTTAGTATTACCCCAGAAGTAATGAAGCCCACTGCTTTGCTGTTAAATCTTTTTGTAAGCCTTACTTCTTTTATTCAATATTACAGGGGCAGACATTTTAAATGGAAGATATTTTTGCCGCTGGCTATTGCTTCAATTCCCATGGCGTTTATGGGGGGGCTTGTAGTAGTAGACGGTACGATTTATAAAAAAATACTTGGGGTGTTGTTGCTGATACCAATTATACGGTTCCTGTTTTTTAAAAATCCGCAGGTTGACCAGACAAAAAAGCCTCATATAATTCTTTCAGTAATTATCGGGGCGGTTATAGGACTTCTTTCCGGATTGATTGGTATAGGCGGTGGCATTATCCTGTCTCCCATTTTATTATTATTAAAATGGACCGATCAAAAACAAACTGCGGCAATAAGTGCTTTATTCATTTTTGTAAATTCGCTTTCTGGTTTGGCTGGTCAATTGACAAAGGGAATTCATTTTAGTACGGACATGTTTTGGTATGTTATCATTGCTTTTGCCGGCGGACTTTGCGGAGCTTATTTTGGCGCTTTACGTTTCAAACAAACTATATTAAAAAATATTCTTGCATCCGTATTGCTGCTGGCAGTTTATAAATTATTATTCACGCATGCTTAAAGAATTTTGAACCACAGAGGCACTCAACGGCAAAGAGTTTCACGGAGAAAATACAGTATACCTCTGTGTTTCTCCGTGTTCCCGATAGCTATCGGGATGGCTCTGTGGTTCAAAGAACAGCAACAAAATATCGTATGCCATTAAACATTATTATATTCGGACAAATAGCTGATATAACAGGCGTAAATAATATCGCCTTAGAAAATGTTGCTGATACTAATCAGCTAATTAAACAATTAAATTTAGCTTATCCAACCTTAGCTTCGGCTAAGTATGCTATAGCTGTTGATAAAAAGATTATCAAAGAAAACACGCCTTTACATAACAACAATACGATTGCCCTTTTACCGCCATTTTCCGGGGGATAGTTATGAATGAAAATCAATCATACGAAAGATATCATCGGCAAATGTTGCTGAAAGAAATTGGCGTGGAAGGTCAAAAAAAACTGTTACAGTCAAAAGTGCTTGTCGTTGGCGCTGGGGGTTTAGGTTGTCCTGCTTTGCAATATTTGGCTGCTGCAGGTATTGGCACAATTGGTATTGTGGATAATAATGTCGTGTCGCTTACAAATCTTCACCGCCAGGTTTTATATAGTACAAATGATATTGGTTTGCCTAAAGCAGAAAGAGCCGTTGCCGTTTTACAAAGCCTGAATCCCGACATTCAAATAATTCCGTACAACCTTCGGCTTACGAATCAAAATGCATTAGACATCATTAAGCAATATGATATAGTTGCAGATGGAACAGATAATTTTTCAACACGTTACATGATAAATGATGCCTGTGTATTACTGAATAAGCCTTTGGTTTATGCTGCTATATCCAGGTTTGAAGGACAGGTTGCCATTTTCAATTGTTCTAAAGATATAAATGAAAAGCCTGTCAATTATCGTGATTTATTTCCCAATCCTCCGGCCGAAGATGAAGTAATGAACTGCGCAGTCGGAGGTGTTTTAGGCGTGCTGCCGGGAATAGTTGGAAGTATGCAGGCGAACGAAACTATTAAGCTTATTACAGGTATTGGTCAGCCTTTAATCAATCGTTTATTAACTTATAATGCCTTAACTAACCAGGTATATGAATTATCTTTAACAGCATCAGATGAAAGTGATTCCTTGCTTCCAAAAGATAAAGATGCTTTCATGAATACTGATTACGAGTGGGCTTGCGCAGCAAATCATTCTGTAGAAGTTGATGCAAATCAATTTAATAGTTTATTAAAGAATGATAACATTACTGTAATTGATGTAAGAGAATTGAATGAAAAGCCTTTGGTAACAGAATTTGACCACATTCATATTCCTTTACATCACTTAAATGCGAAAGCCTTTTCTCTTAAAGGAGATATTTTTATTACATTTTGTCAGTCAGGTGGACGCAGTATGCAAGCTGCTAAATTATTGTTTGATACTTTTGGGACAGCAAAGAAAATATATAGTTTGAAAGGTGGCATTTTAAACTGGAAGAATCATTCACAAAAGCAATAATTATGTCAGACAGGAAACCAAAAAACATATTTATGCACGGAGCAATTCCTCCTGCTTTTATTGCTGACAGTATTCAAAAGCACAGTACAAAAACAAATATTGGCGCCCATAGTATTTTTCTCGGTCAGGTACGTGACGATATAATTGAAGATAAAAAAGTAACAGCTATAGATTATACAACTTACGAAGAAATGGCGCTTGAAAAAATGAATGAAATACGTGAAGATATATTTGCGAAATATGCATTAACCTGTATGCATGTATATCATAGCCTTGGTAAAGTTGCAGCAGGTGAATTGAGTCTGTTTGTATTTACTTCATCAAAACACAGAAAAATAGCCATAGCTGCATGCGAAGAAACAGTGGAAAGGATAAAGGCTGAACTTCCAGTCTGGGGTAAAGAATTGTTTGAAGATGAAAGCTATCAATGGAAAGAAAATAAATAATTATGGTTGACATAACCCATAAAGTAAGCAGTTTAAGGAAAGCAATTGCAACAGCCATTGTAAAAGTATCAAAGCAGGAAATCATTGATGCTATTCAAAATAAACAGGTGCCGAAAGGGGATGTTTTCGAGTTTTCGAGAGCAGCAGGTTTGCTTGCAGTTAAAAAGACAAGTGATGTTATTCCTGATTGTCATCCTTTGCCTGTAGAATATACAGCTATCAAACATTCTATAGATGGACTAAACATTATTATTAGTGTAGAAGTTCATACCATCTATCGCACTGGCGTAGAAGTGGAAGCCATGCATGGCGCAGCCATAACTGCATTAACTATGTATGATATGCTAAAGCCTATTGACAAAGCTATAGAAATATCAACTATAAAATTAGAAAGTAAAAAAGGCGGAAAATCTGATTACAAAGACTTTCCGGCACATACTTTAAAATGTGCCGTTATTGTCTGTTCTGATAGTGTTTCCGCAGGAACGAAGCAGGACCTGGCTGGGAAAGCTGTTATTAAGAAATTGCAGCAAAGCGGACTAAACACTTCAGTTTATGTAATTATTCCTGATGAATTTAATATCATACAAGGCAAAGCAAAACAATTAAGTGAAGAAGGTTTCAACCTGATGATCTTTACAGGTGGTACAGGTTTGTATAAACGGGACGTTACTCCCGAAGCTATTGAACCCCTCATAGAAAGAAATATCCCCGGCATAATGGAAGCTGCACGAAGCTACGGACAGGAGCGGACGCCTTATGCCATGTTATCACGAGGTGTTTCCGGATTTATTAAAAATACTTTAGTGCTTACATTGCCAGGCTCTACCCGCGGCGCTGAAGAAACAATGGATGCTTTGTTTCCTTATATTATTCATATTTTTCGAGTAGCCGAAGGGTTGAGGCATACGATTGATTAAGAATAGCCTTGAATAAAAAGGCGTAGTATTATTATTATAAAGGTTAAGCTTACTAACGGGTTTAACCTGATAAGACTGATTAGTGAAACGCCAAATTCATAAAATTCTGCTGTGATTTGAATACCATCTCCCCTGCTTTCCAAACCTTTCCCCGTCAACGATAAATAATTTTCACGGCTATATAGACCCATCAATAGGCACGAAAATTTTTTTTATTTTTTGTAACCTTTTCATATCCCGCTATCTCTAATTAAATTGGAAGAAAACATCTTCAAACAAGTATAGTGTATCTATTAAAACCTGTTATATGATTTACACAGCTATTGCATTTTTTGCTCTTGCAGCAATTCTTGGTATGGTCCTGCTGTCATTCGTTCTTAAAGGCCAGCCGACCCCAAAAGGAATTGTTTTTACACATGGACCTTTGGCGGCTATTGGTTTGGTCTTGCTTATTATTTATACAATTAATCACCCGGGCCCGATCGAAAGTATTGTTCTGTTTACTATTGCGGCTTTGGGTGGCGTTGTATTAGTTGTCAGAGATCTTTCCAAAAAGCCTGTTCCAAAGTGGCTTGCAATACTGCATGGATTGATAGCCGTTTCAGGTTTTATATTCCTGCTGGTTTTTGCGTTTACAAAAATGTAATTAAAAAGCCATGAAGATTTTAGGACATCCCGTACACCTGATGCTTATACATTTTCCTGCAGCATTATTTCCGGTGGAGCTTATATTTTACTATATTTATTATCGTACCGGCAATGTCTCATTTGCCGATGCTTCTTTTTATGCAATGGGTGCAGGTGCTATCCTGGGGTGGCTTGCGATACTTACCGGCACTATTGATCTTATTATGATTAAAGAAGAGCAGGCAGAAGCTAAGGTGAAAGCATTGATACATGGCTTTATTAATGCAACGGTAGTATTAGTATACAGCATTCTTGCTTATGTTCTGTATAAAAAATATCCTGATCTTCCTGCTGCCACAATAATGATGTTAGGTGTGAAGGCAGCTTTGAATATATTGATGATTGCAGGAAATTATTTAGGAGGAACTTTAATTTTGAAATATAAAATAGCAACTCATAATTAGCTAAGAATGACAAACATCACGAGCTTAGAGCAATTAACAGACAATAATGTTATCGAAAGAGTGGTAAATAATGAAGTACCGCTTTTTGAGGTATTAATAAGGAGATATAATTCTTATTTATACAAAATAGGAAGATCATACGGTTACAACCATCAGGATGTAGAAGACCTCATGCAGGAAACTTTTATTAATGCTTATCAAAATCTTAGCGGGTTTAATAACAGATCTTCTTTTAAAACCTGGCTCGTCAGGATCATGCTCAATAATTGTTACTCAAAAAGACAAAAGGCATCTGCCAGAAATGAGTTTGCATCAGAAAATTTATGGCATGAAAAAACCACACCTATGTTTTCAGAAATAAGTAATAATGATACAGAAAGAACTGTAGGAAACAGAGAGCTGACTACGGTAATTGAAAAGGCAATCAAACAAATTCCTCTTGATTACAGGATGGTTTTTTCTTTAAGAGAAATGAGTGGTTTTAATGTAGCTGAAACAGCAAAGGCCCTTAATATAACCGAAACGAATGTGAAGGTAAGATTGAACCGGGCTAAAGCAATGCTCAGAAAAGAAGTAGCAAAAATGTATTCACCTGAAGATATTTTTCAATTCAACCTTATATATTGTGATAAAATTACTGCTGCGGTTATGGAAAAAATAATTAGGATGAATAGTAGTTTTTAAAGTATTTATTTCTAAATCAAAAACTTTTAACCTGGAAAACTGTTAATCATAAAAATACCAAGACCGGAAGCTGAAAGAAACACTGGAACTATTATATTTACAAGATCAGCTTCTAAAAATTAACCATTTACAATACTTTAAAACCAGTCAAATGGCAATAGATAAATTGTCTGCTTCCCCAGGTGGCGCTCTTACATCGGGTGAAAATATTTCTTACTGGGTCGACTCAATAAAACCAATTGAATATGAAACGCTGAAGGAAACTATTTCAACACAGGTACTTGTTGTTGGGGGAGGTATTGCAGGTTTATCAACAGCATACAATGCAGCTAAAGCGGGATTGCAGGTAGTTGTAGTTGAAGATGGATTTATAGGCAGTGGAGAGTCAGGACGGACTACAGCCCACATTACGCATGCTTTAGATGACCGGTATACTGAAATTGAAAAAGTTTTTGGTGAAGAGGGAAGTCGTAAAGCTGCGCAAAGTCATACCGCAGCGATTGAATGGATAGAAAATGTGATTGCTGTAGAAAATATTGATTGTAATTTTAAAAGAGTTGACGGGTTTCTTTTTATTCATCCATCAGACACAACTGATAATCTGAAGGAAGAATTTGAAGCGGCCCAAAAGGCTGGATTACCGGTAAGATGGTTAGATTATGTTCCGGGTATTTCAGCAGAAGGTCCATGTATACAGTTCCCGCAGCAGGCTCAGTTTCATATTATGCATTATCTGGAAGGTCTTGCAAAAGCCATAAGAAGACTCGGAGGTAAAATTTATACGAGTACTCACGCAACGGATATTGACAAAAGAGGAGCCAAATGCAATGCTTTTCGTGTTACTGCTTCGCATATTGTTGTTGCCACCAATTCTCCCGTCAACGATTTGGTGACTATGCACACAAAGCAGGTACCTTTTCGTACTTATGTAATCGGGGCAAAGGTGCCTAAGAATAGTCTAAATGCTTCGTTGTGGTGGGATACCGGAGATCAGGATTCCAAATGGTTCTCTGCGCCTTATCATTATGTACGTACCCAGGAATTGGATGAAAATTATGATTTGCTGATTTCAGGCGGAGAAGATCATAAAACAGGGCAGGCCGATGACGAAGGCATTCCTGAAGAAAATCGTTTTGATGCTTTAATCAAATGGACT
>JAABUS010004468.1_pt1 | contig 20091 bp, 22 predicted proteins | sample 5560161 | NCBI WGS metagenome assembly JAABUS01 (sample SAMN10711885, study PRJNA513376) | rock metagenome | isolation source: Antarctica rocks | place: Antarctica: Victoria Land, Trio Nunatak nord | collected 2016-01-04 | reverse complement strand
TGAACCCGTCGCGATATCCGACCTGCTCGACACCCTCGAACCCAACACAATCCGCTAACCTCATCAACGCCACAGGGTGGGGAAATTCGATGAGCGACACTGGGGACTTTCGGTAAGCGTCATCACCACGTTGACGGCAGCGCGTGGAGTGACCCGCGATCTAGCTATGAGCAGCCCAGGACTTCGGTCCCGCCAGGCCACGCTCGACCTCTAGACCAGCGGACGCTCCAGCCGAACAGCCCGTCCAGCGGTAACCAACCCGCGCATATCAGTCTGACCGCGCGTCGCCCTGACACGCACGTCGACATGGTGCCGGCCGACCCCTGATCACAACGTCGATGAAGACAAGATCATGCGACGAATTTAGCGCTGCCCCTCGAACAAGCAGCACCTCCATATCAGCTAGTTCGTCTTTACGTAGAGGCGACGTCACCACCAGGTAGCAGACGGCGGTACAACGTCGAGCGGGACACCTCGAACACCCTGGCGACCTCGGTGTAGGTCTCCCCTCGGCGAGCATCGGACGGGCCTGCCGCGCCTTCGCCGGGATGAGCACCCTCTTGCGACCGCCGATCCGGCCACGGCGGCGGACGGCGCCGAGCCCAGCCCGGGTGCATTCCCGGATCAGGTCCCGCTCCGCTGACGCAAACCAGCGCTGTGATGGCCCGGGCCGGACACGCGGATGCCGCGATTCCACGGCCAGGGTCGGGTCGCGGGAAGCACGGAGGATGACGCCAGGCTGCGGATGGTGGACGCCGAGTGATGGTCACCTGTATCGTCGTCGCGACGGTACCGTTCCGTCCAAGAGGAAGGGAAACGCTATGAGCGCGGTAACCGACCAGGACCGCCGCGAGCGCGCGCATGCGACGTTCAAACGCGCCGTGCAGCTGCTGCTGGACCACGACATGACCGGGTTTGCCATGCTGTGGGCGCCCACTGGCACGATGGACTTCCCCTTCGCCGGAGCGGGGCAGCCGCAGCATCTGGACAGCCGGGAGGCGGTCGTGGAGTACTTGCGGCACTACACCGACATCGCGGACGTGCACGGAGCCACGGTGCACGCAGTGCACTTCACGCTCGACCCGGACACCATCGTCGTGGAATTCGAGGCCACCGGCGTCGTTGTGGCGACGGGACGCGACTACCGCATGCCCTACATCGCGGTCATCACCGTGGGCGAGGCGGGAATCGTCAGCTACCGCGACTACTGGAGCATGTCGATGATCGCACCGGCGATCGACCCCGCCTCGGCAGAGGCGGGAGCTCCGGCGTGAGCGAGCCGGTGCTGGTGACCGGTGCCACCGGAACCACGGGTTCCCGCGTCGTGCACCGCCTGCGCCAGCGCGGCGCGACGGTACGGGCGACGAGCCGCAGCGACCCCGGCATGACGCACTTCGACTGGCACGAGCGCGCGACATGGGCACCCACCCTCGACGGTGTTCGAGCCGTCTACCTGATCGGACCCACCGACGGCAGCGACCCGGCCCCACTCGTACACGACTTCCTGCAGGACGGGGCCGCCCTCGGTCTGCGCCGGGTGGTCCTGCTGAGCGCATCAGCGCTGGTCCCCGCCCCTGCCGGCCCGGGCGCGCTACCGGGCCTGGTTCGGAGTGCCGTGCCGGAATGGACGATCCTGCGGCCGTCGTGGTTCATGTCTAACGTCCTGGGCGACACGCCCCTGGCAGCGGGACTGCGCGCCGGTCAGGTGCGTACGGCCACTGGCGACGGCAAGGTCGCTTTCGTCGACCCCGACGACATCGCGGCAGTGGCGGTCGAGGCGCTGCTCACACCGACACCACTGAACGCCGAGCTGGTGCTGACCGGGCCGGCCGCGCACAGCTACGACGAGCTCTGCACGCTCGTCGCCCGGCTCGCTGGCCGCACCATCCAGCACGCCTCGCTCAGCGTCGAGCAATACACCGCGCACCTGATCGGCAACGGCGTCCCGGTCGCCTACGCCCCGCTGCTCGCCGGCCTCGACGAGCCGATCAGCCGCGGCAGCGAAGATCGTGTGACCGACACCGTTGAGCGCATCAGCGGCAGCCCGGCCGGCAGTCTCCAGCGGTTCCTGGAGCAGCACGCGGCGGAGATCGCGCGATGAGCCCGCATCTGCTATTTCCCGACCACGACCACTACCGGTTCGAGGCGATGCGAGTGCTCGGCCACGCCGCCTACGGCGGTGCCGACCTCGGCGAGGTGCTGGCCACCGTCGCCGGCGTCACCGCCGGGAACCCGTCCAGCTGGCACGAGCAGTGGACCGCGATGGGCGACCACATCTCCCTGGTCGCGCAGCGCAGCCGGGACGGCGGGCACCTGCTCAGCGCCCGCGACAGCCACCTACGAGCCGCCAGCTACTACCGCATCGCAGACTTCTTCCTGCACGGCAACGCAGCCGACCCCCGAATAGGCCAGTCGCACCACCGGAGCGCGGCGTCCTTCGCGGCACACGCCGAGCTCGCCCCACACGGCATCACTCCGGTGCGGATCCCCTTCGAAGGCGTCGAACTTGCCGGCTGGTTCTCCAGGGCTCACACCGGCACAGGACCACGCCCGCTGCTCCTGCTCCACAACGGCTTCGACGGCCCAGCCCAGGAGATGCACTTCTTCGGCGGCCTCGCCGCCGCGGAACGCGGCTTCCACACGCTCAGCTTCGACGGGCCCGGCCAGCCCACCGCCCTCGTCGAGCACGGGCTGCCGTTCCGTCCCAACTGGGAGACCGTCGTGTCCCCGGTCCTCGACCACATCCTGTCCGAGTACCGCGAGCTCGTCGATCCCGACCGCATCGCCCTGCTCGGACTGAGCCTCGGCGGGATGCTGGCCCCCCGGGCGGCAGCCTTCGACCCCCGGGTCGCCGCGCTGATCTGCGTGGACGGCATCTATGACGCCAGCACGGCCTTGTCCACCCCTTTGGGCACGGACCGAGCCGGGCTGCTGCGGCTGGCCGCCGACCCGGCCGGGGCCGAACCGCAGCTCGCCGCAGCCGCCGCCAACAACCCCATCCTCGCGTGGATCTTCGAACACGGGCAGTACGCCTTCGGCGTCCCAAGTCGGGTCGAGTTCCTCCGCGAGTACCTGCGCTACCACCTCCTGAACGGCGTCGCCGAACGTATCCGGTGTCCGACGCTGATCTGCGAGGCAGCCGACGACCTGTTCTTCGCCGACGCCGGGAGCCACCCCCCTGAACCCCGACGCCTCATGCAACACCTGACGTGCCAAGCCACGCTCTGCACCTTCACCGCCGACGAAGGCGCCGCCGCCCACAGCCACGGAGGCGCAGAGCGCCTCGCCATGACACGCATCCTGGACTGGCTCGAGGACACCCTCGCGACAGTCCCGGCCCGACCGGCGGCGAGCGCCTGACTCCGGCCCCAGCAAGTCACGCAACAAGCGCCACGGCGTCGCTGCAGACCAACGTCCTACGTACGCGGGACGAAACAGGACCGTCCCGAGTGCTACTCTGACGCCGTGACGAGCAGCGGCCGCGCTCCCAGTGGAGCTGCCGTCTTCAGCCCGTCCGTCACCGACGCGATCCTGACTGCGGTTATGGACGAGTGGATGGACTGCGGTGTCGCGCGTCTGTCGATGGATCGGGTCGCACGCCGAGCGAGAGTGGGCAAGAGCGCGTTGTACCGCCGCTGGCCGTCCAAGGTCCACATGGTCACCGAGGTGCTGGCCAGGCTCAGCGTCCCCACCGGCCCCCCTCCCGACACCGGGGAGCTTCGTGGCGACGTCCGGGCGATGCTGCAAGCCACCTACGACTGGCTCACCGACCCGCGCATCGCAGCCGTTCTGCCCGACCTGATCGCGGAGTCACAACGCAACGCCGCGCTGGCCGAAGCAACAGTCGAGCACGTGACCGGCCCCCGACTGGCCTGGGCACGCCTCGCCCTCGAGCGGAGCAAAGATCGAGGTGAGCTCAGAGCGCAAGACGTAGACGTCCTGCTAGACCTGCTCATTGCCCCGACCTTCTGGCGCCTTGTGCACGACCGCCCGGTCGACAACTGCCAGCTCGACCGGCTGTCCGAAGTGCTGCTCGAGGGGCTGCTCAAGGAACATTCGTGACCCCCCGAAACTTCCAGCGGGCCAACTGCCAGACCACCGTGTCCGCGGGGAGCCATTCCGGTAGTCGCTGGCGGGCTGGATCAGATCCTGTTTGAAAGTTGTCTACGGCTTGATGGACTTGTGCGCCTCCTCGATTGCCGCCAAAGTGGACCGGAAGTGGACCAGTGTGAGTGCTATAACTCCATCACAGTCCCGTTTCCGGTAAAGCGATACTAGGCGGGCGTGCTCGGCGTTGGCTTCCGCGATTTGTTGCGGTCGAGCGTTGAGTGAGAGCGCGACGTAGGACGCGGCGCCATCTCGGAGACCTTCGATGAGCGACGCGAGTCGACTGGAGCCGTCAACTGTGTTGAATACGGCATGGAAGTCTCGATTCAAGTCAGCCCAGGTGGACGTGTCGCACGGCTCTTCCATGCGCCGTTGTATCACCTCGGCCAAGGCGAGCTGCTCTGGGGTGATCGCGTCGATGACACGCCGGATCATGACCGGTTCGAGGATCATTCGAAGCTCGTAGAGTTCACGGACTTCAGCCATGTCCAGGGACCGAACGAGGGCTCCGCGATGCGGGTCGAAAACAACTAACCCCTCACTCGCGAGATCGCGAAGCGCCTCGCGGACCGGGGTGGTGCTCACCCCCAGACGCTCTGCCAGCTCGGTTTGCACGAGCCGCGAACCTCCGACAAGGGTGCCGCCGAGCAGCGCGGCGCGCAGCGCGTCCCGCACGTACTCGTGAGCGGTCCGGCTCCGAGCCGGTGCGGTAAGCCTGTCCAACCCAACCATTACTCACTCTTCAATCTCTCTTCGAGACGCGCTTGGTGCCACCGCGACGATAGCCTGGACCATCTGCCCGCGGCGGGCGAACTCTGCCTGGACCTCGACCGGAGTGCAGTCTTGGCGCAGCAGCGCCCACAACAGCACCCGGGCCTTGATCGGCGATAACCAGCCGGCCACGGTCGCGCCTCTGCTGACGAGATCGGTCTCCGAGCCGGGGAAGGCGTACGTGTGCTGAGCGGTTGGCCCCGCTCCTGTGCGCGTCGCCACGATGACGGCCATCTTGCCGATTACCTCGCTCACGGCGACCGCGGCGGACTCGGACACGTGGCCGACCCCCAGCGCCGCCAGAACGACCCCGTCGTAACCGGCGTCGGCCACCAATCTGATGAGGTCCCCGGGATCGGCCAGATGGCTGGTCAACAGCGCCACTCTTGGCTCGCGCACGACGACTGCGGGCTCCGGGAGAGGAGAGTGACGCAGCGGGCGATTGCCATAGACGGGCCATTGTTCGACAACCCGCCCGAGGACGCCAAAGACCGGAGAGCGAAAGGCATCGACCGACATGGAGTCGCTCTTGGTCACCCGTGACGCGGCGTGGACCTCGTCGTTCATCACCACGATCACACCGATATCGCGGGACTGCGGGTGCGCCGCCACCGTCACCGCGGCCCAAAGATTGGCCGGGCCGTCAGAACCAGGACGCTGGGGGGCGCGCATAGCCGCCGTGAGGACCAGCGGCGCCGGCCGGTCCCAGAACAAGTCCAAGAGGTAGGCCGTCTCCTCAAGGGTGTCGGTGCCTTGTACGACGACGACACCCGCCGCCCCGCCGTCAACGGCCCTGCGCGCCCATGCCAGCGCAGCAAGCACCTCGTCATAGCCCAGCGACGCGCTGGACACCCCGGCCAGCGTGACAGCTTCCAGGGAAGCGATCGCATTCAGGCCGGGAACCGCGGAGAGCAGCTCCGCAGCACTCAACGTGGGCCGCAACCCACCCAGGTCGTCACTAGTCATGGTGATCGTGCCGCCCAACGAGCCGACGGCCACCCGAGGTCGCGTCATCCGCCTCACCCACTTCCCTTGCTCGCTGACGTATGGCCCGGCATTGACGTAGTTGATTGGAATCCTATAAAGTGCAGTCTACACAATCCGTCGAGCGGGAGGCGAGCGTCATGGGCGGTTCCATCGAGGTCAACACCCCGGACAACGCAGGTCCTCGTGGAAGACTTCGGCCGGGAACCCGCCAAGGTGGCGGTGAACGCCTGACCACGACAGTCGCGCTGACGAGCCTCGTGCTACTCGCCCTGTCGTACGTCGTCAACGCGATGGACCGCCAGGTCTTTCCGGTCCTTCTCCCCCCCATCAGGAAGGACCTGGGCTTCACTCTTGCCGGGGGTGGCCTGCTGGCTACGATCTTCACCCTGGGCCTGGGCCTGGCGGGCGTGCCCACCGGCTACCTGCTTGACAGGCTGTCCCGCAAGGCCGTCATAGTCATCGGGATTTTGATCTACTCGGCCTTCACCCTCCTTACGGGGGTTGCCGTGGGCTTCGGGGACATGTTCGCCTACCGCACCCTGTCCGGGGTGGGTGAAGGCATGCAGAACGCAGCCTTGTTCTCGGCTGTGGGGGCGTACTTCTTCGCCAATCGGGCCCTGGCGCTGGGAAGCCTGAACTTCGCCTACGGCGCCGGCAGTTTCCTTGGGCCGCTACTAGGCGCCAAGTTAGGGGCAGCGAGCGGCTGGCGGACACCGTTCTACGTCTACGGTGGCATCGGCATGGTCTTTGTACTGCTGATCGCCACGCTCATCCGAAAGCGATTCACCGAGCAGGCCGGCGACGACGGTGCTGCTGCTGGGGGGCCGACGCGATCCAACGCCCACGTCCCCGCCAGCTTGTATAACCGCAACATTCTGCTGCTCTGTCTCACGTCCGCTGTCGTAGGGATCGCCGGATACGGGTACCTGGGGCTCTATCCCACCTTCCTGCAGACTCAGCTGCACTTCAGCCAGGTCCAGGCAGGCACTGCAGCAAGCATCTTCGGTCTCGGCGCACTCATGGGGCTTCCTGCCGGTTACCTCGGAGACAAGCTCAACCAAAAATGGGTCCTCATCACCGCCCTGCTCGCAGGCTGCGTAGTGGGCTACTTGATCTTCAACGGGCCGACGTCGGTCGGCGCCCAGTACACGCTCTCCTTCTTCCAAGGCGCGATCGCCAGCGGATTCCTTTTCGTCAATCTCTATTCGGTGATGCAGAGAAGCGTCCGGGCAGATTCTGTGGGTCGCGCCTCGGGACTTTTCGTCACTGCTCTGTACGTTCCTTCCTCGGTCGCCGGGTACCTCTTCGCTGAACTCGTGGGCAAGTTGGGCTGGGGCGTAGCTGGGTTCGTTCAGTTGACCGGCGGCCTGCTGGTTGGAGTGGTCGCGATGCTGTTCGTCGACCCACGCCGCTTCTCCAATGCTGCAGTACTCCCCGGACACTGAGGGACCACCGTCTTACAGCTGTCGAAAGGACGTCATGCCTGACGCAGACTTGCTCGTCGCCGGCGGAACCGTTGTACGTCCCGACGGCCGGCTTCTCGCCAACGTCGCCGTCGCCGACGGAGTGATCCGCTACATCGGAGCAGCCAGACCGTCCGCACACGAAACGGTCGACGCCACCGGTCTGCTGCTGCTGCCCGGTGGCGTCGACACCCACGTGCACCTCATGGATCCCGGAAGCACCGACCGGGAAGACTTCCCTACCGGCACCAGCGCCGCGGCGGTGTCTGGCGTCACGACGATCATCGAGCACTCACACGGTCAGCCTGTCCGGACCCTGGACGACCTGAAGGGAAAGCTCAACTACCTCGACGGTCGCTCCAACGTCGATTTCTTACTTGCCGCGCACGCGTGGCCTGGTCAAGCCAACGATGTGCACGAACTGTGGGCCGGGGGTGTGGCCTTCTTCAAAGCGTTCACCTGCACGACCCATGGCGTCCCCGGTCACGACGCGGCCTCCCTGAAAGCACACCTGGAGGCCACCGCGCTCAGCGGTGCCGTCAGCTTGTTGCACTGCGAGGACCAGTCGTTAACCGAATCTGCCGAGGCGATGCTGCGAGCACAAGGTCGGTCCGACGGTGGACTTCTCAACGACTGGCGCAACCGCGATGCCGAGCTCGTTGCCGCGGCGGTAGCGGCGCTGCTGGTCCGGCGCACCGAGGCGCGCGCCACCATCGCCCACGTAAGCAACCCGGACGTAGCCGCCTATGTAGCCGCCGAGCGGGCACGCGGGGCCGCACTCGCCGCGGAGGGCTGCCCGCAGTACTTCCTACTACGCGAAACCGAGGTCCACACCCACGGCGCACTGCGGAAGTTCACCCCTCCCGCCAGGGCCCGAACAAATCAGGACGAGGTCGAGATGTGGAGACTGCTGCGCGATGGTGTCCTCACCCACATGTCCAGTGACCACGCGCCCTCCACCCTCAAGCAGAAGGCGGCGGGAGACATGTGGAACGTTCACTTCGGCCTCCCCGGTCTAGACAGCACCATGGCCTTGCTCCTCGACGCCGCGGCGCGCGGGCACCTTGCTTATGAGGATGTGGTGCGGGTCTACAGCCAAAATCCCGCCAAGACCTACGGATTCTGGCCACGTAAAGGTCGACTAGCGCCCGGCGCCGATGCAGACCTGTTGCTCGTCGATCCATCGCTTAAGCGCATCCTGCGCAACGCCGATGTGCTCTCGAAAGCCGCTTGGACCCCTTTCGACGGACGAAAGGTGACCGGCGCAGTTGTCCGCACCTACCTTCGTGGAGAACTCATCGCAGAAGGCGGGAAACCGACGGGCACACGATCCGGTCGATTCATCGCTGGCGCCGGCGCCGTAAGAACATCCCCGCTCATGTCTTAGCCGCCTTTCTGATGGTTGCACCCCGACACCGGGTGTCAACGCGTTGACACTAAACCAACATTCGTGAAATCCCCAATAGCCTGCTGCAGAGTGCACGTGGGCCGTGACATACCGGAGGAACCGTGAGCGACATGACAGTGGAGCAGACGACGACCGACGCAGGTCCGCACTATGAGGCATACGGCTGGCACCACTGGCCGGAATTCCCATGGATGAGTTACCAGTTCCGGCGATCGCTCGGCGAGGTTCAGGGCGGTGGTGGGGCGGTCAGCGAGGTCTTCCAGGCGGCCTCGCGCATGATCCCAGGCGACGAGGAGAGCTGGTATGCCGAGTGGCTGCGGATCGCTGACCGAAACCGCGAGCGGGCCGAGGCCGCAGAGCAGGCAGGACACGTCCTGACGGCACGGGACGCGTGGCTGCGGGCCAGTGACTACTACAGATCCGCTGAGTTCTGGCTGCCCGCCGACGACCCCCGCAGACTCGACACGTTCACTTCGTGCGAGGAGTCCTTCGCCCACGCTGCCCGCTACTTCTCGGTTCCCGCCGAGCGCGTTGACGTCCCCTATGAGGACGGCGCCGTTCTCCCGGCATATTTCTTGCGCGCCCCTGGAGCCCCGTCCGGACCTCAGCCGGTCCTAATCGCGTTCGGTGGCTTGGACTCCTTCAAGGAGGAGCTTTACTTCATGGTCGCCCGTGGCCTACTCGAGCGCGGCATCTCCTGCCTGCTCGTCGATGGGCCGGGCCAAGGCGCCGCGATTCGCCGCCAGAACCTTCTCACCCGACCAGACTACGAGGTGCCCGTCGGTGCGTGCGTAGATTACTTGCTCACCCGCGGTGACATCGACCCCAGCCGGATAGCGGTCAGTGGCTCGAGCTTGGGTGGTTACTACGCAGCTCGCGCCGGCGCCAAGGAACACCGCCTCGCCGCTGCCATTTCCCATGGGGCCATCTGGGACCTCAAGGCTTCATGGGAGAACCGTGGTGAGGACTTCGGGCTGGCTGGCCACATCAAGTGGGTCTTCGGAGCCCCCAGCATGGCGGCGGCCCGCGAACAAGCGGAGGCCTTCTCACTCGACGGCGTCCTTGACGAGATGCAGTGTCCATTTTTGATCGTGCACGGCGGTCATGACGTCCTCGGCGTACAGCAAGCGAGCCAGACCGCTGAGTACGCCAAAGGCAAAGGCATCAATGTCACCTTCTGCCTGGTCGACGAGGAACAGACTGGCGCTGAGCACTGTCAGCACGACAACCCCACCCTCGGTATGGAACTGATCGGCGACTGGCTCACCGAGGTCTTCGGCATCGACGAGCGGAACACGCTAACCCGATGACAACCCGACGTCTTAAGTACCTGGAGTCGTAACGACCGTCATCATCACCGCTGGCGAATCCATTGGCGCCTTTGCTCACCTTGTCAACTGGTCAAGTGCTGGGTGGGTTTGTCCGACCAGCGGTGTAAACGGCGTTTTCGTGACAGGCTCTTCCCCGACCGGCATTCGGTCGGGGAGGCTGACAGCGAAGGGGTTCAGGACTGGTTTTGCCCGGGTGCCCCATCGCGTCTGCTCGGTGCTTGTGGGGTACGCGTTCAGGGAGATGTTCGGCCTGGCTGCGCTCGCCGCCGGCGGCGGGATTTACGAGGTCATGCGTCGCTTCCCCCTGGCGTTGACCGGCGCCACCGGCTGCCCGGTCAGCGCCCTGCCCTCAAATGATACAGATTGTCGAAAACAGAAGGACCGCAACAATGTTCGAAGCCTTTCCCGGGGAGTACGTGTGGAACCTGTCGATCGGGTCGACCCTGGCCACCGGCGGCTTGATTGGCGATGCCGACCGTGCCTGCCGACCATTACTGGGTGCGCCGGCGGATCAGTCCGAGACCGAGGCATTCCGGTCCTGGTCCGGCCCCACCGACACCCTTGTGGGGCTCACCGACGAACACGAACGGAGCGGCCACCGCCACAGCGCCGGAGAAAAGCAACGGGCCGCGGTGTACTACCAGACCGCCGATCGCATGCAAAGCAGCGCCGTCCACGGCCGCCGCTCCACCTACGCCAAGGTGCTGGAGACCTTCGCAAGGTTTGTCGAGTTCACCGACCAAGCTGCCGAGCGGGTCGAAATCTCCTACGGCGCAGGCAGTTTCCCCGGAATCCTGGTGCCCGCAGAGGGCCCTGGTCCGGCGCCGTGCGTGATCTTCTTCAACGGCCTGGATTCCACGAAGGAGCGGTTCTACGGCACCGGCACCGCGCAAGAGTTGGGCCGCCGCGACATCGCCACCCTCATTGTGGACCCGCCCGAATCCGGAGAGGCCCTGCGGCCATGCGGAATACCCGCGATCCCCGACACTGAAAAGTGGGCCGCTGACTGGATCACCGAAACCGTTACCGAACTGCGCACAACCGCCCTGCCCGCCACCACCGAACACTCGGCGCGGTCATGACCGACACCACCAGGACAACCACGCCGATCTGGGTTCCCGACCCGGAGCAGGCCGCGGCGTCGACGATTGCCCGCTTCGCCAGGTATGCCGCCACCCATCACGGGGCCCCGGTCGCCGACCCACTGGACTACCGCAGCCTGTGGCGATGGTCGGTGCAGCACCTCGAGCGGTATTGGGCGGCGGTGTGGGAGTTCTCCGACATCCGATCGGCCACGCCCTACGAGCAGGTCCTGCCCGAACCGGCCATGCCCGGCTCCCGCTGGTTCACCGGTGCCCAGGTGAACTATGCCGAACACATCTTGCGTGTCCGCGCCGGTGACCAGGACACCCCAGCGTTGGCCTGCCTCCGCGAAACCGGCGAGCGCCTGACGATCACGTGGGCGCAACTACGCGGCCAGGTCGCCGCGCTCGCCGCCACCCTGCGCGCGCTCGGAGTTTCTCCAGGTGACCGGGTCGTCGGCTACCTACCACCCGGACCGCACGCCGTGGTCGGGCTGCTCGCTACTGCCGCGATCGGCGCGGTGTGGTCACAGTGCGCTCCCGACTACAACCCGCCCGCGGTCCTGGACCGCTTCGCCCAACTGGCCCCGACCGTGTTGATCGCCGCCGACGGCTACCACTACAACGGCACGACCTACGACCGCCGTGCTGACACCGACACCATCGCCGCCGGCCTGTCGTTGGCCGCGGTGATCGACGTCGACCACATCGGTCTCGGCCCCGCCACCACCAGCAGCGCCGTCCCACGCTGGTCGTGGACCGACGCCACCGCCGACACCACCGCCAACAGAAATTTCGCGTCGGTGCCGTTCGACCACCCGCTGTGGGTGCTGTTCACCTCGGGCACCACCGGACGCCCGAAAGGCATCGTGCACGGCCACGGCGGCATCACCCTGGGTTTGTCGACGCTGGTCGGCATGACCTTCGACCTGGCGCCCGGTGACCGGTTCTTCTGGTACACCAGCACCAACTGGATGATGTGGAACGTCGTGGTGTCCGCGCTAATGACCGGCGCCACCGCCGTGATCTATGACGGCAGCCCCACCTATCCCGACCCGTCACGGTTGTGGCGGATCGCCGCCGAACACCGCGTGACTTATTTCGGGACCAGTCCGGGCTACCTGGCGGCCAGCGAGCGCGCCGGGCTGGACCCGGCGGGCACGGTCGATCTGTCCGCGCTGTGCACGCTGGGCTCGACCGGCTCCCCGTTGCCGGTCACGGCGTATCACTGGGTCACTGAGCACGTCGGCGAGCGGGTGCAACTGTCCTCCTGCACCGGCGGCACCGATGCGGTCACCGCGTTTGCCGCCAGCAACCCGCTCACCCCGGTGTGGCCCGGCGAGCTCAGCGCCCCGTGCCTCGGGGTCGCACTGGAGTCCTGGGACGAGCGCGGCAACGCCGGTGTCGGCCGGGTCGGGGAACTTGTGCTCACCAAACCCCTACCGTCGATGCCGCTGTACTTCTGGGGCGACCCCGACGGTGCGCGACTACGGCAGGCGTATTTCGAGACCTATCCCGGGGTGTGGCGCCACGGCGACTGGGTCACCCTCACCGACCGTGGCAGCCTCGTCTTGCACGGACGCTCCGACGCCACCCTCAACCGCCACGGCATCCGCCTCGGTAGCGCCGAAATCTACGATGCCGTCGAAGCGCTGCCTGAGATCGGCGAAGCCCTCGTCGTCGGCGTCGATGAGCACGACGGCGGTTACTGGATGCCGCTATTCGTGACCCTCACCGCCCGCATCGAGCTTACCGACGAGTTGCGTGAGCGGATTCGCCGCGCAATACGCAGCCACGCCTCACCGCGCCACGTGCCTGACGACATCATCGCCGTGCCCGCGATCCCGCACACCAAAACCGGCAAGAGACTGGAAGTGCCGATTAAGCGGATCCTGCAAGGCGCCGACCCCGCCGACGTGCTCAGCTACGACGCGCTCGAGAATCCCCACGCCGTCGAGTCGATCACCACCGCAGCCAACAACGCCAGGAATCTCTGAGCTCCGCCGGTTTCGAGCGCGAGGCTGGTATAGGGCAATCGCGCGTGCCGCGCCGGCTAGACAGCGCCCACCCGGCTCTCGAATACACCGCAACTCCCGGCTGATCGTCGACGGACTAGGACCGCTTGCCTTGGTGCGGTTTTGTGGGGCGCGCGCACGTAGTGCTCGCGTCGAAGATCGTCCGGAGACGCGGGCGACATCGCAACGGTCCTCCACACCCGCGTCCTACCGCCGCCCACCGGACATGCCGATGGCGAGCCGAGTAGGTCCAGGCTCAACTCGGCCGCAGAGCGGATCCAAGGACATCAACCCTTACCCAGTGTGATGCCCGAGTTGGACTTAAACCGCCCTTCGACGAACCCTCGGATGCCAAGGTCCTTCCCGCCTTAGCCAGTGCCGCTTTCGTCTTCCGTCCCGCGAAGCGCTCACTGGCGATTCGCGGGCGCCTCTAGATGCCGCCGTAGGCGCCAGGAGGTGGAGGCGCTTGGAAGACGTTCTCCACGCGCAGCAAGAGGTTCGGCTTCTCCAAGGTGAACTGCTGCTGCAACGGAGAGACGTTTGCCTGAGGAGACCCTGTTTCCACAAGCGTGTAGGTGTGCCCCACCGGCAGTTCAACAGGGCACGCCCCACGTCCGTTGGACCCGGTGGTGAACTGCGATCCTTCGATCACCTGCCCCGACGCGTCGCGGATCTCGAACATGAAGCCAGCACGTTCGAAGCGGCGGCTCGGGTCGTTCGGGTCGCGGACCACCTTGTTGATGGCCAACCGGCCCGTCTTGGGCTTGCGCGGCTTGGTCGGGGTCAGCGTGGCGGCGATGCCCTGCGGGTTGTACGGCGGAACGAAGAAGATCCCGCCGTGCTTCACCTCGACCAGGGCCCCGAGCGGCGACTGGCCGGCCATCAGAGCGTCGGGCCCAGCCACGCTGCCGTCGGTGCGCGGTGGGAACTGCTGGTTGAGCATCCAGTCGTTGAAGACGGCATCGAACTGGTTCGGCGTCGACTGGAAGGAGCAGAAGTGCAGGCCCACCTGCACCGCCCCGTTCACATACTCGACGTAGGGCATCCCACGTCGGAAGATCTCGTTGTCATCGTGATGCCCCCGCGGGCCGGCCTTGCGAACGTGGGAACTAGGCGGGAGCAAGTCGGGGGCGTCGGCTGTCTCCTTGTGTGGATCGGATCCGGCGGGCAGGTCTAGCCGCGTGCCATCCTTCGTGCGTCCGATCACTGCATCGCGGGCGGCGTCGTCGGTGAGGCTCGCAAACGCTGCCGTGTTCTGCTGGATCTTCATTGCCACCAGGTACGTACCACCGTCGGCCCACGTCGGCTCGTCAGGCTGACCACCGTCACGGTGCACGTAGACCACCCCGCTGCGCCTGGGGGTCTTCACGTTGCGCACCCCGTCGCGGTAGCCGAAAGGCTCGGACTCATCTACACGCTGGTATCCGCGCTCCAGCCCCAGTACCTCGATGGCAGGCGAGGACGTCAGGTGTCGGAGGAACTGCTCGACGCGGAACTCCATCACGGATGCGACGTAGAAGAGCACGTCCGCTGGCAGCTCGGCGGCCGGGCCGAACCGAGGGGAAGGCGGGGCTGCCTCGGGCGTGAAGCCTGCGGGGCGCTCGAGTGGGATGCCAACGCTTGCGAGCCGATCGAAGAAGGTGGCAGCGAGGCCCACCGCTACGGACGCGAGCTTCTCGCCCTTCTCCTTGCCACCCGTCGGCTGGGCGCGGGCCACCAGAGCGTCTACTGCCTGGTCCAGGGACGACATCCATGTCTGGAACTGCTCCAAGGTGACGTCTGGCCGAATCCGAATCGGGATGAAGTAACCGCAGGTTCGAGGGTTCTTGTACAGGACCTCACGGTCATCTTCCTTGTTGGGGAGGACCCCCTTCGCCTGTGCCATGACGCCTCGTTCCTGTGGGTTCATCTCGCGTTCAGCGCCGCGGCTAGCCGCGCCTCCACTCCAGAGTCGCATCCGCCAACGGGGGTGCGCGGGTATCCGCGTGTCCTCGGCGTGTCGCGGCTACCCGCGCGAGCAGTTGACGGCATGCTCTCGGCATGGCTGAGACGAGCAACAGGCGAAGCCGCCGAGGCACTGACGTCCGGCGGCGTCAACACCAAGTGGGTGTTCGGTTGCTTCCCGAGGAACTGGAGAAGCTGCGGGGCCTCGCGGAGCGTTACGGCGTCTCCCCCGCCGAGGTGCTCCGACGAGCGCTCCTCACTGAGTCTCTCTGATCGGCCTCAAGCCTCGGCCCAGGCTCCCTCTGAGACCCTCGCCAACGCGTCCCTCAGCGTGCCACGCGCGCGTAACACTCCTGTCTCCTCGGCCGCTCGTGCCAGCGCTGAGCGTCATTCCGCCGCGACGGCCCGTCAAGCACCGGGTAAAGCGTTTGCGAGCTTGCGGTGGATGTCGGCGATGGATTCGACCGCGAGCGGCCCCCCTGCGTGAAGTTGGGGGTACAGCTTTTTCGGCCATAGGCTTGCACGCCGCGAGTGGTGAAGTTCCCGCCGATCAGGGGCCAGTCGGCTTCGACGAAGCAGAGCACGCCCAAGACGGGGACGTCGTTGCCGAGTACTCCGCGGACCACGTCGACCTGCTTCAGCACCCCGTCAACCAGCTTGGTGCAGTCGCGCGACCCCACGAGCAATCGTTCCACGCGCGGTCGCAGTAGGCCGCCCTCGATCTTGAGCTGAGGACGGCCGCGGTACTTCTTGGCGTCGATGACGTAGACGCCGCTTGCGGGTGACGGCCACGTGGTCGATGTTCGCCCTGGACCGGGGGATACGCCGGTCGTGCAAGACCTTGACGGTCTCCGAGGAAGCGCGGTCCAGGCCCCTCCCGAGCCGTTCCTCACCGAGGGCACCGATGTCCCAGTCCGTGGTGGACTGCCGCTCTTCGGACAGGGCGAGGATCAGACCACCAAGTCGGGGATGCTGGGTTCGGATGCGCTGCTCGCGTTTTGCTTTGCGTCGCTCGAACTCGCGACGCGCTGATGCCCCGGCGGTGCCGGACTCAACGCCTGGAGGGGTGCCGGTCCTGCCCCCGCGGTGTTGGATTCGACCGGACTGCTCGGGTCGTGACCTAGACAGCGGACAGTCTTCGTCGTTCGCTCATAGATCGCCTGAGCCTTTTTCGGGAGTCCGGCTCCACAGACTCGGCATGTGCCGGCGTACCGCAGCCGCATGACCTTCTCGTCGGTTCCCCCGTCCACGCAGGCACCGTACGTTGCCTGCGCGCCGGGCGTGGGGCGTTTTGCGTCATTCCGTCAGCCGGTGCCAGCGGCCAGAGGTCCTCTGCCGGGCTAGCGTCGGGGGCGTCCGGGTGCTTGGCCGCGTCGGCGGCGGGGTGGGGTCGGGCCAGGTGCGTGCTCGCCGCATGAGGTGACCCCATGTCCGGTCCGACGACCACGACGACCCTGCTTCCGTTCCAGCCCGCCTCGATGTCGAACGCGCAGCTGGCTGCGGTCTCCTACTTGGCCCGCTACTCCGGCCACACCCACGGGCCCTACCCCCGGCTCTTGGACACGGGGTGTGATTACGCGGCTGTCGGCAGCGTAGTGGACTGGCGGGCCTCGTAGGTGGACGGGGACAGGTAGCGGCACCAGGAGTGCCGGCGTCGGGTGTTGTAGCGGACGAGCCACTTGAAGACTTGGCGTCGGCAGGTGACCGCGTCGGGCCAGGAGGCTGCGTCTTGGAGAGCCTCGCGCTTCAGGGTCGCGTTGAACGACTCCGCCAGTGCGTTATCAGCACTCGACCCAACGGCTCCCATCGACTGAGTGACACCGAGTCGGCCTCAGAGCTTGGCGTAGTCCTTCGACGTGTAGACCGATCCGTGATCGCTGTGAAAGACCGCTCCCGCGAGAGATCCGCGTGTCCCGGCGGCGGCCTTGAGTGCGTCCTCGACGAGCTCGGTGCGCATGTGATCGGCGATTGCCCACCCAACGAGCCGACGTGAGTAGCAGTCGATGACGGTGGCCAGGTACAGGTTCGCGCCGCCGGCCGCCTCGGCCAGCGGCAGGTAGGTGATGTCACCGACGTAGCGCTGGTTCGGCGCCTCGGCGGTGAAGTCACGCTTCAGCAGGTCGGGCACCACCTGGTTGGCTGGCTCCGGCACGGTCGTGCGGACCTTCCGCTTCCTCACATAGCCGCGGACGCCGGCCGCGTGCATCACCCTCGCGACGCGCTTGTGATTGACCCGCTCACCGGTCGGGACGCTGTCGTTGAGCTCGGCGGTGATCCGTGGTGCACCTTGGGTGTTGTCCTCGGCGTGGACCGCCCGGATCCACTCGGCCAGCGCGGCATCGGACTTGGCCCTGGCAGCCCTCGCGGGTGCGCCGGCCTTCCATGCGTAGTAGGACGAGCGCTCGATCTCGACGAGCTCGCACAGTCGCTTCACCTCGAAGGTGGCGCAGTTGTCGGCGACGAACTGGAAGCGACTCACCAGCGCGTCTCCCCGGCGAAATATTTGGCCGCCCGCTGGAGGATCTCCCGCTCGGTGGTCAGCTTCTTCTCGTTGACCTCGAGCTCGGTGACCCTGGCCTCGAGCCGGGCGATCTTCTGGCCCGGCGTCTCATCGACGAGTCCCGCAAGGCTCGTCGGCGGCGGCTTGGACTGCAGTGGGCTCGAGGTCAGCGTGCCGTCAGCAGCGGTCTTCTTGCCGGTGCCGTACGCCTCGAGCCATTGGCGCAGCGTGCCCCGCACAATGCCCAAATCCTCGGCGATGCCGCGGACCGTGGCCCCCGGCGTGGGCTCGTACAAGTCGACGGCCTGACGACGAAACTCCTCGGAGTAGTTCTTCCTGGCCATGGTTCAGGATCATCTCGCTTCCCCAGCAGATGCTGGATTCAGCGTGTCCAAGAACCAGGGTCAGGGCCCCACGACGCCCTGTATGCCTACCAGCTCAGGTGGTTCTCCTGGTGCGAAGTGCACGGTCTTGACCCGCTGGTCGGTGTACAACGAGCCCACGTCGAGCTGTACATTCGCCAGCTCAGCGACCGCGGGCTGATGGACTCCTCCGTGGTCACGATGATGCACGGGGTTCGCGGGTTCTTCCGATTCGCGCACATCGACGGGATCATCCCATCCGACCCCGCCGTCTACGCGCGGCTGCCGAAGGTGCACCGCGACGAATCTCGCACCCAAGGACTCGACCGGCTGGAGCTGATCAGGTTCCAGCAGGTCTCCCAGACGATCACGGTCCATCACGGAGCTCTGGCCTTCTTGTTAGGCATCAACGCCCTACGCGCATCCGAGGCCGCGGTGTCCGGATCGAGGACTACGCCGAGACCCTGCGTGGGCATCGCGTGCTGCATCTGGTGGGCAAGGGCAACAAACCCGCCACCATGCCCATCACCGTCCCCGTACTCCGCGTCCTCGAAGCCTGCCGCGGCGAGCGCGCCGAAGGCCCGCTGATCCTGCGACCGCTGACCGGTAACCCTGTCGACCGGCGAGACGTCTACCGGATGGTCGCCCGCATCGCGAAGGCCGCCGAGATACCCCGACACATCAGCCCACACTCACTGCGCCACGCAGCCATCACCAACGCCCTCGACGCCGGCGTCCGACTGCGCGACGCCCAGATCCTGGCTCGCCATGCCGATCCAAGAACCACCGAGCACTACGACCGCGCCCGCGGCAACCTCGACCGTCACGGCGTCCACTTCCTCACCGCCTACGTCGCTGGCGTCTGACAGACCCGAATGCAGCCGAGCCAACGTGCGTCTATTCGCCGCCTGGCGGCCGTGGCAGACGTCCGGTGATGCCGATGAGCGGTCGTGCCGTACACGCTGCCCTTACGATCCGCTTATGAACGAGACGCCTGCGACGGCGAGGCTAAGACGTGCCGTCCGGGCGGTCATCCTGGCCGATGATGACAGTGTCCTGCTGTGCCGCTTCAGCTTCCCGCATCCAGCTGTACCGACGGGCGCAAAGGTCGTATGGGCGGCCCCCGGCGGCGGCATCGAGCCCGGTGAACTGCCGCTGGCGGCACTGCGCCGGGAGTTGCACGAGGAGACGGGGCTTGTCATTGACGCCGACCCGCCTCACGTCTGGCACCAGGAGGTCGCCGCTCCCAGCCGTGCGGACGGCTACGACGGGATGGTCAACGACTACTTCCTCGTCCGCACCACGCGCTTTGATCCCCGCGGCGCGCTGTCCGATGACGACCTTGCCGCCGAGCACATCAGCGGGATGCGATGGTGGCGGCGCGGAGACATCGCCGGACACGGCGGAACCGACCTGTTTTCACCCCGTGACATCGCCACACCGCTGGCGGCGCTGATCGCCGGTGACATCCCGGGCACGCCAGTGATGCTCGGCCTGTGACCTCCCCTGGGCCGCCGGGCCGACATAAGTATCCACGCAGGGCGGAGAGCACAACGTCCGCTTCTGCCGCTCTGCGTGCGCGCTGCTCATCGCTCAGGACTGCACGCGAGGCCTCGTGCGACGCGATCGCCGAGCTGCATGCGATCCACGAGGGCGAGCATGTCGGCACGCACGTCTGCTGACAGCGGTTGCCTGTCCTCGCTGAGAACGTCGGCCATCTGCTCAAGAGCGAGGCCGAGTTCGTTCGCGTCGATGAACTCGGCAATCTGGGTGACGTCTTTGCCCGGCAGCCGGTCATCCACCCATCGTTCCCGTCCTCTCGTGGTGACTGACCTGTCACCACACATATGCCACAGGGCCCACCCCGCATGGACAACCAGACCGTACGACCCACGCCAGCGTGAGCGCGCAGCACTCCCGGCCCCATCACCGATCCCGTACCCCCGCCAACACCGCTCACCGCCATGGCCCACACACCTCATGCATTGTCGGTGAAACCCTGGCGAATCGCATCGGATGCGATCCCGCCACGCGTGTTGATGGAAGGGGGAACGCGGCATCCGCGCTGGTCAGCGACGGCCTCAACTGGGTGTCCGTTCCGGACCTGGATCTCGCCACGGG
>JAABUS010004466.1_pt1 | contig 20100 bp, 2 predicted proteins | sample 5560161 | NCBI WGS metagenome assembly JAABUS01 (sample SAMN10711885, study PRJNA513376) | rock metagenome | isolation source: Antarctica rocks | place: Antarctica: Victoria Land, Trio Nunatak nord | collected 2016-01-04 | reverse complement strand
ATATAATAATAATTATAAAATTAATTATAATTTTAATTATCGAGTTAATTATAAAAGTAGTTATAAAAATATTTTAAAATATATTTCAAAATCTATTATAAATAATAATAAAATTATTAAAGAGTATATTATAGATAATAATAACCTAATAAAGTTATTTAAAGATATATTATAAAATAGTTACAAAGATATTTAATAATATATGAAATTATTTAGAAATTAATTATAGAGTAGTAATATAATTATTTAGGAGTATATACTATAAAGTAATAATAAAGTTATTTAGGAGTATATATTATAGAGTAATAATAAAGTTATTTAAGAGTAAATTATAGAGTAGTAATAAAACTATTTAAGAGTATAGTATCGGGTAGTAATAAGAGTATTTGGGAATATACTATAGAGTAATAATAAGATATTTCGGAGTATATACTATGAGGTAATAATAAGGTTATTTAGGGGTATATTATAATACTTAAGGCCGCTAGCGCAGAGCTAGCGTATTACGGGGTGGACTTTAGTAGGAGTATTATTATAAATATCTACTAAAACGACGGGCTAAGCCCTAGCGCTAGCCCTATCGAGACTAGGGTAATACTAGGATTCTAGTATATTAGGGCCAAATCCTCTATAGAATAATTAATATCTTTTATATTATATACTATTATATTAACCCCTTGTTAAATAGTAGTAACGGCGATATTAACGTAGAACTATACCTCTTCTATATTAGTGAGAACGATTATACTAACTATAAATAATAAAATAACCCTTAAAAAAACGGCTAATATACTCCTTATTAACTACTATATTCAAAATAACTTACTCCGTATCGATAGCGAGCCTTACTTATATTATATTTATTTAGTATTTCTATACCGTATTTTACTACCTTAAATAAATACTTCTAAACTTTTTATTAAGTTATTAAAATAATTTATTCAGTACTCTTTTTATTTAGGGTATTTATAGTAAATACTAAACTAAATATTTAGAACGTCTCTTTATTTATTTCTCTTTTATTAATATAGTTATTTATTTTAATAAGTTACTTATTAGGTAAACGTCTAGCCTAATAAATATATTATTAACTATATCTTTTACACTTCCGCTATAGAAAAAAGAATACTAGAATACTAGTCTTTTAATACTACTTTTATTATTCGCCTAGTATTACTATTTTTAATATTTATTATTAATTATTACTTTAGTTATTACCTTAGAAGAAGTTTAGCTAAACCCTACTATAGTTAATTTTATTTTCTATTTATAAGAATTCCTATTATTAAGTAAATATATCCTAAAATAAGTAAAAGTTATTTTTAATATTAAACGAGTAACTACCTAGATAATTATATAGTCTTCTTATCCTCTTATTAAAATACCTCTTTAGTATTTATTAAAGAGGGGCCGGAAAGCGAAGTAATTTAATAATAATCTTTCGGAGTATACTAAGTTTAAATAACTTATTATATAACTACCTTAGGTTATAGATAAGATATTTATAATATTATTTATCGGTACTTTCCGAAGGGATATTAAAGAGCTACGTTAATATTTATAAAAGAAATAATCTTTAAAGGACGAATTTAAAAATAAAGAAACTATAACTCTTCCCGAGCCTAAATAACCTATTATAGATTCCGAATAAATAATATAATTTATAAAATCGCTAGAAATTTAGGCCTTTATTATTAGGTTAGTAACTAGGATAAAGGAAGGCCTAGTAAAACCTTAAGACTTATTAAAAGTAAATAACTTAACTAGTTAAAACGGTATTAATATTAAAGTAAGCGCCTAGAATAAGTTAAAACTCGAAGAGATTAAATTCTTCGACCTTAAAAGTAATAAAAAGGATGATTTATTTATTTTAAAAAGATATACTATATATAAAAACGTTTTCGACTTTAAGGATTACGTTAATAATATAATTAAATAATATAACGAAGAGGAGGTACGAAAGCTTTTATTTTTATATTTTAAAAGAGTAACCCTTAAATAATTCTTGAATAAATTAAATATTAATATTAAGGTATTAATATATACCTTCGTTAACCCTAAATAGATAAATTATTTTATTAAGCGATTTAAAATAAAGACGTTAGAAGTTATACGTAAATTTCGTTTTAGTAAATATAGATTTATTTAGGTACGTACTAGTAATACGCCTAAATAGTATATAAATAAAATATTTAACTTAACTAGGGCCGCCGATATTCCTAATATATATTAATAAATATTTATAATCTACGACTATATTAGCTCTAATTTTAAGCCTTTTATTAATCCGCTAAAGCCTAGCCTTTTATTAAATAAATTCCTTAATTTATTTAATACTAAAGAAGAAGCCTAGCTAGGAATAATACGAAGTAATAAAACGATTAGGCCTCTACCGTCTTTTAAGCTAGAGGGTTTATAGTAAGGTTAATAGAATTATTAATAACCTAACCGGTTCCGGTTATAGTAGAACTAGTTACTTTAAGTTACTTTTTATTAATTTATTAATCCGGTTTATTAGAATATATTTAGTATCCCTTAAACGTAGTAGTAGTCTTATTAGATTTAACCGATACTTATTTAATTATAAATTATTAGTAATAGTATTAAAAATATATCTTTCCCTCCTAGAAATAGGAATCGTCTTAATTTTTAACCGCGTTAAGAAAACCGCGGGCCTATAACCGGTAGTTATAATTTTAATTATTTCGGGTAATAATAAATACTCTTTAAATATATAATTATTTATTATAAAACCGAGGTATAAAAGAATTATTCTCTAGAAAATAATATTATAGAGTAATAAATAGAAGAGTAATCCACGCTTAATATTAATTACGTTAATAAATAGGGTTAGGATTAATAGTAAAAGGATTACTATAATAAATAAAATAAAATAGCCGGCTACTAGGTAACTATTATCGATTTATTTAAATAAATCGAGTACTATATCTATAAAGAGTTATTCTTTTTTAAAAATATATTATATATATATTTTAGAAATTAAGGCTTAGGTAGGAACCCTATTAAAACCTCCTACCCTAGATATTTAATTATAAATATTATTTAAAAGAGTAAATAGCCTTTAGTAATAAACGAGAATACGGAAACCTATTATTAAATTAAAACGAATAACGAATTACTAAAATAGAAGACTATTATTAAATTAAACTACGATTTATCCAAAAATACGGGAATAGGATAAATATTTAGGAAGTACCGGTACATTAGTATTCGAGTCGGCCTAGACTTTAAAATTAAAATAGAAAAGAGCTATAGAGATACTAGCTATAAAGTAACTATCGCCGATTATAAATTTATAATACGCTTTTTTCTAAAAGCTAGAATTCGTATTATAGTAACTTTACTCTAAATTACCGGTATTAATATTAACTGTTATATTATTTTTGAATATATCGTTACCTCTTTATATTTCCCCGGGAAAGATAAAAGTAGTAATAAAGTAATAACCGAAACCGCCCCTAGGGAAGTCTATATTATGGATAATCTTAAAGTAGGTATATTTATTAATATAGACATTATGACCCTTAAAGGAATTAATATATTAGTATCTCGTTAAGTAGTTTATATCGGTAGCTACGATATAGAGTACTTTATTAACGTCTATTTAAGGGGTATAAGGATAAACCGGTTAATATATATTACGAAAATAAGGGTTATCCCCCTATAAGTTACGGTAATTATCGAAGTTCATAAACTTGATCTACTAGTATAAGACTATTTCTTTGAACTAGTAGATATTAACTTATACCTCTTTACCGGAATCGTTAACGATAAGATAAAATTAATATTTATAAAGAATAAAATGAATAAATATATTAAAATCCCTAGGAATATAAAACTAGGTTAAGTAGTCGAGGTTTAATTTAATAACTACTATAGTATTACTATAGGCGATAACGACGTTCGCGAGCTCGTTATATAAAGGCCTCTTTAAGAGTATAAAGAAACTTTTATTAAAAACGCTTTTAATAATATAATTACTATTAATACTAGTTTATTACTTCTTAAATAACTTTTAAGGGGTAAAGATATAAAGAACCTAACTAGTTCCCGGCCTTCTATATTATTAATAGAGATAGTTACTTTAATAAAGGATAATATCCTCTTAAATGGTATTACTATTTATAATAAATAACCGGAGTTAATAAAGGTTATTAATTAATTCTCTATACTTTAGGTAGAAGGAGGCTTTATTAATATTCTAGAAAATGAATAAATATATATATTACTTCGCGCCGACTAAAAAGATAAAGTACTTAAAACGGTATATATTTATCCTATAGGAAATAAGAGCCGGAAAATTATTAACGAAACCTTTAATAAACTATATATTTAGGAACGGTTTAAATAAATAATATAAACTACTTTATTTAACTTCCTAGTCTTCGTTATTTAAACTATAAAATTAGACGGTACTAAGAAGGGCCGTATTGTTATTAATATTCGAGGTTTAAATACTATAGTTATAATAGACGTCTATTATTTACCTCTATAAAATAATATAATTAACGCCGTTAAGAGTTATTATTAAATTACCGTTATCGACGCGGCTAGTTTCTTTTATTAATAACGAGTATACTTTAAGAATAAATATAAACTCACCGTCGTATTATACTACGGTTAAAAGACTTTTAATATTACGGTAATAGAATTCAAGAACTCGTCTACGTATATATAATAATAAATAAACCGGATCCTACGTATTTATAAGGTATTCGCCCGAGTATATATCGATAACGTTATAGTATTCTTTTAGACCCTCGAGGATTATATTTAATACCTATATACGGTATTTTCTTTATTCGCTAAATTTAATATTCTAGTTAACCCTAAAAAGACGTTTATCGGTTATCCGTTAATTATATTATTTAACTAGAAGGTTAATTTATTCGGGCTATTAACTTCTAAAGAAAAACTTATAGTTATTAAATAACTAACTTTCTCTTAAATATTAATAGTATTTAAAACGTACCTAGGAATAACTAGTTAATTAAAAGATTATATTAAAGATTATATTACTCTAGCTAGGCCTTTATAAGATAAGAAAACCGCGTTATTAAATAAAGTACTATTTATAGGCGCTTAACGATAGGAATATATTAAAAAGACTAGTTTTAAATTACTTTCCTTATAAGAGATCCGTTTATTTAAAATTATTTAAAATACCCTTTCTAAACCTTTCTTTCTATATTATTTCGATGATAAAAAGGAATTATTTATCGACCTTAATACTAGTAAAGAATTCGGTTACGGGGTTATAATTTATTATATTATAAAAGAGTTAAAAGACCTTTATCCCGACTGGAAATAAATTTAGTTTATTCTTTTTCTTAACCGACTCTTTAAGAATATAAAAATACGTTATTAACCTACTAAAATAAAACTAGTAGGAATAGTATAGGTATTTACTAAAATTAAATATATAGTCGAATTAGCCTCTAAGACGGTCGTCTATATTAATTATAAAGCTATATTTAGTATAATTAAATAAATAAATATAACTACCTTATCTACGGTAAAGATTAATTTATATATCGTACGGGCCTTAGATTATACTTAGTGTTTTTAAAATATAAAAATCCGTTATAAACCTAGCGCTAAATATATAGTACTAAATACTCTATCCCGATTATAATAGAAGAACGTAGTTAGGGACTTTTTAGAAGGCGAGCTAGATATATTTTAAATATATATATATAAAGTCTATATATTAATAGAAATAAATATATAGTTTAAATAAGAATTACTTTAAGAGTACTAGAATAACGACTTTTAAATTAAAATAAATTATATATTTAACTATAATATAGAAACTAGCGAGGACATCGTAGATCTTCTTTTTTCGAAAGGGAATAACGGTTTAATATAATATACCGATAATTTAGTTATTAATCGAGTATATATACCGGAGCGCCTATATATACCTTCTTTATATATTAAAACTTTATTTAACATTATATATTCTAGTTTATATATAAGAAGATATAAATACTATAAAATAATAACTAGGTACTAGTATATATATAAACTAAATAAGAAGTTAGGTGAGTATTTACGATATTATTTATAATATTAACTCTTCGGTACTCCTAAATATAAGCCTTATAGAGTACTATAGTTTATTTTTATACCGCCCTCTCCTTTTTATATAATTTTTATCGATTTTATCCTAGCCTTACCTCTTTCCTAGGAAGGATTTAATAATATTATAATCGTTATATATAAATTTTCCCGAAAAGTAACCGCGATTCTAGGAAAATTAATATAGAAAGTAAAGTAATAAGTAGATATACTTTTACGTCGTTTATATTTAGTAGATTAAAGTATTCCGAAAGTTATTCTTTCCGACCGCGATCGTAAATTTATAAATACCCTATAAAAGGCTTTATTCGATAAGTTTAGGGTAAGTTTAATATTTTCTATTATTTATTATCTATAAATAGATAAATTAAGCGAGCGTATAAATTAAATTATTAAAATTATATTACGATTCTAGATCGTTACTTTATAAAACCCTAAAGCCTAGGAAGAGGTACTACTTTTTATAACTATATAATATAATAATATATTTTCCTAGTTTATTAACTATACTTTAAATAAAGTAACTTTCGGTTTTATTATTAATAACGCGTTAGACCTAGGAAATTAGGAGAATAATATTTTATTAAAGAAACTAGTATATATTTAAACTTCGGATATAATTACTTATATTTAAATATACGATAAAGAGTATTATAATCGTATTTATTATTTTTATTACTTCCGTAAAAAGGACTAAATCTTACTACGTCTATATAAAGGTTATAATATTCCGGTAAATAAACTTACTAGTTATAAATATAATTAATAAATAACTAGATTATTTAAGGTTTTTAATTATATCGGTAGGTTTATATACCGCCTTCATATCCCGGAAAATTAGAAGATTTATAATATATTTTTAATAATATAGCTAGAGTAGTATTTATTACCGGATAAAGACTCTTTTAAATATCTACGACCTACTAACTTTAAAGTAATAGAAACCGAGTGAGATAACTTAAAACTAGAATAAGAGCTAGAGTATATCCTCGATAAACGCGTTATTAAAAAGGGGAAGAGTTATACTACCGAATACCTTTTATCCTAAAAAGGCTAGGGATTTATATAGAACCGTTAAATAAATACTAAAAACGTTTTCGCGGGCGAATTTATTAAGGAATACGAATAATAAATTAAATACTAAACTAAATTCTTCTTCTAGGGTCGATAACTCTAGAAATATAATTATATTTCTTTTTTATATTATCGCTCTTTACCTATCTTTATTAGGAAATAATTATTATATTAAATCTACCTATCGAGCTCTATTTAAAATATAGGTACTATAATAATATTAAGGGGGTATTATACCGAGAACTAGTAAAATTATTCTTTAATAATCTTAAATTATTTGTTTAATCGTACGTAGAGTTATATAACCCGAATATCCTAGTATAATATTACCTATATACTTCTTTATATAGATTTAGGTATATACCTCTCGTTATCGCTACTTCTTAACTAGGTAGTATATTTATATAGGAAAGAGCTTCGGATAATATAAAAATTATATAATTATTTAACCGAATCGGGACTAGCTCCGCGCTAAAATAATTTTAATTTTAAAAGTATTATTAAATAACTTTTACCTAGATCTAACCTAGATCTAGCCTAGATTTATATTAAAACCTTATTTTATTAATATATATTTAGGGCTCTAGTCCTTTAATATTAATATTTTTATAATATTATATATATACACCTCTATTTTATTAATATTATAGCTTTTACCGCTAATTATTTATATTATCCTTATACCTCCCTATCGCTTTATCTCGCTATTATAATTTTAATACTAAACTTTACGACTCTACGTTAAATTTTAAGACTCTACGGGCCTACCCGTAATCGGTCGATAATTTAGAATATATACTACTTACTTATTTACTTTTATATATAGATGTTATTTACGTTATTATTAACGATACCCTATATAAGTGTATTAACGAGGGCGTTAACTTCTTTCTTTTAAATTAAGTAATCTATTATAGGGTGGACTTTAGTAAGAGTATTACTATAAATATTTATTAAAACGGCGGGCTAAGCCCTAACGCTAGCCTTATCGAGACTAGGGTAATATTAAGATTCTAGTATATTAGAGCCAAATCCTCTATAGAATAATTAATATCTTTTATATTATATACTATTATATTAACCCCTTATTATAGTGGTTTAGTAATAGTATAAAAAATATAAAGTAGTTACGGGGTTTATTATTAAGTAATTTTTAAATCCTAGATTTAATAATAGAATTAATCTTTAAGGATTCTAATAAAACGGGGGAATATTAATTCGATATAAGATCGTTAAAAATTAAAACCCCGCGATATTAAAGCTAGAACCCCGTATCGATAAATAATAATATTATAGAGGTAGCGGGGCGTAGGCGTATATAATATATTAATACCTTTAACGGGGCGTAGGCGTATATAATATATTATTATTTTATAATTATTTCTTTTTTTAGGCCCTAGTCCCTAGGTACTTAAATATTTTAATTAAAAAATATTTATTAAAAAATCTTTAAACCCCCTAAGAGAAATAAGGGAAAAAAGTTATTTAATATAATAGTATTACTAGGCGGTAACCCAAATATAAAATTATATACCTAATTCTTTAATATTTATAATATTAGTCACGGAATAGTATTTAGCTAAATTACGAAGTTTATTAAAAAATCTTTAAACCCCCTAAGAGAAATAAGGAAAAAAAGTCTTCTAATTTATACTATCGGTCCTATAATACTAATATATAGTATTAGTTACGGAGCGATACGAAATTATTTCCTATAATATTATTGTATAGTATTAGTAGCGGAAGAGTAATACTACTAAACTACCTCTATTATATAGTAGTACTAGTAGTAAATAAATAATATATTTATAAAACTATCCCTATAGCGCTAATATATAATAATAATAACTAACTAAATAATATTTCTTTCGTCTCTATAGTACTATTATATATAATAGTAACGGAGCGAAATAATATATATTATCGTTCCTATAGCGCTTATAGTAGTTATAGTAAATATAGTATATTAGATTATTCCTATAGTACCCATAGTACTAGTAGCGGAATAGTAGTGGCCACCCTTACTATATACTCCTACTATACTATAAAAATATTAATAATAAAGTATTATATATAAACGGTATAACCCTAATATTATACCGGGAGATTAGTAATAATATAATTACTATAGTAACGGTTATATTTATTAATAAAAGCGAGGTAGCGGAGCGGAGGCGCGTATCGATATACTATAACGATAAAATATTTTACGCGACGGTTTATTATTAAAATAAACTCGCTCGCCTATTTATTTTCTTTCTTCGTAACTCCTCTAGTCTTTCTCGTATATTATTACTCTAGCTCTATAATAGCGTTTTAGTATTATAACTAATATATAGATAATACTCTCGTTATATATAGTTTTCTTCTAACTTTATAAATAACTCCTATTCACCGATAGTATTAATTTATTTATACTAATTTATTCTAGCTATAAATACACTAGTAAATATAACTAGTCCGCTATTAGCGCGACTGCGTAATATTAATAATAATAATAATTTACTACGCTTCGTAGCTCCCTTACCGGGTCTATTTCTATTAATTTAATAATAATTATATTCGAGGTACGTCCCCTCCTTATACGCTCTATTATATTAATCGCTACGGAATCGATTATTACGTAAAGATAAATCATAACCGTAAACTCTAAAGCGGTATATATTAATAATAATAAATCTCTAAATCTTTCCGAAGGAAGGTAAAGAGGTCTATATATTAATATATTTATATCGGTAATAGGACTCTTAAAGAAGAATATAAATATAATTTAATAAATAAAGAAATTACCTAATAACGTAAAGTATATAATAAAATAATAGTAACTAGTAGGTAAACCTCTATTATAATTATTAACTTATAAAATTAATTAACGGCGGCGAATTAATATATTAAGGAATTAAAGGCGATAAATAAGGTTCTCGAAAAAGAGGCCGAGAATTTCTACTAGTATAAACGGGACCTTAAAGAGTCTTCTTTTAAGAATTCCGATAGGAATTAAATATTTTATATAATATAATAAAGATATCGAATTCTTTTTTTCTTAAATCGGCGCTAGTTAAATTTACCTAGATATATTATTTAATAATATATTCTAGGCGTTCATATAGACTATATTTAAAATAAAAATATTTTTATAAATACGATATCTTATCGCTATCGTATATAAATAGTTTAATAATAAATTAAATTTAGTTATACCCTAAAACCGTATAATAAAGTTATAAATATAGAGGAGAACGTCCATTATATAAATATTAATATAAAAGTAGTAATATTTACTTTTAATATCGGCTCCGTTTACTCCGTCTTATTTTCTTATATAACTAGGTAACCTCTTTAATTATATATATATATTTACGTTTACTACCCGCCTATTTAAAGATTTTAGTTAGTTTATTAATACTAGTAAACTCTTCGTCTAATAATTATTAATTATATTCTTCGCCTTAACTAGTTTATTTAACTTTATACTAGATACTTTCTTTATTTATAACTTTATCGATTACCTCTTCTACCTCCTATAATTTATTATTATTAATAAATTCGGGGGTTTATATAAAAGAGTCCGTCGTATTAATATAATCGCGAAGATAATATAACTTAAGTAACGATATATAAAAAATATTATAAATTCTATATATAGAACGTAGTAGTAGGCGGTAAACTTATACTCTTATTTTATTAATAATCTTAAATAGCCCTATAAATTTATAGGATAATTTCTTATTTAGGCGCTTTTACTTTAAATTCTTTATTATTAATATAACTAAATCGCTAACCTTATAACTATATAGTTTATATATTTTATTATATTATTTAATTTAGTACTCGGTAATACTTTATAAATACTTTATAACTTTATTCTTTAGAGTTTATAACTATTATATTTTATTATTTATAATTAGTATCTTTTTTTCCCTAAAGTCGTCCTCGACCTCCTAGCGGATTTTAGGATAGTAACTATATATATAAAAGAATAATATTATTCCGACGGCGGTACTCTAATTATTATTTATTAAGAATTCTACTATAGGTAGTAATTTAGCCTAATTAATTTATTTATTATTAATAAATATACGTAAATAGTACTCTAGTATTTAATTTTAACGCTTTATCTATTTATCTATTTAAGAGTAAAAAATAATATTTAAATAATATTTAATTTTCGAATAAAAATATATAGCCGATTAAGAGGTGTTTATAAAAATAGAGCCTCTATCGCTAACGATACTATTAAATATATTATAACGGTAAATAATTTTAGAATAGAATACTTCCGCTAGTTAAATAGTATTGATTTTAATAATTATAAATATATACCTAACTATTTTAATAAATCGATTTATAACGATAAAAATAATATTATAAATAGTACCTCTATATTTACTAGGCGGTAAATATTATAGTAAGGTTATATTATAGTAGAAATATTAATTAATTAACTAACTAGGTATTCGTCTTCGACGAACTAGGATAATAGATAGGATTTAGCGTTAAGAAAGCCAAGCCACTATACCTAGTATAGTCAAGTTATAATAATATTTATATAAAACGAAAAGATAGTGTCCCCGCTATTATAACGTATATAATAGTATTTATAGTAAAGGGCTCTTCTATATTAATATACTAACCCGTCGAGTTTATATATACGGAAGGCTTCTATAATAATATATATACTTTTATATACTATATTCGATAGATCCGTTAACTTCCTTATATTTTCCTAACTCTACTACTTCTCTTAATAAACGTAGTAGTAACTACTACGACTTCCCTTTCGTTTAATTCTCTTATAAGGTCTCGACTTCTATCTAGTATATATAAAGGATACTACTAGTTATCCTAATTTCTATAACTCTTTTATTTTACGAGGTATTAAAAGTTATTTTAAACTATTCACTTACCTAGTAAATACTCGATCTCGAATAAGGGGGTTATTTATTTAATTTTAACTCCCATATCGTCTTCCTTAATAGGAGGGGGCGGTATTCCTATATATTAATAAAGATCCTCGGATAAATCGAGCGCCGGTTTAAACTGAGCTATCGATATAATAGGGTGAATTCTTATTACTAGAGGTAATTCTAGACGGTATATAAATTTATTAATCTTTTCTAGTATCCTAAAGGGTTTAATACATTAGTTCGAATATTTATAATATACTCTAGGAATATAATAGTCGTAGTAAAGTCTAAGGTAAACTATAGAGCTCTTTTTAAAATATATAAATTTATACCTATTATCGTAGCGAGTCTTTATCGTAATAGTAGCGAATATTATAATATCGTTTACTTCGTCCCGTTTAATATTACGGAGGCGAGATATATTTTCTTAAGATAAATCCGATAGTATATTAATAGTTTCCTTAACGCGGAAACCGTATATTAGTTCGTTAAGAGCGAATTTAGTTAAAGTAGTCGCGTTATTAAATAAACCTTATAAATAAAATAGAATAGCGATTTAATTAATCTCGCTAGTATTAAGATAAAACCGAAGCGCGATTTCTATTATTTAATTAGTGCGTTTTAATTACCCGTCGGTTTAAGGGTACTACGCGGTAGAATTAAATATATTAATACTTATCTTTTAGAAGACCTAGCGTTAGAACGAACTTATAAACTTGGAGTTTTTATTACTAATAATTATATAAAGGATACCCTAGTTATAGCCTATTAAAGTAGTAATGAAAACGTTAATTTAAGTTTCGGCGTCGTCGATATCCTTTCCTAGTATTAATAGGAGGCGTTTCGTCGACTTATATATAACGATTATAAGAGTATTATGATCTTGATATTCGGGTAAGGCCATAATGAAATCGATAATTACAATATAGAATAATATAGTCGGGGCTATTATAGGATTTAGATTACTATAAATAAAATAATATTTCGTCTAGTTTAATTAATAGCTAGGATAATAGTCGATATATTTACGTAACTACTTAGATAAGCCACGGATAAATAGTAAAGGCGTTATTCTATTATACGTACAATAGAATCCGGTATAGAAATTACTATTATAGGCGATTTTAAAGATTTTATACTATAGGGACTTCGGGACGTATAAACGTTCGCGGCCTTCGTTATTTAAAAAATAAATAAAGTTAACTCGTTCCCTAAAGCGGAAACCTTCTAGTAGGTTATCTTTATCTAGAGTTTACTTTAATAATTCGACGGCCTTATTCTATTATAAGTCGTCGACGTACATTTACCTAAAACGTTATTTGAATCCGTCGTTTATCTCTATTAGTATACTATAATAAGTAAAGACCTTAGGTAGTACGACCTATTATTTCGTTTCGCTTAATACGACTATACTTCCGTAGAGACTATCTAGTACTTCGGTCTTTCCGTCTACCGGAATATTTATTTATAAACGAGAGAGTATATCCGGTACGACGTTAGATCTACTAGATTTATATCTAATAATAAAATTAAAGTTTAATAAATATTAAGAAACCCGTACTAGCTTAAGATTTAATTTATTAATAAATAATATAGTAAAAGTCGTTTATCTCGAAATAAGTACCGCGGCCGAGTAGTTAATATAAATTACTATTAGTAACTTCTTAGACGACTTAACTATATATTATACTTTACGAACTATTTATATAATATTAATTACCTCGAGTTTAATAGGCTAGTAATTTCGTTCTATAGTACCGAGGCTCCTATTAAAGAATATAATCGACTATACCGCGGTATATATAGGCTATTCTATATTAACTTCGGTATAGTAGACGATAGCGGTAAATCCTTATTTCTTAGAGGTATTAAGGTCGATAAATAACTTTCGTATAATACTATAATAGACTAGGAAAGTAGGTAAGTGAAATACGTCCTATAAATCTATAAAAGTATTTAGTTTATTAAATATGGGCTAGTAATATAGCCTAGTTAATATTCGTTTCCTTATTAGGCTAGAGAGTTAAGGTGTTACGGAAAACTTCGGTATTACAGAAACTTTTTATAGACTACGTTACGGTGATAACGAAAGTTTTATTATAACTAAACTTTCTAGTAAAACCTACTTCGATAGTAGTATAGTAGGATAAAGTTACTTTAATAGTATTCCTTAAATAAATATTATTTTACGCTCTTATAGCGGCTGAGTATATTATATATATTTTAATATAAAAGATCGCAGTTAACCTATTAGTCCTAGGAAGATTTTAAGATCTTATAATATAACTAGAAAACGTAGAGTTATAATAACTCTAATTTTATTTTCTAAGGTAGATATTCCGAGGCTATCGACTCTCTATCCTAGTAGTATAACTAAAGCGTAACCGAGGTAGGATTTTTTCGGCGATAAAGATACACACTTAGTTCGTAGTAGTAGAAATAATTATTATAAATAATTTATATACTCTACTAGGGTACGGCTGAAGACGATAATATTATTAATATATACCCTAGTAAATACCCGTAGCGGACGAAGTATAGTATCCGTTTAGTATTAAATATAGGGCGGTGACTCTTTATAGTTTATTAATACGACGTTAAACTCTTCCTAGCCGCGGTAACTAACTATAGTTAATTTATAGCGATTACGTAGCTGAACTATAAACTAGAGAAACTAGCCGATAATATCGACTATTAATATAAACGGAAATCCTATTACTAGTACTATAATATTAATTTAAAGAAATAATAGATAGTTATTATCTTCTATAATAATATTTAGACCTCTAATATTTATAATAATACGATCTTTCCTTCCGTTAGGCGTATCGCGCTAGATAATAAAATATAACTAATTAAATAGAGTAGGTTAATTAATATACCGAAGTTTATCTTATATTTATATTTTATCGAATATTTCGTCGACTATTTATTTATCTTTTTAGCCGAGGGGATAGACTTTTAAAACCTTCGGTAAAATACCTAATTTCAGGTTAATAAATATTTATTAATATTCTAGTATATCGACCGTATTCCCGGAGTCTATAAAGACGTTAGCGAATTCTTAGACTAGACGGGCCAGGAAGTTTACCATTTATTTAAAACCGTAGACTATTATATTATTAGGGAGAGTTGTCTCTAAAGATAAATTAATAATAGTAGTAGAGATTTTAGTATATAAATATATCGGCGATAACGAAGCTTGAGTAGGTAAAGGTTTCTATATCGACGAATAACTTTATAAAGAAGAAGGTCCGAGCTCCCCTAACTCTACTATTCGCTAGTTATAAATAACTAGCGATATAACTTCTAGTAAAACTTAGTAGTATTCTATATCGCTAAAGTCCATTAATATATTTAGCCTAGTATATCGAGGTAGTTTAACTAAACGAGACGTAGCGTTCCGGACCTAGATAAAGGAGAGGGATATATCGACGATATATATATATACTCCTCCTTTATAGCCTAGACGATAATTTTCCACGAGCTCTAACTCGAATAGGAAGTCTCTATTAAGGAGATTCCCTAAATACGAAATTAGTACCGATATAGTAGATTAAAGAGGTATCGTAATAAATTAATCTATTTTAATTACGCGCCTTAGTTTAATAAAAGGTTTTGCGATAGAGTTAATTGGAATTTTAATAGATTAGTAGCTACCTATAGTAGTAGATTATAACTAAGTACTAAAGTTTATTAAGAATATATATAATATAAGAATATTAATACCGATGAGTAGATTTACCTTAAGGTTTTCCGTAATATAAATCTCTATAGTTATCTTAATAAAGGTATCGTTATTTAAATTCTCTTTTATATAAATATTTATTAGGACGTAATTTAATATCTAAGTAATTTTATTCCCTAAACTACGTATTAAAATAAACGATACTATTATCTTAACGAGTTTATCGAAATCGGGGACGTATTTCTATAAAAATATTTAATCTCTTATAATAATAGGGTATCCTAAATCTAGGTAGGTATTTAATTTAACTTCGTCTACTTCGTTAAAGCGGATCTTCGTAGTAATATAATAGAAACCTCGGAAGGTATAGCCTAGTATAGTAGACTATTATACCGCGATTAACTCGATAATATATATGGACGAAGTTTGGGCTTAGTAGGTTTATAGAGCCGAGGTATCGTAATTATAGAAATTCCCCCTCGGCGGTAAATTCTGTAACCTATTATACTATTGAGGCTCTAGCGTGGAAGACTTTAATATTTTTACTTTATTTAATAACTCTACTTTTTACCTCGCGGAAGGTTTCGTTACTTTAGTTTTATCTACTAACTTTATCTTCCCTTTTAACGAAATCTAGTATTCCTAGCGTAGATAAGAAAATAGTTTATTACGTGAGGAGAACGCCTCGTTATAACCTTTATATATATAGTTGAATTACGGAGGGGTTAAAACGAAGTTGATTTCCATAAAGTTTATTTAATTATATTTATAAATTTTATAATAACCGTAGTTATCGCCCGACTATTATAGTTACTCTTTCTAGTACTCGTAGGGTTTACCGTGGAAGGAATTAATACTTTTATAAGTACTTATTTCCCCGTTACAGTAGTCGCTACTAGGAGGGTTTTCCGAGTACTTGTAATTGTAATTTAAATTATCTAACACGCTAGTTTAATACGCCCTTTACTCTCTAGGTTACTATAATTTATTAAGGGTTCCAATAAATCGGTAGGAGGTATTATTATAAAATATACTAGGGTTACTAGTATTAACTCTAAATAGAGGTCGCGAACCGAATTTATTTAACTATATATTCTAATTCGGCCCCGTAGTAATTTAATATTAAGATAATAGGGTAGGTAACTAAGGCCGGTTACTTTAATAACTCGCGATAGTATTTCCGTAAAGTGGATTTATATACTAGCTTCTATACTATTAACCTTGAAAGTGTAAATCTCTATAGCGAGGAGGTTAGGGTTAATACTAATTCTAGTAAATATAACCGTTTTTTCGATACGGACTCGAAGTTTGTTACTAGCCCTAATTCTAGTATCTAGAATTTATTAACCGAAACTATATACCCTTCTAGTAATTATATTAATTTTAATTTTTATTAAGTTGAATTTATTTAAGTAAATTCGAGTTACTAAACCGAAAACGTACTACTTTTATCTATTATTAATACTTTCTCTTATTTAGTAATATAAGGAATTAATTAAAAGTAGTATTAATATTAAATACTTCGATATTAAATTAAAACTCGATATCCAAACTATTTTATATAATATTAAATTAATTATAAATATCGTTTATTTTAGCTATACGAGTAGTTTTAATAATAATTATAATATATTCCCTAGGTTCCCGGTGATGTATTACGTTAACGATAGTATACCGTTTCTTAATAAGTTATATTATACTAGTAGCCTTAACTAGTCCGAATCGTTCTAGTAGAAAGGAATTCCATTCGTCTAAGTTCTACCCGTAGGTTATTAATCGTTTCTTATTGTTAGTGAGCTGTGACGTATACTATTCTAGCGCTTCACCTCGTAGGTAGAGTTATAGGTTATTTCGTACCAACTTAGTACCTTTAATACGGGCGACGTCCTTGATCCTATTACTAAATGCTAGTATATCGCGGAAGTAGGTATCCTTTCCTGTATGTTCTATAGTAGGGCCGGTATCGTAGGATTTACTATCGTAGAAAGGATCGAAGAAGCCGATATCCCTAGGATTAAATCGTGTTACGGCGGGACCGCCGCCGCCGCCTGCCCCATCATGGCCTGGATCTCCTTAAGGTCCTAGATCACCCTGTAGACCTTAAGGACCAGGTTACGGGGGATTTTCGCGGAGGTAGCGTGCAATGGCATTGGTGATTAGTGCTTCAGCGTCAACGGTAGCCATATCGATTTCGGGCTGACGGAATTCGCTAGGCTGATGGCTTTCGTGCTCACCGTCCCTGTGAATGTCTTCGGTGTCCTGGGAGGTAGCACGAGAGGATTGAGGCTGCCTGCTACGGTTCACTTCGCCTGTACTGGATGACTCTACTGTAGAATTGGAACGCTGCTGCTGGTGTAGTTCAGGTGTTGCTTGTTTAAATTCTTTAACAACTTTTCGTAGCAGACTCTTGTCAACCGCCCACTCTTGTGGCCAGGTTTGCTCAAATGGTTCTCGTGAGCCGGCTCTTTGACCTCTAGCAGATAGAGGTGGATGGCTGAGCGGAGGTCGGAAAGCACCTCTGGTAAGTTGAGCTGCTACCTCTCTTGTAGCAGGTTCGATGAGGTAGGCGAATGAATGTCCTGATTCGACGAAGTCTCGTATATGCCACGCTTGAACTACAAGGTCTCTGGCAGGTGGCGTAGTGGTAGCCAGCTTGAGGTTTGATTTCTTCTTTGAGAAAGAACAAGATGAACTTGGGGAATCTGTTCAAATAGTAAAACGACGGACTTGATTTTTCCTTAAGGACGAATACAGTACTCATACAATACTACGACAGCTACCGTTGGTTCTCTGCGGAAGAATTCGAGGTGCTGGTAGACGCTAAGTTCAGAAGTCTTTTAGCCTGAGCTTAGCGGGGTTGGGAGCACGCTTCTCCTTTTCGGGAAAGGTGTTCCTCGGACTCAAGGGTGGATACGAGTATCAGCGAATCTCAACAGATTTCAAGGGAAAGAACGCTTCAAGGCAACAGAAATTGAAGTGCCAAGTCGATAGAAGTACGGCGTAGAAGCTGTACTTCCTGACAGCGTAGCCGGAGGCGTAGTTACTTGATATAGGGTGCTTGCAGAAGGCTTCTGTAGACAGTACTCCGGTGCTTCGGAAGCGAAGTGCCTGCTTTGGTAAGGTGTAGCTGCTTTCGTAGTAGAGGTAGGCTGCTGTGCCGTTGTAGAAGGCTTGACGGAAGGCTTCTGCAGGAAGGCTGTAGCTGAGGCTGCTTCCGTAGCAGGGTACTGGTAGGGGCTTCTGTAGCGAAAGGTTGGTGCGGAAGAGTAGTTTGGAGGACGAGTAGATCGTTGGTACTGTAAGGACAGCGTTGGTGTGCTTCTGTTCGTTCGAATGGTGAACCGAAGCACGAGCTGGTGCAACTAAGCCGTTGCTACCATTGTTATGGCAAGGTCATGTCATGGTGGAAGTATTGATTGATTAGCTAGCTAGGTGTTCGTCTTCGACGAACTAGGATAGCAGGCAGGATTCAGCGCCAAGGAAGCCAAGCCACTATACCTAGTACGGTCAAGCCGTAACAGTAAACTAGTTATAAAATCTATAGAAATCTCCTTCTAAGATTAAATAATAATAGGAAGCGAATTTAATTCGTTATATAAACGATATCGCGGCGCCTTCGTCCGTTAATATATATCGTAAATTTTAATATAGTCCGTAATTTACTTTAAGCTACCCTCCTAGAAAAAATTTCGGGTAAATAATTTATATAACTTCGTAACACTAAAATAGTCTATTAAAGAATTATTATAATATTTTTTTATAAACTCTTCCTTTAGAGCTTTATCCCTTAATATATAAAAATAACTATTATATTTTAATAATCCCTCGGAGTCTATAACCTATACTTTATTCTTTATATAATAGTAGTCCTTTAATATATTCGCTTTAATTCGAAAAGAGTTTACCTAATTATTATAGATTTATAATTCCCGAATTAATATTTTAATAGGCCTTTTAGGATTATTATATATAATTTTAAATATTATTATAATATCCCGTTTTTATCGGTAACTTGGGAAACCCCGATTTTTACGTATTTTATACCGAAATTATATAAAATACTGGAAATGCGTATCTACTTATGTCCCGTATTCTAAATATATTATACACCGATTAAGCAGCGATATTACACCGATTTAACAACTTTTTTTTTTAACTTTAACTTTTAAGAGTATCTAGACTAGGGCCCCTATATAAGAATATAAATATCATACTAAATCCATTTTTAGCCTAGATTCCGAATTTTTAATTAGATTTTTACTAGCGTTACCCTATAGGGCTATAAAGTTACTTTTAGGATTAAGTTTAGCGCTCCCGCGCAGACCTTAA
>JAABUS010004465.1_pt1 | contig 20105 bp, 18 predicted proteins | sample 5560161 | NCBI WGS metagenome assembly JAABUS01 (sample SAMN10711885, study PRJNA513376) | rock metagenome | isolation source: Antarctica rocks | place: Antarctica: Victoria Land, Trio Nunatak nord | collected 2016-01-04 | reverse complement strand
TGGCCGCCCGCAACGCCGAGGCCGCAACCGTCGACTGGCAATTCACCACCGCCGCCGCCCGCGCCAAACTCAAGCACCTCTACCCTGTCCTCGAATCCGTCTAACGACCTTGCACGGAGCACTAGGTTCTCAAAGCCGTCAGGTGGGAAGGATGCGGCGGACGAAGACGACCTGAGGAGCCGTGCTAGAATCGGAGCCGAAAGGACCAGGAGTGCCATGGTCGTCGACTCCGTCTCCGGCCGGGGGCGGCGCATTTTTCGACGCGTGTGAGCAGAGGAGCAGCCGTGCCAACCCAGACGAGACGCCAGCCGTCCGATCTCTTCGCATCACGGGTGCGGGATCTCGCTCCCTCGCCGACCCTCGCTGTTTCCGATCGGGCCCGGGCGCTGAAGGCGGAGGGGATCGACGTCGTCGACCTCGGGGGGGGTGATCCGGACTTCATTACGCCGGAGCACATTCGCCGGGCGGCCGCGGATGACATGAATGCGGGAGACACTCACTACGTGGCGAGTCCCGGGACACCGGCGTTGCGGCAGGCTATCGTCGAGAAGCTCCGGAGCGATAACGGTGTTGAGGTCGATGCGAAAGGGGGTGTCGTCGTTACGCCCGGCGGGAAGCAGGCGCTGTTCGAGGCGATTATGGCGCTGGTTGAGCCGGGGGTCGACGTCCTGACGCTCGAGCCGGCCTGGGTCTCCTACGTGCCGATGGTCGAGCTGGCAGGCGGTCGTAGCGTTCCGGTCGGACTTGATCCTGACGATCAGTTTCGCATCACCGCCGATCGGCTGAGCGCGGCCGTGACTCCGGCGAGTCGCATCCTGATCGTCAACTCTCCGAACAATCCGACCGGGCGGGTGTTGGACGACGCGGAATTGTTGGCGATCGCCGAGGTGGCGAAGGAGCATGACTTGTTGGTCTTCTCGGACGAGATCTACGAGAAGATTTTGTTTGACGGTCACCGCCACGTCAGCATTGCCGCCCTGCCTGGGATGGCTGAGCGGACGCTGACCTTCAACGGGTTTTCAAAGGCGTACGCGATGACGGGGTGGCGCCTGGGTTACGTGGCGGGGCCGAAGCCGTATATCGCGGAGATCGAGAAGGTACACAGCCACTCGGCGACCTGCGCGACCTCTTTTGTGCAAGCGGCCGGCGTGGTGGCGCTGACCGGGCCGCAGGGGTTCATTGGCGAGATGGTCAGCGCTTGGGACCGTCGGCGGCACGCGGTGGCGACCGGTCTCAATGCCGTAAAAGGTCTCCATTGTCCGCTGGTCGACGGTGCGTTTTACGCTTTCGTCGACGTGAGAGAGACAGGGATGGACTCGACGGAGGCGGCCGATCGATTCCTCCGGGAAGCGCACGTGGCGGTGACACCGGGGCTCGCGTTCGGCGCGGCCGGGGACGGTCACGTCCGGTTGTCGTTCGCGACGGGGGACGAGGAGCTCGAAAAGGCGGTGACGTGGATCGGGGACGTCCTCGGCCGGCGCTAGGCGAAGAAGAGGAGAGGTGGGGCATGCGCGTCGAACAGCGATTGGAGGAGCTTGGTGTTAGCTTGCCTCCGTCGGTCAATCCGCTGGCCAACTATGTGCGGTACGTGCGGACGGGCAATCTCCTGTTCATTTCCGGCACGGGACCAAGCGATACCGCGCCTAAAGGCAAGGTGGACCGGGATCTGACGGTCGAGCAGGCCTATGGCGTGGCGCGGGAGGTTGGGCTGCAGATCCTGGCGACCGCCAAGGAGGCGCTGGGCGATCTGGACCGCATCCGGCGCGTCGTCAAGGTACTGGGCATGGTCAACTCGAACCCAGAGTTCGAGCGGCAGCCGGAGGTGATCAACGGTTGCTCCGACCTCTTCGTGGAAATTCTTGGCGATTCTGGAAAGCACACCAGATCCGCCGTGGGCTTCGCGGCGCTCCCGTTCAACATCGCCGTCGAGATTGAATGCACGATGGAAGTCGACTAGATCACAGCGATCACCACGTCGAGCACCGGTCGCGAATTGCCTCATTGGCCGCTCATCGCGCGACGTCGTCGCCCGTGACAGACCACTTGGTTGGGACATGGCCGGCGGACATGATGGTTTTCCTCCCGGCATCCGTCATGCGCTTGAAGGCGCCCGCACGCTCATTGGGCGCGGCGGAGTGTTCCGCGGCGCGGGAGCGACGGGATTGCGGAGTCGAGCGATCGTGCGCCAGGCGCGATCAGGTGATGGAGAAGTTTTCGTGGAACAGAAGCGAGTACCGGTCACCCGAGAAGGATTGGAACGTCTCAAGGTGGAGTTGGAGGATCTGAGGGAGGTGCGGCGGCCCCAGATCGTCGCGGCGATCGCCGAGGCGCGGTCTCATGGTGATTTGCGAGAAAACGCGGCCTACGACGCGGCGAAGAACGATCAGGCGATGAACGAGAAACGCATTCGTGACCTTGAAACGCTCCTACGAAACGCTCTCATCATCGACGACAGGGATCGGGGTGCGAAACGGGACATCGTCACCGTCGGCAGCACGGTGGTGGTGGAGGTCGAGGGAGACGAGGAGCGGTACACGATCGTTGGGGCGATTGAGGCGAAGCCAGCGGCGGGGCTCATCTCGAATGAATCTCCGGTCGGCAAGGCACTCTTAGGGAAGCGAGTAGGTCAGACCGCGCTCGTTGCAACCCCGCGGGGTCAATCGCGCTTTCTCGTGAAGCAGATCGAGGGTTGAGCGGTCACGGCGTGGCTTTCACGCGTTGGAGTTCCACGCGATCGCGTGGCTCTATTTCGCCGTCACGGGATGCGGCGTTCGCGCCAACGCGATGGCGGACCGTTTGCACGACAGCGACGTCGTAGGTGGGAATGGAGCAAGAGGACGCCTACCGACGAGTCTGGGAAACGTTTCGGGCAATGCGGCGTCTCGCGGACGGGCGGCATGACACGGCGGATTGGCGTTCCCATGAGGGCGTCTACGCCGTCTGCGTGGTGAGGATCCCGAAGGAGAGCATCCGGGCGACGCTGGAGCCGTGCCGGGCAGCGCTCGCCACGTTCCCCTTCGTCCGCGTTCATCCAGATGACTTTTTGCATGTGACGTTGCAGGAGCTCGGCTTTGTCTGCGATGAGCCGGGACGCGTGGATGAAATAACGCCGGCGCGGCTGGAGGAATTCGCGGTCGCGGCGGCGGGTCCGGTGAACGAGGAAGAAGCGTTTGACCTGACCCTGGGAGGCGCCAACTCGTTCCAGGACGCAGCCTTTCTGGAGGTGCATGACCGCGATCGTTGCGCGCGACTCCACCGGCGGCTCTTTGAGCTGGCGGCGATTCCGCGAGCGCCGCGTTTCGCGTACCTTCCTCACGTGACGATCGCGCACTACACGGGGGATGTGCCATCCGGCGGCGTGGCGGCGGCTTTGGGCCGGTGGCATGACGAGGGATTCGGAACGTTTCGGGTGACAGAGGTCGAGATCGTGACGCTCCGTCTGGATGAGCCGTACCCATCGCTCGAGTCGTACGGGGTGATACCGTTGGAGGGGTAGGCCGTTGGTGGGGTAAGGCCGAGGCAGCGAGCGGAGGGTAAGGAACGGGTAGGGCGCTGAAGATAGTTCGATCGGATCCGTTTCCCGCTACCCGTTCGCAACGCGACTGGCTACCGCATCACCGAAAGCTGACGTCGTCGCGAGGGATGTGCTGGCGGGGAGATCGGCGGTGCGGATGCCCGCGTCGAGGGTCTCCGCGACGGCCCGCTCCACGGTCTCTGCTTCCGCTTCAAGGCCAAGCGAGGCGCGAAGCATTAACGCCAGCGATAGGATCATGCCGACGGGATTGGCGCGACCCTGGCCAGCAATGTCGGGGGCGCTACCATGGATTGGTTCGTAAAGTCCGAGAGGGTAGGTCTTGTCGCGACCGCGCGCGGGACCGAGGCTAGCGGAGGGGAGGAGACCGATGGAGCCCGTTAGGACGGACGCCTCATCGGTCAGAATGTCGCCGAACATGTTCTCGGTGACGATGACGTCGAAGCGGGCGGGACCGCGGACGAGATGCATGGCCATGGCGTCGACCAGGACGTGTTCGAGGGCAACGTCGGGATAGTCGGCGGCGATTTCCGAGGTGATCTCACGCCAGAGACGCGAGGATGCCAGGACATTAGCCTTGTCGACGCTAGCGACCTTCTTTTTCCTGCCCTGAGCCAACTCGAAGGCGAGGCGGACAATGCGGGCGACCTCATGCTCGCGATAGACGAGCGTATCAACGGCGGCCCGACCGCGTCGCTCCCGCCAGCGGCGCGAGGGACGACCGAAGTAGAGGCCGCCAGTGAGCTCGCGAACGATCAGGAGGTCGACGCCGTGAACGATATCGTGCTTGACGGGCGATGCATCCACAAGGGTCGGCATCAGCTTGACGGGACGTAAGTTGGCGTAGAGACCGAGGGCCTTTCTGAGCGAGAGGAGACCTTGCTCGGGGCGGACCTGGCTATGGGGGTTGTCCCACTTCGGACCGCCGACGGCGCCAAGCAGGACCGCGGCCGCCTGCTGGCAGCGTGCGACGTCCTCGGATCGGAGCGGCACGCCATAGGCGTCGATGGCTGCGCCGCCGATGAGCAACTCGGTCGTCCGAACGTCGAAATCGAAGCGGTGGGCTACGGCGCCGAGAACCTTGACCGCCTCAGCCATGACCTCAGGACCGACACCATCACCGGGGAGGAGCACAATATCGAGAGGATTCTCCATGGGTCTCCTAGGCGCCGGCGGCGGTCGCGCTCGGCAGCCAGGCTTGCCGCGTTGCCTCATAGGCGGTGATGGCGCCGGCGTGGCGTAGCGTGAGACCGATATCGTCCAAGCCTTCGAGGAGGCGATGCTGGGTGAAGTCATCGAGCGGGAAGGACGCTTCGAATCCGATGGAAGGAGCGGTCACGAGGCGGTGCTCGACGTCAACCGTGACGGTGAGGGTTGGGTCATCGGCGACGGCTTTGAGGAGCGCGTCCGCGAGTTCTGGGGCGACGATGACCGGGACGAGGCCGGACTTCGTGGCGTTATTGCGGAAGATGTCGCCGAAGCGCGGAGCGATGACGGCCCGAAACCCGTAGTCCAGCAACGACCAGACCGCGTGCTCGCGCGAGGAACCGACGCCGAAGTTCGGGCCGGCGACGAGGATTGATGCTCCGGCGTGTTCCGGGCGGTTTAAGGGAAAGTCGGGGTCGTTCTCACGCCACGAGGAAAAGAGACCGGCACCGAAGCCAGAGCGCTCGACGCGCTTGAGCCAGACGGCGGGAATGATCTGATCGGTGTCGACGTCGCTGCGATCGAGCGGGACGGCGGTGCCGGTGATGACGCGAACGGGCTGCATGCGTTACCCCAATTCCGCCGGTGTCGCGAAGTTGCCGGCGATAGCGGTGGCGGCGGCAACGGCGGGAGAGACGAGGTGGGTGCGGCCGCCGCGCCCTTGCCGCCCTTCAAAGTTCCGGTTGCTGGTTGAGGCGCAGCGTTCGCCGGGTTTCAATTGATCGGGGTTCATGCCGAGGCACATGGAGCAGCCGGCGGACCGCCACTCGAAGCCGGCGTCGCGGAAGATCGCGTCGAGGCCTTCCGCCTCCGCGGCCATTTTGACCCGCATCGAGCCTGGCACGACCATCGCGCGAACGTTGGTGTTGACGCGGCGGCCGGCGACGACGCCGGCGGCGAGGCGCAAGTCCTCGATACGGCTGTTGGTGCAGGAACCGATGAAGACGGTGTCAACGCGAATGTCGCGCATCGGCGTTCCTGGTTGGAGATCCATATATGAGAGGGCGCGGGCGGCGGCTTCCCGCGCGCCTGGGCTCGCCAACCCAGCCGGGTCGGGAACCTGGGCGTCGATCGGCACGACCTGGCCGGGATTCGTGCCCCAGGAGACGTGCGGGACAATTGCCGCCCCGTCGAGTGTCACCTCCGTGTCGAAGGTCGCACCGTCGTCGGTTGGGAGGGACCGCCACTCGTCGAGTGCCCGCTCCCAGTCGGCGCCGCGTGGAGCATGAGGACGACCTTCGATGTAGGAGAAGGTGGTGTCGTCGGGGGCGATCATGCCGGCGCGAGCGCCGGCTTCGATGGACATGTTGCAGATGGTCATCCGGCCCTCCATCGAGAGGGAGCGGATCGTTGAGCCGCGATACTCGATGACTGATCCGATGCCGCCGCCGGTGCCGATGCGACCAATGATGGCGAGGATGACGTCCTTGGCGGTGACGCCGGGAGCGAGGTCGCCGTCGACGGTGATGGCCATCGTGGCGGGACGCCTCTGCGGCAAGCTCTGGGTGGCGAGGACATGTTCGACTTCGCTGGTGCCGATGCCGAAGGCGAGGGCACCGAAGGCGCCGTGGGTCGAGGTGTGGCTGTCGCCGCAGACGATGGTCATTCCGGGAAGGGTGAACCCTTGCTCGGGGCCGATGACGTGGACGATGCCCTGGCCGGGATCGCCCATGGGGTAGAGGAGGATGCCGAACTCCCGGCAGTTTCGGGTGAGTGTCGACAGCTGAATCGCTGAGATGGGATCGGCAATGGGGCGGTCGATGTGAATCGTGGGAACGTTGTGGTCAGCGGTAGCGACCGTCAGATCTGGACGGCGGACGCCGCGAACGGCGAGGCGGAGACCATCGAAGGCTTGGGGCGAGGTGACCTCGTGGACGAGGTGCATGTCCACGAAGAGCAGATCGGGCTCGCCGGCCGCAGAATGGATGACGTGCCGATCATACACCTTCTCGCTAAGGGTACGGGGCGCCGGGGACTCGGACACGTGGGTTGCCTTCCTTCGCCTTTGGGCCGCCCGATCAACAGGAGAGCGGCTAACGATTCGCGAATGGTCCTTCTTCAGACAAGAGCATACCTGTCGAGAGACGACACGGTCATGACGGAGCCGCGATGCTCATGTTGCGCGGGCGGCGGGCACGTCAATCGCTCCGGCTTGTTCGACCTTGCTCAGCGCGGCGAGGTAGGCGCGCGCGCTCGCCTCGACCACGTCGGTGGCAAGGCCGTGGCCCGTGAAGACATCCCCGCCGGACCGCACCCGGACGGTGACCTGACCCTGCGCGTCCTCGCCAGGAGTCACCGCCTCCACCTGGTAGTACTCAAGCTCGGACGACGTTCCGGTGGCGTCGTCGATGGCTTGGAGCAGTGCGGCGACCGCGCCGTTGCCCTCACCGTCGCCGGCGAGGTCTTCTGCCCCCCGACGGACGACGACGCTGGCGGTAGCTGGTCCGGCGCTGCCGATGCTGGCGTTCCAGCGGACGAGGCTGAGCGCGTCGGCATGGCCCTCGAGCTGGTCACTCACCAGCGCGACCAGATCGGCGGCGGTCACGGCCTGCTTCCGGTCGGCCAGGACAAGGAAGCGCCCGTAGGCTTCGTTCACCTCGTCGTCGTTGAGGCGGATGCCGATCTCGGAGAGGGTGTTGCGGAAGCCGGCCCGGCCCGAGTGTTTACCAAGGACCAATTTCGTCCCTTCCCAGCCGACGTCCGTGGGGTTCATGATCTCGTACGTGGTTGGGTTTTTGAGCATCCCGTCTTGGTGGATGCCCGCCTCGTGGGCAAACGCGTTGGCGCCGACGATCGCTTTGTTGGCCTGCACCTGAAGCCCCGTCAGGCTGCTGACAAGGCGACTCGTCGGTACCAACCGCTCCTTCTGGATGCGGGTTTGACCGTTGCCGAACTGGGTGCCGCGCGTGGCGAGTGCCATGACCACTTCTTCAAGGGAGGTGTTGCCGGCACGTTCGCCGATGCCGTTCATGGTGACTTCGACCTGACGGGCGCCGGCGGCGACGGCGGCGAGGGTGTTGGCGGTCGCCATGCCGAGGTCGTCATGACAATGGACGGAAACCACCACGTTATCGACACCGGAAACGCGTTCCTGGAGGTGCTGAATGAGGGCGGTGTATTCGGCTGGCGTCGTGTAGCCGACCGTATCCGGGACGTTGATGGTGGTAGCGCCGGCGGCGATGGCGCGGCTAAAGACCTCGATCAGATACTCCCAGTCGGAGCGCGTCGCGTCTTCCGCCGAGAACTCGACGTCGCTGGTGAAACTTTTGGCGTAGCGGACCATGGAGTCGACCCGGTCCAGCACCTCCTGGCGGGTCAAACGCAACTTGTGCTGAAGGTGAATGTCGGACGTCGCGATAAACGTATGGATGCGAGGCGCGTCGGCGCCACGAACGGCCTGGGCCGCGCGCTCGATATCGACCTCATTGCAGCGCGCCAGCCCAGCGATGGTGACGCCTTTTACGCGTCTGGCGATGGAGCGAACGGCTTCGAAATCGCCAGGGGAGGCCGCTGGGAAGCCGGCTTCCATGACGTCGACACCGAGGGCGGCCAGGGCGTCGGCGACTTCGAGCTTCTCGTCCGCGGTCAGGGTTGCGCCGGGGGATTGTTCGCCGTCGCGGAGCGTCGTGTCGAAAACGATGACGCGATTGTTCGGGGCTACGTCGCTGTCGCTCATCGTTAGTCTCCTACCTCGGCGGCTACGGGGGCGGCCTCCGGCCGTCCCTTCCTCAACCACGTCATCATCTGCCGCAGCTCGCTGCCGACTTGCTCAAGCTGGTTGTCCTGGGCGGATTGGCGCATCGCCAGGAATTGCTGGCGACCGGCTTCGTTCTCGGCGATCCACTCCTTGGCGAAGGAGCCGTTCTGGATGTGGGCAAGAAGTTCGCGCATTGTTTCCCGGGTGTGATCGTCGATGATCTTGGGGCCGGCGGTGTAGTCGCCGTACTCGGCCGTGTCGCTGACGGAATAGCGCATGTAGCCGAGCCCGCCTTCGTAGATGAGATCGACGATGAGCTTGACTTCGTGGAGGCACTCGAAGTAGGCGATCTCTGGTTGGTACCCCGCCTCGACGAGCGTCTCGAAGCCAGCCTGAATCAGGTGGCTGATGCCACCACAGAGGACAGCCTGCTCACCGAAGAGATCGGTCTCCGTTTCCTCTTTGAAGGTCGTCTCCAACACGCCGGCGCGGAGGCAGCCAAGGCCCTTGGCGTAGGCAAGGGCGACTTCGCGAGCGTGGCCGGTCGCATCCTGCTGGATAGCCATCAGCGCGGGAACGCCGACGCCCTCCTCGAAGAGCTCTCGCAGGCGGTGACCGGGGCTCTTCGGCGCGATCATCGAGACATCCACCCCTTCCGGGGGGGCAATCGCGTCGAAATGGATGTTGAAACCATGGGCGAACATGAGCGTCTTGCCCGGGGTGAGGTAGGGCTTGATCTCCTCCTCATAGACGCGCTGTTGAATATGATCGGGTACCAGGATCATGATGATCTGGGCGGCTTTGGCGGCGTCGGCCACTGTTTCGACGCGCAGGCCGTTAGCTTGGGCTTTGGCCCGGCTGTTGCTCCCCTCGTGGAGCCCGACCATGACCTCACAACCGGAGTCGCGGAGGTTGAGCGCGTGGGCGTGGCCCTGGCTGCCATAGCCGATGATGGCGATGGGTGACCCGCTCAGCGACTCGAGCGTGGCGTCATCGTCGTAATACACCTTCGCGGGCATCCGTCCCTCCATCTTTCGAGCCTGGCTGGAGCCGGCTCCTGTCAGTGCCTGGGCGACCGTCGCGCAGGCTGCTTCCGCTCGCCAATGATGCCACCAGCGACGGCGGCTTGGCCGGCGCTAGTTCGCCATGGCAAACGCGCCGTCCGGCGGCGCAGGTTGGTGCTGATTCCGGTCAACCGGCACGTGATCCTTCAGGGAGGGAGCGGCCGCGCCGCGAACCATCGCGATGGCGCCCGTCCTGACCAGTTCGCGGACGCCGAAGCCCCGGAGCATTGCCAGGAGGGAATCGATCCGCTCTTCCGACCCGGTCGCTTCGAGTAAGAGCGTGGCGGGGCTGGCGTCGAGGACGCGGGCATCGTAGATCTGAGCGATCTGCAAGATTTCAGCGCGATGCTGCGGCTTCGCGGCGACTTTGATCAAGGCGAGCTCGTGGGCAATGCAATTCAAGCCCGTGAGGTCGGTGACCTTGAGCACCTCCATCAGCTTGTAGAGCTGTTTGCCGACTTGCTCCACCTCCTCGTCCTCGCCGACGACCACCAGCGTCATCCGAGAAACGCCCGGTTGCTCAGAGTGGCCGACCGTGATCGAGTCGATGTTGAAGGAGCGCCGCCGCATCAAGGAAACCACACGGTTCAGGACTCCAGGATGGTCTTCGACAAGGACAACGAGGGTGTGACGCGTCTTCACCGGTGGCCTCCTTACTCCGTGTCCCGAAACCGGTGATCGTGCATCATCTCGGAGTTGCTCGCTCCAGGCGGCACGATGGGGTAGACATTCGCTTCCGGCTCAATGACGAAGTCGATCAAGACTGGACCGTCGATGGAACGGGCCCGGGCGATGGCTGGCGCGATCTCGGCATCCGTGCGGACGGTGATGCCGGTGATACCGTACGCCTCGGCCAGTTTGCCGAGGTTTGGACCGGATATTTCCACCTCGGAGTAGTTCTTTTGCTGAAACAGGTCTTGCCACTGGCGGACCATGCCAAGATAGCCGTTGTTGAGGACGGCAATATTGATATCGAGCTTCTCCTGAGCGGCAGTCGCCAGCTCATTGAGTGACATCTGGATGCCGCCATCCCCGACGACGGCCCAGACCTCCAGATCCGGGCGGCCGATCTTGGCGCCGATGGCTGACGGGAGACCGAAACCCATCGTCCCGAGCCCGCCGGAGGTGATCCAACGATTCGGGTGATCGAAGCCGAAGTATTGGGCGGTCCACATTTGGTGCTGACCAACGTCCGTGGTGACGATCGCTTCTCCGTTTGAGGCGTCGGCGATCGCGCGGACGATGCCGTACGGCTCTGGTTGCTCGGGACGATCCTTGAGCGCGGCCGCGAGACGACGGTTGCGGCGCTCGTCGATCCAGCCGAGCCAATCGGCGCGAGATTGCTGCTCGATCTCGGGGATCAGGAGTTTCAACACCTCCCGCGCGTCGCCGACGACCGGGACATCCGTCCTGACATTCTTGCCAATCTCGGCGGGGTCGATGTCAACGTGGACGACCTTGGCCTTTGAGGCGAAGCCATCGATCCGGCCCGTGGCGCGATCGTCGAAGCGCGCTCCGATGTTGACGAGCAGATCGCACTCATCGAGGGCGTCGTTGACGTGCTTATGGCCGTGCATGCCCATCATGCCAAGCGCTAGGGGATGAGACTCGGGAAAGCACCCGAGGCCGAGCAACGTAAAGATGACGGGAACACCGCTACGCTCGATGAATTGCGCGAACTCGGCGCTGGCGCCGCTCAACATGATGCCGTGCCCCGCCATGATCACGGGCTTGCGCGCCTTGTTGATCGCCTCGGCCGCCAGCCGGACCTGACGCATGTTCGGGACTGAGGTTGGCTGATAACCCCGGCGGCTAACCGACGATGGATAGTGGAAGGGAGCCTTTTGCATGAAGACGTTCTTGGGGATATCGACCAGAACTGGACCAGGGCGGCCGGACGAGGCGAGATAAAAGGCTTCCTTGATGGTGGCCGGGATATCGGCGGCGCGCTGGACGAGGTAGTTGTGCTTGGTCACGGGGAGGGTGATGCCGGTAATGTCGACCTCTTGGAAGGCGTCGCGACCGATCATTGGTTGGCCGACCTGACCCGTGATTGCGACCAAGGGGATGGAGTCGAGCATCGCGTCGGCGAGACCGGTGACCAGGTTTGTGGCGCCGGGACCTGACGTGGCGATGCAGACGCCGGGTCGCCCGGTGGCACGCGCATAGCCTTCAGCGGCAAGGGCAGCCCATTGCTCGAAGCGAACGAGGACGTGATGGAATCTGGCGCCAGGAAGGGCGTCGTACAGCGGAATCACGGCACCGCCCGGATAGCCAAAAACCGTGGTCACGCCCTCGGCTTCGAGACTACGGCAAGTCAGTTCGGCACCGGTCAGGGTCTCTTTCCCGGTGTGCGCCAGGCGCTCGCGTTCGACTCTTTGGACGCCGTTGCTATGGGCTGCCGGCGCCGCGGGCAACGTATCCACCATGGCCATTCTCCTCCCTCCTCCACATTGCTGACCGTTAGGTCTTCTAGCCGGTCCGGTCGCCAGCGCCAACATGGCGACCGGCATCAAAAAAGCCTCCCGTTCTGTGGGAGGCCCGTCTCACCGCGTCCGGTGCTGTATTGCTTGATCGCTCGCCTACGCCTGGTCCGGGCCTCCCCAACACAACGAGCTCCCAATCGGGAGCTCAATAAGTACGAGCCCAATGAGAATGGAGGTGAACGCGGCGCCAGAGCGGGTCATGGTGCTGAAGCTGTCCTTGTACGACATACAACTCGGATCGTGCGTGTTTTCACGACTTTGTCATCTTACGTAATCGCGCCGATGCTGTCAACCTCTTGATGACGCTCCGTGCAGTTGCGAACGGAGCCTACGCACGTTCGCACAGGCAGAGGACGAATTGCCGGCCGGTGCCGGCGCTCACGACGCTGAACCAGCCGGGAGGAAATGGTCAGCGATCACCGAACAAGATGGTGACTACGGCGCCCGGGATGGCAGCGGGCTAGGGTCGTCACGGAGACCGCGCGGGGCACTCGTCTTATGATGGGCGGGAAGCTGGTGAGGCACGGAAGGGGGGACGGGTGGGAGAGAGAATCCTGGTCGTTGGAAGCGGGGCCCGCGAGCACGCGCTGGTGTGGAAGTTGGCCCAGAGCCGGAGGACGGAGGCGCTTTGGTGCGCTCCGGGGAACGCCGGGACGGCAGCCATTGCGGAGACGGTGGCGGTTGAGGCGACGGATCTGATGGGACTCGTGGCCACGGCGAGCCAGCTCCGGATTGAATTGGTGGTGGTCGGACCGGAAGCGCCGCTGGCGGCTGGTCTTGCGGATCGACTGGCGGATGCGGGCGTGAGAGTCTGCGGGGCGTCCGGCGCGGCTAGCAGAATCGAGAGTAGCAAAGCTTGGGCGAAGGAGGTCATGGCGGAGGCGCAGGTGCCGACCGCTCGCGCCGTCGTCGTCCGGAGTCTAAGGGAGGGGATCAGCGCCCTGTCGGATTTTGATTGGCCCGTGGTCGTCAAAGCCGATGGGTTGGCGGCGGGAAAGGGCGTGGTCATCGCCGCGGACCGCGCCGAGGCGGAGGAGGCGCTGATTGCCTTTTTGGAGGCTGGGTCGCTTGGCGAGGCGGGGCGAGTAGTGGTGCTGGAGGAGTGTCTGACCGGACGCGAAGTATCAGTACTTGCTTTGACCGACGGCGAGAGTGTCATGCCCCTGCCAGCCGCTTGCGACTACAAGCGGGCGTTCGACGGCGAGCGCGGTCCGAACACGGGAGGAATGGGAGCCTATTCCCCGGTTCCCACTCTGAGCGCCGTAGGGCTGGGCGAGATCCAGCGGACCATTCTCGCGCCGACCGTGGCCGCGCTCGCGGCGCGGGGGACGCCGCTCCGGGGGGTTTTGTACGCCGGATTGATGTTGACCGCCGGTGGGCCGATGACGCTGGAATTCAACGCGCGGTTCGGTGATCCGGAGACCCAAGTGATCTTGCCGCTGCTCGACGCAGACTTAGCGGAGATGCTGGCCGCTGTCGCCGACGGCGCGCTCGGGGACGTCGCGCCGCCCAAAACGGCGGACGGCGCCGCGGTGGCGGTTGTCCTGGCATCGGGTGGTTATCCTGGTCCGTTCCGGACCGGAGTGCCGATCGAGGGACTCGACCGGGTGCCGGAGGACGTCCTGGTGTTTCATGCGGGTACGACGAGGGACGACGTGGGCAGGACCGTGACGGCGGGGGGGCGCGTCCTGACGGTGGTCGGGAGGGGCGCGACCATCGCGGACGCCCGCAAGAGAGCATACGCGGGAGCCGAGGCGATCTCCTTTGCCGGCCGTCAGATTCGTTCGGACATTGCGTTGCGAGAGACTCTAGCGTAGGCGGTGGCGTGGAGAGCGCGGGCGGCGGCGGACTACCCGCAGTCGCGAAGAAGGAAGAGGAGGCCGATCAAGGTTTTGCCTTCCTCGACCTGTCGCGGGCCGAGCGCCACGAGGGCCGGGATCTCCGAGAGGGGTATCGATTTGAGGGCGAGCACTTCGTCGGGCGAGGGCTGGTGGTCGACGCGGTGGCAATCGTCGGCGCGGAAGATGGTGAGCCGTTCATTTGTATAGCCAGGACTCGTGTAATAGGAGACGAGCTCGGTCATCCGATCCGCGGTGAACCCCGTTTCCTCGAGCAGCTCCCGACGCGCGGTGTCGATTCGCGACTCGTTTGGCTCGATGGTGCCGGCGGGAATGCCAAGGAGGGTCGCGTCGATGGCGTGGTGGTATTGCCGAATGAGAAGGACGTGGCCATCTCTCGTAACGGGCACGATAGCCACAGCGCCAGGATGCTCGACAACTTCGCGAACGGTCCGCCGACCGGAGGGAAGGAGAACATCGTCAACGCGCACACGGAGGCGCTTGCCGGCGAAACCCGATCGGGAGGAGAGGGTTTGATCGCGGCCGGGGTTAATGGATCTGGCCGGTGTCGCGTCGGATGAACGCGGATCAGGTGGGCTGCTCATTGGCGCGTTTCACGTACGGCGGACGGGAGGGGGTTGGGCTGACAGGCCGGGCGAAACGACCGGGGAGGCGCCAGGCGGATTCGAACCGCCGATCAGGGTTTTGCAGACCCGTGCCTTACCACTTGGCTATGGCGCCGAACCGCTGGATGGCGGGTGAACACGGCCGATGAGTCTACCATGGTGCGCCGGGCGAGGACGAAAGACGCAGGGGGCGGAGGGGGCGGAGGGGCGTCGCTGCGCTCCACGGGGTAAGTGGGATGGCGGGAGAGTTGAGAGGTGATACGCCGGGTTAGCGTGGACGGTCGTCATTGTCGACGCCGGAGGGGGCGAGACGGGCGATAGGTTGGCCGTACTCGACCGACTGACCGTCAGCGACGAGAAAGGTGGCGAGGAGGCCGGAGCGAGGAGAGGTGACCTCGTGATACGTTTTCATGACCTCGATCACGCCGAGTGGTTGGCCGTGGTCAACGATCTGTCCTTCTTCCGCCAGAGCTGGATTGGTGGGTGCGCTTCGCCGGTAGAAGACGCCGAGGACGGGGGCGACGACGAGATCGCGGGGATCGGGAGCGGCTGTTCGTGAGGGGGAGGCGGGGCTGGCCGGCGCGGCGCTCGTTTCCTCCGGCGCGCCTGGCCGCTCAAAGGTCAGTTCGAGGTTGAGGGAGCCTGGGATTTCCATTCGAAACGAGGTCGCGCCGGCACGACGCAACGATGCCGCCAGCAAGGCGATGGCGTCCGGGGTCCATGGACCAAGCATTAGGCTGTCGTTGTTCGCGGTAGGAGCGGACGAGTCCGACGTGCCGGATGCACTCCAACCAGGAACCCGTCGTGGTTCAACCGCGATCGCGCCCTCGCCAAGGACATCCCTATATTCGGCGCCGAGTCGGGCGGCGGTCGCCAGATCGACCGAGGCGAAGCGGAGGACGTCGCCGGGCCGGCGCTGACCGAGCCGATCGAGGTCGGCACCGATGACGGTCGCGAGCTTGGGGTAGCCGCCGATGGTTTGGCGGCCGGCCAGAAGGATGATCGGTTGCCCATCGCCGGGAATTTGAATCGCGCCGTGAGCGATCCCTTCGGAGATGGGATCGGCGCCAGCGGTCTGGGCGATCGCGGGGCCGCTCAGGCGCAACCCCATGCGATCGGATGTCGCGGTCATCGTGTAGGAGCTCGTAAGAAATAGGGCGATGGCTTCGGCGGGGAAACGGTGCTCCTGGGGCCCAAGAACAACGCGAATTGGTTTGTCGGGATCATCCACCGGCAATGAGGTCCCCAGGCGTCGCCGGAGAATGTCATCCGCGCACAACGGAGTCGAAGGAAGGGGGACAGCGTCGCCCGCCCGGAGGGCCCTGCCATTCCAGCCGCCAATGCCCCCGAAGAGATCGGTGCTCCGGCTGCCCATGACGGGAGCAACGAGGATGCCACCGGCCAGGCACAGATAAGCGCGGGCGCCAACGGGAGGAACGGAGGAAGGATCGAATGAGATTTCGTCGCCAGCATTGACGGCGATGGGCTGCCAGAGCGGAAGCCGCCCACCGTTGTGGCGAGCGCCAAGGTCGGCTCCGGTGAGCGAGATCACGGCCGCGCTTGAGAAGCGGAGGCGTGGACCGATCAAGGTGATTTCGAGGGCGGCGGCTCCTGGATCGTTGGCGACCAAGCGGTTGCCAAGAATGAGCGCGGTGCGGTCGAGGGCGCCACCCGGAGTGACGCCGAAGCGCATGAAACCCGGACGACCGAGATCCTGGATGGTCGTGAGCAGTCCCGGTTCGATGATGCGGAGGGAGGAGTCGGTTCGAGAGCGGTCGTTCCCTGGAGCAACTGGCTCTTGATCATCGATCATGCGTCGGCGCTCAGCGGCGGTGGTGGGGATGGTAACTCGGGATTTGGCCCATTGGTGGTCACGGCGCCCTGGGACGCGATCTCCTCATAACGGGCGGCGGAGATGGGCTCAAAGGTGACGCGGTCGCCGGGTTGGAGAAGAAACGGTGCGGGACCTCCAAGATCGACCAGTGGAACCGGCGTGCGTCCGATCAGATTCCAGCCGCCCGGTGTGTCGAGGGAATAGACGCCGGTTTGGGCGCCGCCAATGCCGACGGAGCCACGAGGTACGCGAGTGCGTGGGCTGGGCCGCCGCGGTGTCTCGAGGGCTGAAGGGAGGCCGACGAGAAAGCCGAAGCCGGGAGCGAAGCCCATGCAGGCGACGAGGTAGTCGCCATTCGCGTGGCGGGCAACCACTTCGTCCGGGGCAAGGCCCGTGTAGTCAGCGACAGCGGCGAGATCCGGGCCGTGAGCGCCGCCGTATGCGACAGGGATGGTGACCTCGCGTGCGGAGGGCGGAGCGGCAGTCGTCGGCTCCACGGCTAGATGACGAATGGAAGAGATGACGTGGTCGGTATCGGTGGTGGACGGGTCGAAGACGACCATAATGGTGGTGTAGGAGGGCACGACATCCACGACGCCCGGAAGAGCTGCCGCGTCGATGGAGCTGGTTAATGCCATGACCCGGGCGACGAGTCGCGATTCGATGGTCGCGCCGACCTCGACGAGAACGCCCGACTCGGCGAGGGGTCGGATGCTGAGCTCGGGCGGGACGGATGCGTTGGTCATCGGGCGCGCAAGGCACGGATGGCGATGCCGGCCGCGTCGAAGTGGCGCCGGATGGAGCGGGCGATCTCGACGGCGCCAGGCGTGTCGGAATGAATGCAAAGGGAGTCGATCGAGAGCACCAGGTCCTGGCCGTCGATGGTCTTGACGCGGCCCTCGGTGACGAGCCGGAGCGCCCGCGCGGCGGCTGACTCGGGATCGGTGATGACGGCTCTGGGAAGGCGGCGAGAGACGAGGGTTCCATCGGCGTTGTAGGCACGGTCGGCGAAGCCTTCGCGGGCGGTCGGGAGACCGGCGCTTTCGGCCGCGGCAAAGAGGTGGGTTCCCGGCTGGGCGAGGAAGATGAGCTGGCCGCTGTAGGCGGCGACGGCCGAGGCGATGGCTTCGGCAAGGACGGCATCCTTGACCGCGAGGTTATAGAGCGCGCCGTGGACCTTGACATGTTGGAGCGGAACGGCGGCGGCCCGGCAAAAGGCGTCGAGCGCGCCGAGTTGGTAGAGGACGTCGGTTCGCACCTCGTCCGGGGTCGCGGAGATCTCGCGACGACCGAAACCAACGAGATCCGGGAAGCCGGGATGGGCACCGACGGCGACGTTGTGTGATGTTGCCTGGGCGATGGTCCGCTCCATGATCCGGGGGTCACCGCCGTGAAAGCCGCAGGCGACGTTCGCGCTGGAGATCAAGGGGAAGAGCTCGGCGTCGTAGCCGATGTGGTGGGCGCCGAAGCTCTCCCCGAGGTCGCTATTGAGGTCGATGGAACGGTCCACGCCCATAGAGTGGCACCTATGCGTCGCCGGGGAGGAGGACGGCTTTCATGACCGTGCCCGCGGCGACGTCCGCGAGCGCTTGGTTCGCTTCCGCCAGCGGGTAGGTGGTGACGAGGCGGGAGAGGTCGAAGCGGGAGGTTAGCCCTGGGAGGGAGGACATATAACGGAGATAGTGGGCCTCGGCGAACGCCCAGGAGCCGAAGACCTTGAGCTGTTTGCGGGTGATCACGTGGGGGTTGATCGGGACGGGACCCCGGTCGGTGTACTGGCCGAGCACGAGATAGCGGGCATTGCGGCGGGCCATTTCGAAGCCCTCGGGGACAGCGGCGGGGACACCCGCGCACTCCAGCACGACGTCTGCGCCGCGCTGGCTGGGGGTTTCCGCGAGGACGCGGCGAATGCGATCGGCGGGGTCGGTGACCGAGAAGAGGTCGATATGGACGTCGGCGATCCCGAGCTCCCGAGCGAGCGCCAAGCGGTTGGCGGGTCCGCCGACCAGGATCACCTTGGCGGCACCTGAAAGATGCGCGTACATCGCGGCGGCGATCCCGACAGGTCCGCTCCCCTGGACGACGACGGTCTCACCGGCCCCGACGCCGACGACGTCGAGGACGCCGTGAACGGCGGTAGGACCAGCGCAGCCGAGGGCGATGACCTGTTCGGCGGTAATGCCGTCGGGAAGCTTGAAAATGGCGGACCCGGGTTGGAGATACACCTGATCGGCCCAGCCGCCTGAGAGCCGGGGCCATTCGTCAAAGCGCTGGTTGACCCCATAGACGCGCCGATTGGCGCAGAGGGTCCGCTCCCCTTCGACGACGCACCAATGGCAGTGGCCGCAGGGGATGCTCGAGGCCCAGGCAATCGTATCGCCCGGTTGGAGCGGCGCTCCCGTGAAATCGGTGGCGATGTTCTCGCCGAGGCGGGAGACCGAGCCGACGGCTTCGTGGCCCAGGATCAAAGGGGTAGGGATCGGCAGGTTGCCGTGATAGAGGTGAACGTCGGTACCGCAGATGCCGGCATGGCTGATCCGAGCCGTAATCGCTCCCGGTCCAGGCTCGGGAACCTCGGCCGTGTCGATGACAAGGGGCTGATTGAATTCGCGGAGCACGACCGCGCGGCTGGTCAGCGCCATGATGAACCTCCCGCGACAATCCCATGGGCACGGCGACGGCTCTGACCCAGGGAAGCTTGGGCAGGATACCGCGTTCGTTCGTCCCGGCCAACCCCGGTTGGCGGTGGATGGACCGGACGCAAACCCCGCCAATTCTCTGTCGCGCCATCGACCGGCGGAGACGAGCGGAATCGCGGCCCCGTGCGGGGCAATGCTGTGTGGGATTTGCTACTGAATAAAGCGTCAATGGCCCGAGCGTCGCGCTGGCGGTGATCCAAATTCATTACGAGCGCCGTAATGACTTCCGGGTCTGGCTTTTTCGAGCGTGGCAACGCTGGAAGGGCGGTAGTCGCGACGGCCCACGAAGTAATTGGGGTCATCGACGGGGTGGCTCGCGAGTAGGGAGGGCAACGATGCAGCGGACCATGCAGCGATGGGTGACGAGCGGCGAGGCGCGGCTGAGCCGGCGACGGATGGTCGGAAGCGCGGTGGCCGGCGGAGGCGCCCTGGCCCTGCTAGCGGCGATGCCCGTGCTGAGCCAGGCGCAGGATACCACCCCAGCCGCCGGGCTCGGCAGTCCGGGACGAACCGTCAACAAGGCCGCCAGTCCGGTGGCCGGCTTCGGCAGTGATGTTGACGTGCTCAACTACGCCCTGACCTTGGAGCATCTGGAGTACGCCTTTTACCGGGACGGGGTCGATCTGTACGACTTCGGCACCGACGGCTTCGGCTTCGCGATCAACGACCAACTGGCCGCCATCCGCGACCACGAAGCGGCCCACGTCCAGACCCTGACCGACGTCATCACCCAACTCGGGGGGACGCCGGTGGCGGAAGGGGCGTATGCCTTCGACGACGCCTACGCCTCGGACAGCGCCTTTCTGAAGACGGCGCGGGCCTTGGAGAACACCGGCGTCCAAGCCTACGACGGAGCGGGCCAGTATCTGAGCGATCCGGCGCTGTTGACGGCGGCGGGGACGATCGTGGCGGTCGAAGCGCGGCACGCCTCGTACCTGAACCTGATCAACGACGCCACGCCCTTCCCCGGCGCCTTCGAGGAGCCGTTGACGAGTGCCCAGGTGCTCAAGATCGCCGGCCCCTTCCTCGCCAGCTAGCGCGCGGACCCCACGGAGCCGGACCACGACGACGACGACCAACGACACGGAGGAGCAGATCATGACGGGACGCGTGATGGTAGCGG
>JAABUS010004464.1_pt1 | contig 20108 bp, 19 predicted proteins | sample 5560161 | NCBI WGS metagenome assembly JAABUS01 (sample SAMN10711885, study PRJNA513376) | rock metagenome | isolation source: Antarctica rocks | place: Antarctica: Victoria Land, Trio Nunatak nord | collected 2016-01-04 | reverse complement strand
AGCGGCGCTGCCTCTTCATCTCGAGCGTCCCGTCCTCCAGCGCCCTGCGGATCAGGCCGGAGAAGCCGGTCTCGTCCGCGTGGTCGATGAAGTCCTCCTTGATGTTGAAGGCGACGTATCCGCCGTCCTCCACCAGGTTGAAGGCCTCGGTGAAGGCGCCTGGAGGCACGTCGCCGAAGCCAAGGGCGGCGACGGTGAGCAGGCAGTTGAAGCTCCGCTCGCGCAGGTCGCGTCGATCGTCTTTGGAGAGGGCGGTGAAGTCCAGGACCTTGTAGTCCTCGTAGACGCCGGGCCGGTCGCGCTCGGCGGCCTCCGCAGCCTCCTGGATGATGTCCACTCCCACGATGCAGTCGACCCCGATGCTCCTGAGCTCCTCGCCGACGATGCCGTTGCCGGCGCCGACGTCGAGCACCCGCAGATCGTCGGGGTCCACGTTCGCTGCCTCCAGTACGTCGGCCAGGCACGAGCACACAACGCGCGGGGAGTCGCATTTGAGCTCGTCGTAGAAGAGTTGCTCGTAAAGGCCGGGGATCGCGTAGAGCTCGTCGTAGTCATGGAACCGGATGCGGCGGCGCTCACCCTTCAGGCGCACCTCGCACCACTCCTCGTCCTGGTCGAATTCGTTGGGGGTCCCTTCAGGGAACTGGATCTCGAAGCGCTCCTCGGCCTCTGCTACTCGAGTGCTGGGGCGGTCTATCGGATTCACCTAGTCTCCTCAGGTGGTCGCGGCGAGCGCTGAGCGCGCTCGTCTCCTACGTATAGGTTATTGCTTCGTGAACGGCGGCGTTCCGCCGCTACCGAGGCCGGAGCCCGTCGAGCATGATCTCCAGGTAGCGCTGCCAGCCCATCGGGGCGCCCGCGCGTTGAGCCGCCGCGATGCGGCCGAAGCCGCACATCATCAGCGGGATGTCGTCGGCGGTGGCATCCGCGCGCACCACTCCGGCGGCTTTCGCCTTCTCGACGATGCGCCACGAGGCCTGACGCAGACGGTGGGCCGCCGCCATCTCGGCGGTCGTGGGAGCTTGGGAGAGGACCTCGCACATCCCGACGTCCTCGGCGGTGTGGGTGGCGGTCTCCCAGATGTGCCGCTCGAGGGCCGTCCAGGGGTCCTCTTCCCGGGCCTCGACGCCCTCGACGATCTCGGCGAGGCGGTCGAAGTGGTCGAGCGTGAGCGCCTCGAGCAGCGCTTCCTTGGTGGGGAAGTGCCGGTAGACGGTCCCCACGCCGACGCCGGCGCGCCGGGCGATGGAGGCCATCTCGGCGTCGAGGCCCTCTTCGCGAAACGCCTTGCGCGCCCCGAGGAGCACGCTGGCGCGGTTGCGCTGGGCGTCGGCGCGCAGCGGGCGGGGTGGGGTGTCGGCGAGCGGACGCATTCAAGGACTTGACAACCGGAATGGTAGTTCCGTATGGTGGCCGAGTCAACCGGAACCGGAATTCCAGTTCCATTATAAACCCGGGAGGGTCAGACCGTCATGACCACAGCACAGCACGCCGAGCGCCGCAAGTGGCTTGCGCTCGTGCTCCTCGCGGCGGCGCAGTTCGTCGTCATCCTGGACGCCTCGATCGTCAACGTCGCCCTGCCCTCGATCGGGAAGGACCTCCGCTTCTCCCAGGACAACCTGGCTTGGGTCGTCAATGCCTACACGCTCACCTTCGGCGGGTTCTTGCTGCTGGGTGGGCGCATGGCCGACCTCCTCGGCCGCCGCCGGATGTTCATGGCCGGGCTCGTCCTGTTCGCGCTGGCGTCGCTCGCCGGAGGCTTTGCGAGCTCTGAGGGCCTGCTGATCGCAGCGCGGGCGATTCAGGGCCTCGGCGCCGCGCTCCTCTCGCCGGCCGCGCTCTCCATCGTGACCACGACGTTCTCCGAGGGGGCCGAGCGCAACCGGGCGCTTGGCGTGTGGGGGGCGGTCGCCGGCAGCGGCGGAGCGGCCGGCGTGCTGCTGGGCGGGACGCTGACCGAGTGGGCCGGGTGGGAGTGGGTCCTGTGGGTCAACGTGCCGATCGCCCTCGCTGCCGTCGCCTTCACGCGCGGGCTCATCGCCGAGTCACGCTCGGAGTCGGCCACCCGCCGGTTCGACGTGCTGGGCGCCTTCAGCATCACCGCCGGCCTGTCGATCCTGGTCTACGCGCTCGTCGACGCGACCGACGCGGGTTGGGGGTCGACCCAGACCGTGGGCCTGCTCGCGCTCGCGGCGGCGCTCGTGCTCGCCTTCGTGGGCATCGAGCTGCGCTCCGACCACCCGCTCGTGCCCTTCCGCGTGTTCCGCTCACGGACTCTGACGGGCGCGAACCTCAGCGGCCTGCTCATCGGCGCGTCGCTGTTCTCGATGTTCTTCTTCGTCTCGCTCTACATGCAGCAGGTGCTCGGCTACAGCGCGCTGAAGGCCGGCCTGGCCTACCTGCCGCTGGCGCTGACGATCATCGTCTCGGCCGGGGTCGCATCGCAGCTCGCGACCCGTGTCGGCTTCAAGCCGGTGCTGATTGCTGGCATGCTCCTCGTCGCCGGCGGCCTCGTGTGGTTCGCTCAGGTTTCGGTGGGCGGTGGCTACGTCACAGACGTCCTAGGCCCGTCGCTCCTGGCCGCCGTCGGCCTGGGCTTCGCCTTCGTCCCGGTCACGATCGCCGCGGTGAGCGGCGTGAGCGAGCAGGACTCGGGCCTGGCCAGCGGCTTGATCAACACCTCCCAGCAGATCGGGGGAGCGCTCGGCCTGGCGATACTCGCCACGGTGGCCAACTCGCGCACCGCGGAGGTCACCGCCTCTGGCGCCGGAAACCCCGCCGGGGCGCTGGCCGAGGGCTTCCAGAACGCATTCCTGGTGGGCGCCTCCTTCGCCCTGCTCGGGGCGCTGCTGGCCTTCGTGCTCATCCGCCGGCAGGACTCGCGCGGGCACATCGGCGCCGAGGCTGCTGCTCCCGCGGCGGCGGTGTAGGGCGGTCCGCTGCCGCTCGGTGCGCCGTCCGGGCGGCCGGCGGCGGCGCAGCGCGGGCGCAGCCGCACGAGCGGCTCAGCGAATGAGCCGCACGCGGCGCGACTTCAGGTCCATCCGGCCGGTCGCGTCGCGCGCGCTCAGCGCCAGGGTCGCCAGGCCGGTCTTTCCGCTTCGGAACGCGCGCCCGAGCGCTGCCCGGGCTCGGGCGCTGAGCGCGATCTCCAGCGTCGCGCGAACGCCGGCGTCGAGCACGCGGCTGGTGCGCGCGAGCTTGTGGCGCTTGCCGGCCACGGCGATCGTGGCGCGGGTACGCACGGTGCAGCGTGCGCTGCAGAGGACGGCGACGCGGATCCCCTGTTGGCGCAGGACCCGCTGGCGTCGGCGCGAGGAGGTGCCGAGCCGGACCGCCGCCGTGCCCGCGCCCGCTCCCGGGCCCGCGCCGCCGCCCGTGCCGGGCAGCGTCCCGCCCTTCAGGGGAGGTGGGCAGGGCGCGGCACCGCCAGGTGCTTCGAGCCGGTAGACCTTGCCGCTCAGCAGCGCGACGTACACGCAGCCGCGCGCGTCCTCGCCGAAGGAGACGAGGTTGAAGGCGGGAAGGGCAATGTCCGTCTCCACCGCGCGGTCCGTTGCCCTGGAGGAGAGCTCGACCGTTCCCAGCCTGCCCGTGCAGAAGTCGCCGTAGAGGTAGCGGCCGTACAGCGTAGGCAGCGCGGTGTCGCGGACGACGTAGCCGCCGGTGATCGAGCAGGCGCCGCCGGCGCGCCCGTAGGTGAACGCGGGGGCGACGTAGCCAGGGCGGCCCGCGAGCGGGCACGCGCCGCCACTCGGATAGGAGACGTCGCCCTCGCAGGCATTCCAGCCGAGGTTGGCTCCCGCGCCGGTGCCGGCCCGCAGGAGGTCGACCTCCTCCTGAGCGCCCTGGCCGACGTCGCCGATCACCAGGTCGCCCGTCAGGCGATCGAAGGAGAAGCGGTAGGGGTTGCGCAGCCCCAGGGCCCAGATCTCGGGCGCTCCGCCCCCCGTCGCGAACGGGTTGCCGGGCGGGATGGCGTAGGGGGCGGCGCCGCGCGGATCGATCCGCAGCATCTTGCCCAGCCGGCTCGTCGCGTTCTGCCCGTTTCCCTGCGGATCGCCGGCTCCTCCGCCGTCGCCGGTGGCGGCGTAGAGAAAGCCGTCGGGGCCGAACTGGAGCTGGCCCCCGTTGTGGTTGGTCGTCGGCGGATCGGGGTGGGGGACCTCTAGGACCACCCGCGCGCTCGTCCTGTCCGCTGCGTCGGGATCGGCCGAACGCCGGTACTCCTCGACCCGGATGTCACCCGTCTCGTTGTTGGTCGTGGTCGCCGGATCGTCGTCGGCCCGCGTGTAGTAGACGTAGAAGCGGCCCGAGGTCGCGTAGTCGGGGGCGAAGGCCATCGAGAGCAGCCCGCCTTCCCCGGCGGTCGTCACCTTGGCGCTGATGTCGACGAACTCGCGCTTGACCCCGTCGCGCAGCAACTGGATCTTTCCGGCGCGCTCGACGACGAAGAGCCGGCCGGCGTCGCCCGGAGGGGCGGTCACGTAGATCGGCGCGGTGAAGGGCCCGGGGACCTCGACGAGCCGGGCGTCGAGCGCGAGTGCGGGAGCGGCGCAGGCAAGAAGCGCCGCGACGACGAAGGCGACGAAGGCGAATGGGCGGATCACGCTGCTGGCAGATACCCGCGAACGCCCCGAAAGGTTCGATCCTGCGGACGGACGTCCTAGGTTCAACCGCGCCAAGAGAACGGCAGTTCGTCTGCGATCTCCGCGAGCCGGGGGGCGCCGGCGTCGCGGTCGGAGACGAGGAGCTCGAGGTCGGGCCAGACGATTCCCACGTCCGAGTCGTCGTAGGCGATCCCGCTCTCGGTCGCTGCGTCGTAGTAGGAGGAGAGCTTGTAGACCACGTCGGCCACCTCGCTGAGCACGCAGAAGCCGTGCGCGAAGCCGACGGGGAGGAAGAGCTGGCGCATGCGCTCGTCGTCGAGCGGGACTCCTTCCCACTCACCGAAGGTGGGCGAGCCGCGGCGGAGGTCGACCACCACGTCGAGGATCGCTCCCCGCGCGCAGCGGACGAGCTTGGCCTGGCCCGGCCGGGTCTGGAAGTGCATCCCGCGAAGGATGCCTCGACTCGAGCGCGAGTGGTTGTCCTGGACGAAGGCGACCTCGACGCCGTGCCGGGCCAGCGAGTCCTGGCGGAAGGTCTCGGCCAGGAAGCCACGCGCGTCGCCGTGGACGCTCGGCTCCAGGAGGAGGAGCCCGTCGAGGCGAGTTTCGAGCCGCTTCATGGGGCCGGAGAATGTATCCACCCCCGCCCAGTCTCCGCGAACCGGGGCAGGAACGCGCGGCCTCGCCGTCGAAAGTCGTGCTCGCCAATGAAGCGAGCGACGACCACCGCGCCGGCCAGGCCCCCCGAGACCGGCAGCCACCACACGCTGTCGGCCTACATCGTGGCCCGCTTCGACGAGTTCTCCCGGTCCCAGAAGGACGTGGCGCAGTACATCGTCGACCACCTCGACGAGGCGGCCTTCCACACCGCCGAGGAGCTGGCCAAGCGCGCCAGCACCTCGAGCTCGACCGTCGTGCGCTTCTCGCAGGCGCTGGGCTTCGAGGGCTTTCCCGAGCTCCAGCAGGCCGCCCGCGACGAGTATCGCCGCCGCGCCGGCGAGGGCACGAACGGCAACGGCAACGGGGGCCCGCTGTTCGCCCTCGACGCCACGGAGTTCGAGACGGCACTCGCCGCCGATCACGTCAACGTCGAGGACACCGCGAGACGGGCCGGGCGAGGCGACGTCGACGCGGCCGTCGAGGCGATCGTCGCGGCCCGAAGCGTGCTGGTGGCCGGCACCGACCAGATGGCCTTCTTCGCCAGCTACCTCCGCCACCTCCTCATGCTGCTCGACCTTCGCGCCGAGACCGTCGCCAGCCCCTCCCAGGAGGCGTTGGGACGGCTCAGCCGCATCGACGAGCACATGTTGGTCGTCGGGCTCTCGGCCGGCCGGGCGCATCCGCTCGTCGTGCGCACGATGAAGCTGGCGCGCCACCGCAAGGCGGCCACGCTGGCGATCACCGACGCCACGATGTCCGACGTCGCTCGGCTGGCAAGGACACGGCTCTACTACTCGTCCAACAGCCCGGCCCACGTCCGCTCGCACACTGCGCTGCTCTCACTCCTCCAAGCCCTGGCCTTCGGGGTCTACTCGCGCGACGCCGCCAGCCACGACGACCGCATCAAGGCCTACCGGCTCAAGTAGCGGTCGTTAGTACCCTCAGGGGTATGCGCGACGAGGCGACCTTCCGCGTCAAGGCCGGTCTGGCCGAGATGCTCAAGGGCGGCGTGATCATGGACGTCGTCGACGCCGACCAGGCTCAGCTGGCCGAGGAGGCGGGCGCGGCCGCGGTGATGGCGCTCGAGCGGGTGCCCTCCGACATCCGGCGCGACGGAGGCGTCGCGCGCATGTCCGACCCGAGCATGGTCAAGGGCATCCAGGAGGCGGTCTCGATCCCCGTGATGGCCAAGGCGCGCATCGGGCACTTCGTCGAGGCCCAGGTCCTTCAGGCGCTCGAGGTCGACTATGTGGACGAGTCGGAAGTGTTGACGCCCGCCGACGAGGCCAACCACATCGACAAGTGGGCCTTCGAGGTCCCGTTCGTGTGCGGTGCGACCAACCTCGGCGAGGCGCTGCGGCGGATCGCCGAGGGCGCCGCGATGATTCGCTCCAAGGGCGAGGCGGGAACCGGGGACGTCTCCGAGGCCGTGCGCCACATGCGCGCGATCAACGGCGAGATGCGCCGGATCGGAGCCCTCGGGGAGGACGAGCTGGCTACCGCGGCCAAGGAGCTCGGCGCTTCGCTGGACCTCGTCCGCGCCGTACATCGCGAGGGCCGCCTGCCGGTCGTGCTCTTCTGCGCGGGAGGCATCGCCACTCCCGCGGACGCCGCGCTCATGATGGCGCTGGGCGCCGAGGGCGTCTTCGTCGGCTCAGGCATCTTCAAGTCCGAGGATCCCGCCACCCGGGCGCGCGCGATCGTCGAGGCGACCACCCACTTCGGAGACCCCGAGCGCGTGGCGGCCGCGAGCGCCGGCCTCGGCGGCGCGATGACCAGCCTGGAGGCGCGCAAGCTGGGAGAGGAGCAGCTCCTCGCCGGCCGCGGCTGGTGACCCTGACGTGAAGGTCGGCGTCCTGGCGCTCCAGGGCGACTTCGAGGCTCACGCGCGGCTGCTCCGTAGGCTCGGAGCGGAGGCGGTGGAGGTGCGAGTGCCGGCAGAGCTCGACGGCCTCGACGGACTGATCATTCCCGGCGGCGAGTCCACCGTCATGACCCTGGGGATCGAGCGGGAGGCCCTCGCCGAGCCGATCCGGGCGCTCGCGCGCGCCGGGACGCCCGTACTCGGCACCTGTGCGGGGATGATCATGCTCGACCGCGAGCACCTCGACCTCATGGACGTGCTCGCCGAGCGCAACGCCTTCGGCCGGCAAATCCGCAGCTTCGAGACGGACCTCGAGGTCGAAGGGATCGAGGGCGAGCCACTGCGGGCGGTGTTCATCCGGGCGCCGTGGATCAAGGAGCACGGGGCGGGCGTCAGAGTCCTCGCAATGGTCGACGGCCGCCCGGTGGCCGTGCGTGAGGGGAGCCTCCTCGCCGTCGCCTTCCACCCCGAGCTCGCCGGCGAGGGACGCGTGCACGAGCTCTTCCTCGGCCTCGTATCTTCGCGGGTCTGGGACGTGGCGGGGTAGACGCCTTCGGGGGCGACGGTTAGCGTCTGCTCCAACCGAACCTAGGGAGACCCTTATATGGCAGAAGAAGTACAGATCCGCGGGACGCAGGAGATCGCCAAGATCCGCAACCCGCTGGCGCCCGCGCTGCTCTGGATTCCGACGCTCGGGATCTACTACTTCATCTGGTGGTACAAGGTGAACAAGGAGATGGCCGCCCTCGGCAAGGCCACCGGCCGGACCGAGGAGCTCGGCGACAATCCCACCACTTCGCTGATGGCGGTTCTCTTCGGCTGGATGATCATCGTCCCGCCATACATCTCGCACTACAAGGGGTTCAAGCGCCAGCAGGCACTGCGCAGCATGACCACGCCGGGCGACGACGGGATGGATGCGGTCCTCGGGATACTCCTCACGATCGTCTTCGCTCCGGTGGCCTTCTACATCGTCCAGGAGAGCCTGAACAAGGGGTGGCAGGCCCAGGCGAGCGGCGGCGGCGGTCAGGTCGGCCCGGGCGGTCAGGCCCCTGGCCTGCCCCAGCAGCAGCCGGGCCAGTACCAGCCCGGCCAGTACTCGCAGCAGTAGAGGTCCGGTCCGGGTTCCTCGACGGGTAGGGGCGGCGCCCAGGGACGCCGCCCCTATTCAACGACGAGTCCGTGGCGCATCGTGTTCTCGGTCACGACGCGCGGCTCGACGAATGCCGCGAGGTAGTCGGGCCCGCCCGCCTTGCTTCCGGTCCCCGACAGGCGGTTGCCCCCGAAGGGCTGCCGGCCGACCATGGCGCCGGTGATCGAGCGGTTGACGTAGAGGTTGCCGACCGGGGAGCGTCTCGCCACCGCGTCGACCGTCCGCGGGTTGCGGGAGAAGAGTCCGCCCGTGAGCGCGAAGGGGAGGGAGTCGACGACCTCGCACGCCTCCTCGACGGAGGCCACCCGATCGACGGCGAGCAGTGGGCCAAAGACCTCCTCGCGCACGACGGGGGAATCCGGTGGAAGATCCGACAGCACCGTCGGCGGGCAGAACCAGCCCGTGGCGGGAGCGTCTTCGTGCACAGCGACCACACGGCCCTCGCGCGCACCCTGCTCCGAGTAGTGCAGGATCCGCTCCTGCGCCGCGCGCTCGATCACCGGCGGAACGTCGCAGCCCGGGCGCTCGGCGCGATCGACGACGAGCACCTCGACGGCCCCGGCGAGGCGCTCGAGCAGCGTGTCAGCGATCTCCTCGTGGGCGAGCACACGGGCGGCGGCAGAGCATTTCTGGCCCGCGTAGGAGAAGGCCGAGGACACGATCGCCGGGACCGCCTCGTCGAGGTCTGCATCTGCGTCGACGATCACGCAGTTCTTGCCGCCCATCTCCGCGATGACGCGCTTGAGATGCCGCTGGCCGTCGGGCACCTCGGCCGCCGCGCGAAGGATCTCCAGGCCGACGGCGGCCGAGCCCGTGAACGCGACGGTGTGGATACCGGGGTGGCGCACGAGCGCTGAGCCGACGTCGCCGTCGCCCGGTAGCAGCGCGAGCGCGTCGGGTGGCACGCCGGCCTCGCGCAGCACCGCGACGAGCTCCAGCGCGCAGCCCGGGGACTGCTCGGCGGGCTTGAGGATCGCGGCGTTGCCGGTCGCCAGCGCCGCGGCGGTCATGCCGCAGGGAATCGCGAACGGGAAGTTCCACGGCGCGATCACGGCCACGACGCCCCGCGGCGCGTAGCGCAGCTCGTTGCGCTCGCCGGGGACCTGGAGCAGGGGCGGCCCGCGCTCGAGCTCGATCGTGCCGCGCGCGTAGTACTCGAGGAAATCGATCGATTCGCAGACGTCGGCGTCCGCCTCGGGCCACGGCTTGGCGCACTCACGGACGGCCAGCGCCGCGAGCTCGAGCCGGCGGTCGCGAAGCAGGCCCGCCGCCGTCACGAGCACCTGGGCCCGCTCCGTCGCGGGACGCTCGCTCCAGGACCGCACCGCGCTAGACGCCGCCCCGACCGCGGTGTCGACCTCTGTCGGGGTGGCGAGCGCCGCGAGGGCGACGACCCGCTCGGGCTCGCCGGGATCGCTGGAGACGAGCTCCTCGCCGGCGCGGCGGTCCTCGCCGATCCACACGGGGACGCGCAGCGGAAGGCGTGCGTCGAGGTCCGCGAGCGCGCCGCCGAGCCGGTCGCGGACGGCCGCCCGGCGCAGCTCGAGGATCGGCTCGTTGGCGAAGGGGGAGAGGGAGCTGCTCACCAAGCGCCTCCTTCAAGCGCCAGACGGGCGACGAAGAAGAGCGACACAGGAGGGCGACTCCTCCCCGCCCGCGTTCTGCGGTCTCTCAACCACACCAGATGTGGTTCACCGACCGCAGAACGCGGGGGGCCGGGAAGGTGCCTGATCATGGCGCGGCTAGGAGATCTTCCATGGGCGCTCCCTTGGCTTGGGCGGCCAAGAAGGATTCGTTGCTCGTGTTCTCCAGCAGGCGGCGGACGAGGTAGGCCATTCCCGCCACGAGCTCGCCGACCGGGCAGTAAGCGCGGACGCGAAGGGCGCGGGCGGCGAGAGCCTCGGCGAGGTCGTCGCCCAGGCCCAGGAGCACCTGGAGCTCGAGATCCTCGTCGGCCCCGCCGCTTACGCGGTTGTAGGCGATCGCGTGCGAGACCGAGCGCAGGTTGTGCGATGCGATCGCGACCCGCACCGCGGGCCGCGCGTCGAGGAGCACCCGGGTGAGCGCCTCGAAGGTCCGGTCGGACTCGGCCTTGTCCTCGAAGACGGGCGGCGACCAGCCGTGCTGGCGGGCCTCGACCACCTCGTGGTCCCAGTAGGCGCCCTTGACCAGACGCACCATGAGCGGCGGGGTGCGGGGTCGCTCGCGCGCCCAGGCCAGGATCTGGGAGAGGTGCTCGGGCGATTCGCGCAGGTAGGCCTGGAGCACGAGCCCGGCCGAGGGCCCGTGCGCGAACTCGTCCTCGCTCAACAGGTCCAGGACCAGCTCTGAAACCGCGTCGCGCGAGTCCAGGGACTCGATGTCGATGTGCAGGTGGGCGCCCAGGTCGCGCGCGTGGCGCAGGAAGCTCGCGCAGGCGCCCGGCGGCATCTCGCTGGCCACGCTCGGGCGCGTCCGGGCGTAGCATCGGCGTGAGCGCCGAGACCTTGACGCAGACGTTGGCGCGCGGCAGCGAGCCGGCGCCATCGCGCTCGAGCAGCGGCTGTTGCGTCCAGGCCGCCGCGGCGGCGCTCACCGCTTCCAGCGCCTCGCGGCAGCGCTGCGCGTAGGCGTCCGCCTCGCCTTCCGTCACCGTCGCCTCGCCCAGCAGGTCCAGCGTGGAGGCGATCCCGCGCTCCCAGCGGCCCTTCAGGGCGCCGAGCGCGTCCTGCGGGGTGTCTCCGACGATGAAGCGGTGGGCCATGCGGCGCACGGCCGCGGCGGCGGCCGCCCCGAGGGCCGCCCGCCCCGGCTTGGTCGAGGACATCCGCATGGCGGCCTCGAGCGGCGGAGGCCGCTCGCCGACCTCGTCCAGGTAGCCGACCAGGTGGGAGGCCAGATCTTCGAGCGACCGGCACGCGGGCACGACGTCGACGAAGCGAAAGAGCGCCGCGCGCAGCTGATCGTCGCCCGAGGCCAGCTCCATGGCCTTGCCGTCGAGCGCCTTGAGGGGGTGCGCCGCACGAGACGGGAACGCGGCCGCCAGGTCTCGGCCGATCGCCTGGATCTCACGCTCCAGCGTCGCGTCTGGCCCCACGTCCTCGACGATACCCGGTGGACGTGCGGGCCCCGCCCACTCGTCATGCCGGGCCCCCTCGCTCGTCACGTGCCGGCCCGTTCACTCGTCCTGTGTCGAGCCGCTCACGTATGTGCCGGCTGCCCGCCCGTCACGCGCCGGCCCGGCTCACCCGCCGCGTTTGACCGCCCGTGACCACAGGTCGAAGGCGCCGAGCCGCCTCGTCGGCCGTCTGGCCGCCAGCCGCCAGTACAGGGCGCGCGCCCGCTCGTCGGGCACGAAGTCCGCGTAGCGCATCGCGCCCGTCCAGACCTCCACGTCGGTGAAGCGCGCCGCCGTGAGGGCGCGGCGCAGCGAGCGGACCGTCTGCTCGTTGACGTGCATGCGGTGCTCGTAGGGGTTGCGCGGGTCGGCGGGCCAGCGCCGACATCGCGGGGCCACGCCAGTCGCTGGAGCCGGTAGGTGACCTCGTAGACCGTCCGGTTGGGCATGGTGTGGGCGATGAGGCGCCCACCCGGCGCGAGCAGTCGCCGTGCCTGGGCCAGCGCGAGGTCGAGCTCGGCGGGCGTGAGGTGCTCGACCACGTCGATCAGCGTGACCAGGTCGGCGATCCCGTCTTCGAGCGGCACGTCTCGCGCGTCGGCGAGGACGACCTCGCAGCGGTCCTCGACCCCGCGGGAGGCCAGCGTCTGCCTGGCGAGCCGCACGGCGTCGGGCGAGTACTCGACGCCGATCGCCCGGGCGGCGCCGCGCTAGACCGCCACGGCCAGCAGCTCCCCGCGGCCCGTTCCGAGGTCAAGCACCACCTCGCCCGGGGCGAACCGCGCCATCTCCAGCGTCCCGGCGTACACCCCCGACGCCCCGGCACCATCGGTCGCCGCCCACTCCTCGTAGCCGGCGCACGTCTCGCGGTAGTAGCGCTCGTCGTAGGCATCGGGCGAGACGGCCGGGGGAGGGAGCGAGCTCATCGGCCCCCAGCGTACGCTCACCGGATGTCGGCCGATCCGCACGGAGCCAAGGTCGTCGAGTGGAGCCGGCGCGCCAAGTCGGTCCTGACTCCTGGAGGCCGACGCGCACGGTCGGTCCTGGCCGCCGGCGGCTGGCGCGCCGCGGCCACCCTCCGCCACGGCGGGCTGCGCTACGCGTGCCCGATCTGCGGTGGTCGCTTCCGCCGCTTCGAGCCGGCCCCCAACGGGCGGCCCAACGCCCGCTGCCCGCGCTGCGGCTCGCTGGAGCGCCACCGGCGCATCTGGCTCTACCTCCACGCCCGCACCGAGCTCTTCGACCGGCCGACCCGCCTGCTCCATGTCGCCCCGGAGCCCTGTCTGACCGAGCGGCTGCGCGCCTCGCCCACCGTCGACTACCTCAGCGGCGACCTGACGCCCGGGGTCGGGATGGTCACGCTCGACCTCACCAGCCTCGACTTTCCCGACGAGAGCTTCGACGCGGTGCTCTGCCTGCACGTCCTCGAGCACGTCCCCGAGGATCGAACGGCGATGAAGGAGCTCCACCGCGTGCTGCGCCCTGGCGGGTGGTGCCTGGTCGAGGTCCCGCTTCGAGGCGAGGAGACCGTCGAGGGGTGGCCGGGGATGTCGGGCGAAGAGCGCGAGCGCCGCTTCTACCAGTCAGACCACGAGCGCCTGTACGGCCGGGGCGACCTGGCCAAGCGGCTCCAGGCGGCGGGCTTCCGGGTCGAGGTCGAGGTCTACCGCGACGAGCTCGCGCCCGAGGTGCGCCGCCGCCACCGCCTCGCGCTGGACCTCGGCCCCGAGGTCGAGGCGAGCGACGAGCCGTGGATCACCTTTCGCTGCTCTCGCTGACCGGCCGGGCCGTCCCCGGGCATTACCCTGCGGCCATGTTCGACCGCGCCCGGCGCTTCGCACGGGACCTGCCCAGGCGCATCGGCTACGGCCGCGGGCCGATGCTGATGTCCGACCTCCGGCGGTGGTGGGTGCTCTTCCGCCATCCCCACGCGACGATCCGGTTCGAGGGCCCCGTCTACCTGGGTCCCGGCTTCAGCCTCCACATGCCCGCCGGCGGGGAGTTCATCGTCGGGCCGGGGGTCGAGTTTCGCCGCGGGTTCCGGGCGGAGGTCGGGCCGCAGGGACGGGTGACGATAGGCGCCGGATCGGTGTTCACCTACTACGTCCTCATCCAGTGCTCGACGACGATCGAGATCGGCGAGCGGGCGATGTTCGGCCAGTCGACGATCGTCGTGGACGGCAACCACCGCTTCCGCGACCTGACCAAGCCGATGCTCGCCCAGGGTTATGACTTCCGGGCGATCCACATCGCCGACGACGCGACGATCACGACGAAGTGCACGATCATCGCCGACGTCGGCCGACGCGCCTTCATCGGGGCCAACTCGGTTGTCCTCCGCGACATCCCGGCCTTCACAGTCGCGGCCGGGATTCCCGCGAAGGCGATCGACTACTTCGGCCCGCCGGGCTCAGAGCCCGCCGAGCTCGCGGCGCGCTCGGGCGACGGAGGCCCTTGATCGGCGCCCGCTCGCGCCCATGCGTCCAGGAAGGCGGGGGCCAGCGCCTGGCGGTAGGAGAGCTCGGCGCGCCGGCGCACCGCCGGCCCGGCGAGCGGCACCCGGGGCGCCACCCACGGCGCCAGCCGGGCGCCCCAGCCGCGCCCGGCCGGGATCGCCGCCGCCTCGGAGAAGAGGTCGTGGAAGTAGGGGCGCACGTCGGGGTAGCGGGCCACGAAGCGCCGCTCGGCCGCGGCGATCGCCGCGACGCGCTCGGCGAACTCCTCGAGTGTGGGGGCGTGAAGGTGCTCGCCCACCGCCTCGCGGTCGTAGCGCAGGCGCAGCCCGAGATCCGCCAGTCGGCGGCCGAGGTCGAGGTCCTCGTAGAGGAAGGGAAACGTCTCCTCGTCGAAGCCGCCCGAGCGCTCGAGCAGCGAGCGCTTGAGCGAGACGTTGGCGGTGTAGAGGTGGGCCCAGCCCGCCCATTCCCCGGCGATCGCGGAGAAGTGGAAGTGCACCCCGCGGTCGAGCCAGCGCATGAACGGCGTGACCCGCAGCTCGGGCGCCCAGCCGACGTGGCCCAGGCAGGCGACCTCCTCCTGGGGATGCTCCTCGTGGCGGGCCCGGTGGCGCTCGATCAGCCGCGGCGTTGCGAGCACGTCGTCGCCGAGGAAGAGCACCAGCGGTGCGCGTGCAGCCCGCCAGCCCGCGTTGCGCGCCGCCGAGGCGCCCGGGCGCCCGCCTCGCACGACCCGTCCCCCGGGCACGCGTGCGGCGAGGAGCCGGTCGACCCCCTCGGGATCGGGCTCGAGCGCGTCGGCGGCCACGACCACCTCGACGTCCTCGGCAGCGTGCTTGGCGAGACGGTCGAGCGCACGAGCGAGCGTGGCGTGCCGGCCGAGGGTGGGGATGACGACGCTCAGCTGCGGCATGACGCGAAAGGTAGAGCGCCGTGGGGCTAGCCCTGCGCCACGACCCGGAGCGCGAGCGCAGCGAGCTGGCGGCCTACCTGGGCGACGCCTACGACGAGGGCCGGCTGCGGCGCTGGCGCGAGCAGCTCGAGGAGGAGGTCGCGCTGGTGGGCGACGAGGCCACGCTCTATCGCACCTCGGAGGCCTACCTCTACAACCTCGCGGCCTTCGCGATGACCGGCACCAAGGACCCCTATCTGTCAGAGCTCGGCCGGTCGGTCCCGCGCGGCGCCCGCCTGCTCGACTACGGCTGCGGCATCGGCTCGGACGGGCTCCTGCTGCTCGAGGCCGGCTACCGAGTGGAGTTCGCGGACTTCGAGAGCCCCAGCACCCGGTACCTGCGCTGGCGCCTCGAGCGCCGGTCGCTCGACGCGGTGGTCCACGACCTCGACGCCGGACCGCCGCCCGGTGGCTATGACCTCGCCTACGCCTTCGACGTGATCGAGCACGCCGACGACCCGGAGGGCCTGCTCGCCCTGCTCGAAACTCAGGCCGGACTGGTGCTCGTGAACCTCCTCGAGCCGGCGCCCGGCGAGACCGTCCTGCACCGCGAGCTCGACGTCCCGGCGCTCCTGGCCCGGATCTCCCGCCGCGGGCTGCGGCGCTACCGCCGCTACCACGGTCGCTCCCACCTGGTCCTCTACGACCCGCGGCCGGCCGGGGTCGCGGGCCGGCTGCGGTCAGGCGCCGTGCGGCTGCGCGGGTCGCGCGAGCACCGCCGCGTGCGGTGAGCCGCGGCGCGCGCCGTAGAGGTACTCGCGGCCCGTGCGTGACATCAGCGTGCGCGGCCGCACCGGCGGGCGCGGGAAGCCGCCGCCCGGGGGCATGGAGATCCGGCGAGCGGGCGACACGAGCTCGAAGCCGCCCGCCTCGACGAGGCGGACGAGGCCGGCGATGTTGGGCTTCCACCACCAGGGCCGCCCGACGCCGTCGAGATGGGCGACCGCCCGCCGGGGATGGGCGATCGTAAGCGGAAGGTCGATCGCGTCGACGACGAGCAGCTCGCCCCCGCACACCGCGGCGACGCGTTCGAGCGCACGGACGGGATCGCGCAGGTGGAGCAGCAGGCTGCCGAGGTAGACGAAGTCAAAGCGCCCGACCTCGTCGGGATCGAGGTCGTAGACGCTTCGCTCCAGGCGTTCGATCGAGGAGCCCAGCGCCTCGCGGGCGATCTCGAACCCCCGGCCGCCGTCCTTGCGCTCGTTCAGCGCTGCGAGGATCTCGTCGGTCGATCCCGCCGGCCAGTCCCAGCCCCGCGGGTCGAGAACGTCGACCGCCAGAACCTCCTCGGCGCCGCGCCGCTCCATCTCGAACGCCCAGAAGCCGTCGAAGGTCCCGACGTCGAGGCACCGGCGGCCGCGCAGCGAGGCGGGGATCGGAAGCGTGGGGGCGACGGGACGGGTGTCGAACCACCCGGGGGTCACGACGCCGGGCGCCAGCTCGAGCGTGTGGTACCACTGCCGCGAAGCGACCAGCTCGCGCAGGGCGGGCGCATCGCGAGCCGTCGAGGTCACCGAACCGCCGCCCACCCGGCGAAGATAGCGCTTGCCCGGGGGAGGGTGTTGCCGGAGGTCGCGCGGGGGAGTGGCGTCGGGTGAAGGCTCTTGGCGCGGAGGGAGCGTCAAGGGGGAGGCCTCGGGCGAAGGCTCGAGCGTGCGGTCGGGCGTAGCGCCGGGTTCACCGGTGGCGCTCGAGCTCGGCGCGGGGCGCCAGACCGGTCCTTGCGTGCAGGAGCGCCCAGCGGGCGGCTCGGGCGCGGGCGGAGGCGAACCGGACCGGACGGGCGCGGGCCGCCGGAGTCAGCGCGGCTACTCGGCCCGCCGCTCCGGCGAGGTTGATCAGCGCGGCTGCGCGAGTGCGGGCCGCGCCGCGCCGGCGCAGCATCCAGGCGTAGGTCGCTCGCAGCCAGCGCTCCGTGCGCCCCTCGCCCCACGCCGCGGCGGTAGCCGCGGAGGCGTGATGGCGAACCCGGGCCGCCGGCTCGTAGCGGGTGCTCCATCCCGCGCGGCGCAGACGCCATCCGAGGTCGAGGTCCTCGGCGTACATCCACTGCGCCTCGTCGAAGCCGCCCGCCTGCTCGAACGCCGCGCGGCGGACGAGCAGGAAGGCGCCGATCGCCCAGTCGACCTCCCGAGCACGCTCGGCGTTCCAGCGGCCCTCAAGGCAGTGCCGGTCCGCCCACCGCGCACTGATCCACCCCGTGCCGAGGTTGAAGAGCGCCAGGAACGGGAGCGTGGGGAAGGCGTAGACAGAGTGCTGGGTCTCGCCGCCCTCGACCAGGAGGCGGGGCGCGAGCGCGCCCGCCCGGCCAAGGCGCCCTCCCGCTTCCAGGAGCGCCGCAAGCGCGCCCGGCTCGAGCTCGACGTCGGCGTTGGACGGCGCGATCCACGGCGTGGCGGTCCGCTCGGCCACCAGGTTGACCGCTCGCCCGAACCCGAGGTTCTCGCCGGGCTCGATCAGCCGCGCCCACGGATGGTGCTCGCGCACCAGCGCGACGGACCCATCCGTCGATCCGTTGTCGACCACCCACGCCTCGGCGACCCCCGCCCGCACGTCGGGCTCCAGCGAGCGCAGGCAGCGGTCCAGGAGATCGCGCGTGTCGAAGGAGACGATCGCCACGGCGACCGCCGCGTCGGACCCGGGCAATGGGCTAGTGGACCCCGACGCGGACCACTAGGAGGGTTTGACGAAACTCGGCGGATTTATTGGCGAAACCCCTAGCCGCGCGGGGCCAAGTATCCCTTGACGGACGTAGATTGGATGCAAACATGGGTTCGCATGACAAGCAGGTAGACGAAGGGCTACTCCTCGACAAGGTCATTGGTGAACGACTCGATCACGCTGCCCGTCCACTCGACCACCCCTCGAATGTCTGTGAGCGCTACCAGCGAGCGCGGCTTGCTTCCGAACGCGGGCTCGGCGCCCAGACGATTACCCACTTGCATCTTTGGGCACACGAGCATCCCCGCGATGGGCCCGTCGGGCTTACTTTTGAACTCTGCCTGCACGCTGATCCCACCCTCTATGGGCAACTCGATCGTCAACTCCCGGAAGTCCTCGACTCTGGTCGGGATCCAAACGAAATGCGCTGGCGTCTCGATCCTGAGATAGGCCGTTTGGAGATCGCGATGTTCCGCGGCGTTACGGAGTGCCTTGAGGATGGCTGGGAGAGTGGCGTCCGGCGAGGAGTGTTGCCATGGCTGAAGGTGGTCTATCTTCTCACGAATCGGCTCGGGTACCCCGTCGAGAAGTCGATCGCGGTAGGTCTTGCCTCCCCTGCCGACGTTGAGGTATTCGGCTTCGATCAGGGAGATGGGGAACGCTACGTTCCGGTCCGGCTGCCCCCCCGCTTTGCGAATGAGGGCGACGATCAGATAGTTGAGGGCCTTGGTGCAATTTCCGACCATCTCGCCCACCAAGACCCCCCAGCGAGCGGGGAATTGCGGCGGCTGCACAACCTTGAGCGCCTGTTTTCCGGTCTCCACCTCATAGGAGATGTCGATGTACATCGGCTGGTCTTCGGAGAACTGGGTGATCTCGGCGTGCAGGGCGTTGAACTGCTCGGCGGCTCGTGCAACCACCAATCGAGCGTCGTCTAAAGGATGCGCCACGTACTAAACTTTCGTGTGAGCGGCGAGAAGCGTCAGGAGGAACCGCCGATGCAAGAAGCCTACGCTGACGCGGCCCTGCTCAGCGCGCCCGCGAGCTTCGCGAGGATCGTCAGATCCGCGTGCAGCCTGACGCGCTCGATCCCGCGCACGCGGAGCGGCAGGAGCGCCCATTCATGTTTGAGCCGTCCGAACTCGCGCTCGACGGCTCCGCGCGAGTGGTAGAGCTTGCGCGACCGCTCCGTCTCGCGCGGGATGAGCGGGTGGAGGCGGTCGGCCTTGACCCATCGCGACTTCGGAGCACACTCGCCGGTCGGGCAGCGCCACTTCGTCGCGCGACGCTTGAAGTCGGCCCCGGCGAACGTCCACTCGCCGTGCTCGCAGGTCGGGGGCTTGTGTTCGCCTGCCTTGACGCGCCCCGTCTTGCGAAGCGCGGTGACGGGGCAGACGCCGCGGTCCATGCACCCGTCGTGGATCGGCCCGTTGTCATAGCCCTTGTCCATGATCGCCGTCTTGACCGCAAACCCGCGCTCACGCGCCTTGTCGAGCAACGGCAGCGCGTAGTTCGTCTCTGCCGCGCTCGCCGTCTCAACGGTCCACGCGACCGGAAGGCCGGTGACGGCGCAGACGGCGGCGTGGACCTTGTAGCCGTAGTAGCCCCCGCCCTTGCGCGTCGAGACCGCGGAGCGGTGCCCCCATGTGGCGTCGGGGTCGGAGTACCGCTCGCGCTCCGGGCCGTTCTTGCTCACGTAGCGCTGCCCGTTGGCGTAGGCGGGGAGATCGGAGCCGTCGATGGCGAGGTCACGGCCCATGTCCGGGTGTTGCTCGTGGAGCGCGGCGGTCACGCGGTCAAGGCAGGCGGCGAGCAGGTCGCCGTGCTCGCGCAGCTTGCGCGTGAAGCGGTAGCAGGCCCACTCCGACGGCACGGCACCGATGGCGTCTCTCAGCGCGGCGTGTTCGCGCACGAGCCGCACGGTGCGCGTCCACGTCGGGATTGCGTAGAGCGACTTCGCGAGGGCCATGCCGACCATCGCCCGGAGCGGGTAGCCGGGACGGCCGGTCCAGCGCAGGTCCTCAAGCTCACGGATCAAAGCCGCAATCTCAGGCGATTCGAGGAGTCCTGCAAGCTCGACCGCAGCCGAGCGGGATGGTACTTTGGGAACGTCCACGGAGCTATACCCTTCGTGGTCCTGACCCCCGGACGCGCTAACGTCGCGGGGGTCACTTTTTGGCTTTGTAGAGGGAAACTCTACAAGGTAGATCGGACGGAAAAGCGTGGGGTAAGCGGCTCTGAAACATGGGGTCGCCACATCCGATGGCAGCTTACAAACGGCCGTCTAGAGCGGCGTGGCGAGTTTCGCCAAACCCTCCTAGGTGACGCTCGCCGGCACCCGACGCCCGCCCCGCAGGTAGCGGGCGACCTCGCGAAGGAGGTCGCGCTCAAGCAGGATGGTGGCGACTGCCGTCACCGCGAGGTAGAGCGCCAGCTCGGCGATGGCCAGCGCCGGCGTGCGCCCGGAGCCCTCGACCGCGCGCAACCCGAGCACGGCGGCGGCCGCGGGGACCGTCGGCGCGATCGCACGCACGAAGTGCCGGGCGATCTGGAGCCCGGGGAACAGCCGGGCGAGGTAGAAGAACCGGGCGGCCAGCGTCACGATGATCACCGCTCCCATCCCGACGGCGTAGCCATCGAGCTCCCAGATGAGCA
>JAABUS010004462.1_pt1 | contig 20115 bp, 22 predicted proteins | sample 5560161 | NCBI WGS metagenome assembly JAABUS01 (sample SAMN10711885, study PRJNA513376) | rock metagenome | isolation source: Antarctica rocks | place: Antarctica: Victoria Land, Trio Nunatak nord | collected 2016-01-04 | reverse complement strand
GTAGTTCGCGATCTCGTAGGTGGCGGCCTTGGCATCGGTCACCTGGAAGTAGATGACCGTGTCGATGCTGACGACCAGGTTGTCCGCCGTGATCACCGGTTGCGGCGGGAACGACACGACCTGCTCCCGCAGGTCGATCATGTCGCGGATCCGGTCGACGAAGGGGACGACGATGTTCAGCCCGGCGTTGAGCGTGCGGTTATAGCGTCCCAGCCGCTCCACCACGCCGGCCCGAGCCTGCGGCACGATCCGCACCGTGCGCGCCAGCACCACCAGGGCCAGTACCGCGAGGACCAATACGACGATCAGCCCGTCCATGAGCTCTCCGATTCCAGTACGAGTGCGGTGGCGCCCTGGATCGCCAGGACCTCGACCCGGGCGCCGGGCTCGATGACCGAGCTCTCGTCGTAGGCCCGTGCCGACCATGTCTCGCCGCCGAGCTTGACCCGGCCGCCGGACCGGTCCACCCGCTCCAGCGCGACCCCGGAGCTGCCGACCAGCGCCGCGGTGCCCGAGCGGAGCTCGTGCGGGTTGCGCAGGTGCCGGCGGGCGACCGGGCGGACGACGGTCAGCAGTCCCAGCGATCCCACCGCGAAGGCGAGGATCTGCAGCGCGAGGCCGCCGCCGACGAGAGCCACCAGGGTGGCGGCCAGCGCGGACAGCGCGAGCAGCCCGAGAATCAGGGTCAGCGTGAGGACCTCCGCGACGCCCAGCGCCGCGGCGATGACGACCCAGAACACCCAGGCGGGCATGGGTTCATGGTAGTCCACGGCGTCACCGCAGTGATCGTCGAGCCCGGGACGGGTGCGGGTTGGCAGGATGGCCCGCATGACGCCGTACGACGACCGCCCACCGCGTTCCGCGGCCCTGTTCGACCGGGCCATGGCGGTCGTCCCCGGCGGCGTTAACTCGCCGGTGCGCGCGTTCGCCGCGGTGGGCGGCACACCGCGGTTCATGGCCAGCGGCCGCGGGCCTTACCTCACCGATGCCGACGGCCGCGAGTACGTCGACCTGGTCTGCTCGTGGGGGCCGATGATCCTCGGCCACGCCCACCCGGCGGTCGTCGAGGCGGTGCAGCGGGCGGTGGCACGGGGCACCAGCTTCGGTACGCCGACCGAGGGCGAGGTCGAGCTGGCGGAGGAGATCGTCGCCCGGGTGCAGCCGGTGGAGTCGGTCCGGTTGGTCAACTCGGGCACCGAGGCCACCATGTCGGCGATCCGGCTGGCCCGCGGCTGCACCGGCCGGGCCAAGGTGGTCAAGTTCGCCGGTTGCTACCACGGTCACGTGGACGCCCTGCTGGCCAGCGCCGGCTCCGGCGTGGCCACGCTGGGGCTGCCCGACTCCCCGGGTGTCACCGGCGCCAGCGCCGGCGACACCGTGGTGGTGCCCTACAACGACCTGTCCGCTGTGGAGGCCGCCTTCGCGGCGTACCCCCACCAGATCGCCTGCGTCATCACGGAGGCGGCCGCGGCCAACATGGGCGTCGTACCGCCGCTGCCCGGCTTCAACGCGGGCCTCGGGGCGCTGTGCGAGGCGCACGGTGCGCTGCTCGTGCTCGACGAGGTGATGACGGGCTTCCGGGTGGGGCCGGCCGGCTGGTACGGGCTCGAGGGGGTGGCGCCGGACCTGTTCACCTTCGGCAAGGTGATGGGCGGCGGCCTGCCGGCGGCAGCCTTCGGCGGGCGTGCGGACGTGATGGCCCAGCTGGCGCCGGCCGGACCGGTCTACCAGGCCGGCACGCTCTCGGGTAACCCGGTCGCGGTCGCCGCCGGCCTCGCCACGCTGCGGCAGTGCACGAGGGGCCTCTACGAGACGGTGGACGCCGCCGCCATCTCCGTGTCCACGCTGGTCGTCGACGCGCTCACCGAGGCAGGCGTGGCACACCGGCTGAGCTCCGCCGGCAGCCTGTTCTCGGTCTTCTTCACCGACGCGACGGTGGTCGACTACGCCTCCGCCAGGGCCGGCAGCGCCAAGCGGTACGCCGCCTTCTTCCACGCCATGCTCGACCGCGGGGTCTACCTGCCGCCGTCGGCGTACGAGGCGTGGTTCCTCAGCGCGGCGCACGACGGGGAGGCGCTGGCCAGGGTTGCCGACGCCCTCCCGTACGCCGCCAGGGCCGCCGCAGAGGTGCAGCAGTGACCGGCCGTACCACCGTCCACCTGCTCCGCCACGGCGAGGTGCACAACCCGACGGGTGTCCTCTACGGCCGGTTGCCGGGCTACCGGCTCTCACCCGACGGCGTCCGGATGGCCGAGGTGGCGGCGGCGGCGCTGGCCGGCCAGGACGTGGTCGCGGTCGTCTCCTCGCCGCTCGAGCGCGCCCGCGAGACCGCCGCTGCGGTGGCCGCCCCGTTCGACCTCGACGTCGAGATCGACGACCGGCTCGTCGAGGCGGCGAACGTCTTCGAGGGTCGCGCCGTCGGCATCGGCGACGGGTCCCTGCGGCACCCTGGGGTCTGGTGGCAGCTGCGCAACCCGCTCCGGCCGTCCTGGGGCGAGCCCTATGCCCAGCTGGCCGGCCGGGTGCTCGCGGCCGTGACCGAAGCCCGTGACCGGGCCCGCGGCCGGGAGGTCGTCTGCGTAAGCCACCAGCTGCCGATCTACGTCGCCCGACGGTCGGTGGAGGGCCGCCGGCTGTGGCACCATCCCGGCCGGCGCCAGTGCGGGCTGGCCAGCCTGACATCGTTCACCTACGAGGGCGACCGGATCATCTCGGTGACGTACGCCGAGCCGGCCGGTGCGGCGTCGCGGCGTCCCGCGATCCTTGGCGCCTGAGGAGGCCTCGTGCTCCGCGGAGACCTGGTGGCGCTGCGCCCGGTACGCCGGGAGGAGCTGCCGACCCTCTACGCCTGGCGGCAGGATCTGGACCTGGTCGCCTGGACCGACACCGAGCCCTGGGTCGCCCTGAGCTACGAGGAGTGGTCCAAGCGGCGGGACGAGCGGACTTCGGCGAAGGTCGCCTCCTTCGGTGTCCAGGAAGGCGTGGCACCGGACGGCCGGCTGCTCGGTACCGGCGAGCTGTGGGGAATCGACGAGTACAACCGCAATGCCCACATCGGCATCAAGCTCGGTGCGGAGTCCGACCGTGGCAAGGGCTTCGGCCGGGACGCACTCGCCCTTCTCGTCCGCTACGGGTTCTGGTATCGAGGCCTGCACCGGCTGCAGCTGGAGACCTTCGCCCACAACACGGCGATGCGCCGCTGTGCGGAGCGGGTCGGGTTCACCGAGGAGGGCCGGCTCCGGGACAGCGGCTGGGCGGCCGGCCGGTTCGGTGACGACGTGATCTACGGGCTGCTCGCCACCGAGTGGGCGACCCCGGCGGGCGGCGGTCCGGCGCCGGTTGGACAATGAGCCGACCGGTTCCCGCTCGGAAGGCCGCCGTGCCGCCGTCGTACCGCCCGTCGCGCCCCCTGCGCGCACTGCTCGCCGCCCTCCCCGTGCTCGCCGCCGGCTGTACGGGGCACGCCGCGGTGGACCAGGCGGCCGGTGACGGCTTGCGCTACATCGCCGGATCAGGGGCCGTCACCCAGGTCGCGGCGGGGGACCGCAAGCCGGCGCCTGCCGTCTCCGGAGAGCTGCTGGACGGCGGCGCGTTCGACCTGCGGTCGCTGCACGGGCACGTCGTCGTCGTCAACTTCTGGGCCTCTTGGTGCACGCCGTGCCGGGACGAGGCGGACGGGCTGCAAGGCGCTTACGACGCCACCCGCGCGCAGGGGGTGCGCTTTCTCGGCGTGAACGTCAAGGACCACCGCTCGACCGCCGCGGCGTTCGTCCGCCTGCACAAGATCACTTACCCGAGCCTGTTCGACAATCCGGGCCAGGTGGCGCTGGCCTTCCGCGGCACGCTGCCGCCCAGCACGCTACCGACGACTCTGGTGCTCGACCCGTCGGGGCGGGTCGCCGCCCGCGTGCTCGGCCTGGTCACCTACTCGCGTCTGCTGGAGCTCGTGCGTACCGTCCTGGCGCAGGGGCCGGCGTGAACGGCCTGGCCTCGGCCGGCGACTCCTTCGCCAACGCGGCGGCGAGCGGACCGCTGGTGGTGGCCCTGCTAGTGGCCCTGCTGGCGGGCATCGTGTCGTTCCTGTCGCCCTGCGTGCTGCCGCTGGTGCCGGGTTACCTGTCCTACGTCACCGGGCTCTCCGGCGCGGAGCTTTCCGGTACGCCGGCGCCGCCGCCCGCCGGGAGCGGCGTCGCGGTGGCGGAGCGGACCGTCGTACGACGAGGTCGGGTGCTCCTCGGCAGCTCGCTGTTCGTGCTGGGGTTCTCCGCGGTGTTCACCACGGCCGGCGCCTTCTTCGGGAGCCTGGGCGGCGCCCTGCAGGTGCACTCCGAGGTCATCAGCCGGGTGTTGGGAGCGGTCACCATCGGGCTCGGGCTGGCCTTCCTCGGCCTGGTACCGGGACTGGCCCGCGACGTCCGCCTGCACCGGTTTCCCGCGACCGGGCTCGCCGGCGCACCGCTGCTGGGTGTGCTGTTCGGCCTGGGCTGGACGCCGTGCATCGGGCCCACCCTCGGCGCCGTGCAGGCGCTCGCCTACGACAGCGCGAGCGCCGGCCGGGGTGCGCTGCTCACCGGGGTCTACTGCCTGGGGCTCGGCGTGCCCTTCGTGGCGACCGGGCTGCTCTACCGCCGCGCCCTGGGCACCCTGGCCGTCGTCCGCCGGCACTCCGCCTGGGTGATGCGGCTCGGCGGCGCCATGCTGGTGCTGATCGGCGTCCTGCTGGTCACCGGCCGCTGGGACGACCTGACGATCTCGCTGCGGACGCTGGTCCGCGGGTTCACGCCGGCGATCTAGGTGGCCACCGAGACCCTCGAGCTGCCCACCGAGGCGGTCGGGCTGTCCACGCAGCCGGCCCCCGCCCGCCGCCACCGGCAACGCCAGCGGTCGCCGTGGGCCGCGGCCCGGCAGGCCTGGCGCCGGCTCACCTCGATGCGCACCGCGCTGGTCCTGCTGTTCCTGCTGGCGCTCGCCGCCGTACCGGGCTCCCTGCTGCCGCAGCGAGGGCTCAACCCCATCCAGGTGGCGGGCTTCTACCGGGCCCATCCGACGCTGGCTCCACTGCTGGATCGACTGTCACTCTTCGACGTCTTCGCCGCACCCTGGTTCGGCGCGATCTACCTGCTGCTCTTCGTGTCCCTGGCCGGCTGCCTGGTGCCACGGCTACGGCTGCATGCCCGCGCACTGCGCGGCCGGCCGCCGGCGGCACCGCGCCAGCTGTCCCGGCTGCCGTCGGCGGCCGGCTGGTCGGCCGAGGCGGAGCCGGCGGTCGTGACGGCGGCGGCGGCGGATCTGCTGCGGGGACGCCGGTTCCGGGTCGACGTACGCCGCGAGCCCGGCGGGGCGCTCGCCGTGTCGGCGGAGAAGGGCTACCTGCGCGAGACCGGCAACCTGATCTTTCATGTCGCGCTGCTGGCGCTGCTCGTGGGCATCGGGATGGGTGGGTTGTTCGGCTACAAGGGCACCGTGCTGGTCCAGGAGGGCGACGGGTTCGCCAACACACTGGCCTCCTACGACACGCTGCGGCCCGGCCGGCTGTTCTCGCCGGCCTCGCTGGCGCCCTTCGCCTTCGAGCTGGACCGCTTCCGGGCGTCCTACCGGCCCGACGGCTCGCCGGCCAGCTTCGCCGCCGACCTGCGCTACGCCGCCCGGCCCGGTCAGCCGCTCCGTTCGGCCACGGTCCGCGTGAACGCGCCGCTGCAGGTGCCCGGGGCGAAGGTCTACCTGCTCGGGCACGGCTACGCGCCGCACCTGCGGGTCGTCGACGCCGAGGGCCGGGTGGCCCTCGATTCGGCCGTGCCGTTCCTCCCCCAGGACGGCAACTTCACCTCCACGGGCGTCGTCAAGGTGCCCGACATCGCCCCGGCCGAGGACGGGAAGCCGCGACAGCTGGGATTCTCCGGCTTCTTCACGCCGAGCACCGTGCTGACCGCCAACGGGCTGGCGTCGGATTTTCCCGACACCCGCAACCCGGTGGTGACCCTCAACGTCTGGCGCGGCGACCTCGGGCTCGACTCCGGCGTCCCGCAGTCGGTCTACCGGCTGGACACCGCCAGGCTGACCCAGCTGCGCGACGCCAATGGCGACGCGCTGGCTCGCGCTCTGCGGCCCGGCCAGAGCTGGCCGCTGCCTGGCGGCGGCTCGCTCACCTTCACCGGCGTCGACCAGTGGGCCACCTTCCAGGTGACCCATGACCCCGGCAACCGGACCGCGCTGGCCGCCGCGGTCGCCATCGTCGTAGGCCTGCTCATCTCGCTGCGGGTACGCCGCCGTCGGGTGTGGGTGCGGGCGACTCCGACGGGCGAGCCGGGAGCAGCCCGGCGTACGGTGGTCTCCGCCGGCGGGCTGGCCCGAACCGACGCCGACGCCTTCGCGCAGGAGTTCGAGGGGATCGTCGGCCGGCTCCGAGCTGTCGGCGCCGGCACCCGCATCGAGGAGGAATGAGCCGTGCCCGACCTGGTCGCCGCTGCCGCCGACGCCCAGCTCGGCACCCTGAGCGACAACCTGCTCTTCGCCGCCGTCCTGACCTACTCCGTCGCCATGCTGCTCTTCGCCGCGGAGTTCGCCTTCACCCGCCGGCTGCGTGCGACGGTGCAGCTGGACCACACCGTGGAGCTGCCGGACCGCGCCACGAGCAGGGTTCTGGTCGGTGCCACGGCCGGTCGCGGGGCCGGCGAGGCTCCCCTGGCTGCTGCCGAGGACGGCGCCTTCTTCCCGGCCGAGCCGCCCGCGACGTCGGGGGTGGCGCGTCTGCTGGGCTGGCTGGCCCTGGCGCTGACGGTCCTCGGCTGGGGCGCGCACGTCGGGTCGGTGGTCACCCGTGGGATGGCCGCCCACCGGGTGCCCTGGGGGAACATGTACGAGTTCAGCTCGACGGTCGCGCTGGCGGCGGTGACGGCGTTCCTCGTGCTGACGACCCGTGAACGCGTTCGCTACCTCGGCGCGTTCGTGCTGTTCCCGGTGGTCCTCTACCTCGGTCTCGCCGGCACCGTGCTCTACGTCCCGGCCGCCCCCCTGGTGCCGGCCCTCCAGTCGTACTGGATAAAGATCCACGTCGTCGCCGCCGTCAGCGCCTCGGGCATCTTCATGGTGGGCGCCGTGGTCACCGCGCTCTACCTGCTGCGGTCCCGGTTGGAGGCCCTGGTGACCGCCGGCCGGCGGCCCGGACTCAGCCGGCTCGCCGGCCCGCTGCCGTCGGCGGCCGCACTCGACCGAACGGCGTACCGGGTCATCGCCTTCGCGTTCCCGGTCTGGACCTTCGCGGTGATCGCGGGGGCGATCTGGGCGGAGGCGGCGTGGGGTCGCTACTGGGGGTGGGATCCGAAGGAGACCTGGTCGTTCATCACCTGGGTGATCTACGCCGGCTACCTGCACGCGCGCGCGACGGCGGGCTGGAAGGGGACCCGGGCGGCCGGCATCGCGCTGGTCGGCTTCGCCGCTCTTATGATCGACTATTACGCCGTCAACATCTGGATCGTGGGCCTGCACTCCTACGCGAAGTGACCCGAGCCGGTGCGGACGCCAGACATGCGAAGTGGCAAGGAACCGCCCGTACGGCGGTCCCTTGCCACGCAGTTGGCGGCGCGAGCAGGCTCAGCGGCCGGAGTGCCTACGGGCCGCAAAGGCCCGCACCCGACGCAGAGTGCCGGTGCGCGCGTCGCGGCACGGCCGGCCGGCCTGGCGCAGCTCCCGCGCCCGCTCCCGCATGATCTCGGTCGTGTACATGTTCACCTCCGATCGTCGAACGCCATCGTACCTCTCAACCGAAGGTAGGGGCGTATTGTTCCCGTGGATCCTTCGTCAAATCTGGGTTAACACCATCGGTACGCCGGAAAGCCGCCGATAGGCGCTCATTGTGGACGACACCGACCGGGCCCTGATCGAGGCGCTGCGGATCAACGCCCGGGACAGCTACGCCGAGCTCGGCCGGCGGGTCGGTCTCTCGCCACCGGCGGTCCACGACCGGGTGGCTCGGCTGGAGGCGACCGGAGTCATCACGGGCTACCACGCCGCGGTGGTGCCCGCGGCCATCGGGCTGGGGGTCAGCGCGCTGGTCGGCATCTACCTGAGCCACACGGCCGAGCAGGACGAGGTGGCGAACCGGCTGCAGGCGATCCCCGAGATCGAGGACTGCTGGCTGGTGGCCGGCGAGGAGGCGTTCGTCGTGAAGGTCCGGGTGGCCGACGTCGATGCCCTCGAGCACCTGCTCGGCGCGCTGCGGCGGGTCCGCGGGGTGGCCCGATCCGTCACCACCGTCGTGCTGTCCACCCGGTGGGAGGGGCGGATCGCGGTCGCCGGGGCGTCCTCGCGACCGCGGGCGGCCGGGCCCGGGCACGAGCGTCCCCGGCGTACGCTGCCGCGGGTGCGCCGAAAGACCGACGGAGCGGCACCGGCATGACGGCCCGGCGCACGGGCGGTACGCGCGCCGTCGCGACGTACTCGCTGGCCCGGGTCGGCGTCCTCGCCGCGGTCGCCGCGGCGCTCTACCTCGCCGGCCTGCGCGGGACCCTGCTGGTGCTCGTGGCGCTGCTCGGCTCCGGGGTGGTCAGCTACGTGCTGCTGGCGCCGCAGCGAGCTGCCATGGCGACCGCTCTCGACCGCGGCGACCGGCGGCGGCGCCGCACCCTGTCGGCGCGGATCGCCGCCTCGGCCGCGGCCGAGGACGCCTACGCCGACTCCCGCGAGGGGCCACCGCACGATGTGACCGGGACAAATCGGGACGGTCGCTCCCGGGAGGACTAGCCGGGATGGTTCGAAACGACCAACTGTTCCTCTCGCTGTTCCCACCGGACCGATCCGCGCCCACACTGCCGGCATGGCGTTGTCGGCGGCCCCTCCTCCCCAGAGGCACCACCCGGCGGTGCGGTCACGGCCCTGGCGCGTCATCGTCGCCGACGACGCCGACGGCCTGCGCCAGCTGATCTGCCTGCTGCTCGACCTCGAGGACGACTTCGAGGTGGTGGGATCTGCCGCCGATGGCGCGGGTGCCGTCGAGATCGCCGTCGCCGAGCGCCCCGACCTCGTGGTCCTCGATCTGGCGATGCCCGTGATGGACGGGATGGCTGCGCTCGGCGAGCTGCGGCAGCGCCTGCCGGACACCCGGGTGGTGGTCTGCACCGGGTACGACGTGGCCTCCGTCGGCACCGCACTGACGGCTGCCGGAGCCGCCGCGGTGCTGCAGAAGGACAGCGGTTTCACCGAGCTGCCGGGACGTTTGCGCGCGCTGCTCGCCCCGGGCTGAGCCCCTGCGCGGGTTCCGGGGGGCGGCACCTACACTGGGGCGCAACGCGCTCGTGAAGCCGTTCACAAGCGCTTGGGCCGCAAGGAAGTCGCCGGTGAGTCCATCCTCCGCCGCCTCGGTGCCGGGCCGCATCGCCGGCGAGGCGGACGTGTTGGTCGTCGGGGCCGGACCGGGTGGGTCCGCGGCCGCTTACCACCTGGCCTCGGCGGGCCTCGACGTGCTGGTCCTGGAGAAGGCGACGTTTCCGCGGGACAAGGTGTGCGGGGACGGGCTCACGCCACGCTCGGTCAAGAGTCTGGTGGCCATGGGCATCGACACCAGCCCGGCGGCCGGCTGGATCCGCAACCGCGGGCTGCGCATCGTCGGCGGCGGTATGCGCCTGGAGCTGCCCTGGCCTGAGCTCGCCGACTACCCCGACTACGGGCTGGTCCGCCCGCGGCGCGATCTCGACGAGCTGCTGGCCCGCCGGGCGCAGAAGGCCGGCGCCCGGCTGGTGGAGGGCGCGGCGGTCACCGGCCCGGTGCTCGATCATGCCGGCCGGGTGACCGGGGTCACCGCCCGGCACCCGGGGCCGGACGGGGACCGGACCGAGGTGAGCTACCGCGCGCCGCTGGTGCTGGCCGCCGACGGCAGCTCCAGCCGGCTCGGCCTCTCCGTCGGCCTGCGCGCGCGGGCGGACCGCCCGATGGGCGTCGCCGTACGCCGCTACTACCGCAGCCCGCGCACCGACGACGACTTCCTGGAGTCGTGGCTCGAGCTGTGGGACGGTCCGCCGGGCCGCGGGCGGCTGCTCCCCGGCTACGGCTGGATCTTCGGCGTCGGCGACGGCACCAGCAACGTGGGCATCGGCATCCTCAACACCACCGATGCCTTCGGTCGGACCGACTACAAGGACCTGCTCGGCCGCTGGCTCGGCGGCCTGCCGCCGGAGTGGGGCTTCGTCGAGGAGTCGGCGACCGGACCGGTCCGCGGCGGCGCGCTGCCGATGGGGTTCAACCGCACCCCGCACTACGTGCCGGGGCTGCTGCTCGTCGGCGACGCCGGCGGTGTGGTCAACCCCTTCAACGGCGAAGGCATCGCCTATGCCATGGAGTCCGCGGAACTGGCCGCCGAGGTCGTCGTACAGGCGCTGGACCGGTCAGCCGGCCCGGCCCGCGAACGGGCCCTGGCGGCCTATCCGGCGGCACTGTCGGCCCGGTACGGCGGCTACTACACGCTGGGCCGGATCTTCGTGCAGCTGATCGGACATCCGGCCTTCATGCGGGCCGCCGTACAGCACGGGCTGCCGCGGCCGACCCTCATGCGCTTCACCCTGAAGCTGCTCGCCAACCTCACCGACGCCCGCGGCGGTGACCGTATGGACCGGGTCATCGCCGCGATGGCGAAGATGGTGCCGGCCGCCTGACCTGGCGACACCCCGACCGGAGTCGGGGGGCCGCCGCACCTAGACTGACCGCCGATCCCGCAACACCGAGAAGGGGGCTAACCGTGCTCTCGACCTACGTGCCGATCCTCGTGCTGTTCGTCCTCGCCGCCGGCTTCGCGGTGGTCTCGGTAGGTGCCGGCGCGGTGATCGGCCCGCGCCGCTACAACCGCGCCAAGCTGGAGCCCTACGAGTGCGGGATCGACCCGACACCGCAGCGGCTGGGCGGCGGCCGCTTTCCCGTCAAGTTCTACCTGACCGCGATGCTGTTCATCATCTTCGACATCGAGATCATCTTTCTGGTGCCGTGGGCGGTCGCCTTCAACCGGCTCGGGGTTTTCGGCCTGGTGGAGATGGTGCTGTTCATCCTGACGATCTTCGTGGCCTATGCCTACGTGTGGCGCCGCGGTGGTCTCGAGTGGGACTGACCCGGGAGCGCGGCTAGATGGGGCTCGAGGAGAAGCTGCCGAGCGGCGTCCTGCTGACGACCGTGGAGAAGATGGCGAACACGGCCCGCAAGTCCTCGCTGTGGCCGGCGACGTTCGGGCTGGCGTGCTGCGCGATCGAGATGATGGCGACCGGCGCCGGCCGCTACGACCTGGCCCGGTTCGGCATGGAGGTCTTCCGGGCCTCCCCCCGGCAGGCCGACCTGATGATCGTGGCCGGGCGGGTCAGCCAGAAGATGGCGCCGGTGCTCCGGCAGATCTACGACCAGATGCCCGAGCCGAAGTGGGTGCTCGCGATGGGCGTCTGCGCCTCCTCCGGCGGCATGTTCAACAACTACGCGGTCGTGCAGGGCGTCGACCACGTCGTACCGGTCGACATGTACCTCCCCGGCTGCCCACCGCGGCCGGAGATGCTCCTGGACGCGATCCTCAAGCTGCACGAGAAGATCCGGCACGAGCCGCTCGGCGAGCGCCGGGCGCTCGAGCAGGCGCGGGCCCGCGGCGAGCTGACCCCCGGGATGGCCGGCTCGTGACCGAGACGACCCCGCCGGACGGGCCGCCGTCCCGGCGGCAGGGCATGTTCGGCGTCTCGGGCACCGGCGACACGTCCGGCTTCGGCGGCCTGGTGCGCCGCCCCCGGTCGGCCGCTTCGACACCGCGCCCGTACGGCGGCTACCTCGACGAGGTCGCCGACGCCCTCGAGCGCGCCTATCCGGGCTTCGGCGACGCGGTCGAGCGGGTCGTCGTGCACCGTGGCGAGCTGACCCTGCACGTGCGTCGGGATCGGCTGGTCGAGCTGGCCCAGCGGCTGCGCGACGAGCCGGACCTGCGCTTCGAGCTGTGCTCGAGCGTCAGTGGCGTCGACTACCCGACCGACCCGGACCGGCTGCACGCGGTCTACTCCCTGACCTCGATGACCTACCGGCGCCGCATCCGCCTGGAGGTCGCCGTCGCCGCCGGCGACCCGCATCTCCCGTCGCTGACCGGCGTCTACCCGACGGCCAACTGGCACGAGCGAGAGGCCTGGGACTTCTTCGGGATCGTCTTCGACGGCCACCCGGCGCTGACCCGGATCCAGATGCCGGACGACTGGGAGGGCCACCCCCAGCGCAAGGACTACCCGCTGGGTGGCATCCCGGTCGAGTACAAGGGCGCCCAGGTCCCGCCGCCGGACGAGCGGAGGGCTTACGCCTGATGAGCACCGTCTACGACCCGTACGCAGAGACGCCGACCGCGCCGGCAGAGTCCCGCGACACCACCGAGGGGCGGGTGTACACCGTCACGGGCTCCGACTGGGACACCGTGGTCGGTGCCGGCGAGGTGGGCGAGGAGCGCATCGTCGTCAACATGGGGCCGCAGCACCCGTCGACGCACGGCGTGCTGCGGCTGGTGCTCGAGCTGGAGGGGGAGACGGTCACCTCGGTCCGGGTGGTGGTCGGCTACCTGCACACCGGCATCGAGAAGAACCTCGAGTACCGCAACTGGACGCAGGGCGTCACCTTCGTGACCCGGATGGACTACCTCTCGCCGTTCTTCAACGAGACGGCGTACTGCCTCGCGGTGGAGAAGCTGCTCGGGGTCACCGACGAGGTCCCGGAGCGGGCCACCGTAGTACGGGTCCTGCTCATGGAGCTCAACCGGATCGCCTCGCACCTGGTGTGGCTGGCCACCACCGGTCTCGAGCTCGGCGCGCTGTCGATGATGCTCTACGGCTGGCGCGAGCGGGAGCTGATCCTCGACGTCTTCGAGATGACCACCGGTCTGCGGATGAACCACGCCTTCGTCCGCCCGGGCGGGCTGGCGCAGGACGTCCCGGCCGCGGCGCTGCGCAAGATCCGCGAGTTCCTGGACCTGATGCCGGGGCGGATCGACCAGTACGAGGACATCCTCTCGGCCAACCCGATCTGGCTGCGGCGGACCGACGGGGTTGGTTTCCTCGACCTCACCGGGTCGGTCGCGCTCGGGGTGACGGGGCCGGTGCTGCGCTCGACCGGGCTGCCGTGGGACGTGCGCAAGGCGGAGCCCTACTGCGGTTACTCGACCTACGACTTCGACGTACCGACCCGGACCGCCGGCGACTGCTACGCGCGCTACCAGGTCCGGATGGACGAGATGCGCGAGTCCCTGAAGATCGTCGAGCAGGCGCTGGACCGGCTCGCGCCGGGCCCGGTCATGGTGGCCGACAAGAAGATCGCCTGGCCGTCCCAGCTGGCCCTGGGCCCGGACGGGCTCGGCAACTCCCTCGACCACATCCGCAAGATCATGGGTACGTCGATGGAGGCTTTGATCCACCACTTCAAGCTGGTCACCGAGGGGTTCCGGGTGCCGGCCGGTCAGGTCTACGTGCCGGTCGAGTCGCCGCGCGGCGAGCTGGGCTTCCACGTCGTCAGCGACGGTGGCACCCGTCCCTACCGGGTCCACGTGCGCGACCCGTCGTTCGTCAACCTGCAGGCGGTGCCGGCCCTGTGCGAGGGTGGCCTGATCGCCGACGTGATCGCCTCGGTCTCCAGCCTCGACCCGGTGCTCGGCGGAGTGGACCGGTGACCAGTGCCGCTCACTGACGCGACGCGGGCCGCTGCCCAGGAGATCATCGCCCGCTACCCCAGGGCGCGCTCGGCGCTGCTGCCGATGCTGCACCTGGTGCAGGCCGAGGAGGGCTACGTCTCGGCCGACGGTGTCGCCATGTGCGCCCAGGAGCTCCGGCTGACCAAGGCCGAGGTCGGCGCGGTGGCGACGTTCTACACGATGTACAAGCGGCGGCCGACCGGCGACTACCTGGTCAGCGTCTGCACCAACCTCGCGTGCCAGATTCTCGGCGGTGAGGAGGTGTACGCCGGCCTCGCCAAGTCCCTGGGCGTCGGGCACGACGAGACGACCGCCGACGGCCGGATCACCCTGGAGCACGCAGAGTGCCTGGCGGCCTGCGACTACGCGCCGGTGATGACGGTCAACTACGAGTTCTTCGACAACGTGACGCCCGGCTCCGCGCTCGATCTCGTGGCCGCGCTGCAGCGCGGCGAGTGGCCGGTGCCCACCCGCGGCGAACCCCTCGTCGACTTCCGCGGCATCTCCCGGCAGCTGGCCGGTTTCCCCGACGAGGCCGGGCTGCGGCAGGCGGCCACCAGTGACGTGGCCGGCCACCCGACCCCGCCCGAGCCAGTGGACAGTCGCGCGACCGTCGACCTCGAGGGCAGCGACATCGCGCTGCCGGCGCAGGCCGGCGAGTACGGCGTACCGGGTGGGGTGACCGAGTCGGCGCTCAACGATGCCGAGGCGGCCGCGACCTATGGCGGCGGTGCGGCCGACGGTGGCGAGAGCCCGGTCACCGGCGTACCGAGCCCGAGCCGGGACCAGGAGCGCCGCTGATGCCACTCACCCCCGTCCTCACCAAGCGGTGGACCGAGCCGCAGTCCTGGACGCTCGAGACCTACGAACGGACCGAGGGCTACCAGGCGCTGCGCAAGGCGCTGGCGATGGCACCGGACGCGGTCATCGCGCTGGTCAAGGACTCCGGCCTGCGCGGCCGGGGTGGCGCCGGCTTCCCCACCGGTACGAAGTGGGGCTTCATCCCGCAGGGCGACGGCAGGCCGCACTACCTCGTGGTCAACGCCGACGAGGGCGAGCCCGGCACCTGCAAGGACACCCCGCTGATGATGGCCGACCCGCACGAGCTTCTCGAGGGCATCGTCATCGCGTCGTACGCCGTCCGCTGCAACCACGCCTTCATCTACCTGCGCGGGGAGCTGGTGCACGCCGGCCGCCGGCTGGAGAACGCGATCCGCGAGGCCTACGCCGCCGGCTACCTCGGCAGGAACATCCTCGACTCCGGCTTCGACCTCGAGCTGACCCTGCACCGCGGCGCCGGCGCCTACATCTGCGGCGAGGAGACCGCGCTGCTGGACTCGCTGGAGGGGTTCCGCGGCCAGCCGCGGCTGCGGCCACCGTTCCCGGCGGTCGCCGGGCTCTACGGCAGCCCGACGGTGATCAACAACGTGGAGACCATCGCCAGCGTGCCGCACATCGTGGCGGGCGGGGTGGCCTGGTGGCGCTCGATGGGCACCGAGAAGTCACCCGGCCCGAAGATCTTCAGCCTGTCCGGCCACGTGCACCGGCCGGGGCAGTACGAGATGCCGCTCGGCACGACGCTGCGGGAGCTGCTCGAGGTCGGCGGTGGCGTCCGCGACGGTCACCACCTCAAGGCCTGGACCCCTGGCGGCTCGTCCACCCCGCTGCTCACCGCGGAGCACCTCGACGCCCCGATGGACTTCGAGGGCATGATCGAGGTCGGCTCGTTGCTCGGTACGACGGCGATCATGGTGATGGACGAGACCGTCTGCATGGTGCGCACCGCGCTGCGGCTCACGCAGTTCTACGCGCACGAGTCCTGCGGCAAGTGCACCCCGTGCCGCGAGGGCACGTACTGGATGACCCAGATCCTCCAGCGACTGGAGGCGGGCACCGGCGGCGAGGAGGATCTCGCCACCCTGCTCGACACCTGTGACAACATCTTCGGGCGGTCGTTCTGCGCCCTCGGCGACGGTGCGACCAGCCCGATCGTGTCCTCGATCCAGTACTTCCGGGACGAGTACGTCGCCCACTACACCTCCGGCCGCTGCCCCTTCGGCGCCGGCGTACCGGTCCTGGCGGGAGCGCACTAGATGACCGTCACGACGACCGGCACCGTGTCGGTGACCATCGACGGGCTGCCGATCACCGTGCCCAGGGGGACGCTGGTGATCCGCGCGGCCGAGCTGCTCGGGATCTCGATCCCGCGCTTCTGCGACCACCCTCTCCTCGATCCCGTCGCGGCCTGCCGGCAGTGCATCGTCGAGGTCGAGGGCCAGCCCAAACCGCTCACGGCCTGCAGCACCACGGTGACCGACGGCATGGCGGTCAAGACCCAGCTGTCCTCGCCGATGGCCGCCAAGGCGCAGGCCGGCCAGCTGGAGTTCCTGCTGATCAACCACCCGCTCGACTGCCCGGTCTGCGACAAGGGCGGCGAGTGCCCACTGCAGAACCAGGCGATGAGCAACGGGTACGCCGAGAGCCGGTTCCGCGACGTCAAGCGCACCTTCCCCAAGCCGATCGCGATCTCCTCGCAGGTGCTGCTCGACCGGGAGCGGTGCGTGCTGTGCGCCCGCTGCACCAGGTTCTCGCAGCAGATCGCCGGCGACCCGTTCATCGAGCTGTTCGAGCGCGGGGCACTGGAGCAGGTGGGGGTCTACGAGGACGAGCCGTTCGCGTCCTACTTCTCCGGCAACACCGTGCAGATCTGCCCGGTGGGCGCGCTCACCGGCGCGGCGTACCGCTTCCGGGCGCGCCCGTTCGACCTCAGATCGACCCCGTCAATCTGCGAGCACTGTGCCTCGGGCTGTGCGCTGCGCACCGACTGGCGGCGCGGCAAGGTCATGCGCCGCCTCGCCGGCAACGACCCCGAGGTCAACGAGGAGTGGAACTGCGACAAGGGCCGCTGGGCGTTCCCCTACGCCTTCTCGCCCGACCGGTTCACCACCCCGCTCGTGCGCGACGCCGACGGTTACCTGGCGCCGGCGTCCTGGACCGACGCGCTGGAGCGGGCGGCCGCCGGCCTCGACGCGGCCGGCGCGGGCAACGTCGGCGTGCTCCCCGGCGGCCGGCTGACCGTCGAGGACGCCTACGCCTACGCCAAGTTCGCCCGGGTCGTGCTCGACACGAACGACGTCGACTTCCGCTCCCGGCCGCACTCGGTCGAGGAGCAGGACTTCCTGGCCTCCTCGGTGGCCGGCCGCTACCTCGAGACGACGTACGCCGACCTCGAAGCCGCTTCGGCGGTGCTGCTCGTCGGCTTCGAGCCCGAGGAGGAGTCGCCGATCGTCTTCCTGCGGCTGCGCAAGGCGGCCCGGGAACGCGGCCTGCAGGTCTTCTCGGTCGCGCCGTTCGTGACGCCTTCGGTGACCAAGACGCTCGGGCGGCTCCTCCAGGTCGTCCCCGGCGGCGAGGCGGAGCTGCTGAACGCGCTGGTCACCGGCGAGCGGTGGGGCTCCCGCAGCGTGGTGGCGAAGATGGCGACCTTGCTCCACTTGGGGAACCAGCCGCTCGATGGCGTCGAGGCGGATGCGGCCGCCGCCCTGCGCGCACCCGGCGCGGTGATCCTTGCCGGCGAGCGGCTGGCCGCCCTGCCCGGCGCTCTGTCGGCGGTCGCCCGGCTGGCCGCCGAGACCGGTGCCCGCTTGGCGTGGATCCCGCGGCGGGCCGGTGACCGCGGCGCGGTCGACGCCGGCGCGCTGCCCAACCTGCTGCCCGGCGGCCGGCCGGTCGATGAGCCCGCGGCCCGGGCCGAGGTGGCCGCGGTCTGGGGCGAGGAGCCGCCGGCCGCTCCCGGCCGGACGGCAACCGGGATCCTCGAGGCCACGGCTGCCGGCCGGCTGGGCGCGCTGGTCGTCGGCGGCGTCGACCCCGATGACCTGCCGGACCCGGCGCTGATGTACGCCGCCCTCGACGCGGTGCCTTTCGTACTGAGCCTGGAGCTCCGGCCGAGCGCGGTGAGCGACCGGGCCGACGTCGTGCTGCCGGTGGCCCCCGCGGTGGAGAAGGCCGGCACCTACCTGGACTGGGAGGGGCGGCCGCGGACCTTCGACGAGACACTGGCGGACACCGGCGCGCTCTCCGACGGCCGGGTGCTGCACGCGCTGGCCGGCGCGCTCGGCGTACCCCTGGGCCTGCCCGACGTCGACGCGGCCCGGGCCGAGGTCGACCGGCTGGCCGCGTGGGGTGGCGTGCGCCCGGCCGCCCCCACGGTCGCGGCCGCCGACATCGCCGATCCCAAGGAGGGCGAGGCGGTGCTCGCGACCTGGCACTGGCTGCTCGACCGCGGCCGGCTGCAGGACGGCGAGCCGCACCTCGCCGGTACGGCGAAGCGCTCCCGGCTGCACCTGTCGGCCGCGACCGCCGCCGAGATCGGAGCCACCGCGGGCGCGCCGGTGACGGTCAGCACCGAACGAGGCTCGGTCACGCTGCCGCTCGTCATCGCCGACCTCCCGGACCGGGTGGTCTGGCTGCCCACGAACTCGGCCGGCTCCGCGGTCCGCTCGCAGCTCGCGGCGGGGTCGGGCACCGTGGTCCGCATCGCCGCTGGAGGCGCCTCATGACCCCGCTCGCCGCCCGCCCGGACCCCACGCTGGCGGCGTTCGGCCACGACGTGTGGTGGCTGATCCTGCTCAAGGCCGTCTTCGTCTTCGTCTTCCTCGTGGTGAGCACGCTGCTGATGATCTGGGCGGAGCGGCGGCTGGTGGCGCGGATGCAGCAGCGCCTGGGCCCCAACCGGGTCGGCCCGTTCGGGCTCGGGCAGGGGCTGGCCGACGGCATCAAGCTGGCCCTCAAGGAAGACATCATCCCGAAGCTGGCGGACAAGCCGGTCTACCTGCTGGCGCCCATCATCTCGGCGATCCCGGCGTTCCTAGCCTTTGCCGTCATCCCGCTCGGCCCGACGGTCTCGATCTTCGGCCGCCATACGCCGTTGCAGCTGACCGACCTCCCGGTCGCGGTGCTTTTCGTGCTCGCCTGCTCCTCCTTCGGTGTCTACGGGCTGGTGCTGGCCGGCTGGTCCAGCGGCTCGACGTACCCGCTCCTCGGCGGGCTCCGCTCGGCCGCGCAGGTGATCAGCTACGAAGTGGCGCTCGGGCTGGCGCTGGTGCCGGTGTTCCTGCTCGCCGGGTCGCTGTCCACCTCGGAGATCGTCAACGCCCAGGCCAAGCTGTGGTTCGCCATCTCGCTGCTGCCGTCGTTCCTCATCTACGCGGTGGCGGCGGTGGGCGAGACCAACCGAGCGCCCTTCGACCTGCACGAGGCCGAGGGTGAGCTGGTCGGCGGCTTCCACACCGAGTACAGCTCGCTGAAGTTCGCGATGTTCTTCCTGGCCGAGTACATCAACATGACCACGGTGTCCGCGCTGGCCACGACGCTGTTCCTGGGCGGCTGGCGGGCGCCGTTCTTCCTGAGCCGCTATGAGTTCCTCTCGACCGGCTGGTTCCCGCTCATCTGGTTCTCGATCAAGCTCTTCGCGCTGCTGTTCGGCTTCATCTGGCTGCGCGCCACGCTGCCGCGGCTGCGCTACGACCAGTTCATGAAGCTCGGCTGGAAGTACCTCATCCCGGGCGCCCTGGTGTGGACCCTGTTCGTGGCGGCCGGCCGGGTGCTCGAGCGCCGCCAGCTGCTGATCTACATCGGCATCCCCGTCGCCCTCGCGTTCCTGGTCTTTGCCTTCCTGCCGGAGCGCAAGCCGATCGAACCGGGGCAGGACGGCGCGGCGCTCGAGGTCAGTCCCTACCCGGTGCCGGCGCTGCCGCAGACCGTGGCCGGGTCGAGCGACGAGACCCGCTCGGAGGTCGTGCGTGTTTGACTTCCTCAACCCCGTCAAGGGGTTCGGCATCACCTTCGCGACGATGTTCAAGAAGGTCAACACCGAGCAGTACCCGGAGGACAAGCGGCCGACCGCGCCGCGCTTCCACGGCCGGCACGTGCTCAACCGGCACGCCGACGGCCTGGAGAAGTGCATCGGCTGCGAGCTCTGCGCCTGGGCGTGCCCGGCGGACGCCATCCACGTCGAGGGGGCCGACAACACCGAGGAGGAGCGTTACTCCCCGGGCGAGCGGTTCGGCGCGATCTACCAGATCAACTACCTTCGCTGCATCTTCTGCGGCCTGTGCATCGAGGCCTGCCCGACCCGGGCGCTGACCATGACCAACGAGTACGAGCTGGCCGACGACAGCCGGGAGGCCCTGATCTTCACCAAGGAGCAGCTGCTCGCCCCGCTGCTGCCCGGCATGGAGCCGCCGCCGCACGCGATGCGGCTCGGGGACAACGAGACCGACTACTACGCCGGCCCCGGGATCCGGCCGATGCCCGTCGACGGCGACCCGGCGGAGCACGCATGACCGGCGCGCTCGCCGGTCCGGCAACCCTCGCGCTGGCCAACATCGGGCCGGGGGAGGCGGTCGCGTTCTGGATCCTGGCGCCGATCGCGGTGATCT
>JAABUS010004461.1_pt1 | contig 20115 bp, 16 predicted proteins | sample 5560161 | NCBI WGS metagenome assembly JAABUS01 (sample SAMN10711885, study PRJNA513376) | rock metagenome | isolation source: Antarctica rocks | place: Antarctica: Victoria Land, Trio Nunatak nord | collected 2016-01-04 | reverse complement strand
TCGACCTGTTGCGGATGAACCGCGACATCGCGGTGACGGCCGAGAAGGCCGAGACGATCAAGCGCCAGAACGCGCGTCTGCGCGGCGACCTCGCCCGCCTGGGCTCGAGCGAGCGGATCCAGAAGGTGGCGGCCGAGAGCGGGCTGGTGCTCCCGGCTCCGGGCGAGGTCCGATACCTGAAGACCAACACGGGCGTCGACGCCCGCAACGCCCTGGGAATGCTGAAGGCCGGTCCCCAGACCGGGGCCGCGGACGGCGACCGGCCCGCCCCGAGCGGCGAAGGGGCACCGGGACAGGGACAGACCCAGCCGACCGCCGTGCCGCAGGCTCCCATGCCTCAGACCGAGGCCCCCCCGGCCGGGTCCGCCCCCCAGACGACGGCGCCTCAAACCACGGCGCCCCAGACCACGCCGCAGACGACCGCGCCGCAGGCGCCGTCGGCCCCCCAGGTCGAGACACCGACCGCGCCGCAGGCGGGTCAGTAGAGCGTGAAGGGGCTCGTCGACCGCCGGATCGGCCTTCTCTTCGCCCTCTTTCTCCTCCTCCTCGGCGCAGCGACGGTGCGGGCCACGTGGCTCGGGACGGTCCAGGCCGGCTCGCTCAAGAGCCGGGCCGCCACCCAGCAGGTCGAGGACCTGGCCGTTCCGGCCAACCGGGGCATGATCACCGACCGCAAGGGAGTAGAGCTGGCCGTTTCGGAGGAGGCCACCACCGTCTACGCCAACCCCTTCCTGATCAAGGACCCCAGCCGGGTGGCGGCTCGACTGGCGCCGCTGGTCGGCCGCGGCCAGAGCGAGCTGCTGCCGCTGCTCTCGGACAAGAAGACCGGGTTCGTGTACCTGCGCCGCAAGATGGACCCCACGCTGGGGGACAAGGTGGCGCGGATGCGGATCGAGGGGATCGGCACCGTCTCCGAGCCCAGGCGCACCTACCCGCAGGGCGCGCTGGCCGGTCAGCTGATCGGCGCCACGGGCACCGACGACACCGGCCTGGCGGGCATCGAGCAGAGGTACGAGTCCGAGCTGCACGGCTCCGACGGCAAGCGCCGGCTGGTCAAGGACGCGACGGGCGAGACCGTGAGCCTGGCCGACACCACGCGCGCCGAGCCGGGCGAGGACCTGAAGCTTACGATCGATGCGGCGCTCCAGGAGCGCGTGGAGGCCGTGCTCGGCCAGGTCGGACGTGACCACAGCCCGCGGGGCGCCACCGCGCTGGTCATGGACCCGCGCAACGGCGAGCTGTTGGCCATGGCCAACTGGCCCCGCGTCGATCCCAACGACCTGAGCGCGGCGCCCCGGGGAGCGATGGAGAACCGCTCGGTCTCCTCGGCGTTCGAGCCGGGCTCGACCTTCAAGGCGTTCACGGTGGCCGGAGCGCTGCAGGAGAGGCTGACCACGCCGCAGGCGGAGCTCGACCTGCCGCCGAAGCTCCAGGTGGCCGACCGCACGATCGGCGAGGCCCACGACCGCGGCGCGATCACACTGACCACCTCCCAGATCCTCGCCCAGTCCTCGAATGTGGGGTCGGTGATGATCGGCCAGAAGCTCGGCAAGGACCGCTTCGACAAGTGGGTCCGCCGCTTTGGCTTCGGCCGCCCCACGGACATAGGCCTCCCCGGCGAGGGCGGCGGGATCGTGCCCGCGCCCAAGGCCTACTCGGGCTCCTCGCTGGGCAACCTTCCGATCGGCCAGGGCCTGGCCGTCACCCCGTTGCAGATGGCCGCCGGGTACTCGGCGCTGGCCAACGGCGGTGTGATGCACCGGCCCCATCTCCTGTCCGGTCAGAGCGACCCGGGCAGGCGCGTGGTCTCACGGAAGACGGCCGGCCAGGTGGCCCAGATGCTCGAGGGCGTGCTCGCCGCCGGCGGCACGGCCCAGGAGGCGTCGGTGCCGGGCTACAAGCTGGCCGGCAAGACCGGCACCGCCCAGAAGCCCGACCCGAGGACCGGCGGCTACTCCGAGTTCAAGTACTTCTCCTCGTTCATCGGCTTCGCGCCCGCGCAGAACCCCCGGCTGATGATCGCCGTGATGGTCGACGAGCCCAAGGGCGGCTACTACGGCGGCGAGGTGGCCGCGCCGGCCTTCGAGAAGATCGTCTCGTTCGCCCTGCCGTATATGCGGATCCCGCCGCGCTGAGGTCGAGGTGTCGGGGCCGGGGGGCCCGGCCGTGACTTTGGCGGTGGCGGCTCGGCGGCCGCCGGCGTGGTTGGGGCGAAGGGCGGCGGCGCAGGGGTCGGCGACTACTGCGGCTGGATAGGGGGTTGCAGCGACGGCTTGACGTCGGACGTGCATTTGACGTCAGGGAGCGAGGTCAGCGGGTCCCGTGACGCTGAGCGTTCGGTTTTCGAGCTTCTGACGGCATGCAGCCGGGTCGAAGCGTCGCGTGACGCTGAGCGTTCGGTTCTTGGAGCTGAGGGGGCAGGGCACGCGGCCGAAGAGTGCGGTGACGATCGGCTCATGTCTAGGGCCGTCTGACGGTACGCGGCGCGGTTGGCGGATGTCATCCCGTGCAGCGTCCCCAGGCGGGCGCCCTGACGGCACGAGGCCCGCCCGAGTCCTCCCCATCCCGCCACGGGTCCCCATTCCAAGCCCTAACCGGCCGCTGTCGACGTCAAGGCCGGCACTGCCTCCCACAGAGCCGGGCGGTGTGTCGGTCAGCCCGATTCGAGCCGCCGTCACCCATAGACTTCCCGCCCACCATGACCCTTCGAGACCTGATGGGCAATGGGGCCCCCGAGGTCGAGGTCACGGGGCTGGCGTACTTGAGCAGGAGCGTTTCGGCGGGGGCGCTCTTCTTCTGCGTGCCCGGCTTCACGTCAGACGGCCACGCCTTCGCCCCCGACGCGGTGGCGCGCGGCGCCGCGGCGCTGGTCTGCCAGCGACCGCTGGGGCTCGGCGTGCCCGAGGTCGTCGTCGGCGACGTCCGCGCCGCGATGGGCCCGGCGGCAGCGCGTTTCTACGGGCATCCGACTTCGAAGCTCGACGTGTGTGGCATCACCGGCACCAACGGCAAGACAACGACGGCCTTCCTGGTCCGCGACGTGCTGGAGCACGCCGGCCGGCAGACCGGGCTCATGGGGACCGTGAAGCAGGTCGTGGGCGGGGCGCAGGAGTCGGCGGAGCGCACCACCCCCGAGGCGATCGACCTGCAGGCGACGTTCGTGCGGATGCTGGAGGGAGGCGATCGGTCGTGTGCGATGGAGGTCTCCTCCCACGCGCTTGCGCTCGGCCGCGCCGAGGGGATCGACTTCGCGGTGAAGGTCTTCACCAACCTGACCCAGGACCACCTGGACTTCCACGACGACATGGAGGCCTACTACCTGGCCAAGCGGCGGCTGTTTGACCGGCCGGGGCCGGCGGTGGTGAACACCGACGACGCCTACGGCCGCCGGCTGGCAGAGGAGCTCGGCCGGGACGTCACGACCTACGGCCTGGACGTCACGACCTACGGCCGGGACGTCACGACCTACGGCCTGGAGGGCGGCGACTACCGCGCCCGCGACATCGGCTTCGACGTGACCGGGGCCCAGTTCACAGTCGACACCCCGGATGGGCCGATCGCCATGACGACCCGGCTGCCCGGGCTCTTCAACGTCTCCAATGTCCTCGCCGCCTTTGCCGCCGCCCGGCTGATGGGGGTGGAGGCGGCCCCCGCCGTCGAGGCGCTGTCGAAGGCCGGGCGCGTTGCCGGGCGCTTCGAGCCGGTGGAGGAGGGTCAGCCCTTCGGGGTGCTGGTCGACTACGCCCACACGCCGGACTCGCTCGAGAACGTGCTGCGCGCCGCGCGCGAGCTGTGCCGGGGCGAGCTGCATGTCGTCTTCGGGGCCGGGGGCGACCGCGACAGCGCCAAGCGGCCGCTGATGGGGCGCGCCGCGGCTGATAACGCCGACCGGCTGGTGGTCACCTCCGACAACCCCCGCTCCGAGGACCCCGATTCGATCGTCGACCAGGTGATGGCGGGCGCCGGCGCGCGGGCGCAACGCGAGGTCGACCGCCGCAGGGCGATCGACCTCGTCGTGCACTCCGCGCAGGAGGGCGACGTGGTGGTGATCGCCGGCAAGGGCCATGAGCAGGGCCAGGAGTTCGAGAGCGGGCGCAAGGAGCCCTTCGACGACGTGCAGGTCGCGCGCGAGGCCCTGAGGGCGCGGGCGTGATCGATCGCAGCGCCGATTGGGTCGCCGAGGGCGCCGGCGGTCGGCTTCTGGCCGGCGACCCGGGCACCGCAGGGCCTGGGCGGGCGGTGATCGACACCCGCGAGATCAGGGCCGGCGACCTGTTCGCCGGCCTGCGGGGCGAGCGCGCGGACGGGGGCGACTTCGCCGTCGACGCCCTGGAGGCCGGCGCCTGGGGCGTGCTGGTGGCCCCCGAGCACGCCGAGCGCGCCGCGGCGCGGGGGCGGGGCGTGGTGATCGCCGCCGCCGATCCACTGGTTGCCCTCCAGTCCCTCGCTCGCGCGTGGCGACACGAGATCGGGGCCAAGGTGATCGGCGTGACCGGGTCCACGGGCAAGACCTCGACCAAGGACATCCTGGCCGTCCTGCTCGCCCCCCACCTGCGCACCCACTTCAACGACCAGAACCTCAACACGGAGATCGGGCTGCCGCTGACGATCCTCGCGGCGCCGCCGGATACCGAGGCCCTGGTGCTGGAGATGGCCATGCGCGGCGAGGGTCAGATCGCCGAGCTGACCGCGATCGCCGAGCCCGATGTGGGCGTGATCGTAAACGTCGGCCCCGTGCACCTGGAGCTGCTGGGCACGGTCGAGCGCGTGGCGGCGGCCAAGGCCGAGCTGGTCCGGGACCTGGCGCCGGGCGCCGCCTGCGTGGTGCCGGTCGCCGAGCCGCTGCTCGACCCCCACCTGCGCGATGACCTGGAGACGATCACCTTCGGGCCCGGCGGCGACGTGACCCTGCTGTCGCTGCGCGACGGCCGGGCCGAGATCGAGGCGCGGGGCGAGCCCGTGGCGCTGGAGCTGTCCTATGCCGAGCCCCACAACCTGCTGAACACGCTGGCCGCCGTGGCCGCGGCGATGTCGATCGGGGTGCGGCCGGGCGGGCGGGTGGCGCCCGCCTTCTCCTCCATGCGCGGCGAGGTGGTGGAGCTCGCGGGTGGGGTTACGGTCGTGAACGACTGCTACAACGCCAACCCGATGTCGATGCGGGCGGCCCTCAAGCACCTCGCCGAGACGCCCGCCGACCGGCGCGTGGCGGTGCTCGGGACCATGGCCGAGCTGGGCGGCGACTCCGAGCGCTTTCACCGCGAGATCGGCCAGGAGGCCGCGGAGCTCGGGATCGATGCGCTGATCACGGTGGGCGAGCCGGCCACCGCCTACGCCGACTCCTTCGACGGGGAGGCCTACTCGACCGGTGAGCCCGAGGAGGCCGGGGCGCTGCTGTCGGAGATCGTCCTGCCGGGCGACCGCGTGCTGATCAAGGGCTCCCGCTCGGTGGGCCTCGAGCGGGTCCTGAGCTAGTGATTCGCGCCCGGCAGGAAGAGCGCTAGTGGGCGAGATCCTGATCGGGGGCGTGGCCTCGCTGCTCATCTGCATGTTCCTCGGCCCCGAGTTCATCAGCTGGCTGCGCGAGCGGGAGTTCGGCCAGCACATCCGCGAGGATGGGCCAGAGGGCCATCACGAGAAGGCGGGCACGCCCACCATGGGCGGCATCGTGATCTTCGTGGCGGTGTCGGTGCCGTTCTTGATCCTGACCGACTACCGGGCCGTGAGCCTGGCCGTGTTCGGCACCGCGCTCGCCACCGCCGGCCTGGGCCTGGCCGATGACCTGGCCAAGGTGCGAAAGAAGCGCTCGCTGGGTGTCTCGGGCAAGACGAAGCTGGCCGTCCAGGCTCTGATCGCCATTGCCCTGTGGCTCGTGGCCACCCGCTACGTCGGGCTGTCCGAGACGCTGCGCCTGCGGGTGATCGACGCCTCCGTGGACCTGGGCTACTTCTACCCGGTGCTGATCCTGCTGGTGCTGATGGGCGCCACCAACGGGGTCAACCTGACCGACGGCCTCGATGGCCTGGCCGCGGGATGCTGCGCCATCGTGCTGCTGGCCTTCACGGCCATGACCTTCATCACCGCGGGTCCCGGGCAGACCGACCTGGCCCTGCTCTCCGCCTGCCTGGTGGGGGCCTGTGTGGGCTTTCTGTGGTTCAACTCGTTCCCCGCCTCGGTGTTCATGGGCGACACCGGGTCGCTTGGGCTGGGTGGTGCGATCGCCGGACTGGCGGTGATGACCAAGACCGAGCTGCTGCTCCTGCTGATCGGCGGCATCTTCGTGATCGAGGCGCTCTCTGTTCTGATCCAGGTCTTCGCCTTCCAGCGCTTCCGGCGCCGGGTGTTCCTGATGGCCCCGATCCACCACCACTTCGAGATGATGGCCTGGTCGGAGACCAAGATCATCCTGCGCTTCTGGATCGTCGCGGCCATCTGCAGCGCGATCGGGTTCACCCTTTATCAGCAGTCCATTGCCTGAGCGGCCCGCGATCGAAGTGCCTGAGCGGCCGCCGCTTCCACGCGGCCCCTACCTGGTGGTGGGACTGGCCCGTTCGGGCGTCGCGGCGGCACGGATGCTGGTCGCCCACGGCGAGGTGATCGGCACCGACGCCGGGTCGCCCGACCTTGGACCTGACCCCGGCTTCGAGGTTCACGCCGCGACGGAGGGAGTCGAGCTCCTCGACGGCGTCCGCACCGTGGTCAAGAGCCCCGGCGTGCCGTGGAGCGCGCCGGTGATCGTGGCCGCGTCAGAGCGCGGCCTGGAGGTCACCGGCGAGCTGGAGCTGGCCTGGCGCCTGCTGCCCGCCAACCCGTTCGTGGCCGTGACGGGCACCAACGGCAAGACCACCACGGTCGAGCTGCTGGGAGCCGTCTGGCGCGCGGCCGGGAGGGCGGTGGAGGTGGCCGGCAACGTCGGCCGTCCCGTGGCCGCGCTGGTCGGCGCCGTCGAGCCCGCCACCACGGTTGTGTGCGAGGCGTCGAGCTTCCAGCTCGAGGACACTTCGGCCTTTGCCCCCGAGGCCGCTGTGCTGCTCAACGTGGAGGAGGACCACCTGGATCGCCACGGGACGGTCGAGGCCTACACGGCCGCCAAGCTGCGCGCCTTCGCGCGCCAGGACACAGACGGCGTGGCGGTGGCCCCCGAGGGGTGCCGCCTGCCGGGAGGGGCCGAGCGGATCACCTTCGGCTCGCCCCGATCCGACATGGCCGTGGTGGACGGTCAGCTGCGGTGGCGGGGTGAGCCGCTCATGGCGGTGGCCGACCTCAGCCTGCGCGGGGCCCACAACGTGGAGAACGCGATGGGAGCGGCGGCCGTGGCTTTGGCCTGCGGCATCCCGGCGGCGGCGGTGGTTGGGGCGCTGTCCACCTTCGGCGGAGTTCCCCACCGGCTGGAGGAGGTTGCCGAGCGAGACGGCGTTCTGTACGTCAACGACTCCAAGGCCACCAACCCGGCGTCGGCGGCGCGGGGCATCGAGGCATTCCGGGGCGGGGTGCACGTGATCCTCGGCGGAAGCCTCAAGGGTGGTGACTTCAGGCGGTTGCGTGCTCCGCTGGCCGAGCGCGTCAGGGCGGCCTACCTAATCGGCCCCGCCGCCGAGAGCCTGGCCGCCGACCTGACCGGAGCGGCACCGCTGGTGCGGGCCCAGAGCCTTCAGGACGCCGTGGCCCAGGCCTCGATCGCCGCCCGGCCCGGGGAGGTCGTGCTGCTCTCGCCGGCCTGCGCGAGCTTCGACGCCTTCGAGGGCTACGAGCACCGCGGGCGGCGCTTCAAGGAGCTCGTGGCGGGCCTTGGATGATTCCGGCGCCGGGCGTCGAAAGGGCCTCTGATGCCGTCGCGTCGCCCGTCATTCCGGACCGAACACGACGCTCGGTCCGGCCGCGGTTCATTCCGGACCGAACACGACGTTCGGTCCGGCCGTGGAGTCAAGCGCCCCGTCGAGTACTCGATCCTCTACACCGCCACCCTGTGCACGCTCGCCGTCGGCGCGGTGATGGTCTACTCGGCCAGCTCGGCGGAGTCCGTGCTCGAGGGCGCCGGGGGGGATCCCGCCGGGTTCCTCAAGCGGTTCGTGTTCCTGGGGCTGATCGGCCTGCTCGCCCTGCACTACCTGTCCCGCCACGGCCTGGCCCTCGTGCGCCGGGCCACCCCGATGCTGCTGGGCGTCTCCTTTGCCCTGACCGTTGCGGTGATGGTGCCGGGAATCGGCGTGACGATCAACGGCGCCACGCGCTGGCTGGGAGCGGGCCCGTTGCAGTTCCAGCCCTCCGAGCTGTTGAAGGTCTCGCTGGTGCTCTACGCCGCCCGGCTGCTGGCCGACCGGCCCGAGTCGGTCAAGACCCTGCGCACGCTCGCCAGGCCCCTGCTGCTGGTGGTGGGCGCGGCCTGCCTGCTGTTGCTCAAGCAGCCCGATATGGGCACGGCGATGGTCATCTGCTTCTCCGTGGGCGCCCTGCTGGTGGCCGCAGGCACGCCTGTGCGTCACCTCGGCGTGCTCGCCGGCTCCCTGTTCGTGGCCGCCGGGCTGCTCGCCGTGGTCGAGCCCTACCGGATGGCGCGGCTCACCGCCTTCGTCCACCCGTTCGAGGACGCCGGCGACACCGGCTTTCAGGCCGTGCAGGCGCTGACGGCGATCGGCTCGGGCGGCCTGTTCGGGGTCGGCCTGGGCGAATCGGTCCAGAAGATCTTCTACCTGCCCGAGGCCCACACCGACATGATCCTGGCCATCATCGGCGAGGAGCTGGGCGTGATGGGGATAATCGGCGTGGCCGTGCTCTACGGGATGATCGGCTACGCGGGCCTGAGGACCGCCAAGGCGGCACGCGACCGCTACTCCAAGCTGCTGGCCACCGGCATAACCTCGCTGATCCTGTGCCAGGCCACCCTCAACTTCTTCGCCGTGCTGGGCATGGCCCCGCTCACCGGCATTCCCCTGCCCTTCATCTCCTACGGCTCCACCAACCTGATCGTGCTGCTGGCGGGGATGGGGCTGGTGCTCAACGTGGCCGCCACCGGTGGTCTGGCCCAGCGCGGGCGCAAGCCGCGCCTTCAGGCCATCGACGGAGGCGGACATGCCGACGATCGTGATCGCCGCCGGCGGGACAGCGGGACACGTGATCCCGGCCCTGGCCGTCGCCGCCGCGCTGCGGGATAGCGGCGCGCGGGTCGAGTTCCTGGGGGGGGAGCGGGCGGAGGCCGAGTTGGTCCCCGCCGCGGGCTACCCATTCCACGAGCTGCGGGTGGCGGGCATCGATCGGCGCAATCCGCTGCGGGCCGCCCGCGCCGTCGGCCTGGCGCTCACCGCCACCGTCCGCGCCCGCCGGCTGCTCAAGCAGCTTGGCGCCGACGTGGTGATGGGCGGGGGCGGCTACGTAGCCGCGCCGGTGGGGGTCGCCGCCCGTTCGCTGGGATTACCGGTGGTGGCCACCGAGGCCGACAGTCACCTGGGGATCACGAACCGCCTGCTGGCGCGGTTCGCCCACCGCGTGTTTCTGGCCTTTCCGATTCAGGGACGCGACGACGAGCGCTACCAGCTGGTCGGCCGCCCGAGCCCGGCCGGAACGGGTCACGCCGACCGCTCCCGCGCCCGCGAGCGCTTCGGGGTCGCCCCCGGCGTGCCCTGCCTGCTGGTCTTCGGAGGGTCGCTGGGTGCGCGCCGGATCAACGACGCCGCCCTCGAGGCGTTCGGCCCCCATGCGCGGCTTGCCGTGCTGCACGCGTGCGGGCGCCGGGACCACCCGGCGCTGGCCGAGCGCCTGGCGGCGCTCGGCTCGCCGCCGCACTACCACCTGCACGCCTACATCGAGCCGTTCGCCGAAGCGCTGGCCGCCGCTGACCTGGTGGTCGGCCGCTCCGGTGGCTCGGTGCTGGAGGTCGCCGGCGCCGGTCTGCCGTCGATCCTCGTGCCCTACCCGCACGCCACCGCCGACCACCAGACGCTGAACGCCCGTCACATGGAGCGCGCGGGTGCCGCGGTGGTGGTGCCCGACGCCGAGCTGGACGGTCCGCGGCTGGTCCATGAGGTCGGGGCGCTGCTGGCCTCACCCGAGCGGATCGCGGCCATGGGAAGCGCGGCCCGCGGCATTGCGCGGCCCGATGCGGCCCGGCGGGTTGCCGATGCCCTGCTGGAGCTCGCGGAGGGCTAGCGACAGCGGGTCGGCGCGACCGACCCGGGCGCAAGGCAGCGATCGACGCGCGCCGGCGCGAGCCCGTTCCGCATCCGCAGGCGGGTGAACTTGCCCACCTTGCCGCGGCCGGTCACGCGTAGGTCGAGTACCGCGCCCCTGCGGTAGAGCCGCTCGGCCCGCTTCAGGCGCACCCGCCTCTTCGCGCCGATCCTCGTGGCCCCGCCGCGTACCCGGCAGCGACGGTTGCAGGAGACGGTCACCTTGGCCCCGGTGGGACCGCGCACCAGCAGGCCCGTGATCCGCGTACGCGCGCCGCGGGTGCGCCCGATGACCACCACCACCGGGAACGGAGACAGCCGCGGCAGCGCGGGCGGGCCGCCGATCAGCGGTGGCGAAGGCGCGGATACCGGAAACGCGGCGGTGGGCGCGGAGAAGGCGCTGGCCGAGCCCACGGGGTTCGAGCCGGTGACGCGCGAGCGGATCCGGTTGCCGGCGTCGAGGCTCGTGATCGGGTAGGTGGGCGACGTCTGGCCCGGCACCTCTAGGCAGTTGCCGGGGCTGGCGTCCGCACAGCGAAACCAGGCGTAGGCGAACGGACGGGTGACGCCCACCCACATGCCGTCGGTGGTGGTCAGGGTCGATCCGGACTGGGTGACCACCGGAGGCTCGCGGTTCAGGGGCTCGCCGGCGGCGTTCGCCCCCGGGGCGGGGACGAGCAGCGCCGCGGCCACGGCCGGGGCGATCCACCAACGGCCCCTCATCTGCAGGACACCGGCTTGGACGACTTGGGGGCCACGCAGCGGTCGAGGCGGGCGGGGGCGAGGCCGCGCCGGAAGCGAAGCCGCGTGTACTTGCCCAGCGTGTTGCCCTTGCGGACCGTGATCACCACGGTCAACCCGGCCGGCAGCCGCCCCTCGAGCCGGCGCAGCCGGATCGTCGAGCCCCTGCGCAGCACGCTGCTCGACTTGCGGTAGGGACACCCGCGGCCGCGGCAGCTGGTGCTCACCCGGGCGCCCCGGGGAAGGTGGCGGAGCCGGATGCGGGTCACGGTGGTGACCCTGCCGGCCACGCGACCGCCGATCAGCACCACCGGGAAGGGCCTCAAGCGCTTGAGCGCCTTCGCCCTGGCCGCCGGCTTGCCTACGGCAGCGGAGAACACCAGCGCCCCCTTGTTGCCGGCCTGGTTGGTGGCCACGACCCCCAGGGCCAGGAACCGACCCACGTCGGCCGCCACCGGACGGTAGGTCCGGGCGTTGCTGCGCGGGACGCACGAGGCCGCCGTGGGGGCGGCACACGACGCCCAGGCGTAGCCGAACGTGATCGGCGCCGTGCCGGTCCACTGGCCGGGCGACCCGGTCAAGAGCTCCCCCGATCGCACGCTGCCCTGGATGGTCGGTGGGCTCACGTTGGAGGGTGGGGAGCCGGGGGCGGAGGGCGGGGCGATCGTCGGTGTCTGGACATCGACGGTCCGGGTGGCGGTGCCAGTGCCCAAGGCCGATGATCGCGTGCCCTTGACCCGCAGCTTGATCACCAGCCCGGTGTCGGCCGGCGTGACGTTGTAGCTCAGATCGGTGTCGCCGGTGGTCTCGCAGGTCGAGGCGCCCATGTTGCAGCGCAGCCACCGGCTCGACAGGGAGGTGTCCGAGGCCCAGCTTCCCCGGCTGCCGGTGAGCACCCCGCCCACCTGCGGCGAGCCCGAGATCGAAGGCCCCGGGCTGGGGGCTGCGGGCGGCGACGGCGGCACGAGGCCCGTCTGGGTGGTCCCGGGCGTGTCGTAGGGCTCGGTGGCCGCGAGGGCCGCCGTAGCGCTGAACGCGAGGAGGCAGGAAGCCAGCCCTGCGGCCAGCAGGGTCCGGCGGGTGAGTGAATGCTCCACGGAGACCACAACAGCCCATGATGGCGAAAGGTTCGGGCGAACGGCGCAGCCCCGCTGACTGCCGGTCGCGACCGTAAGGTCCCGGGGGATGTCCCCGCCGCCCCTCAGCGACCGCCGCCTGCACTTCATCGGCGTCGGCGGGGCCGGCATGAGCGGCCTCGCGCTGGTCTGCTCCCAGCTGGGGGCGCAGGTCACGGGCTCGGATCGCGCCGAGTCGTCCTATACCGCCCGCCTGCGGGGCGCCGGGATCCAGCCGTCCATCGGCCACCACGCCGCGAACCTTCCCCCGGGGGCGCAGGTGGTGGTGTCCACCGCCATCGGCGAGGACAACGCCGAGCTGGTGGCGGCCCGCGACGGGGGTGCGCCCGTCATCCACCGGGGCCGGCTGCTTGGAGAGGTCTCGGCGCTGAAGCACTCGATTGCCGTCGCCGGCACCCACGGCAAGACGACCACCTGCGCGATGATCGCCCACGTGCTGTCGGGATGCGGGCGCCGGCCGGCGTTTCTGATCGGCGGCGAGCTGCGCTCTGCGGGGACGAACGCCGCGTGGGGGGAGGGCGATTGGATCGTGGTGGAGGCCGACGAGTCCGACGGCTCCTTCCTCGAGCTCGAGCGCGAGATCGCGGTGGTCACCAACGTCGAGCTCGACCACCACCACACCTACGCCTCCCTGATGGAGCTGCGGGCCGCCTTCGACGAGTTCGTGGCCTCGGCGCGGGTCCGCATCGCCGGCCCGGGCGCGCAGATCGCCGGCGCGGTGACCTACGGCCTCGGGGAGGGCGACCTGAGCGCGGAGGACATCGAGTTGCGGCCGTTGGGCGCCCGCTTCACCGTCGCCGGCGTTCACGTGGAGCTGTCGGTGCCCGGGCGCCACAACGTGGCCAACGCCCTGGCGGCCCTGGCCGCCTGCCGCGAGGCCGGCGTGACCCTGGAGGAGGCGGCGCCCGCGCTGGCGGGCTACACGGGCACGGGGCGCCGCTTCGAGGAGCACGGCTCCACGGCCCGTGGAGCACGGGTGTTCGACGACTACGCCCATCACCCCACCGAGGTCCGGGCCACCCTGGAGGCGGCCCGTACGCTGGGCGCCCACCGGTTGGTGGCCTGCTTTCAGCCCCATCTCTATTCGCGTACGCGGGAGCTGGCGCGCGGCTTCGGGGCCGCGCTGGCGATCGCCGACGTGGTCTGCGTGCTCGACGTCTACCCCGCCCGCGAGCGGTCCGGGGACTTCCCCGGGGTCTCCGGCCTGCTCGTGGCCCAGGCGGCGGCCGACGCGGCCGGGGGGCGCCGGGTGATGTGGACGCCCACCCTGCTCGACGCCGCCCGGCGGCTGGAGGCGGAGCTGGGCGAGGGGGACGTGCTCCTGACGCTGGGGGCGGGGGACGTGGACGAGCTGGCCCGGGAGCTCACGACCGCCCGACCGAGCGCCGGGCAGCGCGCGTGACTGCGCCCAAGGGAGTCCTGGAGGACTTCCCGCTCGCGCGGCTGACCACGGTCCGGACCGGGGGTCCGGCCGACTACTACGCGCGCCCCGACAGCACCGAGCGCCTGGTCGAGCTGCTCGGGTGGGCCGATTCCGAGGGCTTGGAGGTAGGAGTGATCGGCTCGGGCTCGAATCTGCTCGTAGCTGATGCCGGCTTTCGCGGACTCGCCATGAAGCTCGACGGTCCGCTCGCCCTCGCCGAGCGCGACGGCGCGCGGCTGCTGTGCGGCGGCGGCGCGCGGCTGCCCTCGGTCTCCGCCCGGGCGGCCCGGGAGGGCCTCGGCGGGATCGAGTTCGGGGTGAGCATTCCCGGCACGGTCGGAGGGGCGGTCAAGATGAACGCCAACGCCTACGGGGGGGACCTGTCGCGGGTGCTGGAATGGGCCGAGGTCGCCACCCCCGAGGGAGCCGACCGCCGCGTCCCCGCCCAGCTCGGCTTTTCCTACCGGCGCTCCAACCTGGGCCCCCGCGAGGTGGTCGCCCGCGCCTCGTTCCTGCTCGAGCCCGCCGATCCCGCCGAGGTCAAGGCCACGCTGGCCGACATGCGGGGAAGGCGCCGCGCCGCCCAGCCGTCGGGCATCAAGACCTTCGGCAGCACGTTCAAGAACCCGGATGACCCCCGGGCCGAGGGGCGCAGCGCCGGCGTGCTGCTCGACGAGGCCAGGTGCCGCGGTCTGGCCGTGGGCGGGGCCCGGCTGTCGCCGGTGCACGCCAACTTCGTCGAGAACGCCGGCGAGGCGACCACCGCCGACGTCGTGGCGCTGATGTCTGAGGCCCGGCGGCGCGTGCGGGAGCGCTTCGGCGTGGAGCTCGAAGCCGAGGTCCAGACGCTCGGGGACGTCGATCCCCCAGGTCGGCCGGCGTGAGCGCCGCCTTCGCCGCCGTCCGCCGTCTGGGCGCCGTCGCCCCCAGACGAGCCCTGGCGATGCCGGGCCGCGCGGTCCTGGCCGTGCCGGCCCGCCTGCGCCGGCGCCTGCTGGCGCTGGCCGTGATGGCGGGGCTGCTCTTCGCCCTCTACATGCTGGTGCTGCGCGATGTCGGCCTGGTCGCGGTCGACAAGGTGGCCGTCTCCGGATTGACCGGCAAGGACGCCGGGCGCGCCGCCACCGCCCTGGAGGGCGCGGCTCGCGAGTCGACGACCCTGCACGTGGATCACGCCGCGATCGACGATGTGGCCGCTCGCTTCCCGACGATCGAGTCCGTCGAGGTGGAAGCCCGGTTCCCGAAGGGCATGCGGCTGACCGTGACCGAGCAGCGCCCGGCCGCCATGCTCGTGGTCGGGGCGCGGCGAATCCCCGTGGCCGGCGACGGGTCCGTGCTCACCGGGCTTCCCGTCAAGGCCTCGCTGCCGGAGGTGAAGATCGAGGCGGGAGAAGTTCCGTCCAAGCAGCTCACCCCCGGCGGCACGCTCGAGGCCGTCCGCGTGGCCGGCGGCGCGCCCGCCGCGCTGACTCCCACGCTGCAAGACGTGGCGCGGCGCGGCGCCAAGGGGTGGGTGGTGCAGATCGAGGACGGCCCGCTGCTGATCTTCGGCCCGGCCGCGGAAGTGGCTGAGAAGTGGGCGGCCGCCACCCGTGTGCTGGCCGATCGCGACGCGGCCGGGGCGGACTACATCGACCTGCGAATCCCCGGGCGCCCCGCCGCGGGCGGTCTGGGGGTCCAGACCATGGAGCCGGTGGCCCCCGCCGGCTCCGAGGACGGCGCGACGCCGGCTCTCCCGGGTCAGAACGCGGGTGCGAGGCCGGCCCTTCCAAGCCAGCGAGGCGGCGCGACGCCGCCGCTTCCGGGCCAGGGGGCCGGCGCGACACCGCCCCTTCCGGGTCAGGGCTCGACCTCGCCCTCGGCCCCCGCCGAAGGACAACAACCATGACTCGCGGACCCTCGATCTCGACTGGAGACTTTGACCAACGCTCGACGTCGGGTCGACGTCGAGAATGCAGGGTTCCTTGCGGGCTATGTTGACATCGGCGCGATATGCCGCCTAAAGTCCCAGATTGCAGCGATCTTCGTCAGCCCGCGAAAACCCTCGATGATCGCTTGACCTTCGGACGGAACCCAGTACACGAGACGAGGACCCACTGAAGATGGACACGGGCAGTTACCTGGCGGTGATAAAGGTCGTCGGCGTCGGCGGCGGCGGCACCAACGCGGTGAACCGCATGGTCGACGCGGGCCTCAAGGGCGTGGAGTTCATCGCGGTGAACACCGATGCGCAGGCGCTGCAGATGTGCGACGCCGACCTCAATCTCCAGATCGGCGACCAGCTCACGCGCGGACTGGGCGCGGGGGCGGACCCCGAGACGGGCTACGGGGCCGCGAACGAGAGTCGTGACGAGCTCAAGGAGGCGCTCAAGGGCGCGGACATGGTCTTCGTGACCGCGGGCGAGGGCGGTGGCACCGGCACCGGTGCGGCTCCCGTGATCGCCGAGGTGGCCAAGCAGGAGATCGGCGCCCTCACCGTGGGGGTGGTCACGCGGCCGTTCGACTTCGAGGGCTCCCAGCGCCGGCGCCAGTCCGACGAGGGGATCAACCGACTGCGCGAGCAGGTGGACACCCTGATCGTGATCCCCAACGAGAAGCTGCTGGCCGTCGTCGAGCGCCGCACCTCGATCCTCGAGGCCTTCCGCGAAGCCGACAACGTGCTGCGCCAGGGCGTCCAGGGGATCACCGACCTGATCACGATCCCCGGCCTGATCAACCTCGACTTCGCCGACGTGCGCACGATCATGGCGGACGCCGGATCGGCGCTGATGGGCATCGGTGAGGCCAACGGCGAGAACCGGGCCGGCGAGGCGGCCAAGGCCGCCATCTCCAGCCCGCTGCTCGAGCAGTCGGTGGAGGGCGCGACGGGCATCCTGCTCAACATCACCGGAGGCGCGGATCTGGGCCTGTTCGAGGTCAACGAGGCCGCCGAGATCATCCAGCAGGCGGCCGACCAGAACTCGAACATCATCTTTGGCGCGGTGGTGGACGAGGGCATCGGCGACGGGGTGCGGGTCACGGTGATCGCCACCGGCTTCGACGGGCCGAGCGGCGGATCGCTCTTCACCGACGACAGCACCGGTCGCCGGCGCGAGCCGCGCCGCCGCGACGTGGCGATGGACGAGCGCCAGCGCAGCTCACTGGAGATCTCCGACGACGACATCGACATTCCGTCGTTCCTGAAGGATTGAGCTCGCCGCGCCTGCGTCTCGTGGGCTTTCTTGCGACACTCGTCCTCGCCGCCGGCTGTGGCGGGGGGGAAGGGGAAGGGGAAGGGGAAGGGGAAGGGGAAGGCGAGGAGCCATCCTCGAGCTCCGAAAGGAAGAGCCCGGGAACCGCCGCGTCCTTTCGCAAGGACGTGGGAGCGCTGTGCCCCCCGTTCTACGAGAAGGCCGGCGCGCTGCAGTTGCGCTTGCGCCTGCTGCGCATCACCGACCGCAGCTCGCCGCAGGAAAAGCGCAAGGGGCTGGCCACGGTGGGCCAGATCCAGAAGCTGTCAAGGCGATTCGCGGCCGACCAGGGCGAGGTGGCCCTTCCAGCCAAGGGCCCGGCCCGGCGCGACGCCAAGGAGCTCGTCGAGTCCACCCGCGGCTTCGTCGAAACCCAGAACCGGAACCTCGACTACATCGGCCGCCTGGCGAGCAAGGGTGGCACGGACAGCGATCGCCAGAACCTCCTGGGCATCCGACAGGAGCTCGGAACGAGGCTCCAGCGCCAGCAGCAGTTGGTGCAGCGGCTGAAGATCACGAAGTGCCTGCCCCCGGGCTGATCCCGCGCCGAGGCATGTTCTAGCCTCTGCGCCCCTGCCTTCCGCCGCCGACATCCTGCGTCGTACCGCCCTGTTCGACCGCCACCGCGCCGCCGGGGCCAAGCTCGTGCCCTTTGCCGGCTGGGAGATGCCCGTGCAGTACGAGGGTGTGCGCACCGAGCACCTGGCCGTCCGCCAGGGAGCGGGGGTCTTCGATGTCTCCCACATGGGCGAGATCGAGACCGCCGGTCCCGGGGCCGAGGCCTTTTTGCAGCACCTGCTGTCCAACGACGTGACCAGGCTGGCCGAGGGCGGGGCCCAGTACTCGGTGCTCTGCCGCGAGGACGGCGGGGTGATCGACGATCTGTTCACCTACCGCCTGCGGCCCGGCGAGGACGGTGCGCCGCGCTTTTTGACCGTGACCAACGCCTCGAACCACGAGACCGACTACGCGTGGTTCTCCGACCACGCGGACGGCTTCGACGTGACGGTCGCCGACGTGGCCGACCGCTACGCGATGCTGGCCGTCCAGGGGCCCGAGGCGCGCGAGATCGTCGCTCGCCACGCGCGCGGCGACCTGCCCGGGCGCATGCGCACCGCCACGGTCGGAGTGGCCGGCTCCCAGGCGCTGGCCTGCGGTACGGGCTACACGGGCGAAGACGGCGTGGAGCTGCTGATGCCGCCCAGCGCCGCCCCCGCGATCTGGGACGCGCTGGTCGAGGAGGGCGTGGTGCCGGCCGGCCTGGCCGCGCGCGACACGCTGCGCACCGAGGTCTGCTTCCACCTCTACGGCAACGACCTCACGCTTGACCACAACCCGATCGAGGCGGGGCTGGGGTGGGCGGTCAAGCTTCACACCGGCTTCATCGGCTCCGACGCGCTGCAAAGCGCCGACACCGGCCGCAAGCTGGTCTGCTTCGGCTTCACCGGCCCGGGCATCCCGCGCCAGGGCAACGGCATCTTCACCGACGCCGGCGAAGGCGTGGTGACCAGCGGCACGATGTCGCCGAGCCTCGGGTACGGGATCGGGATGGGCTATGTGCCCGAGGAGGCCGCCGAGCCGGGCACGCAGGTCGAGGTCGACGTCCGTGGACGGGCGCGTGCCGCCGAGGTGCGCGCGAAGCCCCTGTATTCGAAGAGCTAGGAGAGAAGTGGCCGAGAGCTATCCCGAGGACCTGAAGTACCACGCCGAGCACGACTGGGCTCGGATCGAGGGGGAGGAGGCCGTCTTCGGCATCACCTGGTACGCCCAGGATGCGCTGGGCGAGGTGGTCTTCTACGACCCGCCCGAGGTGGGCGCTGCGGTGACCAAGGACCAGCCTTACACGGAGGTCGAGTCCGTGAAGGCGGTCTCCGACGTGTTCGCGCCGCTGTCGGGAGAGGTGATCGAGGTCAACGAGGCCCTCAGCGACGCCCCCGAGGCCGTCAACAGCGATCCCTACGGCGACGGCTGGCTGGTCAAGGTCAAGCTCAGCGATCCGAGCGAGGTCGAATCCCTCCTGGACGTGGATGCGTACAAGAAGCTGCTTGAGTCCTAGAAGCGCCCAGCGAATCCCGCGCAACCAGCGAACCAGCCGACCATGAGCACCTACACCTCAGCCACCGACCAGGACCGCAAGGCCATGCTCGATGCCATCGGCGTCGGGTCGCTCGACGAGCTCTTCGCCGAGATCCCGCAGGCCGTCCGGCTGGATCGGCCGCTGGACATTCCGGCCGGGATGTCCGAGACGGAGGTCTTCGACCACCTGTCCTCGCTGGCGGCGCGCAACGTGCACGCCGACGCAGAGACCACGTTCCTGGGCGCCGGCATGTACGACCACTACGTGCCCTCGATCATCGACTCGCTGCTGTCGCGATCGGAGTTCCTGACCCCCTACACGCCCTACCAGCCCGAGATCTCCCAGGGCGGCCTCCAGGTGATGTTCGAGTTCCAGACCGCGATCTCCGAGCTCACCGGCCTGCCGGTGTCAAACGCCTCGGTCTACGAGGGGCCGTCGGCGGTGGCCGCCGCCGGCTATCTGGCCAAGCAGGAGACCAAGCGCTCCAAGCTCGTCACCTCCCGGGGCCTTCACCCCCACTCGCGCGATGCGCTGGCCACGCACGCCGCGGGCTTCGGGATGACGGTGCACGAGGCGGGCCTGACCGAGGACGGGGCCACCGACATCGACGCCCTGGCCGCCCTGGTGGACGACGACACCGCCGCCGTGTTCGTGCAGCAGCCCAACTTCCTGGGCACCGTGGAGGAGATCGAGGCGCTGGGCGAGGCGGCGAAGGCCACGGGCGCCCTGTTCGTCGTGGCCGCCGACCCGCTGCCGCTGGGCGTCCTCAAGCCCCCGGGCGAGCAGGGGGCCGACATCTGCGTCGGCGAGGGCCAGTCGCTGGGCAACCGCCTGGACTACGGCGGGCCGTCCTTTGGCTTCTTCGCCGCCTCCGAGCGCTTCATCCGCAAGATGCCCGGGCGGATCGCCGGTGAGACGCGCGACGTGGACGGCAAGCGCGGCTTCGTGCTCACGCTCCAGACGCGCGAGCAGCACATCCGCCGCGAGAAGGCCACCCACAACATCTGCACGGCGCAGGCGCTCAACGCGCTGGCCGGCGTCGTCTACCTGTCCTGGCTGGGTCGCAAGGGCCTGGTCGAGCTCGGCGAGCTGATGCTCCGGCGCACCCACTACGCACGCGAGTCGATGGGGCTTCAGGCCATCAACCCCGGGCCCGTGGTGCGCGAGTTCGCGGTCCGCGTCCCCGACCTCGACGGGCTGTTCGAGCGCGCCCGCGCCGCAGGCATCAACCCCGGCTACCGGCTGGCAGACACCTATCCCGAGTACGGGGACGGCCTCCTGATCGCGCTCACCGAGCGCCGCTCGCGCGCCGACATAGATCGCCTGGCCTCCGTGGTTGCCGGCGCGC
>JAABUS010004460.1_pt1 | contig 20118 bp, 21 predicted proteins | sample 5560161 | NCBI WGS metagenome assembly JAABUS01 (sample SAMN10711885, study PRJNA513376) | rock metagenome | isolation source: Antarctica rocks | place: Antarctica: Victoria Land, Trio Nunatak nord | collected 2016-01-04 | reverse complement strand
GCCAGCCGAACTCGAGGCTGCGTACTACCGTCACGAAGAAGCTCGGCAAACCGCCGAGTTCTCAAACAAGTAAGTCTCCGGACACGCCGTCAGGATTCACAGGTTGATAAGCGGACCCTTCTGGGACGGCGCTTCGTGGACGTGGACGACGAGCCAGTCTGGAGTGTTGGCCTACATAACTGGAGTTGGGAAGTGTCCAGCCCAGGCGACGACTCGGGTACTCACGTGGGTGGACCCTTGCCGACCTTTATCACCGCCACCGGCAAAGTGTGGGCCCCTCGTCCAGCCGCGTCGCAACCGACGCTGTCCACTGGCGCTAGCGTCCTCCCCGACATCGCAGACGCCGCGGAGGACCGACTGCGGCGAGCCTGGTAGTGGCTCGACACTGCCGCTTGACCGTGTCAACATGTCAGCCCGTGCTGGCCGCCCGGTCAGCGTTGGTCATGCGGTGATCGATCGGCGGTCGGAACGCTTACCGGATGCGGTCAGGTGCGTTGCGGCAGTTGCTGCAGCGACCACGCGTTGCCATCGGGATCGGAGAAGTAGACGAACCGGCCCCACGCCAGTTCCTGAACCTCGCTGACCGGGACGCCACGGCCGGAGAGCTCGGCATGGGCGGCGTCGGCGTCGGCGATGACGATCTGCATTCCGTGCACAGAGCCGGGCGGCGTGTCGACCAGGCCCTCGCCGAACGCTATCGAGCAGGCCGAACCAGAGGGGGTGAGCTGCACAAAGCGCAGTTTGTCGTTAACCCTCTGATCGTGGTCGAGGTGGAAGCCGACCTGATCGATGTAGAACGCCTTGGCCCGGTCCACGTCGGAGACCGGCAGGATGATGAGTTCGATCTTGTAGTCCATGACGGGGACGTTACCGGTCGGCGCCGACAGCCTTCCGGCAACTTGAGCGAGGATCGCCGCATTCGGCTCCGCCTGCGGGACGCGTCAGCTCGGGATTATTTCGAAGTGGGTGCGGCCGTGGATACGGTAGATCCGGAAGTCGCTGTCCAGGGTAAAGATGCGCCGTTCGCCGCGTTCTTCGGCGAGCGCGACGAGGGTGGCGTCGGCGAGGTCCATCGGGCGGTCGGCGTACTTGGCCATCAGTGCCGCGCTGCGCTCGAGCGCGGCCCGGGATAGTTCGGCGATGTCTAGGCGCCCGCTCAGGTTCAGCTTCCAGAGAGCTTGCTGGCCGGCCGCCCCACCTGCTCGACCCAGCAGGTACATGGCCTCGGTGAACGCGGGCCAGGTGGTCAGAAGGGGTAATGGAAGGGCATGCAGGGCAAGCGTACAAATTTCGTGATCAGCCTCGTCGGCGTCGATCAGTGCTACGAGCGGCCCCGCGTCGGTCAGGGTCACGCCCTCGGTTTGGTCTTGGCGAGGATGTCGGTGAGTGCTTCGCCGGTCCTGCGGGCTTGGCCGCCACCGCCATGCACGACGCCCAGCACGTCGGCGAAGTCGTCGCGGTCACCGATGCGTAGCAGTGTGTCGGCGCGCGCCGCAGCGGCCCGGCGAATGAACTCCGACAGTGACTCACCGGTGACTGCCGCGGCACGCTGCAGCCGCATCTCCAACTCGGGATCCAATCGAAGACTCTTCACATTGGCAATGTATCACGTCGAGCTTCAGACGTGATACAACGACGGTCCCGGTTATGGATCGTCAGTGACACAATCAAAGTTATGACGCAGCCGAGTGTCGATCCGCCCCGTCTGGCCACGGTGGCGGACGCGGATACCGTGGCCGGGTTGCTCGACGCGTTCAACCGTGAGTACGACGATCCGACGCCCGGGATCGAGGTCCTGGCGGCGCGGCTCGCGTGGCTCCTTCCCGGCGGGGACGTGATCGCCCTGCTGACCGGCGACCCAGCAACCGGCTTCGCGCTGCTGACGCTGCGTCCCAACGTCTGGTACGAGGGCCCGGTCGCACTGCTCGACGAGCTCTACATCGTCCCGGAACTACGCGGACGAGGGCTCGGCTCCGCGCTGCTGGGAGCCGCCGAGGAGGTGACTCGAGCGCGCGGCGGCGAACTGTTCGAGATCAACGTCGACGGGGACGACGTCGACGCCCGGCGCTTCTATGAGAGGCACGGCTACGCCAATAGCGAGCCGGGTGAGGACGAGGCGCTCCTCTACTACTACCGGGAACTGGGAGCCAGCTTGTCCTAACCCGGTGCTTTCATGGTGACGGCGCGTTGATCAACTGAAAAGTGCTCCAGGCCAACGAGAATCGGAGATGTCTAGTAACCGAGTCCGCATAGCTTGGAGCACCTTCAGGGTGAAGAATATCGGGTTGTATCCGCGTGTCCAGATCGACACGGCAGCGACGAAGGTCGTGTCGCAGGCGGGGGCGGTGTCGTTGGTCGACACCGTTCGGGTTTCGGGCCTGGGCCGGGGCCTGTCCCAGGCTCTGGCTGGGTGGCGCAAGCCCCTGGCCCGGCATGATCCGGGCAAGATCGTCACCGATCTCGCCCTCGCCCTCGCGGTCGGCGGGACTGCTTGGCCGACGTGGCGGTGCTGCGCGCCGAGCCGGGCGTGTTCGGCCCGGTGGCCTCGGACCCGACGGGTGTCGCGGCTGGTCGACGCCCTCGCCGCAGACGCTGGCCAGGCCCTGGAAGCGATCGACGCGGCACGCGCCGCTGCGCGGGCGCGGGTGTGGGCCGCAGCCGGGGAGCATGCCCCCGACCACGCCGCGCGCGCCGGGCACCCGGTGGTCATCGACATCGACGCCACTCTCGTGACGGCGCACTCGGACAAGGAGCACGCAGCCCCGACGTTCAAGAAGGGTTTCGGTTTCCATCCTTTGCTGACCTTCCTCGACCATGGCCAGGACGGCACCGGCGAGCCGCTTTCGGCCATGCTGCGTAAGGGAAACGCCGGCTCCAACACCGCCGCCGACCACATCGCCGTACTCAAAGCCGCGTTCGCGCAGCTGCCCGGACACCTGCCCGGCCGCCGGCCGGGCCGATCGGTCCTGGTCCGCGCCGACGGCGCGGGCGGCACGCATGAGTTCCTGTCGTGGCTGAGCGGGCAGCGGGTGCAGTACTCCGTCGGGTTCTCCCTGCCCGACACCTTCGCGACCGAGTTGGCCATGCTCGACAAAGAGAAACTCTGGCAGCCGACCTACGACGGCGACGCCCCGGATCCGCGAGGGGGCGTTCGTCGCCGAGGCCACCGGGCTGCTGAACCTCGGCCCGTGGCCGGACGGGATGCGGGTCATACTCCGCAAAGAACGACCCCACCCCGGAGCGCAACTGCGGATCACCGATGTCGACGGAAACCGCGTCACCGCCTTCGCGACCAACACCACCCGAGGCCAACTCGCCGACCTCGAACTGCGCCACCGCCGACGAGCCCGCTGCGAGGACCGGATCAGGATCAGCAAGGACACCGGCCTACGCAACCTGCCACTGCACGATTTCGATCAGAACCGGATCTGGGTCGCGCTCGTCGCCCTAGCGGTTGAACTGACCGCCTGGCTGCAACTGCTGGCCTTCACCGACCACCCCGCACGGCGGTGGGAACCCAAACGCCTGCGCCTACGCCTGTTCTCCCTCGCGGGCCGGATCGCTGACCACGACCGAACCCAGCGGCTGCACCTGCCAGCCCACGCACCCCGGGCCGCCCTACTCACCGCCGGCATCGACCAGCTCCGACTCATCCCCGCACCCGGCTGAGGTCACGCCAACCGCCACGACAACCAGAAAGCACACCGGCACGTGGAACCGGCGCACCGAGCGACCTCGGCGAGACTGTCATACCCAACCGGCAAAATCACACACCACAGGGGCTGCCGCCCCGAACTCATCACCCGCAGCCAGAGGACGAAAGATCTGGGCTGATATGGAGAAGCGTTTGTCAAGTGGGCACGGTGGATCGGTCCTTGATCATTTCTGGTCAGGACGAGGTGATCAGGGGGCTCCCGCTCGCTGCGCTTGGAGGCGCGCGGAGCCGGGGTCAAGGCTGGCTGTAGGCCACCCGGACGGCTTGGCCTTGAGCCGGGTGAGGACTTCGTCAGATTCGGGCTGCGGGAGCCCTGATAAGACCGTGGGGATCAGCGGCCGGGTCCAGCGTGTCTTGGAACGACGCGTAGTCGAGGCTGATATGCGCGGGTTGGTTACCGCAGGACCGTGTGTTCGGCTGGAGCGTGCCGCTGGTCTAAGAACGAGCGTGGCCGTCGTGATCGACTCGCGATCTGGGGCTGCTCATAGCCCGGGGGCGGGTTGCTCCTCGCGCTGCGGTCCCGGCGTGCTGACCCCCACGGTCAGCTTCGGGGTGGGCGGTTCAGTCGGAGATCACCGCCAGGGACCAGCACCAGCCGGCCAGCTCACGGGCGACGGCGACGTTGGCGATCACCGGCCGTTTCTTGCGCAAGTTGTAGGTGACCCAGCGTTGATGCAGGCGCTGGTTGCCGACGTGCGCGCGGGCCCGGGCTGCGGCCGGTGCGAGGTCCCATCGGCGCTGCAGCACCGGGCTGGGCCGGTAGGGGGTTCGGTGGTGCCAGGCAGCCTCGACCAGCAGGCGCCGCACATGGGTGTTCCCGGTCTTGGTGATCGCGCCCTGGGCGCGGGACTGCCCGGAGGAGTGCTCGCTGGGTACCAGCCCGAGGTAGGCGCCGATGCTCGAGCCGGTGAAGCGGTTCCAGTCGCCGATCTTGACAGCCAGGGCGAAGCTGGTGAGGGTGGAGATACCGCGCAGGCACGCCAACCGCCGCGCCAACGGCGTGAACTCGCAGTCGCCAGCCATCGCGGTGATCTTCTCGTCCAGCCGGTCGCGGCGGGCATCGGCCAGCACCACGGTCTCGTACGCGTCGTCGAATGCGGCCTGGGTGCCGGCCAGCTCGAAACGCTGCCGACCCAGCCACCGTTCGTGCAGCTGGGTCCATGCCTTGCCGTCGGTATAGACGATGCCCTGGCGCAACAGCAGCTTCGACAACCGATGCCGGGCACGCATCAAATCCGAACGCGACGCCTCTCGCGCCCGCACGAGATCACGAGCGGCCTCCTGCCCCGCGCTCGGCACCCGCACCGACACGATCTCATCCAGGCGCAGTAACCGGGCCAGCAACAACGCGTCGCGGGCGTCAGTCTTGACCCGGTCCCCTGGCGGGCGGTGCAGCTTCGACGACGCGGCCACCTCACACCGGATCCCGGCCGCGCTCAACGCCCGGGCCAGCCCGAACCCGGTCGGACCGGCCTCATAGACCACAGCGCACGGCCCCGGCAACTTGGCGACCCAGCCCAGCACGTCCTTATACGCCGGCGCCAATCGCGCCTTGATCAGCTCACCGGTCTGCCCGTCGATGGCCGCGGCCGACACCGACCGGGCATGCACATCCAGACCGACACTCGTACGCTCACTGAACACCGGGGCCTCCTCACACCTGTGGATAGACCGAGCGCGGAACCGCGTTCGGTAACCCACGACTGTGCGTGAGCGAGGCCCCGGCCAGCAACCACCCAGCATCAGCGAGCAGTCACTCCATACGGTCTACTCAGCTCGTGGCGTGGGTACCAACGGAGTCACCTAGGAGTACTTCCGTCCTTTGCCCACCGCGGCCATGCCGGGCCGTCCATGGCTGCAGGTTGAGCATGATCGGCGCGGCTGCGCGTAGCAGCAGTACGCCGGTGCCGAACGGCAAGGTTCGTAGCCGCCCCGGGCCGAGGATGGGCACTTCGTCGGTGGAGCTGCTGACCGACTTGCGCCCGTCGGCTCCCCAAGACGCGTTGAGTTTGGTCTCATCGCGGACGCCGATGAGCGAGGAGAGGTCGCGGAGGTCGTCGGCGTTGCTGCCTCCGCCGAGGATGATTTTGGTGATGGCGGAGTCCCAGATCGCCGCGGCGTCGTGCTGTCCCCAGCGGCTGCGGGCCTGGGCGAGGGATTGCAGGACGACGAGGGTGGTGATGCCGGTGCCGCCGCCTTCGCTCATCAGCGACGGCAGGGAGGGCAGCGGGTAGTTCGCGGCTTCGTCGAGCAGCAACGCGAGCGGTGGGTCGAGCCGCGCACGCGGCGAGGACGCGGCCAAACGCCTGGCCGCCTCAACGACATCCTCGACGAACGCGGCAACAAGTCCCGACGTCGCGGCAGCGCCGGATGCGGTGCCGAGCAGGTACAGCGTCCCGCTCTCACGAAGGAACGTGACGGGCTCGAACTGCCCATCCACGTCAGGCGAAACCGCGTCGAGCACCCGCGGGTCGGCCAGCGGGGCGAAGACGTTGGACACCATCGCCCAGGTGGAGTCGCGCTGGCGGGGGTCGGCGGAGACGATGAGGTCGAGCGCGCCGCCCCACGCTGGGGTCGCGGCGGGCTCTGATCGCAGGATGTCGACAGCGTCCTGGGCGGCGATCGGCGACAGCGACCATTGGTAGAGGGTCGCGGCGCTGCGGCCGGCGAGCGCGGCGGCGTGCAGCAGGCACCGCACAGCGGTCAGGCACTGCTGGGACCAGAAGGAGCTGTTCTCCACGCCCTCGCCGGGGTCGGCGCACAGCGCGCGGGCGCGAATCATCGCCGTCTGCGGGTTCTCACAGCCCCGGATGGGCGACCAGCGGGTCGCCGAGGCCACGTCGCCGGCGAGGCCTTGCGGGTCGAACACCGCCACCGGGCCGCGCGCGGCGCGCGCGGCGATGGTGACGGTGAGGTTGTCGGGCCTGGTGCTGGTCGTGATGACCGCGCCGGGAGCGTCGAGGATCATCGGGATCACGGTGTGCAGTCCCTTGCCAGAGCGGGGCGGGCCGAGCAGGACCATCGAGTCCTCGACGCTGGACCAGCATCGTACGCCGCGAGAGCGCCCGAGCAGGTAACCCACCTCGCTTGGCAGCGGCTTGGCCAGCGACGGCCGCAGCACGTTCGCTCTGCGCAGCAGCGCCTTCTCACCCGCTGCGGCGCGGACCTCGGCGCGGCTGGCAAGACCTGCGAGCTTGGTCGGGTCGGCCTTCTCCCGGGCGGCCTGGCGGCGGACCAGCCGCCAGGCCAGCCACGCGAGCCCGGCCACGGCGGCGAGGATGAGCCCGGTCACGGTCCAGTAAACGACTGCGGGGCCGACCGGGGAGCGCCAGGCCACCGACGGGTCGCCAGCGTGGCCGAACGCCGCGAACGCTCCGATCGGGTGGCCATGCGGTACCTGGTGCCCGCACACGAGCGCCGACAGCACGCCCGCGCACCACAGCAGCCCAAAGCTAATCACGCCGGCGATCAGGACGCCGATGCCGAGGTTGCCTGCGGTGTCGGGTGTCGCGCTCTGGCCGTTCATCCGGCCACGCCGTGGATGTCGTGGGCGCGATCACTGGCTGGCACGACCGCGACCGAGGCGGTGCGGCTGGCGGCGTGGTCGGCGGCCGGTGCCCGTCCGCCGTCGGCGTGCTCGGCGGGTGAGATCGCGATGATCTGCTTGGCGACGCGCGCGACGCGGGTTGCGGTCTTGGCCACTACCTCATCGGGTTCCGGGCCGGCCCAGGAGGCGACGTAGGGGAAGGAGTACTCGCCGGCGTCCATGCCGTGGGCGTGGGCGACGACGAACGCGACGGACTCCGCTTCGACTTCCATCTGCGCGCGTGGCATGCCGGGCGGGGTCGAGCCGTCATCCGGGTTGTGCAGCAGGACGTGGCCGGCCTCGTGGGTCAGGGTCTTGACCATGGCGGCGTCGTCCATGTCGGCACGGACGGTGACAGTGCGCTCGCGCCAGGCGGTGAGCCCATTCGCGCCGCCGATCAGCCCCGCATCAGCGACGGTCGCGACGGTGAAGCCACGGGATTCGATCAGCCGCATCACGGCCTCGCCGAGCCCGGCCGGCGCTTGACCTTCCAAAAGCTTCGGTCGCGGCGGCTCGGGGAGCGGCTCGCCAGTGGTCTGCTCCAGCGCGAAGACCTTCTCGACGGTGAATCCGCGCATGACCTGCTGGACGTGCTCGGTCTCACCGGGCCCGGCAGTGTCGTCGGCGGCGAGCAGTCGGGTCTGCCCGTCGGAGTCGGTTGCGATGCGGCGCTTGGCGCGCAGCGGCGCGATCACGGCGTAGCCGCTCTGGCCCCGCTCGACCTGGCGGTCGAGGCCTTGCCAGCGTCGGTAGGAGGCGACGTAGGTCGGAAACGGGGTGTCGACCTTGCCGTCGGCGAAGGCCTGCGCGTGCTGGGCGGCGATCAGCAGGACGTTGTTGGCCGAGTAGTCGTGCAGTTTGGATTGGAAGCGCAGGAACTGCGTCCAGTCCTCGCTGGTGCGCAGGGCGGCCACGGCGTCGGCGAGGACGGCTTGGGCTGCCTCGATCCGTTCGGCTCTCGCTGCTCGAATCTCATCTGGGGTGAGTGCTGCGCGTGCCATACCGGCTGCCTTCCTGATCGAACGTGTCGTCGTCAGAAAGGCCGGCACCGGCGCGGAACAGTGTCAGCGGCGGCGGTACCTGCGCCGCAGCGCCCGGTAGGGGAGCCGGATCAGACTTGTCAGATAACGCTGAAACGCCTCAGCGGTCGATGCCGTCGACCGGACGTTCGGCAGCACCCGGACGAGGTCGAGGGGCGGGGCTTGGACGCGGCTGGTCTCCTGCACGACCCGGCCGCTGTCCACGGCCTGCGAGAACAGCGCGAGGGTGGCGTTGCCGGGCAGGCCTGCGCTGGGCGCGAGCAGCCCGTCGAGTCCGGCGGCGCGGGCGGCGTCGGCCAACGCCTGGCAGAGCTCGTAGTCGTCGGCGACAACATCGGACTGCTCGACACCGAGGCGCGATCGCACCTGTGGGTCGGTGAGGTCGAGCAGCCGCAGGACCTCGATGCGCGCGCGGCCGGCGCGGCGACGCACCTCGAACGGGTCCGGCGCGTCGCTGGCGAAGAAGTGCCGGAACAGCTCGCACCAGCTGGCGCGCATGGTCGAGCTGGCGTACCAGGCTCCGGACCCGCCGGCGCGGTGGTAGCGGCCGGGCCCGCGCGAGGGGTCGGGGCAGAACAGCAAAGGCCGCCCGACCGGCCCTTGGTGCCACCACCGCCGCTGACCACCCGCGGCTCGACCTGCCGAACGCCATACGCGAGCGCGTCGAGGTCGACCGGACTCAGACGTAGGCCCCATCGACGAACGCTTGCGCCGCCTGCAGCACCTCGGTCTGCGCTCCGTCGCGCAGCGCTTCCAGCGGACGGGCGCCGTCCAGGACGCGGTTGCGAGCATGCAGCCATTGCCCCACACCCCGGGCCGTCAAGGAGTCCGACAGGACGCGCACCACGTCGCGCAGCTCGTCGAGGCGGTCGTAGGCCGCCGCCCGCGGCTGCGCGTCGGCGGCTTTCCACGCGTAGACGGTCTTGGGGTCGACCTGGGCGACGTGGGCGAGGTCGGTCTGGGTGAGGCCGTAGGTCTTGAACGCGCTGATGAGCTCGGCGGCTTCCACCGCGCGCTCCAACTGTCTCGTGGTCATCGTCCCGCCTCCCGTATTTGACGCCGCACCCGTCCGGACACCCATCGTAACCCCGTATTAGACGCCCGAGCAAACACCCGGTCACTGTATCGGAATCTGCATCCGCGTGTTGGTGTCGAACAGCGCCAACTCCCCGGCTGTCATGCGATGCCTGACGACGAATGTCCTTTGCCCCATGCGCCATAGTCCCTCACCCTGGGCCAGGGCTGGCAGCTCGCGCTGCTCGGTGATCGACAACCCGAGCGCGGCGGCGGTCTTCGCGGCCTCGCCGGTCTCTTGGGCGTAGACGATCTTGGTGGAGCAGTCGGCGAGCAGTCCGAGCGCGAGCGCGCGGGCCCCGCTGTCGGCGTCGCCGACCGCGTCGAGGTCGGACAGGCGGTGGATCACCATCAGGTTGGCGATGCCCAGCGCGCGAGACAGCTTCCACTGCGACTGCATTCGCGCCAACAGCGCGGCCTGGCGCAGCAGCCGCCACGCCTCGTCATAGATCACCCACCGGTGCCCGGCGTCAGGGTCGGCCAGGGCGCCCTCCATCCACGCCGACGCGCAGGTCATCACTAGCGCGATCAGCTGATCCGAGCCGGAGATGCGCGACAGGTCCAGCGACACCATCGGCAGGGATGGGTCGAAGCGGGTGGTGGACGGTCCGTCGAACAACCCGGTCAGGTCGCCGTAGACCAGCCGGGACAGCGCGTGCCCGACTTCACGGCCGTCGTCGAGCAGCTGGCCGACGGTGGAGCCGACGCCGGGCGCGCGGGGGTCGAACAGCGCGTCGACGACCATCGGCAACGTCGGTGTGGAATTGGCCGCGACCGTCGCCCGCAGCGCGACGTCGAGGGCGGTGTGCTCGACCGGGCGCATCCCTCGTCCCAGCGAGGTCTCGGCCAGCGCGCCCAGTAACCCTCGCCGCCGCACCGTGATCTGCTCGCGCCAGTCGAGGTCGCTCAGCCCAGATGGTCGGGGTCCCTCATCGAGCGGGTTGAGACGGGTGGTCAGCCCGCCGCCGAGTTCGATGGCCTGCCCGCCGAGCGCCCGCGCCACGACGGTCCATTCGCCCTTCGGGTCGCCGGGCACGTAGACCTTGCGGCCGAAGGCGATGCTGCGCGAGGCCAGCGATTTCGCCAGCGCGGACTTGCCCTTGCCGATGACGCCGGCCAGCAGCGCGTTGGCGTTGGTGATCACTCCCGCCGAGTACAGCACCCAGGGGTCGTAGCAGAATCCCGCGCCCGACCAAGCGTCCTGGCCGATGAACAATCCCTGGGAGCCGATACCGGCTTCAGCGAGGAACGGGTACGCGCCGGCGAGGGTCTGGCTGGTCGCGCGGTGCGGCTGGACCTGCAGCCTGCGGTAGGAACGCAGCGCGTCCGGCCCCGGCTCGCCGCTGGCAGGCAGGTAGCGCGCGTCGCGACGCTCGCGCTTCTCCGCCGCCAGTTGCGACTGGGCCGCGTTCGACTCGGCCCGGTGCGCCTCTTGCTCGATGCGGCGCGCAGCGAGGTTGGCGTGCCGTCGGTCGGCGTGGGAGGCCTGGGCTGGTGTGAACATCGGCGCGGCGAGGGTGCGTGCCCCTTTCTCGCCGCGAGCCGCGCGATGCTCGGGCGTGCGGGCGGCCGGTTGCGGCCGGCCTGGGCGTCTTCCGAACAGCGCCATGTCAGTTCACCGTCCGGCCGAGGGGAAGTGCGGCGATGGCGAAGGCTTGTGACTGCTCGCTGTAGAGGACGCGAGTCTCGCAGCCACAGCCGGCAGCGGCACGAGCGGTCGCGCTCACCGCGGCAGACAACTGTTCACGGTCGGGCGCGGTGAGCGCGATGAATCCGGAGAAGCGCAGGTCGGCGTGCCCGGCGATCAGCGCGCGCTCGCGGTCGAGAACGTCGGCGTACTCCTGATCATCGGCAAGGTCTGCGATCTTGCCGATCTTCGCCTTCTGCGCAGCCTCGCTGACGTATTCGACTTTCTCCTTGCGGATATGGCGCAACGCGTCGGTGGCCGACAAGGGCCGCGCGATGATGGAGATCGACTTGCGGACGCCCTGCAGGAAGATCAGCGAGTGCAGAAAGTGCGGAGCCACGTCGATGCGTGGCCATTCGCTGATCCACAGCACAGTCGAGTAGCCGGTGTCGTGGCGTAGATGGTCCCAGTGCTCGTCAACGCCGACCGGGCCGGCGGTAACGAGGTCTGCGCCGGCGGAGGTCGCGTCGAGGTCGACGGCGGCCGGGTCGTAGGCCTGCCGGATCACGACCGCTAGCTCGTCAGCGGTCAGCCAGCCTTCGGCACGCAGTTCGGCGCTCTGCAGCGACACGAGGCAGTTGGTCATGTCGGTGCGCAGCACCTCAGCTGCGCCCGCGATGCCGTGGCCGGCGCTGCGGATCGCCTTGCCCGCCCGTTTTATATCCAGCACGAGGGTGATCAGCGTCCGATGCGACGAGCTCACCGGCGCGGCCTGCTCCATCAGCGTCTGGTACTCCCTCGATGACCATGAGTCGTCGTGCACGCCGCGTTCGGTCCACCAGCCTGTGATGCCATGGCCCGGGTCCGGCAGTGTCGATTCGAGCACTTGGACCGCTGCGCACGTCCCGGCCGCGGCGAGGCCGGCCAGCGTCCGTCCCCACGCCGCGACCCGCTGCGCCTGATCGTCCGGTGAGAGCAGGACGTAGGCGGGATGGGTGACGCGCAGGACCGCCGCCAGGGTCTGGCGATGCGGGTCGTGAATCATCGCCGCGCCGGTCACCGGGTCGGTGTGAAAGCGCAGGCAGGCCACGTCTCCTGGCAGGGCCATCGTGCCCGCAGGCCGCGGCGCGAGCGGTCGAGCCCTCCACCGCAGTTGCTTGGTCACGACGCGTGCTGCCCAATGCAGCAGCATCGGGGCGTGCTCGGTGAGCGCCTGGCCGTTCCAGCGGACGAACGCCGAGGCCAGCAGCGACGCCCACAACGGCAGGGACAACGCGGCCCCGCCAGCTCCGAGCACCAGGATCGCGGGGACGAACACGCACAACGCGCAGGCGATGGCCGCGAGCCTGATACCGGACAGGCCGAGCAGGACTCCCTTGGACTGTCGCCGGCCGAATCGCACGAGCGCGACCGACTCTGGTACTTCGCTGGACATGGCGGACCTCTCTAGTGGCTGCGCTTGTCAGGACGTTGGTCCGGTTGAGTTGGCGGCCGTTGCGTGCGGGGCGCGGAGGCGTCTGCTTGCATGGGAGCAGAGACCGCACGTGTGGCGGCGGCTTTGGCCGCGCGGCCAGCAGCGACCGCACCGCCGGCCACCACGCCGGGCGGACCAGCGATGCCCTGCGTGGCCGCGCCTGCGCCCGCGGTCGTTCCGTTGGCTGCTGTCGAGCCCGCGCCCGACTGCGGCCGCCCCTGGCCCAGGTGGCTGCCACCCGTCGATCCGCCGCTGCCGGCGCGCGTCGAGGCCGCCGACGGCATCATCGACCGGCCTTGCTGGACGGTGGATTGGACCTTCTGCGGCGCGGCAACCACCGCTTGCGCTCCCGACCGCGCTGCGGCCGCCTGGGCATGCACGTGCTGGAAGGAGTCGCCCGCGAAATAGACGGTCCTGATCGCGATCCACGGGGCGAAGGCGGCGAGGAAGAGTGTGAGCGCGCCGATGGCCAGGTTGGTCACCGACTGCGTGCCGCCGCTGTCGACGGGCTTGCCCGCCCCGTCGAGCACGGACAGCCCGATCATGAACACGATCACCAGGATCAGCTTGGAGAACACCAACGCCGCCGTGAACTCGATCCAGCGCCGCACCCACGCACGGCTGATGTCCGACGCTGCGCCGGAGAACGCGACCGGCGCGAAGACCGCCGAGATGATGATCAACAGTTTGCGGACCATCAGCGCCCCCCAGATCACCACCACGGCCGCGAGCAGGATCAGCGACATCAGCAAGATCCCCGCCGGATTGCCTATCGAGGTCAACGCGGTCACGGCCAACAGCTTCTGCCCCATGCCGCTCACATTCGTGCCGAGCGCGAACTTCACGACGCCATCGCTCAACGAGTCCACGGCCGCGAGCAGGATCTGCGTCGAGGCGATCGCGAACGCCGACCCGATGAACGCGACACCGAGCCCGCGCACCGCGCGCAGCAGACCGCCAGGATCTTGCCGCAGGCCCGAGGCGATGACCTGGATGACGAAGAGCCCAAACGCCATGACCGCGGCGATCGCACCGGTGGCGACCAGATCGGTTCTGATCCCCGTGCCGGTCAGGTCCACAGCGGTCGCGCTGTCGATCTGCCTCCAAAGCCAGTTCACCGCGCTAGCGGACGCCTTGCCGAAGTAGTTCGCGATCGAACTGAACGCGTCGTTGGCGACTCCGCCGACAGCCTGCTCCACGTGGCAGACCGGGTTGACCGTTTGCCATCCCGAGCAGCTGGCCATGCCTACCTCACCTTCTTGATCACGTAGTCGTTGGTGATGGCCATGGCGTAACCGCCATGGCGCGGCGACGAGCCGAGTTGCACGACGAGGCCGACTGAGTACGTCGAGGTCGTGACTCGCCGCGCGACGGTCGTCCGCAGCGTCACGGTCGCGGTGACGTCACGTGCGGTCGCGAGCGGATCAGGCGGTTGGTTGCCGGCGTCGATATAGCGCTCCCATATCGGATCCAGACTCACCCGCACGTCGCTGACCGACTGGCTGCCGCGCTCGGCCGACAGCCCGAGCCACTGGCCCTGCGCCGGGACCGGCGTCGCGGTGGCGCTGTCCCAGCTCAGGTCAGTCAGCGAGTCGACCAGCGCCTTCGACCAGTCCTGCTGCGGGTAGGACGGCGAGCGCAACGGCGAGTCCTCCCACTGAGCCCACGCCACCAGCTGCGACCGGCTTGACCGCGCGTAATCCTGGGCGAGCAGTTCGGTCACGAACGCGCGGGCGTAGGTGGTCGGGTCGCTCGCCGCGCGGCTGGCGATCGCGGGATAGGCCGGCGAGACGGCCGGACGGACCACCGGCAGGTCGTTCCAGTACGAGACATCGCTGGGCGGCGGGTGCGGCGATGTCGACGGTGGCAGGCTGGCTGAGCCATCCAGCGCGCCTGTCCGTGTGTGGCTGGTCGCCGCGTCGCGGCTGTGTGGTCCAGCCAAACGCGAGGTCAGCGCCGCCGTCAGCGTCACAATCAGCAGCGCCGCCAGCAGCGCGCCCGCGATCAGCAGCGGGCGGCGGTTGTATCGCCATAGTGAGCGCATGATTATGCCTCCGTCACAGCGAGCTGCCGGCGGCCATGAAGAACCTCACGAGGATGTCCGCGCCGCCGATCAGCAGCGCCGCGGCGCAGGCCGCGAGCACGCCGGTGCGGCCGCGTGAGGCCAGGTGCGGGTTGCTGCTGTTGGAGCCGACCGCCCAGACGATGGCCGAGATCGCCAAGCCGGCGACCGCGGCGATGACGCCGAAGGTCAGCAACGCGCCGACGATGTGCTCGGCCTCGCCGACACCGGGCAGGCCGCTGGTGTTGGGGGAGATGTTCGGCCCGTCTGCGCCGAGGTGCTCGCCTGTGATCGACGTCGACATGATGCGGACTCCTGTCTGTGGTCCTGGAGCGGGAAGGACTGTTGTCACTGACAAGCCGGCGACCGGCGCGAATAACGTCACGACCGCCCTGTCGGGGTCTCGGTCTCAGCCGATGTGGCGGATGGCGGACAGGCCACGGCCTGCGCGGACGAAGTCGGCGAAGGTCTGGACCCGGATGCCGTCCTTCTCGTCGGCGGCGTTGATCACCAGGTCGTCGCCGATGTACATGCCGACGTGTCCCGGCGCGGCCAAGGTGCCGTCATCTCCCGGGACGAGGACGAGATCACCCGGAGACATCGCAGCCTTCGAGACACCCGTGCCGGCTTGCGCTTGCGCGACCGTCCAGTGCGGCAGGCTCACGCCGACTTGCCCCCACGCTGCGGCCGTCAGACCGGAGCAGTCGAAGGCGTCCGGGCCGGCCGCGCCAAAGACGTAAGGCTTGTCGAGCTGCGCGATCGCGAACGCCACCACTGTCGCCTCGGTCGCGGAGGCGTCGGACGGAATGGTGTATCCGACCGCCAGCCCGCGCCGTGACGCGGGCCCGGCCGCAACACCGCCGGTCAGCGTGCCGCACGACGAAGCGCCAGACAAGTTCGTGATCGTGGCGACGATGCTTTCAGCCTGTTCGACACTGGCCGCGTAGTTGCCGCCGTAGGTCGAGGTGAAGTCGTTCGCCGCGCGCGGGACGCCGTCGTAGGCGGACACCTGGACGTCTTGTGCAGCGACCCACGGTGGCTTCGTCTGCCAACCGGGATCAGACAGCAGCCGTTCGATGAACAGGCTCGTCGAGGCCGCCGGGTCAAGCCGCTGCGCGGCCGTCCCCCAAGATGGCCGCTGCTGGAAGATGCCTATCGAGTCGTGATCGGAGCCGATGCCCTCAACTGGCAGGTTGCCCTGCTGCCCATCGGCATTGCCCAGCACCCGCAGACCAGACTCGGTCAGCCCCACGGCGACCGCGATCACCGCGGCCGGCTCGCCGCCGGCCTGCTCGGCGACCGCTACGAGGACCCTGCCGTTGGCCGCTGCTGCTGGTGGCAGCCCGGCTACCGGCCCGGACGTCGCACAGACATCGCTCGCACTGGTAGGTGTGGGCGAGTTGGAGCCAGCGAGTGCCGACAGTCCGACAACGAAGCCAAGTACGGGCAGGGTCGCTACCGATGCTGTTAGCAGCTTTGCATCCACAAGCACTCCCGGTCGCAGGCCCAGCGGACGCGTGCCCGCATCGGGAAGCGCGGGACGATCGCGAAACGACCAGAACTCAGAAGGTCGTCGAAGATCTCAATGACACTGGCATTCCGGTTGTGAGCAAGGTGGATACGTCGATATTCGCCAACTGCTCGCCGGGGGCACGGCAGCTGCCCATTCGATGTGTTCGTCGATGGGCGTCTGCGTGCGAGTTGCGCTCCGGCTGGAAAGTCAGCCTTGTCCCCGCCAACATTGGCTGATGGGCCTGGTGCTCCATGCCTGACCCAGCTGATTCCGAACACAAGCTGGACCCACAAGGGCGACGGTGAACAGCTGCCGTCACGCGTCGGGCACACGGTCGCAGTGCGTCGGCGTGCCAAGATATCCGCGTGACATCGCCAAGATCCCGAGGCCCGCTGTGGTCGTTGGACGAATACGTCGTCGTTGCCGATCTCTATCTACGTCGCGGCCGCAGCTCCGGCGGTCGCGAGCCGGAAGTCCTGCGACTCGCGCAGCTCACGGGACGAACGCCGGCATCGATCAGCTACCGGATAGGCAACTACCATGGCACCGCTCATCCCGACGCAGGCCTAAAGCCCGTCACGGGCGAAGCCCTCGCGATATTCACCGCTATGGCTGCCAGCGAGACCGAACGACACCGCCTGACGGCCGAGGCAATGCGTCGGCTGAGCGGCGGCCTACCGCCTGCCCCGATTCAACTGCCTACAGCCGCCGCCAGACTGGCGGAACCTGAGCAGACGCATACAGCCGAAACCGAAGCGATGCTGGCCGCACGCGCGCACACCATCACGCGCGCTGAAACACAACTCGTCCAGCGCTACCTCAAATGGATCGACGCGACCGGGACACGATTTAAAAGCGTTCTGATCCCGACCGACGCAGCAACGTTGCGCACAGACCTCTACGACCCGACCCGCGACCTACTGATCGAGGCGAAGGCGCATAGCTCCCGGGAATACATCCGTTACGCCATCGGTCAACCGCTCGACTATCGGCGACGCATAGACCCCAGGCCTCGCAGCCTCGCCGTCCTGCTTCCGGACAAACCCACCGCAGACATGCTCGGCCTGCTTGCAGAACTCGGCATCGGCGCGATCTGGCAAGACCACAAGCAGTTCCTCGAACAGCCGTCCGCAGCGCCCGCCGCGCACCGGCTGGAGACCACCGAGTAGCGGACAGGGGCGTTAGCATGTGGACGCACGGCCGCGCGACGAGGGCCGGATGACGTCGCCGTTGCGAGGTCAACGACGATCTGGCACGAGTAGCGTGTTGGCTGCACGGTGATCGACATTCAGCGTGTTCCGAGACGCCGGGAGGGAGGCGACAAGTCGGTGGCCTATCGCCCTCTGCCATGCGACGCGGCGTAATCGGGACCGGTCGCTCGCGCGGGGCGGCTCGAGGTCGACCGAGTCCGCTGCCCAGCGGCCGACGACCGCAGCGGGCAACGATCGAATCTCGTACTTCGTCGACGCGCAGTACAGCAGTGACGTGACGTGCTCGTGCCGGTCGTAGGACCGCCCCGTTCCTGCGAGCATCCGGCCGAGGCTGCGCCCGGGCAGAGAATCGACACCGGCGTCTTTCAGCTGATCGGACAGACGGCTGCCGCGTGATGAGGCCCGTCCGCAGTTGCGCAGCGCGGCCAGCGGGTTGATGGCGACGGGGCCGTGGCGCGGCGGGGTGAGCATCATGTCGACTGCGAGGCAGACGCCGGTCGCGAAGGTGGCCTCTGCCGGATCGGACATGCGAATGCCGGTCGCGGCGCGGTGGTAGGCGAGGACGATCGCCACTTCGTCCTTGTCGCTGGTCGGTGTGACGGCAGGGCCGGCCTCGGGCTGCAGGTCGTCGATGATGTCGACCGGCAGCGTCCGGTCATCGCGGGCCTCGGTGGCAAAGGATGCGACGACCTTGCCTCGCAGGTCGAGCGGGCTGAGGTCGCCGCCGGTGACCCGGTGCTGGTTGCGGACCACGTAGTCGACGGCTTCCAGCTCGCGACCGCCGTGGACGACTTCGCGCATCAGCTCGTACAGCGCCCATGTCGCGGGATGGTTGCTGATGACGGCTGACGCTGGGAGGGCGTCGACGATTACGCCTAACCGGTCGGCCTGCGCGGCGACGCGGGCGTTGGCGGGAACGCCGCGCGAGGAGTGGGTTGAGCTAACGCGGTATTGGCGACCGTCGAAGGGTCGATTCGAGGTGACGTGATCTGCGGGGGTGGCATGAGATGGCATGCGGTGAGGCTCAGCCCAAATCAGGCTGGCTTACCGCACGCCGGTACTACCCGCACAATTATGCGGGTAACGGGTTAGTCGGGCGGGCTCGTGTGCTGGTTGAGGCGGGCGAGTACCCATTCGGGGTCGAACGCGGCGACGAGCGCGTCTCCGGTGCCCGACGGCACGGCAGCCAGATCAGGACGCCCGTTGGAGGGATCGATGAACTGGACGCCCGCTGACGCGAGTCGGCTCAGGTGGCCGGCAAGCGCCGGGTGATTCCACAGCTTGTCGTTGATCATGGGCACGAAGAACGTGGGGATCCGAGCTCCGACCGACTCGCAGATCACACCGTGTGCGTAGCTGTCGGCGATGCCGAGCGCGGACTTGGCGACGGTGTTAAAGGTCGCCGGGCAGACGATGACCGCTGTCGGCGGCGCGTTCCGCTTGGGCTGGCCGGGCGCGCGTTGTTCGCTCAGCGGGTGTTGCCCGGACTCAGTCTCAATCGCAGCCGCATCCAGCCAGGCTGATGCAGATGGCGTTGCTACGACGGTGGTTTCCCAGCCGCCGGCGACCAGCGTGGCGGCGAGGTCGACGCAGCGGGCCGTCAATGGAGCGCCCGTCACGACGAGCGTGCATGTGTTCATCACGGGTCTAGTTGAGCAGACCGGCCCGCTGGGCCAACGAGGCGAGCACGTTTGTCTTCGCCCGCGAGCCGCGAGCCAGCATGTCGCGCACCATCTCTTGAACGATCACGTTGTGGCCGATGGCCTCCGGGGCGGCTTCCTCGGCCTGCAGCAGGTGCAGGGTCGCCTCGGTGTCGTGCCTGCGCTGTGCTTGCGCCCAGGCGAGATCCAAGTTGGTCTGCGCGCGGCGGCTGGCGAGGCCTGTGGGCAACCTGGTCAGGTCGACGTCGGCGGCTGCTGCGAGGGCGCCACCCGCGTCGCCCAGTTCGGCGGCGACGGACACGCGATGGATTGCGACGTTGGTCGGCCCGAACGCGGTCCACGCGTAGTTGGCGTCCTGGCCAAGCAGGTCTGCGAGCCTGGCGGCGCGGTCCAGGCGCACCCAGGCGTTGTCACGCTCGGTCTGGCGTGAGGCGATGATCGCCGCGATCAGCCACAGCGCGCCGGCGAGTGAAACGAGGGTCGGCCGGTCTGACCGGGCGGATCGTTCCAGCCGCTCGGCCATGCGCACTGCGAGATGCTCAGCGTCTTGCGGTTGGTCTGCCCGCAACAGCGCGCATGCGACTTGGTATGCGGCCATACCGGCCGCGGCGAGTGAGTCCGTAGCGTAGGCCTCGCTGGCTGCTCGGTCGCTGGCCAGCAGCGCGAGGTCTGTCGCCCCCAGTTTGGTGACGAGCTTGGCGGCCACGACGTAGGCCGACACATAAGCGAGCGAGACCTCTCGACCGTCCGCGGTATTCACCGACTCGCCGCGCAGCCGGTCTGCCTCAGCCAGCAACACCGGCAAGGTGGTGATCACGCGCTGGTATTTCGCTGCCTGGTAGTCGCGGTGTGTGTCAGCGACCGACGCCCGAAGGGTTGCGAGGCTTGAGGTGGACGGCGGCGAGTCGCCGAGCAGCTGGTCATACCGCGTGAAGGCTCGTCTCAGGTCGGTGAGGCCGTCGGTCATGGCTGCGCCGTTCGGCGCGAACCGCCAAGGCCGGCCGCTGAGGGTCTCGACGTCGGTGTGCAACACCTTGGCTAGATATCCCAGCGTTCTAACTTGTCAAGCGGCGAGGTTGAGACGGTGTGCCCAGGCGGTGGTTTCGCTGTAGGGGGTGCGGTGGCGGAGGCAGCCGTGGAGGATGCCGACGAGTC
>JAABUS010004459.1_pt1 | contig 20118 bp, 15 predicted proteins | sample 5560161 | NCBI WGS metagenome assembly JAABUS01 (sample SAMN10711885, study PRJNA513376) | rock metagenome | isolation source: Antarctica rocks | place: Antarctica: Victoria Land, Trio Nunatak nord | collected 2016-01-04 | reverse complement strand
CCCTGCACTGGAGAGTATGGGCGCCAATACTCTACGAACAACCTCGCAGGGTAAGTGCATCTTTACAAACCCAAGAGATGTCCGCCGATGGGGAGGTGGATCTGGCCCCTACGGCCCGTATGCTCATGTCGGAGCCAGAGTCCGCAAACAACATATTAAAAGGCAAATCAGTGAAGTCTGACGAGAGCTCACCAGATGGTTGGCAGCCTTCTCCTGTATAAATGCAATCCGAGCACTTGGGATAAAAGAGGATAATATCGGTATTGCTTAACGTCCTTTGTATTTGTAACATATTCTAGACCAGCATTAAAGTATGCACTTAGATATTCAAACCTGCGAATATTTTCTACTGAGGCCTCCAACTTTTGGCCATTTTTCAAAGGTAGCAGTAGCTTCGGAACAAACGCCTCTAAAGCTCATCTATCTATTCACCTCTCGGCGTTCGATTAAAACCCACTGACTCCAAGCTCAAGCCTAGATACATGTCTATGCACCTTCAGTCCACTCCAGATCCCTATCCCATCACTTGGCAGCCTCGGTCCCCGTCTTTTTCTTTGCAGCTATTCCGCCAAACAAGTCAGCTTCTACTCACAAAACCCCCAGATTCCTTCTTCCCATGCCCACGCCTCAGGAATATGACCCACCTTCTTCCTGTTTCGCCCGCATTATCGCCGCTTGCTGCTCTTTTGTACGTGCGAACTCAGTGCCGGATTGCTAGGTTTGTCAGCAGTAGGCAAACGGGGCGTAGGGTGGAGGCTCCCCATACTGTGTTTTTCTTTTTCTGCAACAGAAAGTTAGCATGTCTCCTTAGAAACTTACGGGAGGGTAGAAGGCACGGAAGACAGGGGCACTTTACCTGACCAGCCTGATCTTTCTGGTTCTTTTCCCGGGCTTTGTCACGCTGGTTGCCGCGGGCCATGGCGACAGTAGGGTGCGAGGTAGAGAAGGTTCACTGGCAAGCCTAGGAGGCGGAGTGAAGGGGATTGTGGTGTAAGATGTGCAGAGTTTTTGGGGGGGGCTCCTGGGGGTTCTAGAGGGAAGAGCGAAGCTGAAAGGTTTATTTCACATGGATAGGGCTGAGGGCAGGTCTGGCCCCGCCAAGCCTAAAGCGGAATCTGCCCTGCAACGAGGAATCTCGCCTGAAGTTTCTCTTGCAAGTGCCCATCTTCCATCTTCCATCTGATACATTCCGATTATCGAGGCTACTATGATTCAAACTCATCAGAGGCTCTGGACAAGTAATGTTTGGTGGACATGATTTAACCTCAGCGCGAGCGTCCAACGTCTCAGAGCAACGTGTAGGCGCCGAGACACGGATATGAAACACAGCTCCCACTCATCCCAAATTCGTCGCGCAACGATAACCACTACCTTTCGTCAGACTCATAGTCTTCAAGGTAACCTTGGCTCTCCTTGATGCAGAATTTAGGTCTCTCTGTTGAGATCTTGCTAAGGAGATGAGTGCATACGTCTGGAGTAATCTGTCGCTGTCCAATCCCATGGCGCTGTTCTGGTCTTCGCGCTCGAAGCTAACACAGTTGGGAAGCTCCAGAAGTGAAGCAGTGACCGTATGCTTTTGTTGGAGAGACAATAGACCTCCGTCGTAGAAACGCGGACCCTTGTCTCTATTCACGACTCAGTCTTTATTCACTGCTTTCCTTCTTTCTCACCACCTTCAGACCCTTGTTGTCCATTGTCCTTTGTCGAGTCTTGAAGACAAGACCTCTAACTCTCTTCAATTGTTCCTCCTTTCGTTAACATATCTATCTTCACGTAATTTGGTAATCGACTGGATCGATCTTTCATACATACTTACATTAAACCCAATCATCTGCTGATTCCTCTAATCAACGCATCTCGAGTCATCGAAGAGCTGCAACAACCTCGAATACTACCTCACCTCTCAAAGCAATGCCTTTCTTCAAGCGCTCCCTGGCTGGCCCAGGCTACATAATCCTCAACACCCTCCGCGTCATGAACATCATCGGCCTGACAGCCGTCATCGCGGCCAGCTGCGTGATGCTAGTCAAGACCTTTGTCGTGTCCAAATTCTTCTTCTTCGACGGCGTCAGCCATGTCATAAGCGCCTCTTTAAGCTGTACGTACGACCCTTCCGCCCTTCCTACACCATCTGCTCAAGACAAGCTAACAAGTTTCTTTCTCCCAGTGGCCCTCATAATCACTGAACTCCCCCTCTTCCGCTCCTACCTCGCCCGCTGCTGGCCCCTCCTCTCCCCCACCTCCGGCTTCGTCACCCTCGGCACCCTCATGATCATCCTCGGCGTCTCCGTCCTCGGCAACCTAAACAAAGAAGCCACCTCGGAAAAATCTCTTGGCACCAGCGCCTGGCAAATCGTCATCTCCAGCGGCATCGTCGTCGTCATCCTCGGCGCCATGAATATCTTCGCCAACTTCATGTTCCGTAATAAATCCATGGGCATCACCGCCCGCCAAGTCCGCGCCCACGGCGCCGTCGCCCCCCAGAAAGTCGCCGTCGCTTACAGCCCCTCCTCCGCCACCAGCCAACGCCGCTCCTTCCACCTCGGCCGCTCAGACACGCTGCCCAGCTACCACACGGGACCCAGGGCCGAAATCCGCCAGCAGCAGCGCAACATTTCTGCGCCCATCACCGGCTCTGGCCGCAACATCTCCTCGCCCATTACCGAGGAGCCGAGCCAGTTCTCCAAGTTCAGTGGGGCGCCGCAGATTGAGAGGCCGGATTTGGCACATCATCCTGCTATGATGGGCGGGTCGCGGTTTTAGAGAGCAGCGGGATGTGAGACGAGTGTTATTTTTCGATGTGTATTTTAGTAGGCTTGTGATGGTGAGTTTTGGGGTCGGGGAGGGGGGCATATTTGGTGTTTTGGGAGGGGAGGTAGATATCACACTCACTGCACACCAGCACGTGTTGGAAAGCACATTGGCATTGAGGGGAGGAGGGGTGCTGTTTTGGATGCCCATACGCTCTCTAGTGGTACGGCTATGGGATATGAAAGCCTTTCACTCTTTAGCAGTGCGGATTCAGGGACATGAAAGACTTTCCTTTTAGGCATCCACGAAGATTACGGCAGAACATAGTAGTCTTATGTCATTATCTCGATTCTTGTCACGTGCAAGCTATATTGTGACCGCACACTGCTCTAACATCAAACTGCCAATTTCCCATACAACAAGACCTTCCCCCCCCGCTATAACGATATCAATCTCCATAACAACAACAACAACATACATACCTTCCCAAAACCAACAGACATAATTTTCCTATGCACGTATTGCCCCCTGCCTCGATATACAAAGCGATATCCCTCTTGGTAACGATATCGCTACATACATATGTAGGCGGGAGTTCTGGAACATCGTTATAAATAGATATGTAGATAGATAGCCAAGGTCCTTCCTTACTGTTAATGCTATGTACATATATAACCAACTCATATGTACTACCGATCCAATCCAATGCACTGCACTCTTCCTCCTCCTCATCCCTCCGCACCGTTGCCCCTCCCTCACACATCTCCCATTGCCGGAGTTGTATAAATACTAGGACCCACTCTACCTGCTCTCCTAGACCTACAGGCAGTGCGAAAAGCGTAAATGCATCCATCTCTATATAGACAGACCTCACGGCAAACCAATATATCCAACACATCACCTAGGATATAAATTAAACACAAATTGTTTAATTGAGCGAAGCTACCTAGCCTATGTGAACGTAGCTTCATCAAGCTATCAAGCTATGTACATGCTGCATACATGCACCTATTCAGGTGCCCACTTATCCATCAGGACGCCCAGACAGACCGCGCCATTGCACCTCGCTTTGCTGCAACGGGGTATCTTCCCACCGAAACCGCCGTGCGCCGCCCGGAAAAAAGGAAGCCGCCGTGATGGAAATGCTGCGTAAAAAATTCTATGTAGATATGTTGGTACAAGGTTGATCCGTTCGTAATTTTCAAATTTTAGTCGTTTCCATATCCTATCCTTTCGTATCCTGCTTCTCGTTTGCTGGAGAAGCTCCTTCACGCACGGCGGTAAACCATCGTGTTTTGGTAGCTAGCCAGCGTGTCCGCTCGTTGGAAGATGTCCCCCTGGAACGATCTCTCCAACGAAGCGGATGCCGGCGTCGAAGGAACAGTCGCCTGGGCAGCAGGGCCCAGCGCCGCGGACAGCGGAGTGGCAGGCACACTAAATGGCGAGGAGCTTGAGCCGCCCGAGGAGCCGCGGGTACGATGGTAGCCATTATTGCCGTTTGTCGAAGCGGGGCTATCGCCAACAGAGGCGAAGCTGGACCAGGGAGACTTGTTGATGTCAAGGAATGCTGAGCGGGCGAGCTTTAGGACTGGACGCATCATTTGGATAATGTCACTGGGAACGATGTCGAGGCGTTTAGCATCGGCAATACCGTCCATGAGCTTGACGACGGAGTTGGTGAATTTGACACAGATCCTCCAGAAGTCTTTGGCGTTGCGGACATCTGGTTCGTTGAGCTTGATGGTAGAGAGGCGCATCTTAAGGATCTCGCACATCTCAATGCAAACGTGACTACGGCGGATGAGGGTGGTCCAGAGAGTATGGATGTTCGTTGCCGTGTAGGCTGTTCGCTGGGCGACTTCCAAGCAACGTGTGAACTGATCCAAAACTCCAGGAATAGTACACGTACCTTGTTCGACGGCTTTGGTGAGTGTAACGAAGATCTTTTCGAACTGTGTTTCATGGTCAGATCCGTCTTGGGGCTGCTGGAGGTTCTGGATGCCGTGCCCTACCGCCACGGCACTGTTGCTGCGGGAGCGGATCATGGGGGTTCCAGGGCCCATGAAGGATTCGCCAGATCGAGGAGTATTGGCTACGGAACTTGCGGCCGAGATAGGAAGAGTGTTCGTGCGACTGTTGGAACGACTTCGGCCATTGACGTACAAAGGGACTGTAGAGTTGGTCGAAGAAATTGAGTTGAATTGGCTGTGATTACTCGGATGTTGAACAAGACCGCCGTTCCTGAAACGTCGCTCTGGATTTGGTCGCTCACGAGTAGGTGTGATGGAGCGGTCGCGGCGTTTGGGGCGTTCCTCTTCAATGGTTGAAATGCGAAGATGGCTGCTCTTTTGCGTATTGAACCTTTGAGGAGTAATGCGAAGACTCCAACAGGCGTTGCGAGCTTCTATCAAACTTCCGTAGACTAGGAGGATCAGTGTGCGGATGTATCGCTGATCCCCGTCTGCTACCAGCTGAGAGAGGTTGCGTAGCAAGATATTACCAATGTGTCGGTAAGCTTTTATGCAAGCACTAGCAGCGAAACTAATGTTGCTCGTTGAACGAATCTTTTCCTCATGGCTAATGTTGGCTTTGGTGTCGATAATGTGCAGTTCCTGGTCTAGATGGTCGAGGTGGGTGATGGCAATATGATAGACACGCTCTAAACTCGACCTTTTGGAAGTTCCATCTTTGATCACACTGATTAGCGTCGAGATATGTGGTTGAACCTGGTGCAGCGAATACAAAACACCCTTAGCACCTTCGATGATACTGTCTGGTGAATGCGATTCGCGTTTGTATTCTGGCAAGCTTGACAGTCGACGCACAAACACGCCACGCTGACGCTCGGAGTCCCGCGGACTTGACGAACTACTACCTCCATTTCGTACACCATTGCTATGTTTGTCACGCAAGACCGAGCTATGACTTTGTCCGCGGAAATGATGGCTGTTACGGTTTGTTTCGTCAACAGTCCTCAGATCACTGTTTTTCTTGGTCACAATACCCATGCGTTTGCTGCGGTTATTCTGTGTGGCTTGGAGGATGCTCTCACTATTACTGCGGTTTCTCTCATTGCCGGCAGATAAAGGTGTTAAACCGGGACGACGCAGAGCAGCATTTTGCAGCACATCATTCTGACCTGACGCCACTCGATAATGAGAGCGCGTAGGAATTGGCGGTCTTTGGAAGCCAGGTGATCTCATATCTGAAGCTGATTCTGAACCACTTGTGCTAACTTTCACCGGAAACCGGAGGCTCAGATTACGCTTTAGAGGACGGGGCGTATCAAGCGGTCCATCACTGCTCGATCCATCACCAGATTCTTTGGCAGCAGCTTCCACTTTCAGGTGCTTCTTTATTCTCTTTGTCAGAAGCGTGTCTTTCTCGTTGTCCGTCAAAGTTGCCAATGAAGGGGAGTGGGTACCATCGCTGCCGTTCACAATACGCATCAGATCAGAAGAAAGTGGATTTCCGGCTAGTTTCAAAATTCGCAGCGTATCGAGATTTCCAAGGCAGTAGGGGATGGTTTCAATGTAATTATTCAAGAGAGAGAGGACACGCAATGCTTTCATGTTCCCAATCTCATCTGGTACCTTGCTGAGTTTATTACGGCTAAGGTCAAGGATCTCCAATTGAGGAAGTTCATATACCTGGTCGCCCGTTAGTGGGAGAGCACAGGTAAATTACAAAATGGGTTATTTACCGCTTTTGGGAACTCCTTGAATCGATTGCCGCGGAGGTTGAGATATTTCAAGAGAATACAGTCCGCGAACTTGTACGAGATATGCCAGATTTGGTTATGAGAGAGTTGCAACCTGCAATTCAAGTCGTTAGCCTATATGATATTGGAGTTCAAGATGCTTCAAGAAGGTCTTGAATTTTGAGATGTTGGTGGAAGGAGCGGACTCGTACATCTGGACATCTGGTTTCAGAATATCGACAACTGCTTCTGGGATCTTCTCTATGTATTGGTGGCTGAGATCGACGGTCAATTTAGGATTGACGGCCTCAACAACTCTCTCGCTTCCAGCGAGAGATTGCTGGATTCCTTGACGCGCCGTTTCAACGGCATCTCGAAAGAGCTCAATGGTCTCCAGACGCGAGAGGCCATCTTCCATATGTTCGAACGATTCTCGCGATGGACCTTGGTACCTTACGGGGTAGTCATAGTCGGCATAACGTCTTATATCTGCAGTCAGCAGGGGGCTGAATCCGAACTTAGGTGGGCGGATCTTACCCAGGGTAGAATGATTGTGGCAAAGTGCGAAAGCCATCGATTGTTTCTCTAGTCTCATCCCATCCATCGTCTGGTCTGGGTATTCTATCTGGCCTATGTTCCTTCCATACCTGGGGGTGGTTCAAAGGCTCCATGTTGTGGAGGTGTAACCGATTGTCCTGTCCCGATGACAAGACCGACCGACCGACCGACCGCGAAATAGAAACAGCTCAAAACCCTCAGAGATACCCTATCTGACGATGAGGGCACTCATAGAGTGTTCAAAGAATGTCGTTGGTGACCGTGTGCATGCGACAAAGAAAGAAGATGGATTTAACGAGTAGAAAGTCACAGTCGGCTTGTGGCTTGTGGCTTGTGTGTTCCTGCATGTTGCCGCTGTGACGCTTTGACACTAAGATAGCCGATAGCGTCCCTCAATCGTGGGTCTGACTACTGTCGGTGGTGGAGGATATATGATCCGGCTCCGATATCGCTTCCTGGAAGGGCTCTGTCTTGGACAGTTCATGGATTCATGGCAGAGGGTGCGGTCAAAGGTATTCTATCTGCAAAGAAGAAAAGAAGGGATTAGAGTAGAGTACTCGTATTGGTCTGAGCACATTTTGGATCAAGTAGTCAGGGCATGATTACAAAGTCGTGGACACTACGCCGCAAGTACCCCCCGTGAATCTGAAGACCGAACAAGAAAGAGGCATTAGAGCTGCTCAACAAGGTGTATCGTGGTATCACCCCATGGCGATCAGAACAGCTCGCTCTTCCAAGCATCGTCGAGCATATGATGTCCAGGCTACGGGAGATCTGTTGGTTAACCCTCATTCTATTCTTGGACTGGGCTTGTCACGGTCTAAAGGGCGCACCGCCAAAAGATTCCTGCCCTTTAGCTGGGATCGAGTCTACAACCTCCTCAACCGCGGCTGCTGTCTCAAGATCATCTGGAGACGTTGCCATGGATTCGTTGTCAAGGCCCGTATACATCGCCGCCTGTTTTTGCTCCATCAAAAGGACCTCCCCGGCGGCCCACTCTTTCCACTCCTCAAACACCTTGTCCTCCAGTTCCATTCCAATCTCTAGCATGGATTTACCGAAATACGCTCCTGTAGCTTCCGCCTCCTCCTTGGCTACCCGCCGCTCCACGTCTTCCTGAAGCCTCAGCTCGTAAAATTCCTTTCTTGCTTGATCGTAGGCTTGTGCTGGACTGATACTAGGTTCATCATGCATGAGCCGCATTTGCCGCTGGATAACGCTGGAGATGTTCAGCAAACGATTTGACTCCGTTGTGGACAACATTACCTTTCTCCGCTCACAGGCCTGTTGGACTGCGACATGTGGCTCCAATCGTCCCTCTCTGCATCCCTTCCGTCATTTTCGAGCACTACCCGCGGCCTCGCTAGCTCCCATGGATGGTCTTTATAGAATTCTCTCCGTAAAGCATCTTCCTCGTATACGATACTCTGCGGTTGGAACAATTTACTAGCTTTTTTTGTTTTCGATCTTCGTATCCGCTCTTGATGTCGAAGAGGTTGTGTTCGGACAAGTGTTTGGGCGGGAGGAATACTGCCTACAACGCTGTACCACGATGGAGTTCTATCGAGTCTCCCGGTAGCCAGGAGCTGGCTGGCGGCTTGATGGACTCGAAGGGGACGGAAATCGTAGCGCCCCATCCCAGAGTCCGCCTCGAGAATTAGTCGCAGACGTTGCAGAATCTCGCGCGGAGTTTTGGGAATTCAAAAACAAACGCCGAGAGTATTGTTATTGAATTTGGGTGATTGATGTATTCTGCAAAGATTCCGAGATTCCTCTCTTCACGGTCATCAAGCGACCGCGGAAGATTCCGCACACCTCCCCGGTTTTAGAGAGTAAGGTAGTTGACGATCAAAGAACATGGCGAAATCCAGTCAGGTCCCTCACATATCACCGCTGGTCCACCAACGACCTTGACAGGTCAGAATTTGTGTTAGGGCCAATGGCTCACTGGCCTCCTATCTGACGCCATGTTCTTCGCTTCATGTCCATGCCTGGTACCTTGCCGATGCGCAGCAACAATGTCACACGAGGGCGATCTCCTCACATCTTGAATGTTCTCTTCCCATTGTACGCTTTTGCACAGCCCTTTGTCTATTTTTTAGTGGGCGCGACCTGCAAGAAGCCCCTCCACCAAGACTACAAGAAGTCCAAGCCTAAGCCTATTACTACGCCCATGCCAGTTGCTCGGCATCAAATGGAGAGCTTCTTCGTTGATGCTTTGGTACAGGCGGCCTCATACCGGCCTCATGCTCGTCTTCCATCAAGAAAGGGTTCGTTAACAGAACCTGCCTATACATACCACAGGACCCGGCGACGGCACACCCAGAGCACCCTGAGGCAAACTCGGAGACTTCATTGCTCACCTCGACTGACCCAACCTCCTCTCGGTGAAGCTCTTGTCTCCCGCGAAGAATGCATACAAATGCTCGATTATTACGAGTTCTACCGGCACTCTTCTAGTACCCTGGCCTCAGGTGTGACACCGGAGCAACCACCTGTAGTTGAACTGATCTCTCCGACCAAGGATCCGGGGACTAGCCACGATCAATCGTCTTTGCAGATGGTGGAGAATCTCACATATGAAGAGAGGAGTGCCATTGAGAACCTCATGGTTGTCTTACATGACGAGGATGGGCCCCATGAAGCCATCTACGAAGCTTACTGTGTTTTGCCCTCTCCCAGAGTCTCCTATCTCCCATATGAGATCTGCCGCCTACTTCTCCGTCGACTTTCCGTCATCGAAAGGAAGAACAAGGAGGCAATGCTTCGCTACCTTTCGGTTGTGGATGACATGAAAGCGGCAGCTCTGCCCCTGAAGGAGTCGGAATGGAACAGTGCAATAGCATACGCAGGGCGTTGTTTCGCGCGTGTTCAAGCAACTGAAGTTGAGACGGCTCTGCATACGTGGAAGGAAATGGAGCAGGAAGCTGGCGTGCAAAGCGGGAAAGTGACATTTAATATTCTATTCGATGTCGCTGCCAGAGCTGGCAAGTATGTCCTCGCCGAAATGATCTTAAAGGAGATGGAGGTTCGAAAACTGAAACTCAATCGATACGCGAGAGTGGGGTTTATCTACTACCATGGGCTCAAGGGCGACGGGCAGGGTGTAAGGATGGCCTATCGAGACTTTGTCGAATCCGGGGGAATTATCGACACGGTCGTTATGAACTGTGTGATTGCATCACTCATTCGAGCCGGCGAGCTTTCGGCAGCGGAGCAGGTCTATGAGCGAATGAAGCTGATGCTATCAAAGAAAACTGGCGCTGTCGTACCCTCGATAGATTGGAAAGGTACCAGAGAACTTGGCCGTGTACTAGACAAACTGGCAAGGGTTCATGAGGCAGATGCTGAAAGGCTTCAGCAAATACGGAATGAGCAGTACCTTGGACCAAACCTGCACACGTTCGCTATATTCATAGATCACCACGCTACTGAAACTGGGGAGCTGCGGCGTATAGCTAAATTGCTCGATGAAATGCAGATGTTAGGCGTGCCGATGCATGGTAGGATTTTTCTCAAGATATTCAAAGGGTTTGCTTATCATGGTGGGGTGCGATATACATCGTGGACTAAGGGACGTTTGGAAGGCGTCTGGGACTCTTTGCTGTCAATATTGAAGCAGGAGTTGCAAGACGTGCATGTGATGAAATGGATGGTAGTTTGGGCTATCAGGGCCTTTCAGAAGTGTTGCGGAAGACAGAGGACCTTAGAGATATGGGAAGAGTTGAGGACTATGTGGGAACCCGAGGTGAGTGAGTTGGAGACCGTGGAGCACATACTGGGCAAAATATTGAGGCCACAGAACGACCCTGAGGGCAGAGATGACCAAGAAAGAGACGACCCTTAATGGCTGGAAGCCACGTTCAAGAGAGTCCATCCAGCCCCAATAAGAGCTTCCTCTTCAGAATGGAACATTCGGGTGTTTTCATGCTCTGAAATCGATGATGCAACACCACAAATCCATGGGTACCCCTGTCCCTTCCAGCCAAAAAATTGCATGCATCTCAGCGATCGATGGTGGAGAAAGAGCAGCTACCTCTCCCTGGTGCTTTCTATTCCGGTCCCCGCCTCAGAAGAGCAATCACCCACCGCTCTGCCTGGCTCCCACCTGGCACCTAAACTCACCATCTCAGAGGTCAGGGCGTCGCTCCTGCTAAACGCTCTGAATTTTCAAGAGCTCCAGCGTGCGGAGTTAGACTATGTACTCATGGTGGATCAAAGTCTTTTTTTGTGGCATTCAGTATTCAGGTCGATGAAGAACACGGAAAGATGTGTATATACTTCATGACAGAAATGTACTTGTTACTTTTGAAGTAATAGCCCAAGATCTCGCCATATACGACACGGACCATTGCACAGCCGCTGAGATGGGGCATTCCAAATCTGTTGCAAGATTACGGGAGCTTCCTCACTGTGAGGTATTAAATCGGAATCAGGGACATTGATTACATTCGACCGCTCTTCTCGAGAAGCGTTGATTATAAGGTATCGTCGGCTCGTTAAAGCCGAAATTTCCGGAACTTGGAAAAATTGTCATCCCTTAACCAGAATTTCGTCCTTCAGCACTCCAGTACCACTCCGCACCGAATACTTCTTATGCCCCTATGCCTTCCTTCCAGTTGCGTGGCCACGTTCCCCCAACCTCGTTCAGCGCCAGACAGTCTTTAGCGCCCTCAAGATTCATCTATGACTAGTCAGATATTGGCGCTCAGCATGCTAGGCGTTAATCTATCTATCAAACTGAGAACAATAGCTCATTGGAACAGTACTGTCTCATCCTGCTTCAGCGCCAAAACCGCCGGCTACGCCATTCCATGCCCATAGTCCTTGTTGTCCGAAACCGCAACATCAAGCACACCACGTGCCTTCAAGTATCTCATGAGAACATTTACTGGGTCCCCAATAGCCTCGCCAGTGTACGCCGATTCAGAACGCGTTGTCGGGAGCTCAGAAGCTAATTCAACTGTCGCCACAAGTGAAGTGCCGCGGGAAGTGGTGATACTCCCGGTCAAAGCTTGGAGTTGTTTGAAGTAAGAGATACAAAAGGGACACCAATAACCTTGAAAGTCTGCCAATGTCTACCACTGGGCGTAGGTGCGTAACGGGGTACAAGAGCAGGTCGCATACAGACTACGAAAAGAGAGCGAGATGCCGCACGCAAGGTATCGGATCCCTTAAATGGATCTGACATTGTTGAGAAACTGAGGAAGGAAACGGTTCCGAGCACAGGAGCGACCCAGAGCGCTTTGCAAAGAGTCTCCGGTTGCAGTCTTGGAGACGAGATGTATCTTGTAGTTTGGAAATCTACCTAAAAAAGACGTGGGCTCTTATGGGGCTAAAGAGACCATGTTGCAAACCCGGAGGAAGCAGTCCGAGACTGGAATAAACCAATACTATACGTAGAAAGCAGCTCCAGACTGAGAATGGTGACGATTTTACGAGTCATGCTGTGTGGCGATAAATGATCCCGATATTCTGTGTTGCCCTGTATGGCACCAAACAGGCCGCAGCAGCTCCAACATGTGGTTGATGTTGGCTGGTTCCACAGTATTTCGAGAGAGAAAGATCCAAACCACCTGTCAGGACATGATAGCAGATCAACATGACCCCTGTAATCCATCCTCAACTTGCTCTGTCGTACGGAGTACTACGAAATAAACGAAACCTTCGAGTCTTGGCAAATTGGAAGAGATAACACGCTAGCCGATAAGCGGTTACTTCAAAATTCAAAGAGTTTTGGGGGGAGTCCTAACTCCTAAAGAACGCGATATCTGGAGCAATGAGTCGCAAACACTAGAGTAGCGATCCACATCGACAAGTGCATTGACATTGACGGATGGGATGGAGGAATTGTAGCGACATCATGGGCACCAGATGTGGGCTAAGCCAAGATGATGATCCTTGCTTGTGTCGAGATGTTAGACGTCATAGAGTGGAAGTCGCGGGTATCAATTCGTCTGCTCCAGTCTCCAGATTTCGGTGCATTCCTACTCGTATTATAGACGGCCAATTGCTTTGGACAGTTAATTACAGCATAGTGGGCTTTGCTGCTCGATACTAATCACACATACACATTAGATTTCGCGCGTTTAGTTCTCGTCACTGTTCCTCGTTCTCTGTATAAATCATTTCAGCTGGAATAATAGACAAGCTGTCTCCTTCGATCATCGTTCGGGCTATTGGTAACCGTTCAGTAGCAACGGCTGCTTCTAGGCTATCTGCCGTCTCCCACCAATTCTCTACTTCTCAGAAAGCCATGGCTCCCATCAGCAAAGAATGTGACTTTCTTGTCATTGGTGGCGGCAGTGGAGGTCTAGCCTGTGCAAGAAGAGCAAGCGGGCAACATGGGGCAAGAACAATAGCCGTAGAGAGCAATCGGCTCGGGGGAACCTGTGTAAACGTAGGGTATGAATTGGGTGTCTTTGCGTTGGCAGATGATAGGGACTAATAGAGAACAGATGTGTTCCCAAGAAAGTCACCTGGAATGCCGCAGCAATTGCTGAGACACTTCACGAAGCTGCTTCTTACGGATTCCAGGTTACAGAGACAGCGCCATTCGACTTTACAACGTTTAAGCACAAGCGTGATGCCTACATTAGACGTTTGAACGGCATTTATGAAAAGAACCTGGGAAATGACAAAGTAGAATATCTCCACGGTCGCGCCCACCTCCTTTCGAAAAACGAAGTCGAGGTAAACCTTGACAACGGCACCAAAGAAACAATCCGTGCCAAGAAGGTCCTTCTCGCGACAGGCGGCCACCCAAACATCCCGGATCTTCCTGGTAGTGATCTCGGCATAACCTCTGATGGCTTCTTTGACCTCGAGAAACTCCCTAAACGCGTTGCTCTTGTAGGTGCTGGCTATATTGCTGTTGAAATGGCTGGTATGTTCCATCATCTGGGCAGCGAAACACACCTCTTCATCCGCCATGAGACTTTCCTCCGAACTTTCGACCCCATGATCCAAGAAACGATTGTGGAAGAGTATGAGCGCCAAGGCATCCATATCCACAAAAATTCCTCACAGTCCAAAATCGAAAAGCTCTCCGAGCCTGGCTGGATGAAAATGCACTACAAAGATTCCAAAGGCGAGGGTACGATAGATCTCGACTGCCTCCTCTGGGCTATTGGGCGCAGCCCCGAAGTCGAAGATCTGGGTCTCGACAAAGCGGGCGTCAAGCAAGACGAAAAGGGCCACATTATCGCAGACGATTACCAAAACACCAACGTCGATAACATCTATTCCCTCGGCGACGTTTGCGGTAAGATAGAACTCACCCCAGTCGCTATTTCAGCAGGGCGGCAACTTGCCAATCGCATATTTGGTGGCCCGCAATTCAAGAACGCAAAACTAGATTATGAAAATATACCTTCTGTCGTATTCGCGCACCCTGAAGTCGGGTCCATCGGCTTGACTGAGCCAGAAGCCCGCAAACAGTACGGCGACGAGAACATCAACGTATATAATACATCTTTCACAGCCATGTACTACGCAATGATGGAACAGGATCAAAAAGCGCCGACACGGTATAAGCTGGTATGTGCAGGGGAAGAAGAGAAAGTAGTCGGACTGCATATCTTGGGTAGTGGGACGAGCGAGATGCTGCAAGGTTTTGGGGTTGCTGTGAAGATGGGGGCGAGGAAGAAGGACTTTGATTCTTGTGTGGCCATCCATCCGACGAGTGCGGAGGAATTGGTTACTCTAAAGTGATAAACAAAAAGATACTAGGATGAATGCCTCTTTGTATTGAAGTATCTGCATCTTCGGTACCCTATCTAATCGTTAAAATTGTAGAGCTTGTTGGCTTTGTTTGAGATTATGCTTGAAATAGAAGAACGGTGGCCTACTGTAGATCTTGCATTGTGATGCATCATCCTCGTTGCTATTGTATGTTGGTCTTTGGCGGCATCGTAAGTAGGCTGTAACCTCACGATTGAGGAAACGGAGTATGTGGAACGTCTGGTTATCTCTTTCAACCAATGATCCTTAAGGAGATGGGCCAACTGTCCATGTAGTGATCTGCCAGCATCCCTAGGCTGAGTGGTCGGTAAGGCAACAATAGCCTAGTAACTCTGGAAGCTGAAAGACTGAACTATCAACCTCTGTGCAGAAGTACAATGCGATCGCATCTCAACGACTTGTTAATCACCGATATCTTATTTAGTTAATCAGGCTGTGGTTCGTACAGTAGATGCCAGGCGGGGCATCTTGCTCAAAAGACTTTGATCACGGATGACTTTCATGGGGCCTAATGGCACGAGACTTTTCACTGAGATGGCCCGGATGATCCAAAATATGTCCTGCCTAGTTTTCGTCGCTGTTGGTTCCCTTTTCTCATCAAATCGTCAACCACTATCTATGATTTTGGTGCTGTCATTTCAGTGTTCCTCGGGCTTTCGGATGAGTTCGCCTTTTTCATGATTTCACGTTAGCTTGGCACATTATGATTCAATATGTTGGGTCTTGTTAAGCTGAATCTGTAATCGCCATTCTTTCCTTATCTTCGACTTGGGAGTTCCCTATTGAGATGAAGTTTCCGAGACTTGAGGGATGACAGACGGCTTCTGACTATAACGGCTGACGACTCTTTGATATCGAACTCTCTTCTCCATGTCATATAAAGCTTCGAGTGACAAAGAGAGAGCCGGGCTACTTAGTGGATATACGGACGGAAAGAATTCTCGTTGGCCGAATACTATGTCATTCGAATACTCAGATTGTTGGCGTTCAAGGATTAAAGGCGAGTAGGTGTCAAGCAATGCCTGACATTCATCAAGTGCTCCGAGTATAATTGGACCTTGCTATTACTTGAAATTCGAAATCCTCCGAATTGTCGCTGACGCGATTCACACGAAAGCCTTGGTCAATCAAGGAAAGTGTGTTTACAATGTTGCAGCAGTGTAGAGTATTGCACAGTCAGAGCATGCTACATCTCCACACAACATCGTTGGACAATACACAGCTGACCTTCAAGGAACTGTTATATAATAGCTGACCATAGACCCACCGTTCGAAACGAAATACAGGCACAAATTTGCAGTAAAATTATAAGAATTCGACAGCATTTTATCACCTCGAAGCAACTCCTTCAATAATGAAGCGGAATCTTTTCCAACGTCTGCTGCCTGGCTCAAAGCAACCAACATTCGGACCTTTCCCGCACCCCAACAGCCGCAAAAATGTCAAAGCCCCTGCAAAGCCACTCCAGAAGAAAGATATCAATTACGAACAGAACAAAAAGGAGATTACCGCACACTTCAAGCGCCAGCAAGATGCTTTGACTATCGTGAAAACTACAACGACGTCCAAGGGCAAGACTATCGATTGGATTCCCATTGGCTCGCAGGGAACCATTGCCACGCCGCCGCCCCCACCTGCGACAGACCTGGAACTGCGGGATGCAAGACACAAAGCAACCCAAGCCATCCCTGAATTGGCCATGGAGGGCGCTGAGAAGGGTCCTGAAGGAACTGTTCCAATCCTCCGCAAGAATTTGGAAAAGCTGGGATTCACGCAAAGCCTAGACATGTATTTATCCAAGACCAAGGGCAACAAGATAGGCTCAACGCACATGCCCACCCCATCTGTCGCCGGTGTCCACCGCTACGCAAACTCGACGCAGTCAGTAACCAACTACGGCGGTCAAGGTGTCATATCCGGCTACTCGCCCTATGTCCAATCCTCCAACGACTTCTCGCTCCTCCAAATCGGCTGCCTCGGAACCTCCCTCGGTTACTACCAAACCGTCGAAGTCGGTTGGCAAGTCTATCAAGAAATTGGCGGCGACTTCTCCCCGCACCTCTTCACCTACTTCACCAACAACGGCTACCAACAACAGGGCAACAATCTTGGCGGATACAACCGCGACGTCCAGGGCTGGGTCCAAGTCGATAGCACCATCTTCCCCGGCTCAACCTTCACCCCCTACAGCGTCCCCGGCGGCAGCCAAGAGGAAATCGGCATCAAAGTCCAGCAATACCAAGGCAATTGGTGGGTCAATGTCCAAAACACCTGGATCGGCTACTACCCCGGCAGCCTCTTCAACAGCGCTGGCCACGAGGGGTCCACCATGCCCGACCACGCAGACGTCGTTGGCTGGTGGGGCGAGGTGTACGATTCCGAAGGTAGGACGACCACGGATATGGGCAGCGGGCTTTTCCCCGGAGCGAACGATGTGGGGAATGTGGCATATATGCGGAATCTGCAATTCCAAAACAATGCGCCGGGGAATATGTCGGATTATAACGCCGCGGCGGGGAATTCGGATCCCGATATGTATCAGATCGATGCGCATTTTAACAGTGGGACAACTTGGGGGAGCTATGCTTGGATTGGAGGGCCGGGAGCGGGCTAGGTGGGTGGTTGGTTGGCGGGATCTTTGTGCGTGGTATGGAATCGTTCTTGTGGTAGATGACGGATAGAATGGTAAACAGGATGTAGGAAATGAGGTGGTAGGTCAAGAGTTTCCTAGCTTTGTCTTTTTCCTTACGAAGGTTCGAATGTCACGGTCGTTGTAGATACTCTGCTTAGCCAACTCACATAATCCTTTCTTATCCCCGCATATTAAACTAGAAAGAAATCCGGCGCATCTTGTGGTCGTTTTTGATCTTAACAAATGCCCACAGTCGCGTAGCCTCGCTCTCGTTTTCTCGTAACAATCCTTTTCCATGATCATTCTCTTGTATTCCAGGAATTACGAGGACTGCAGAAATCGGTAGATCCCAAGTACCGCCGATCTCTCCCCCCCCTCTTTAAACCAGGATTCTACGCATCTACTTGAAAAGTCCCTACATTGCACGGTCTCTTATCCATCCCCCACCCCAACCCCCTTCTCCACCACCCTTTCCCTACAACCCATCTCCCACCTCACCCGCCCCTCCCACACCATCGATTCCAAAACCGCTGGGCTCTCATATACTGTAGCTGGTCACACATCAAGAAAGCTACAGTAACCCCTTCCGCAACTCGCGATAATGCTCCCGATACCCACCACCTCCGGAATCTCAAGCTCGACATCCCGCACAGAAGTTACGGAAGAACGCCCACCAGGTTTCTCTGCTAGCTGAGATAGCAGTATGTCCCGAATAGATATGGGGGGGGGAAGCTCGCCATGCGCCTTGTGTGTGCAAAAGACTAGGTATCACCAACCACCCTTTACAAATATCGTCACTCCACCAGGCGTGGCTGACTCATACATGCCTTTCTGGCAGTTTGTGACGACAGACCCGCAATAAATATGAAAAATGAGCTCGTCATTCGCCTTGTGTGTGCAAAAAACTAGATATCACCAACCCTGTCTACAAATATCCTCACTCCACCAGGCGTGGCTAACTCATACACGCCCCTCTAGCTGTTTGTGGCGGCACACCCGCACAAGACCTTTGCCCGTTTCCCTGATCTTGGTTGGTTTTTTGCAACACCCATCCCAACACCCCCGTTTACTTGCAGAATATGCAGTACCCCAGCAATCCAGGTCCGCCGGTGCTACCCCCGCCTCCTACACCGAAATCCTGCGCCGCCCCGCTACCCCCGGCTGCAATGTCCTGCCCAGCCGCCTACCCATTTCCCTACCCGTTCGACTACCCATTCTGATACCCCTCGTTATCGACATTGGTGCAGTCGCCCGAGTTGGAGCAGAACCCGCAGTGGCCGCCGTCGTCGGTGTTGAAGTTGCAGTCTTGGTTCTGGGTGCAGTTGAACTCCCAGCAGTAGTCCATTCCTTGGCGGCTTTTGAGGGTGGGAAGGGGGAGGGCGGTGGTGAGGGGGAGGAGGAGGGTGCGGGGGGTTGGCTTCAACTTTTTCAATTTTTTTTCTTGGAAAGAGAGGGGGTTGAGGGGTGTGAAGTGGTGGATTGGGGTGAAGATTGGGGTTGGGAGAGTATTTGATTTTTGATTTCAGCCTCGAATTTTCAGAGGTGAAAGGAGGCGTAGAAGAAGAGAAGAGAGATGAATTATTTGACAAAAGACAACCAGCGGCTGTTTATATAGACTTCGGAAACGCTCCTTCCCCACACCATTCATGGCATTTTTGCTCCACGGGACGTTGTGACGAGAAGATCAATGAAACAGGAGGGGTATCTTCTTTGGGGGGCCCACATATCTCCAGGCCTTCCATCAGAAGAAAGAGGCTTTTCCAATAGGAGATGGGTAACATTTTGCGTATGGCACAAAATAGCATATTTTGACCAACAATCTCTGCAGACTGAAGCCATGTTAAAATCTGTTTCCTGACGCAAGCATCGTAAGGAGACATGAATGAAGACGTGAGACTGTCAAAACTATCGTTCAACCTGTTGATGAAGTAGAGAGTAGCCCACACGTCAAAGAACATAAGTGCGCTCTTTCCGCTTCGGTTAGAATATTTCAAACTCCATGAAACAATTGAACACCCCGTGCTTTCCATCCACGATGGCGGTTAAGTATGGTATCGAATAACCTACTATTTTGTGTTTATTAGGGCATCTGGTTGAGTGGCTGGAGAAGACATAGGAAATGAGATGCTATGTTGTATTGTGCCGTGCTGCCAACATTAGTATCGCTTATCACTTGCCAGCCGAGTCTGTGGTCAGGAGGTGGAGGGTGATGATGGCCTAGCATCGAGTTATCAATTCTCTAAGCAGACAGAGCGAAGTCTCGAGTGTCATCATCTAGGCAACCATTCAACCTCTGGAAATCAGCTTTACACAATACATGAATCGAGCCGCGATGAAAGGGAGAATCCATCTCATGGATAGGGAGCGATGTTGAGCCTCGATCTAATATACGGAATGCTATATTCATGGATCGTCCACTATGAAACGAATGTTCGTTTTTCAATTGAGACTTTAAGTGTTAATGGCTGAGATCAAGATTGTGTCTCTTGTATTTCCCTTCTTCTTTCTATCTTGCATGTCAATTATCCATTTCGTGTACCGGAGCAAGTAAACACTTGTGTAGAGCGAGCAGGAAAATCAGTCACCAAAGACTGTCAAAAAGTAACAATCAAACAAGCGGTCTCCGGGGAGATATCCACATGGAAGAATGGCCTCATTGTTTTCCTGAAATCGCACAATGAATGACTCACATTCGATTGCAAGACTTGCGCGATAAGAAGAATTGGACGGAGGA
>JAABUS010004458.1_pt1 | contig 20121 bp, 17 predicted proteins | sample 5560161 | NCBI WGS metagenome assembly JAABUS01 (sample SAMN10711885, study PRJNA513376) | rock metagenome | isolation source: Antarctica rocks | place: Antarctica: Victoria Land, Trio Nunatak nord | collected 2016-01-04 | reverse complement strand
TCGGCGGCGAACTGGGCGAGCGGGTCACCGGGAGCGAGCGAGATGATGCCGAAGAGGACCACCGAGATGGCGATCAGGGTCGGCACCGCCGTCACCAGCCGCCGCACGATGTACTTCCCCATCTGTCATATCCCCTTTCTACGGAAGTAGTGTGCGCGCTGCACGGCGAGATCGATATCATCGGCGTTCGTTATCGGTTCGTAATGGGACGGGAGTGTACGGGAGATTCGGGGGCACGTCAAGCCCCCGAATCTCCGCGCGAATATTTGGGCCGCAGCCGCACACTCCCGTCCCCATCGCCCTACGGCAGGCGGCCGGAGCGTGTGAGCGATTCGGTGTAATCATTCTCGTCCACCTGCTGCCGCAGTTCGGCGGGTGTCCGGTGACGACCGGGCCACGCCGCGTCGGGCGTTGTACTCAGGCGGAGGAGCACGCGCGCGGTGAGGATCGCCGCCATCTGCAAGCCGCGCAACGAGACCTTATCCACCGTGTCCGCCTCGGTGTGTCCCCAGCCACGCCCGATCATGCCCTGCCGCGCGTCACGGCTGGAGAGCGTCCCGGCGGGTACCCCCGCGAGGGCGAACGGGAAGTGGTCGGAGTGACCGGCGAAGCGATCCGCGACATCGAATTTGTAGACGAGCTCATCCGCGAGACCGGCAAACCAGGGAAGAAGCTCCGGCGTGCCGGTCAGCGACATGATCTCCGCGCCGCCGCCCCCCTGCCCCGCGCCATCGAGGTTCAGCATGTAGCGCACGCGCGCCAACTCGTCGCTGTGCCGGTCGCGGTGCGCCCATGCGCCGTACAGCCCGACCTCCTCCGCGCCGAACGCGACGAAGCGGATGCCGCGCACGAGGTCCTTACGAACCCCGACGACCGCGCGGCCCGCCTCGACGAGCGCGCAGGTGCCCGCGCCGTCGTCGCCCGCGCCGTCCGCGATGTCGTGCGCGTCGTAGTGCGCGCCGGTGATGATGAACGCATCGGTTGAGCCGTCGCCGGGAAGTTCACCGACGACGTTGTGGGTCGTGACTTCCTTGCTCGTGCCCGTGTCGTGAATCTGCAAGGTCGGGTGATCGCCGTGCTTCGCGAGGCGGAGGATGGCGTTGCCGGTCTCCCACGAGACGCCGATGCCGGGGATCGGCGCGTTCGGGAAGATGCTGCCGGTGATGCGTAACTGGCCAGGGTTCTGGTTGATGAAGATGAAGCCGACCGCGCCCGCCGCGACCGCCCAGCGATACTTGTCCGTGCGGTGGCTGACCTTCTTCGCCGTCAGCCAGTTGCCGGTCTCCGCCGCGCAGACGGCGATCTTCCCCTGAACGGCATCGCCGAGGCGGGCGAAATCCTCCTGCTCGCCGCCGCCGCAGTCGATCATCTCCGCCGTCAGGTCGCAGGCGGGACTATAGGGCAGGGCGAGCGTGGAGAATTCGCGCGCGACGGGCGCGGTCATCCGCAGCGTCGTCGTGCCGCGCGTCCACGCGGTGATCGGGAAGGGCTCCAGATGGACATTTTCGAGGCCGTTGGCGCGCATCGCCTCCGCGATGGCATCCGCCGCCTTGCGCTCGCTCGCGCTCCCCGCGAATCGGTTGCCGCACACGTCGCAGAGTTGCAGCAGCAGTTGATACGACGCATCGCTCGTGAACACGTCGCCGATGATTTCCCGGTCCGCCGCCAGGAGTTGTTCGCCCGTCTCACCGCCCACGTTCGGCCTCCCTGTTGTCCCGTTAATCGCAAGGTGGCGATTGTAGCATGGCGCATCGTGACGACTCCGCGCAACGAGGCGCAACAATAGTACGTACGCGGCAAACAGGGGCATAAATACGGAATCTATGGTAGAATATCTGTGCGGGAAACCGCTGTTCGGAGGGATAGGAGCGGGAATGATTCGGGTAAGCCATCGCACGTTCGAGGGCCTCGTCGCGGAGGCACTGGATGCGCTGCCCGATGCGATCCTGCGGATGCTCGACAACGTCGCGATCGTCGTGGCGGACGAGCCGACGCCGCACCAGTTGTGGCGGATGCGCCTGAACGACGACGAGATGCTGCTCGGCTTGTACGAGGGCATCCCGCTCACCGAGCGGGCGTCGGGATACGGGGCGGTCCTGCCGGACAAGGTGACGATCTTCCAGCACGCGCTCGAGGAGAGCTGCGCGAGCGCGGACGAATTGGCGGCGGAAGTGCGGCACACGGTCGTCCACGAACTCGCGCATCACCTCGGGATCGACGACGCGCGGTTGATCGATTTGGGCTTCGAGCCGGACGATAACGCGGAAGAGGAGGGACGATGACGCGCGGGCCGTGGCGACCGTGGCAGTCCCCCGATGAGCGGGAGGCGCGCGAGAAGGGCGTCGATGCGGCGGATACCGCGCCGGGTGTCTTCGATGCCGTGCAGTCCGGGTACGAGACGCTCAATGAGCGACCGGCCCTGATCGCCGTGCCGCTCGCGCTCGACCTCCTGCTCTGGCTCGGGCCGCGCGTCACGTCGCCCGCGCTCTTCAACTGGCTGGCGCACTGGCCGGCGGAGAATACGGACGGCGCGGGCCTCGCGCAGGCGCTCTACGAGCGCGGCCAGAGCGCCGAGGTCTCCTCCGGCATCGCGCAGGTCTGGAACGGCTTCGGCGTCTCCAACCTGATTGGCTCGCTCGACCGTGGGGCGTTCGCGAATGTCATCGACCGCCCGACGGCGGCGGTCGGGCCGTGGTACATCGCGCTGCTCGTAGTCCTCGCGCTGGTGATCGCCGGTTTGTGGCTGAAGGCGCTCTTCGTCACCCCCATTGCGCAACTGGTGCGACGAGAGCCGTTTGATGTGCGGCGGGCGGTGCGGGCGAGCGGCGTGGCGGCGGTGCGGGTGCTGCTGCTCCTTCTCGTCGTCATCGGGATGCTGGCGCTTATGCTGATGCCCGTGGTGATGCTGGGCGCGGCGTTCGTGCTCGCGGGGATCAACGGCCTCGGCCTCGTGCTGCTGGCGGGGCTGATCCCGGTCTTCTGGGCGCTCTTTTACGGGGCGTTCGCGATGGACGCGATCTTCCTGGAGGGCGTCGGGCCGATGCGCGCGCTCTACCTCTCGTATCGCGTCGTGCGGCGCAATGTCTGGCCAACGGCGGGGTTCATCGCGCTCTCGCTCGTCATCTCGCGCATGATCCCGCTCGCGCTGACGCGGGTGGTGCAGCAGCCCGTCGGCGTCGCTCTCGCGATCATCGCGCACGCATACGTCGCGGCGGGGCTGGCGGCGGGGAGTCTCATCTTTTATCAGGGTCGGCGCGCGCGCGTCGGCGATGTGCGGCCCGAAGGGGGCGCGGAGAAAACGGCACCGGGGCGGCGGGTTTCGTAGGCAACGATGAGGAGTGACGACAGCATGGCGGAAGAACACGACACCACTGGCAGTAACGGGAACGGCGCGAATGGCGCGAACGGGTCGAGCGAGAATGGCCGGGCGCGCATCCCGCGCGAGAAGGTGACGAATAAGTACGGCTCGGAGCAGATTCAGGTTCTGGAGGGGCTTGAGGCGGTGCGCCGCCGCCCCGGCATGTACATCGGCGACACCGACACGAAGGGGCTGCACCACCTCGTCTTCGAGATCGTCGATAACAGCGTCGATGAGGCGCTCGCGGGCCACGCGACGGCGATCACCGTCTCGATCGGCAAGGACGAGACGGTGACAGTGCGCGACAACGGGCGCGGCTTCCCCGTCGGGCGGCACCACCAGATGAAGGACAAGGACACGCTCGAAGTGATCCATACCGTCCTCCACGCCGGTGGCAAGTTCGGCGGCGGCGGGTACAAGGTCTCCGGTGGCCTTCACGGCGTCGGCGCATCGGCGGTCAACGCGCTCTCGAATTACATGCGCGTCGAGTCGCACCAGAACGGCAAGATCTACTGGCAGGAGTATTCACAGGGCAAGCCGCTGGACAAGGTGAAGTCCAAGGCGAACCCGGACCCGAACGACCGTGGCTCAATGACGGCGTTCCGCTTCGATGACACGATCTTCAAGGAGTTGACCTTCTCATACGACACGCTCCTGAACCGCTTCCGCGAGCAGGCGTACCTGACGCAGGGGTTGCGGATCACGATGACGGACGAGCGCACCAATGAGGAGTGCACCTTCTACTTCGAGGGCGGCATCGTCTCGTTCGTGCGTCACCTGAACAAGCATCGCACGGCGGTGCATCAGCCTCCCTTCTTCGTCCGCAAGCAGGTGGGCGATTACCTGATCGAGGTCGCGCTGCAATACAACGACACCTACGGCGAGGCGGCGTTCTCGTTCGCCAATAACATCAACACGGTGGACGGCGGCACGCACATGAGCGGCTTCCGCTCCTCCCTGACGAAGACGATCAACGACTACGCCCGCAAGCAGGGGCTGCTCGGTGAGAAGTCGGACGGCCTGACGGGCGACGATGTGCGCGAGGGTCTGACGGCGATTGTCAGCGTCAAACTGCCCGACCCGTCGTTCGAGAGCCAGACGAAGGTCAAGTTGACGACGCCGGACATGGCGGGCGCGGTGCAGTCCGCGATGAACCAGGCGTTCAGCATGTGGCTGGAGGAGAACCCGACCGCCGCCAAGCGGATCGTCGAGAAGTGCATCATGTCCGCGCGGGCGCGCGAGGCGGCCCGCAAGGCGCGCGACGTGACTCGCAAGGGGTTGATGGACGGCCTCGCCCTCCCCGGCAAACTGGCCGACTGCCAGGAGACCGACCCCGCCAGGAGCGAGTTGTACATCGTCGAGGGCGACTCGGCGGGCGGCTCGGCGAAGCAGGGGCGCGACCGCCGCTTCCAAGCGATCCTGCCGCTGCGCGGCAAAATCCTCAATGTCGAGCGGGCGCGGCTCGACCGGATGCTCTCGTCGGACACGATCCGCACGCTGATCACCGCCCTCGGCGTCGGCATCAGCGAGCAGTACGACATCACCAAACTCCGCTACCACCGCATCATCCTGATGACGGACGCGGATGTGGACGGCCTGCACATCCGCACGCTGCTGCTCACCTTCTTCTTCCGCCACATGCCGGACATGATCACGAGCGGCAATGTCTTCATTGCGCAGCCGCCGCTCTTCAAACTGGCATGGGGCAAGGAGGAGCGCTGGGTACTCGATCAGCGGGAGCGCGAGACGCTGGAGAAGACGCTGGTGGGGAAGAAGATCGACGTCTCCCGCTTCAAGGGGTTGGGCGAGATGAACGCGACCGACCTCTGGGCGACGACGATGGACCCGGCCCGCCGCACCCTCCTGCAAGTCACCATCGAGGACGCCGTCCGCGCGGACGAGACGTTCGACATGTTGATGGGCCAGGACGTGCCGCCCCGCCGCCGCTTCATCCAGACCCACGCGCGCGAGGTCGAAACCCTCGACGTGTAAGGAGCGGACAATCTCGCGTATGATGCAGCGGATGGGCACCTGCCCATCCGCTCTTCTTTGCGTACGAAGGGAGTCCCGCGCATGTACCTCGCGCCCGCTCCGCTTGCACCGACCGCCGCCGATCTGCGTTCCGGCGCGCGGTCGCTCGAACAGCAGATCAACGACACCTGCGCGTTGATCGAGTCGGTGGAGCCGACGATCCACGCACTACTCCCCGAACCGGACCGGCGCAGGCGTCTGCTGCGGGAGGCGGAGGCGCTGCTGGCGCGGTATCCCGACCCGGCGACGCGACCGCCACTCTTCGGCGTGCTCGTCGGCGTGAAGGACATTTACCATGTCGCGGGGTTCGTGACGCGCGCGGGGTCGGCGGTGCCGCCGGAATTGTTCGCGGGGCCGGAGGCGGCGGTCGTCAGGCTGCTCCGGGAGGCGGGGGCGCTGATCCTCGGCAAGACCGTCACCACCGAGTTCGCCGGGTTCGAGCAGAATGGCACGCGCAACCCGCACAACCCGGAGCACACGCCGGGCGGGTCGAGCAGCGGGTCGGCGGCGGCGGTGGCGGCGGGGTACTGCCCGCTCGCGCTCGGCAGCCAGACGGTCGGCTCGGTCATCCGCCCCGCCGCGTTCTGCGGCGTCGTCGGGTTCAAGCCGACGTACGACCGCATCCCGACGGCGGGCATCGTCTACTACTCCCGGTCCGTCGATCATGTCGGGCTGTTCACGCAGGATGTCGCGGGGATGGCGGTCGCCGCCGCCGCCGTCTGCGCCGATTGGCGGCCCGTTGACGCGCCGCACCGCCCGGCGCTCGGCGTGCCGGACGGGAAGTATCTGGAGCAGGCGTCGCCCGAAGGGTTGGCGGCGTTCGAGGCGCAGATGGCGGTCTTGCAGCGCGCGGGCTACCTGATCCAGAGCGTCCCGGCGCTGGCGGACATCGCGGCGATCGCGACGCGGCACGGCTGGGTAACCACCGCCGAGATGGCGGCAATGCACCGCGACTGGTTCGCCGCCCATGCGGACAAGTACCGCCCCGTCACCGCGTCCGTTGTGCGCGATGGGATGGCAGTCTCCGAGGCGCAACTGGCGGAGGGGCGCGCGAGCCGGGGCATCGTGCGCGACCAACTGCACGCGCTGATGGACGAGCATCGCATCGACCTCTGGGTCTGCCCGCCCGCGCCGGGCACCGCGCCGGAGGGGATCGGGGCGACGGGCAACCCGGCGATGAACATGCCGTGGACGCACACGGGGATGCCCGCGATCACGGTGCCCGCCGGGCGTGGGGCGAACGGCCTGCCGCTCGGCGTGCAGTGCGTCGCGCGGGCCGGTGCGGACGAATCGCTCCTCGCGTGGGCCGCGCCAATTGCAGGCGCGCTCGCGAGCAATTAAGAGAAGGAAGAAAGTGGGGGAAGCGTGCCGGAGAACGATCTCACCTACCTGAGCATCGCCGAGGTCGGCGCGAAGATCGCGCGGCGGGCGGTGTCGCCGGTCGAGTTGACCGATGCGTACCTCGCGCGGATCGCGCACCTGAACCCGACGCTGAACGCCTACGTCACCGTGACGGAGGACGCGGCGCGCGCGGAGGCGCGGGAGGCGGAAGGCGAGATCATCCACGGCACGTATCGCGGGCCGCTGCACGGCGTCCCCATCGCACTGAAGGACCTCTACGCGACGCGCGGCGTGCGCACCTCGGCTGGCTCGAAAATTCTCTGGGATCGCGTGCCGGACGAGGACGCGACCGTGACAACCCTGCTGCGTGCGGCGGGAACGATCCTGCTCGGCAAGACGAACACGCATGAGTTCGCCTTCGGCGTGACGACGAACAACCCGCACTTCGGCCCGACGCGCAACCCATGGAACGCCGACACGATCCCCGGCGGGTCGAGCGGTGGCTCCGGCGCGGCGGTGGCGGCGGGGATGGCGGCGATGGCGATGGGCACGGACACGGGCGGCAGCATCCGCATCCCGGCGGCGCTCTGCGGCACCGTCGGCATGAAGGCGACGCATGGCCGCGTCAGCACGGCGGGCGTCATCCCGCTCTCGTGGACGCTCGACCACGCCGGGCCGCTTACCCGCACCGTCGAGGACGCCGCGATTGTGCTCAATGCCATCGCGGGGGCGGACCCGCGCGACACGATGACCGCCCCCGTGCCGGTGGACGACTACCGCGCCGATCTCGCGGCGGGCGTGCGCGGGCTGCGATTCGGCGTGCCGCGCGCGGGCTTCTTCGAGGCGATTGACCGGGAGGTGGCGCGGGCGGTCGAGGAGGCCATCGGCGTGCTCCGCGCGCTCGGTGCGACAGTCGAGGATGTCGATGGCTCTGTCCTGTGGGGCGCGCACGCGGCGGTCGCGGACATCATCCTCGCGGAAGCGCGCTGGTACCACGCCGCCTCGCTCCGGGACCGACCGGGGGAGATCGGCGAGGATGTGCGCGGTCGCCTGATGCGCCGCACGGACCTGAGCGCGGAGGAGTTGATAACCGCGATGCGCCAGCGCGACGCGATCACCGCGCAGACGGCGGTGATGATGGAGCGGTACGACGCGCTGATCCTGCCGTCCACCCGCATCCCCGCGCCGCCCATCGCCGGGCAGACGATCACGATTGACGGCGCGCCAGTCTTCGCCCCGTCCGTCCTGACGACGAACACCAACCCGTTCAACCTGACGGGGATGCCCGCGCTCTCCGTGCCGTGCGGCTTCACCGAGGCGGGCCTGCCCATCGGCCTCCAGATCGCCGGTCGCCGCTGGGACGAGCGCACCGTCTTCCGCGTCGGCGCGGCCTACGAGCGTGCGACGGAATGGCACACGCGCCGCCCGCACCTCGACTGAACGGCACGGTGGCCACGGCGAGACCGTAGCCGGGTCAGTAGGGGATTTGGGAAGCGTCCTCCGCTTCCTCGCTGCCTGCATTGGTGGGCGATGCCGCACCGCGCGCTGCCCGCTCGTCCGCCCGAACCTGGTGCCGTACGAGCCAGAGGGCCAATACGAGCACCAGCGCGCCCGCCGCGTTGATCGCCAGGTTAATCACAATGTCCCGTGCGCCGCTGTCGCGGCTCGCCGCGATGTCCAGCCCGTGCCGCACCGTCGCGGTGACGCCGATGACGAGGAATTCCTGCAACTGCTGGCTGATCGGCCCCCGGCTCAGCGTAGTGTGCAGCAGTTCGAGCAGGATGATCGCCAGGAAGGTGGCGTCCGTCCCCTTGATCGCGGCGGCCCCGAAGTCGTAGTCGAGCAGCGGGCCGCGCACCTCCTTGACGACCGCGAGGAGCGCGATGATGACGAAGGCGATCAGGAAAAAGGCGACGACGGAGATTAACAGGCTCTCGGCGCGCGCGAAGAGGTCCCCCAGCCGGCTCTCCGTGTGCGTCGGCTCGGGGCGCAGTGACGGTTCGTTCTTTTCGGTGGCCATCGATGCCTCCACGTGCTCAGTCCGTGACGATGCCGCTTCCTCATCGCCGCGCGCAGTGTCGCCGAGAATCGCGCCCGTGTCACGCTCCACGCCGCGCGACGCACTCGGCCGCGCTACAGCGCCGGGGGGGTTATCTTTTTACCGTGATGTGGCAAGGAAAGACGATGGTGGGCCAAGCAGGATTCGAACCTGCGACCAAGAGATTATGAGTCCCCCGCTCTGACCGCTGAGCTATTGGCCCACGCGGGCAGGGTAGCATCAGCGCGTGAGTGCGGCAAGGTGAATCAGTCGCGCTTCGGTGGCTCGTCGGGCGTCGCGGCGTTCGCGCGCTCGATCTCCCGATCCGCCTCGTCAACGTCGTAATCGTGCGGGCGACCGCGTGTGCGGCTCGTCGGCGCGCGCGGCTCGCGAATGGCCGGTTTCGCGGCTGTCTCGGCGGGTTCGTCGGTCACGGAGGCCGATGATTTGCCGTTCGTGGCGCGGGCGGGGGCCGTGCGCGCGGGCATCCGGAGGATGAGCACCATCAGCCCGAGGCAGATCAGCGCGAGTGTGAGGAGGAGCGGCACCGTCGCGTTCTCGCGGATGCGGTCGAGGGCGCTCTTTTGCGCCGGGGTCGCGGCGCCGCGAGCGGGCGCGGCGGGGCTGGGGCCGATCATCAGGTCGATCTGCTGGCCCGCCTGCGCGTTGTCGAGGCTGAACCGGCGGAAGGGCGTCGCGCCCTGCGGCGCTTGAATCGGGCCGTTGTCCTTGAGCGTCTGGCTGATGATCGCCTGCCGGGAGTCCGACACGAGCGCCTCCACCTTCGCGGCGGGCGCGTCGAGCGTGCGCTTGAAGGAAAGCCCGTTCGGTGTGCCCGACAGGTCGTAGGTGGCGGTGAGGTCGCTCGCACCTGGCTGGATCGCCGTGCGGAGCGTCAGTTTCTGCCCGGTCACGTCCGCGCCGGGAATCAAGTCGATGCGGGTGGTCGTCAGCGACTGCGCGCCCGCCGGTGCCGTCAGAGGGATGGGCACACCCTGCGCCACCGACCCATCCGGGGCGAGCGCGCCGACGAGCGTGCGGTCGCTGGAGTTGGTGAGTTGCAGCGCTTCGAGCACGCTGAAGAACTGCGGGCGTACCTCGTTCATGATAATCTGGTGGCTCTTGATCGTGTACGTCGCGCTCGCGTCCGCGACGACCGGCTCGTAGATCGCGATCTCCGTCGCTGCGGTCGTCGCGTTGTTCTCGAACCGCACCGCGCGCGACGTGTTGCTCCCCCCGGCGAGGCCGGTCACGTCGGCGACATCATGCGCGGTGGGTTCGTAGTCGATACCCTTGTACCGCGCGACGACGCGGTAAATCCCGGAGGCGGTCGTGTCCAGCCCGGCGAAGGTGAACGAGCCGTCCGGCGCGGTGGTCGTCGTGCGGAAGTCCGCCGATTCCTCGCTGACGCGGAAGTAGCCGGGGTTGAAGTAAAGCAGCGTCACCGTCAGCGGTGTCGAAGGGAAGGCCGCGCCCGCCGTCTTCATCACGACTTTCCCCGTCAGCGTCCCGCCAATCGGCGCGGCGTTGACGTGGAGGGCGGGCAGGAACAGCACGCCGACAATCAGCACGGCGAGCGCCCGCCGGGTCGCCATCGCGCGGCGTGGGGAAGGTGCGTGCACGTACAGACTGCATGGATGGGTGGAGCGCGCGATGACCATGGTGAAATGCTACCAGTGTTGCCGGTGGGCGACAAGGGAATTGCCTGACCCCCTCCCGCGTCGGGAGGGGGCAGGGGGTGGGTAAATCCCGCGCCCGCCATTGGCGGAGCTTGCTGCACTTTGCTATACTGTCCGCACAACGGCGATGAGCCGGGAGGAGTAGACGCCGCGCCGCTTGTCAGCGAACGGGGGGGAGTGCAAGCCCCGCCAATCGGCAGCGTCGAAGTCGCCCGGTCAGTCGGCGGTCGAGATGTGCATTCGTCGCATCGGAGGCCGCACGGGACGCGCCCGGTACCGCGCGACCCCGAGGGGTGCGTTCGTCGCGCCCGAAGTGAGGTGGTACCACGGGTCGTTCACGCCCCGTCCTCTGCATGGAGTAGAGGGCGGAGCGTTTTTTTGAGTGCGGAGCGGGATACCATCAGTAACGGTGCGTTCACTGACTACTGTCTACTGCCTGCTCGTCGGAAAGGAGCGACCAATGGCGACAATAGCACGACCGGCGATCTTCGATGCGGAAGGGGAGTTGCCAAAGGTCTACGACGCCAAGGCCGTCGAGACGGCGGTGTACGAGTGGTGGGAGCGGAGCGGCTACTTCGCGCCGCCACCGGAACGGCCCGACGAGCCGGAGCCGTTCACGATCATCCTGCCGCCGCCGAACGTCACCGGCTCACTCCACAACGGCCACGCGATGTACACGGTCGAGGACGTGCTGATCCGCTGGCATCGCATGGAGGGCCGTCCGACGCTCTGGCTGCCCGGCGCGGACCACGCCAGCATCGCCGTCCATGTGATTATCGAGCGCGAACTGGCGAAGGAGGGGCTGACGCGGCGGCAACTCGGGCGCGAGGCGTTCCTCGAACGGGTCTGGGAGTTCATCCACCACTACGGGGATCGCATCCTCTTCCAGCTGCGCTCGCTCGGCTTCTCGCTCGACTGGTCGCGCTACGTCTTCACGATGGACCCCGGCCCCGCGCGCGCCGTCCGCACGGCGTTCAAGCGGCTCTACGACCGTGGCCTGATCTATCGCGCCAACCGGATGGTCAACTGGGACCCGGTGAACCAGACGACGGTTTCCGACCTCGAAGTCGATCAGATCGAGGAGGACGGCCACCTCTGGCACATCCGCTACGATGTGCAGGGCGCGCCTGGTCAGTCCATCACCGTCGCGACGACGCGGCCCGAGACGATGCTGGGGGACACGGCGGTCGCGGTGCACCCGAAGGACGCGCGGTACGCCGCGCTCATCGGCAAGATGCTCGTGCTGCCGCTCCTGGGTCGCACCATCCCGATTATCGCGGACGAGCACGTGGACGCGGCGTTCGGCACCGGCGCGGTCAAGGTGACGCCCGCGCACGACCCGAACGATTACGCGATGGGCCTCCGGCACGACCTGCCGCAGATCACGGTGATGACCTTCGACGGCCACATGAACGAACAGGCCGGGCCGTACGCCGGGCTAATGACGGCGGAGGCGCGGAAGCGCATCCTCGCCGATCTCGAAGCGGCGGGGCAACTCGTCCGGGCGGAGCCGCATCGCCACAGTGTGCCACACGCCGAACGTGGCAGCGCGGTGCTGGAGCCGATGCTCTCGCTCCAGTGGTGGGTGGACATGAAGCCGCTCGCCGCCCCCGCCATCGCCGCCGCACGCGACGGGCGCATCACCTTCGTGCCGGAGCGGTTCGCGGGCGACTACTACCGCTGGCTGGAGCATATCCAGGACTGGTGCATCTCGCGCCAGCTCTGGTGGGGCCATCAGATCCCCGTCTGGTACGCGCCGGACGGCACGGTGATCGTCTCGGACAAGGAGTTCCCCGCCGCCGACGAGATCCCCGCCGGCATCGACCCCGCGACGCTGGTACAGGACCCGGATGTGCTGGATACCTGGTTCTCGTCCGCGCTCTGGCCGTTCAGCACGCTTGGCTGGCCGGACGGCACGCCGGACCTGCGCCGCTTCTACCCGACGAGCGTGCTGGAAACCGGGTACGACATCATCTTCTTCTGGGTGGCGCGGATGATCTTCCAGGGGCTGGCGATGATGGATGACGTGCCCTTCCGCACCGTCTACCTGCACGGTATGGTGCGCGACGAACGTGGCCAGAAGATGAGCAAGACGAAAGGGAATGTGCTCGACCCGCTCGACCTGACGGATCGCTTCGGCACCGATGCCCTCCGGTTCACGCTCATGACGATGGGCACGCCGGGAAACGACGTGAACCTCTCGGCGGACCGCGTCGAGGGCAACCGGAACTTCGCGAACAAACTCTGGAATGTCGCGCGCTTCGTGCTCGCGAACATCGACGCGGACGCCATCGCGCGGGATGCGGACGGCAACCCCGCCGCGCCCGACCGCGCGCACATGGCGCTCGCGGATCGCTGGCTCACGAGCAGGCTGCACACACTGGAAGCGGAGGTGACGCGCCTTCTGGAGGGGTACCTGCTCGGTGAGGCGGGGCGGCAGATCTACGACTTCCTCTGGGGCGATCTGGCGGACTGGTACGTCGAGGCCGCCAAGCCGCGTTTGCAAGGGGCGGACGCCGCTGTTGTCCAGCAGACGCTGGCGTACACACTGGAGCGCGCGCTCCGCCTCCTCCATCCGTTCATGCCCTTCATCACGGAGACGATCTGGCAGCGGCTGCCGCACGGCGGCGACGCGCTCATCGTCGCGTCGTGGCCGCAACCGGGGGCGACGGATGACGAGGCGGAGCGCGCATTCAGCCTCCTGATCGATATTGTCCGCGCCGTGCGCAATGCGCGGTCGGAAGCGGGCGTCGAACCGGCGAAATGGGTCACCGCGACGGTCGCCGCCGGGCCGCACGCGGACGCGCTCGCGTCGCAACGAGACATCCTCTCGCGGCTGGCACGCATCGGCGACGATGAACTGACGATCGCCGTGACGATCGATGCGCCGTCACAGGCGACGGCGCTCGTCGTCGCGGACACGACGATCTATCTGACCGGCATGGTCGATGTCGCCGCCGAACGCGCCCGCTTGCGGCGCGAGATCGACGAGGCGGCGGCGCAGGCGGACCGGACGGAGGCGCAACTTGCGAATGCGAACTTCGTCGCCCGCGCCCGCCCCGATGTCGTGCAAGCGGCGCGGGATCGCCTCGTCGCAGCGCGGGAGCGGGTCGCGCGGCTGCACGAGCGGCTCAACATGCTCGGTGACGTGTGATGGACCGCGATGCGATCCGGCGGATAACGTCGCGCTTTTGGGGGCCGGTCTGCGCGATCACGGCGGCGCATGCGGGGGAGGCGGGCGGGCAGATCGCCGTGGGGGTCCTCTCCGCCTCGATCCTCCCCGCCGCGCCGCGCGTGCTCGTCGAAATCTGGAAGGCGAACCGGACGCACGACCTGCTGCTGAACGGCGGTGCGTTCGCGGTGCATCCGCTCGGCGAGGAGCAGGCCGCGCTCGTGCGGCAGTTGGGCTTCCAATCGGCGCACGATGGCGCGGTCAAGCTTGATGGCGTGCCGTGGCGGGCGGGGACGACGGGTAGCCCTATCCTGACGGATGCGCCGGGGTTCCTCGAATGCACCGTCGCGGCGGCGCTCGACCTGCCGGATGTGACGCTCTTCGTCGGGCAGGTCGTCGCGGGCGAGTGGCACGGCGGCGACCGCCCGATGGTGCAGGCGTACGAGATGATCGGCGCGATGCCCGCCGACTGGCAGGAAGAGTATCGCCGCCACGATGCGAGGCAGCGCGCGGCGGCGGCGCGCGCGTTGGGCCTCCCGCCCGATGCGCCGTCGGCTTGACGGCGGATGCCCACGCTCCCGATACTGCGACGCATGAGACGCTTTCGCCGTCCGCGCGCGACAACCGATGCACCACCACGTGTCGTGACACTGTACACGCGCGCGGGCTGTCACCTCTGCGAATTGGCGGAGAAGCCACTGGTGCGGGCGGTCAGCGCGACGCCGGGCAGCGTGTTGCGGGTGGTGGAGATCGGCGGCGTGCCGGAGTTGGAGGCTCGGTATGGGGTGCGGATTCCGGTGGTCACCGTGACTGTTGATGGAGCGGAGCGGATCATCGCGGAAGGCAAGATCAGCGATATTCGCGTGCGCCGCGCGCTCGACGTGATCCGGGTGGGGGCGTAACCGATGTCGCAGAACGCGCGGCGACGGGCACGCGCGGCGAGCCGCGCCCGCGCGCAGTTGCCCCGGCACCGCCGCCCGAACACGAGCCAGAAACTGGCGCGGCGGGGCATCATCGTGCTCGGCATCGTCGTCGTTGCGTCGCTCCTGATCGCGGTCGTCGGCACCATCGGCTCATCGAACGGTGGCGGACAGCAGGCGAACCCGACGCTGGGCGCGAGCGACCCGAACCGCCTGATCGCCGCCGCGACCGCGAACCCGAACGACGGCGACACCGTCGGCGCACTCGCGGATTACTACGACAAGACGGGCCAGTATCAGCAGGCCCTGTCGCTCTACCGGCGGTACATCGCGCTCCGGCCCGACGACGCGCGGGCGCGCGTCAGCATCGGTGAACTCCTGCTCGCGAGTGGCGACATTCCCGGCGCGCAGGTGCAGCTGTCGCAGGCAATCGCGCTCAAACCGACCGATCGGACGGCGGCGCAGGCGCACCTCGGCCTCGGCAACGCCGATACCGCCCTGCAACCACCCCGCCTCGCCGATGCGCTCAACGAATTCAAACTCGCCGCCGACCTTGACCCCACCGGGGAGATCGGCGGCGAGGCGCGCGACCGTCTGGCAGCCTTGCAGGGTCAACTCGGCATCGCAACGGTTCCCGTCGTCGCGCCCTCCATCGCCGTCCCGTCGCCCACCGGAGCGCCGTAGGCGATGCAGCAACCGCGCCGTCTCCTGCATATCGTCCAGCGATACGCCCCGTACGAGGGCGGCTCGGAGAACTACGCCCGCGAATTATCCGAGCGGTTCGCGGCGGATGGTCACGCGGTCACGGTGCTGACGACGGATGCGTGGGATTTGGAATACTTCTGGGATTCCCGCGCCCGCCGTGTCGATGCGCCCGCCTCGGAGCAGATGAATGGCGTGCGGGTGCTGCGCTTCCCGGTGCGCCATTACCCCGCATCCGCGCTCGGATACCGCGTGCTGCGCCGCGCGATGGCGGAGGTGAGCCGCGTTCCTGCACCGGGGCGGGAAGCGGCCCTGCGTCGCAGCGGCCACTTCGCGCCGTGGGTGCCGTCGCTCCATCGATGGGTGGCGACGCACGCGACGGGGTTCGATCTCGTCCACGCGCTGAACATCTCCATCGAATCGACTGTGCTCGCGGGGGCACGCGCCGCCCGGATCGCGCGTGTGCCCTTCATCGTGACCCCTTTCCTGCACCTCGGCGCGCCGGGGGACCGCAGCATTGTGCGGTACTACTCGATGCCGCATCAGTTGCAACTGCTGAGGAACGCCGATGCGACGATTGTCCAGACGCCGCAGGAGATGGAGTTTCTCGCGGCGCATGGCGTGCCGCGCGCGCGGATGCTGCGCATCGGTGTCGGCGTGCACCCCGGCGACGTGACGGGCGGTGATGCGGCGCGCGCGCGGCAGGCATTCGACCTGCGTGGGGCGGTCGTCTATTTCAGCGGCACCGCCGCCGCCGACAAGGGCACGCTCGATCTCGTCGCCGCGATGCAGCGGCTCTGGGGGGAGGGGCGCGACGCAACGCTCGTGCTCACCGGCCCGATGGTGTCGCAGGCGCGCGCATTCATCGCGCGGTTGCCACCCGAAACATCGCGTCACATTCGCCCGCTCGGCTTCGTTGCGAAGGCGACGCAAGCGGACGTGCTCGCCGCGACGGATATCCTCGCGCTGCCGTCCCGTACCGATTCCTTCGGGATCGTCTTCCTCGATGCGTGGGTGAACGGGAAGCCCGTCATCGGCGCGAATGCCGGGGGCATTCCGGGCGTTGTTTCCGATGGCATCGACGGCCTGCTCGTGCCCTTCGGCGATGTCGGCGCGCTCGCCACCGCGCTGAGGACGTTGCTCGATGATCCTGCGTTGCGCGCGCGGCTCGGGGCGGCCGGGCGGGAGAAGGTGCTCCGGCAGTACACGTGGGAGCGGATCACGACGGCGGTGCGCGGGGTGTACACGCATCTGCTGGAAACGTAAAATGCCGCGCGTGCGCATCTACGGTGCGTCGTGCGGGGAGTCGGACGGCGCACCTCCTGCCGTAACGTGATGGGACGATGATGACGAAATCGCTCACCGAAGAAACGATCGATGTCGCCGCGACGGTCGCCGCCTTGCGCGCGCAGGCGGTGGCGCGCGGCAGGGCGATGGGCCTGACCGATGGCGCGGCGCTCGACGACCCGCTCCGTCAGGCCGCCGACCTCGCACACGTCTCCGCACACTTCCCGATCATGTGGCGCGTGCCGGTGATCGGTCGCGCGCTCTCGATCCTGCAACGCCTCATTCGCATCGGCCTGCGGTGGTACATCAACCCGATTGTCGATCAGGTGAACGACTTCAACGAGGCGACCGTGACCGCGCTGAACACCATCGCGGCGCGGCAGGAGGCGCTCGCCGCGCGCATCGCCGCGCTCGAACTCGCCGATCCGGCCACCCCAACTGCGGACAGTGACGTTCAGGCTCATGAAGCATCGGCCTCGGCGCTAAAGGAGCCGGGGATGGGCAACGAATGAACATCGTCATTGCCGCGACGCAGGTGCCATTTGTGCGCGGCGGTGCGGAATCTCTGGTCGATGGGTTGCGGGGGGCGCTCGAAGCGGCGGGCCATCGTGTCGCCGTCGTCGCGCTGCCCTTCCGCTGGTACCCGCCGTCGCAGATCCCGATACATGCGCTGCCGTGGCGGCTCCTCGATCTGACCGAGGCGAACGGCGTGCCGATCGACCGCGTCATCTGCACCAAATTCCCGACGTGGGCGGTGCGCCACCCGAACAAGGTCGCGTGGGTCGTCCATCAGCACCGGCAGGCGTACGACTGGTACGGCACGCCGCTCTCCGATTTCGTCAACACGCCGGACGACCGCCGCGTGCGCGACAGCATCCGCGCCATCGACGCGCGCGGCCTCGGCGAGTGCGCGCGGGTGTACGGCATCTCGCGCAACGTCGTCGCCCGCCTCGCGAAGTACAACGGCATCACCGGCACGCCCCTCTACCCGCCGACGCTGCTCGATGGCTTGACGCCCGGCGGTGCGGATGAGGGGTTCCTGCTCTCTGTCGCGCGGCTGGACGCGGCGAAACGCCTCGATCTCGTGCTCTGCGCGGTGGCGGCAACGACGGAACCCGTCACCCTCCGCATCGCCTCCGACGGGCCGAATCGCGCGCGCCTGGAGAAGCAGGCGGCGTCACTCGGCATCGCGCATCGCGTGCGGTTCCTCGGGCGGGTGCCGGACGATGAGATCGTGCGGCTCTATCGCGCCTGCCGGGCGGTGGTGTACGCGCCGATTGACGAGGACTACGGCTACGCGGCGGTCGAGGGGCTGATGGCGGGCAAACCGGTGCTCACGACGACCGACAGCGGCGGCGTGCGCGAGTTCGTGCGCGACGGCGAGAATGGCGCGGTCGTCGCCGCCGATCCCGTCGCGCTCGCCGCCGTGCTCGACCGCTGGTGGCGTGACCCGGCGTCAGCGGGGCGCAACGGGGCGAACGGCCCAGCGGCGGTGCGGGCGATCGCGTGGGACGTGGTCGTGCGGGAGTTGACGCGATGAGCGGCCGTCACCCGCGCGTGGCGTACTTCACCCCGTTGCAACCCGTCGAGTCCGGTATCTCGCAGTACAGCGAGGACCTCATTCCGTGGCTCGCGTCCGCCGTCGCGCTCGATGTGATCGTGGACGGTTACACGCCGACGTTCGGTGCGACACTGAAGGCCGCCCGTGTTCGCGACGCGCGCGGGTTCTCGGCGGGGCGATACGACGCGACGATCATCCAAATGGGCAACAGCCCGGCGCACAACTACATGGTGCCGCAGGCGTTGGCGCGCCCGGATGTACTCGTCCTGCATGACATCGTGCTGCACCACCTGATGGTCTGGCGCGCGGTGCAGGGCCGGGGTGGGCGGGAGATGTACCGCACGGAGATGCGCGAGCGGTACGGGGAGGCGGTCGCGGCGGTCGCGGAGCAGGTGCTGCGCGGCCAGAACCCGACGGCGATGTTCGACTATCCGCTGAACGAGGACCTGATCCGCGCCGCCCGGTACGTCGTGACGCACAGCCCGTCGTCCGCGCGGTGGGTACGGCAACTCGTGCCGGGGGCGCAGGCGACGGTCGTGCCGATGGGCGTGCCGGTTCTGCCGCTCGGCGATCAGGCGCGCGCGCGCGCGCGGCTCGGCATCGCCCCGGAGACCTTCGTCGTGCTCTCGCTCGGTCGCGTCAATCCCTTCAAGCGGATGGCCGCCGTCTTCCGCGCGCTGCGTCGCCTCACGGACATGGTGCCGGACATGCTGCTGCTGATCGTCGGTGGCGACTCGCCCAACTACGATGTCCCCCGCCTCGCGCGGTTCGCAGGGATCGAGCGGTATGTCCGCCGACTCGGCTACGTGCCAGACGACGACCTGCGCGACCTCTTCTGCGCCGCCAACGTCTGCGTCAACCTGCGCTACCCGACAGCGGGCGAGACCTCCGCCGCCGTGCTCCGGCTGATGAGTGCGGGGCTGCCAACGATTGTCACCGATACCGGCGCATTCTCGGACCTGCCCGACGACGCGGTGCTGAAGACGCCGCCCGACGCCTTCGAGGGCGAGACGCTGGTTGCGTTCCTCCAGGCATTGGCGACGCGGCCCGCGTTCGGGCGGGCAATCGGCGCGAACGCGCGGGCGTTCGTCCAGCGCGAGCACACGATGCGGCGCGCGGCGGAAGGCTACCTCGATGTGCTCGCGGAGGCGATCGGTAAACCGCTGCCGCACGACCGCATCACCGAACCCACCGTCCGGTTGGTGGATCGCGCGCCGCGCCGCCCAGAAAGATTGAGCGGCGCGGGGCAATCGGAAGCATCCGCGTCGTCCGCCGCACCCATTTACGACGATCCCCTGCTCGCACCAATCGCGCAGGAGATCGCCGACCTCGGCCTCGCGGACGATGCCACCGTTGTCGAACGCACAGCGCAATCACTCGCGGAGATGCGGATCGGCGTGCCGGGAAAGACACGCGAAAAGCGGTAATGTCAGCTAGGCGTCACGCGAAGTCGTAATCGAGCGCGAAGGGGTACGGGCCCTCGCCGGAGACGGAGAGCGTGCCCGTGCCGGTGATGCCGCGCAACTCGCCCGCACCCGAACCCGGCACCACCTCGTACGTCCCGGTCACGCCGCTCTCCGCGAATGTGCTGGTGTGCTGGAGCACGAAACTCCCCGCCCGTCCGCCAACGCTGCCGGTGATGCGCTCCAGCGCGATCGCCGTCCCGGCGCCACCCGGGCGATACGCCATCAGATATTGCACGATGCTCTCGCCCTCGATGTCGCCGTGATAGACGTACTCAATCTCGGCGCGGGTCATCTTCGCCCCGTCGTCGGACTCAATGTAGGGGTGCTCGTCCCATTTTTTGATCTCGAACGTTGCTGTCGCGTGCATGGCCATCGCTGCCTCCTTGGCGTCATCGCGGGCGCGTCTCAGTGCTCCACTCTCTTGAAAAGAACGTTTGTTCTTTCTGTTCGGACTATACCTAGGACTTACGCAGTTGTAGGGAGAGTGAGCCACGGATGCGCCAGATAGCGCCGTACCGCCGGGCGGATGATCGCTTCTTTCGCGCGTCCCCAACTCACTCCCGTCC
>JAABUS010004457.1_pt1 | contig 20128 bp, 19 predicted proteins | sample 5560161 | NCBI WGS metagenome assembly JAABUS01 (sample SAMN10711885, study PRJNA513376) | rock metagenome | isolation source: Antarctica rocks | place: Antarctica: Victoria Land, Trio Nunatak nord | collected 2016-01-04 | reverse complement strand
AACCGTGGCCTCCAGGTCCTGCGTCCGTCAGAAGCCGCAAGACTTGCGAGGCCACGGCCCTCAACGGCGGACCCTCAACAGGTCACCCCGGCAAGGCCCCACCACGCTCAATCGCGAAGAGCCGGTAATAGGCGGCCTCGGCCAGGTAGTAATCCGAGTGGACTGAGTCGGCGGATCGTTCGTTCGAATGGTGCGCGGCGGCGATGCGCGCGTCCTTGAAGCTGGTTGCCCAGCGTTCCGCATCACCGATTGCGTCTAGGAACGGAGCGCCCGCGAGTGCTGCGAGCCTCGACATCCCCTTCCTGAAGTCGATGCCATCGCGGCCGTGCGTGTCCCGGTCGAGGGCCTCGAGGGCGGCGGCTCGGTTGAGGAGCGTGTCCGACACGTATGCCCCGGAGCGATATCTGGTCGCCATGACACGTGAGATGGTTCCGCGATGGTCCAGCGCGAACGCAAACCAACGCCGGATCGCTTCCTCGCCGCCGAGCTCGCTGAGGTTGAACAGAAGGTCATGGGGACGTGGAGGCTTCGTCTGGCGAGTGCTCCAGTTGAGCCACTGCGCGTAGAAGTCGATCGGTAGGGACACCGGCGGTTTGTCGCCACGCTTGTGAACAACGTCGGGGTGGTGAAACCTGAACTCCTCGAAGGTTGACGTTCGGTCGGTGCCAATCGACACGAGATCCTGGAATGTGCCGATCACATGGAGATACTCGTCGAACTCGAGTCGCTCGCCCTCAAGTCGAACCACGAAGTCACGGGTGAGTCCGCGATCTGTTACCCGGTCGCCCACGGACTCGACGACCTCGCAGATCGAGAGAGTCATCCCGTTGGCCAACTCGATGACCCGATTCGGTAGCGGATCAGCTTCGAGGACGATTGCGGGCTCCCCCTTCGGAGCCTCGCCAGGCAAATAGAAGCGCTCTGAGATGCCGCCCTCTGCGATCCAGTACGGGAGGTGGAGAAGCCGCACCCGGATCTCCGTGGCCTCGACAGGCTCGTTGGGAAAGAACTCCGCCCCCCGGATGAAGCGGTGCACGTGGATCCGCTCCGTCGAGGAACTCGTCGCGCTAGGGAAGGTGTTGCTGTAGTCCGTCCGGAAGCATCCGTCAAGGGTGAAGCTCTTTCCGCCCGCAGCGCCACAGATTCGTCCGTAGTCGCCGTCCCGTTCAAACTCATCGGCAGTGAATCGCTGCAATCCGGTGCTGAGGATGGCATCGAAGGGCCCGCGCAGCATGCCGATCAGCTCGAGCTGGGCACCTTCGGTAGGGCTGTAGGTCAAGATCCCAGGAACTTGCTTCTCGGGGGCGTCCGCCAGCCACCACAGCCCTAGCTCTCGCATGTCGTGTTCGGTAGTCGCGGCCATCTAGCGAGCATCGCGCCGGACCGCTCTCTGGGTCATCGCAGTTGCGCCATGCTCCAAGCCCTGCAGACCCGCCACTGGGACATCTGTCACTCTCGACCCCGGGCCGAGAGGTCCTAGCCAGGATCCATCCGGGATGCGGCCGCGGCAAGGGCACGGGCGATGCGGGTCCGGAGGAGGCGGGCCTCGGCCGCCACGCTCGCCGTGATCTGCCGGCGGGATGGCGCCTCCCGGTGCAGGGAGCGGATGGTCGCCGTGGTGGCGACCGCGGTGGCGTCGGCGAGACCGCCGGCCAGGAAGGCGATCAGCTCGGCGGCCGCGGCCGGAGTCATGTGGAACGTCTCCACGCAGACGTCGCCCCTCCAGAGGCTGAGGTTGACGAACCCCCGATCGAGTCGCCACGTGGTGCGGAGCCCGATGCCGCGTTCATCGACCGCGAGGTGGCGTCCGACGGGAAGGCCGAGGGCTCGCACAGGTTCCATCACGAGAGTGTCGCGCCCCTATCGCCAGCGCGCCGTCGGCGGCGCTGCTACACAACGGCCATGGCGACACCCGATGAGCTTGCCGCCGCCTATGCGGCGGCTTGGACCGAGCGCGACGCCACTAGGCGTCGGGAGCTGTTGGCCTCGTGCTGTGGGCCGGGCATCCGGTTCCTGCAGGAAGGATGGGAGCACGACGTCGTCGGCGTCGACGCCTTGAGCGATACCATCGGGGAGTTCCAGGCCGGTTGGCCCGACGGGGTCGACGTGAGGGTCGAGTTCACCACACCGGTGGACTCCCACCACGGGTTCGGCAGGGGCGGTTTCGTGTGGATCTTCGGCGAGGACTCCGGGTACGGGACCGACTTCGTCGAGCTCGGCGACGACGGGAAGATGAAGACCATCGTCGTCTTCGGCGATCCCGGCCCCCCGGCGACCGCGACCGGCTGAAGCCTCGCGGCCCGGACCGCCCAGGACCTCGTTCTCATGGACCGCGTCGCCGGTGCCTCAGCCGGCTCCGGGGGCTTCGCTCACCGGCTGGGTCGGGGCGGCGAAGGGTCCCCCAGGAGGAAGGCGACGATCGTGTCCCAGGCCCGCGGGTCCTGGAGCAGGAACAGGTGACCGCCGTCGAAGACCTCCAGGCGGGCGCCGTCGATGGCGGCCGCCAGGGCCACCGAGTTCGCCACCGGGGCGATCCCGTCCCGGTCGCCGGCGGCGACCAGCACATGCCGGCGCAACCCGCCCAGCCGATCGAAGGTGTCGTGGTGACGGCGGGCCTCGAGCTGCAGGCGGGCGCCCACGACGGCCGCCGGATCGTCGCCCGCGGTCAGGGCCTCGCCGGCGTCCGCCTGCGCCCGCAGCGCGGCCACCACTTCGGGATGGGCGGCCTGCCAGGCGACGTCGCAGCGGGTGTCGGCCAGGGCCAGGTGGGCGGCGAAGCGCTCGTCGGGGGGTAGGTCGGCCATCTCGTGGAGGGGGTAGGACGCGCCGCCCGCGCCCCCGCTCGAGGTGCACGCCAGCACCAGGCGGGACACCCGGTCGGGATGGCGCAGCACCAGCTCCTGGGCCACCATCCCCCCGAAGGACACGCCGAGCACCCCCGCCTGAGCCCAGCCGAGGTGGTCGAGCAGAGCGGCGGCGTCGTCGGCGTAGTCCGCCATCGTGTACGGGCCGTCGGGCTTCGCGCTGCGGCCGAGGCCCCGCTGGTCGTGGGCCGCCACCCGAAAGCGCTCCACCAGCGGGCCGTCGAAGACGTTCGGGCGCCGCCGCAGGTCGCCACCCGTGCCCCCGATGAACAGGACGGTCGAACCCTCCCCGGCGACCTCGTGATACAGGTCGAGACCGCCTACGTTGGCGATGGGCATGGTGCAGCTTGGTGCCGGCCCCGCCCCACGGACAAGGAGCGCCATGAGCAGCCGCCGTTCGGACTGGAGCCCGCCAGCGCCGCGCCGGTTGGCGGCCGACGGGGCCCGTGCCGCGGGGGAGCTCGGGGCCATGGGGGCCACGCTGCCGTACCTGCGCCGGGCGCCGAAGGGCGACGGGCACCCCGTCCTCGTGCTGCCGGGCCTGGCCGCCAGCGACCGCTCCACCCAGCCGCTGCGCTGGTTCCTGCGAGACCGGGGTTACCACGTGCACGGCTGGAAGCTGGGGGCCAACGTGGGACCCACCACCCAGATCCTCTCGGGCCTGCGGTCGCGCATGAAGGCCCTCGGCGACCAGCACGGCCAACCGGTGAGCCTGATCGGCTGGAGCATGGGCGGGATCTACGCCCGCGAGATCGCCAGCTCGACACCCCGGGCGGTGCGCGACGTCATCACCCTCGGCTCACCGTTCCGGATGTCGGGGCGGGGCGGGCAGCCCTCCTGCCCCGTCACCGCCGTCTACACCAAGGCCGACGGGGTGGTCGACTGGCGCACCTGCGTCGAGGACCCCGGCCCCCGGCGCGAGAGCGTCCAGGTGCGAGGCAGCCACACCGGTATGGGCCACAACCCGGCCGTGCTGCTGGTGATCGCCGACCGCCTGGCCCAGCCGGAGGGCACGTGGGCGCCGTTCCGGCCCACGACGACCTGGCGCCGCCTCGGCGGCGTGGGCACCGACGCCGCCACCGGCGCGGAGTGACCGACCTGCCCCACCCGCCGTCCGACCAGCGCGAGCCCTACGCCGGCTTCGGGGGCCGGGTCGGTCGGACCTTCGCCGGCTCGGAGAGCTGGTGGCCGCCGTCGCCCACCCCGCCGCCTGACGCTCCCAACGTGGTCGTCATCCTCGCCGACGACCTCGGCTTCTCCGACCTCGGGTGCTACGGCAGCGAGATCCCGACGCCGCACCTCGACGCGCTGGCGGCCGAGGGGGTCCGGTCTCGCAACCACCACGCCACGCCGATGTGCTCACCGACGCGGGCGTCCCTGCTGACCGGCCTGAACCCCCACCTGGCCGGGGTGGGCCACATCGCCCACAGCGACGCCGGCTTCCCCGGCTACGCCATGGAGCTGGCCGAGGACGCACCGACCATGGCCGAGATCTTCCGGGACAACGGCTGGTTCACCTGCATGGTCGGCAAGTGGCACCTCACCAAGGACTCCCACTGCTCGGACGTCGGACCGTTCGGCTCCTGGCCGGTGGCCCGGGGCTTCGACCGCTACTACGGGATCCTCGACGCGTTCACCAACCTCCACCACCCCCACCGTCTGGTAGAGGACAACGCCGCCGTGCAGGTCGACCGGTACCCCGACGGCTACTACTTCACCGACGACATCACCGACCGGGCCATCGCCATGATCCGGGCCGCCAAGGCCTCCAACCCGGCCCGGCCGTTCCTCTGCTACTTCGCCCACGCCTCCGCCCATGCCCCGCTGCACGCCAAGGCCGAGGACATCGCCCGGCACCGCGGCCGCTACGACGGCGGTTGGGACGAGCTCCGCGACGAGCGGTTCGCCCGGATGAGGGCCATGGGGGTCCTGCCCGCCGACGTGCGGCTCCCACCCCGCAACACCGAGCCTGGCCACGACGTGCGCCCGTGGGACGAGCTCTCCGAAGGCGAACGTCGCCTGGCCGCCCGCTACATGGAGGTCTACGCGGCCATGGTCGAGAGCATCGACCACAGCTTCGGCCGGCTGCGCTCCGCCCTCGCTGACATGGGCGAGCTCGACAACACGATCGTCGTGTTCATGTCCGACAACGGCGCGTCGCGCGAAGGCGAGGTGGAAGGGACCACCGGGTACTACGTCCACCTGCTCGGGGCCACAGACGTCGACGCCGACCTAGCCCGCATCGACACCATCGGCGGGCCCACGTCGATCCCCCACTACCCGCGGGGATGGGCCATGGCCTGCGGCACGCCTTTCCGGCTCTACAAGATCAACACCCACGCCGGCGGCCACCAGGTGCCGATGATCGTGCGGGCCCCCGAGCGCTTCGGTGTGGCCGGGCCGGGGTCGTGGCGGGACCAGTACACCTACGTCACCGACGTGCTGCCCACGCTGCTCGAGCTGGCCGGGTTGGAGCCGCCGACCGAGCGCCAGGGCCGACCGGTGAAGGTGATGACCGGATGCACGTTCGCTCCGATGCTGCGCGACCCGGACGCGCCGTCGGGCCACGTCGAGCAGTACTCGGAGATGGCCGGTCACCGCGGCTACTACCGCGACGGTTGGGAGATCGTCACCCTGCACCGGCCCCTCACCGACTTCGGGGACCACGAGTGGGAGCTCTACGACCTCACCACCGACCCGACCGAGACGACCGACCTGGCCGCCGAGCACCCCGACCGGGTGGCCGAGCTGGCGGCGGCGTGGGAGGCGGCGGCGTGGGCGAACCAGGTGTACCCGCTCGACGAGGGCAGCCAGGTCCGCTTCCTCACCCGCCCGCCGGAGGACGAGGTCTTCGGCCGACCGGTCCGACTCGCGCCCGGCACCCCCACCCTCGAACGCCGGCGCTCCCTGCAGCTCATCCTGATCCGTTCGTTCACCGTGGTCGTGCGGGTGCACGTGGGCGCCGGGGACGAGGGCGTCCTCGTCGCCCACGGTGACCAGGGCGGCGGATACGTGGTCTGCCTCGACGGCGACGGCCTCCACGCCGCCCACAACGACGGGCAGGGCCACCTCCGAACGATCGACGCCGGCGCGGTGGCCAGCGGCGACCGCGAGATCACCGTCGCGTTCGGCGCCCCCGGCCGCGGGACGTGGGACGTCGCCGTGTCCGTCGACGGTGACGAGGTCGGCTCGGTTCGCGGTCCGGACGGGTGGCCGTGCCTGTTCCCCATGGCACCGTTCGAAGGGATCGACGTCGGCCTCGACCGCCGATCACCGGTGTCCTGGCCGCTCTACGAACGCCATGGCCCCTACCCCTTCACCGGGACGATCCGGGACGTCACCTACACGCCCGGCCCACCCGCGCCGGACGCGCCGGCCAACCTGATCGAGTCGTTGCGGGAGATGGGCCGCCGCTTCGAGTGAAGTCCGCCCCCGGCGGCCCCCCGCTCAGCCGATCCGGCTCCAGTCCCGCACCCGGTACACCGGCGGCGTCTGGGCGTCGCCGTGGCAGGTCAGGATGCGGGCGGTGTCGGCCGGCGACCGCTCCACCTCCGCCCGCCACGTGACGGCCTCGCCCCCTTCAGCCCGGGCGTCGAGGGTGACCGCCCAGCGGTGACGACGGCCGTCGAGCGCGGCGCTGGCGACCACGGTCACGTCGTCGAGCCCGGGAATGGCCTCCCGGCGGCGGAGGTCGATCTCGGCCGCCTGCTCCGGCGGGGTGTGGAAGCAGCGACCCCGGTAGGAAGCGAGGTCGATCGTGCCGCGGCGGTGCTCGTCGATCATGCCGACGGCCCGGTCGGGGTCGACCCGGCCGTAGTACACGCCGCTCGGGAGGCACACCACGTTGGCGGCGAAGCGGTCACCGCCGATGTGGGACGACTCGAACACGGCCTCGTCGGGCCGCTCCTCGGCCAGGCGCCGGTACACCGGACGTCCGAACTCGGCGCAGCAGGCGTCGTGACGGCCGTTCGTGCACACGAGGAACACGGGATCGTGGTCGGCCGCGGCCGATCGGCTCACCTCCTCGAACGCCGCCACCAGGTCGACGCCGAGGAGATCAGCGTCAGCCGTCACCCCGCCGCCGACCACTCCCAGGCCGCCGGGTTCGGTCCGGGCCACGAACCAGCGACGACCGGGCGGTGCGCCTGCCGGCGTCTCCAGCCCCCGGCGCACGAGGACCACCCGGGCCCGCACCTCGTGGGCGCGGGCGGCCAGCTCGAGCGCCACGGCAGGATCGAGGCGACTCTCGAACAGGGCGTCGGCCCCCCACGACCCGGGTTGCTCGACGAGGAGCCACCGCCGCACCCGCGAGGCGGTGGCATCCATCGGTTCGTCGAGCCGGCGGGACACGTGGGAGCAGCGGTCGGCCGCCTTCACCGGATCGTCTCCACCCGGAGCAGGCCCTCGGCCACCAGGCGGCGGGCCAGCACGAGGCACCCGTCGGCGTCGAGGAGCGGGACCAGGTCGTCAACCGCCAGACGATCCCCGGCGAGCACCCGTTCCAGGGCGGGAGCGACCCGGGCCGGGAACCGCAGGGTGCGGTCCGGGGCGTGGAGCACCACGTGGTCGCCGTCCCCGGCGATGTGCAGCCGGTCCCGGCGGAGGCGGTGGACGAGGACGGTGGCGGGCTCCAGCGGGGCCATGGCGTCGGCCAGCATCCCGCGGTGGTGACCGGCGGCGGCCCGCTCGTGGGGGCCCGGGTCGAAGGCCAACAGCCCGGCTAGGTCCTGATCGTCCAGCCACTCGTGCACCAGGGCTCGGAAGCGGTCCACCTCCCCGTCGGCGGCGAACGCAGGCAGGGCGGCCCGGAAGCGCTCGTCGTCGGCGGCGCGGGCGACCAGCGCCGACAGCACGCCGTGCCAGGTGCGGGTGCGGACCCCGACGGTGAGGTGCAGGGACTGCTCGCTGGTGGTCGACGCCCCGTGCACGTGGCCTCGGGGCACGAACAGGCAGTCGCCGGGATGGAGCGTCGTCGCCACCTCCGGGGGACCGGTCGGCTCGGGGACGGCCGGGCCGTCGGCCGGTCGGACGGTCGGCCACGGCTGGGAGGGGAGCGGATCCGCGAACACGGGTCCGAACACCTCCCACCGCTTGGCTCCCGCCACCTGGAGCACGAAGACGTCGTGGGTGTCGTAGTGGAGGGCCAGGCCCCGGGCCGAGCGCGGCGACAGGTACGCGTTGGCCTGGGTGGGGTGGCCCAGCTCGAAGGTGAGGTCACGGCAGAGGTCCCCGAGCGGGGCCCAGATGGTGTGCAGCGACTGGAAGACGAGGGTGGCCCCCCGCCGGAAGGCGTCTAGGGCCAGGGCCGGGTCGACGAGGTCGTCGATCGTGCGGCCGCCGACCGAACGGCTGGTGGTGAACTCCTGGCGGGGCGTGGGCTCGCCGTCGCGCACGACCCGCAGGTGGGGGTGGCGCAGGCCGCGCGCGGTCAGCAGCGCGTCTGCATCATCCGGCGAGAACAGGTCGGCGAAGCACCGACCGGTGGGATCCCGGCCGCGAACCGGCGCCGCCGGCAGGAGCCGGGCCTGGTCGGATGCGGCGACGAGGGGGTCGACCCCCAGGCACCGGTGCAGCGCCGAGAGGGTCGCTGCGCTCAGCTGGCGCCGTCGGTGCCGTCGGCATCGGTCCCGTCGGTGCCGTCGGCGTCGGTCCCGTCGGTGCCGTCGGGGTCGGTCCCGTCGGTGCCGTCGGCATCAGTCCCGTCGGTGCCATCGGTGAGCGCGGCGCGGGGAGGGACGGCGATGAGGAGGTCGGTTCGGATCTCGTCGTCGGTGAGGGAGGGAGGAGCCATGGGCGCCGGTCTACCGGCTGGCACGGCGACGGTCAACGTCCCGTCGTCGGCGCCGCCGCCTCGAGGACGGCGGCCACCTGCAGCATCCGAGCTTCGTCCAGCGCGGGGGCCAGCACCTGCACGCCGACCGGCAGGCCGTCGTCGCCCGCCCCGAACGGCACCGAGACGGCCGGTTCGCCGGAGAGGTTCGAGGGGATGGTGCAGACGTCGTTCATGTACATGGCGATGGGATCGGCGGTCTTGTCGCCGAGGGCGAACGCGGTGGTGGGCGACGTGGGCGCGAGCAGGACGTCGAAGTGCTCGTAGGCGGCGGCGAAGTCGCGGGCGATGAGGGTGCGGACCCGTTGGGCCTTGCCGTAGTAGGCGTCGTAGTAGCCGGCGGAGAGGGCGTAGGTGCCGAGCATGATGCGACGCTTGACCTCGGCCCCGAAGCCGGCGGTTCGGGTGGCGACCATCATCTCGGCGGTGGTGGGGGCGTCGATGCGCAGGCCGTAGCGGACGCCGTCGAACCGGGCCAGGTTGCTCGACGCCTCGGCCGGCGCGATCAGGTAGTACGCCGACAGCCCGAAGATGGCGGCCGGCACCGACGCCTCCTCCACGGCGGCGCCGGCCCCGCTCAGGGCCTCGGCCGCCTCCCGGGTGCGGGCGGCCACGTCGGGGGCGATGCCCTCGCCCATCAGCTCGCCCACCAGGCCCACCCGCAGGCCGGCCACGCCGTCGTCGAGGTGGGCGGTGAAGGACGGCACCGCCTCGGGGATGGACGTGGCGTCGTGGGGATCGTGACCGGCGATGGCCTCGAGCAGCAGCGCGCTGTCGGCCACGGTGCGGGCGAACGGCCCGATCTGGTCGAGCGACGAGGCGAAGGCCACGAGCCCGTAGCGGCTCACCCGCCCGTAGGTGGGCTTCACCCCGACCACCCCGCACAGGGCGGCCGGCTGACGGATCGAGCCACCGGTGTCCGAGCCGAGGGCCAGCGGCGCCATCCCTGCCGCCACCGACGCCGCGCTGCCCCCCGACGAGCCGCCCGGCACTCGGCTGGTGTCGTGGGGGTTGCGGGTGGCGCCGAAGGCGGAGTTCTCGGTGGAGCTGCCCATGGCGAACTCGTCGAGGTTGGTCTTGCCGACCGCCACCGCCCCGGCCTCGCGCAGGCGGGTGACCACGGTGGCGTCATAGGGGGGGCACCAGCCCTCGAGGATCCGCGACGAGCAGGTGGTGGGCACCCCGCGGGTGCACAGGTTGTCCTTGAGGGCGACGGGGACGCCGGCCAGCGGGCCGGGGTCCTCCCCCGCCGCCACCCGGCGGTCGACGGCCTCGGCGGCCGCCCGGGCGCCGTCGGCCATGACGTGGTTGAAGGCGTGGACCTCGCCGTCGCCGGCCTCGATGGCGGCGAGGAAGGACTCGAGCACGTCGACCGCCGAGCGATCACCGGCGCGGACGGCGGCGGCCAGCCCGGCGGCGGTGGGGGCGGGGGCGGGGGCGGGGCTCACGGCGCGTCGCCGAGGATCGGCGGCACCCGGAAGCGCTGCTGCTCGGCGGCGGGGGCGGCGGCCAGGATCTCCTCCACGTCCACGGTGGGCTCCACCACGTCGGGCCGCAGCACGTTGGCCAGGGGGTAGGGGTGGGTCATCGGCGGGACGTCGGCCACATCGAGGGCCTCCACGTCGGCTGCGTGGTCCAGCACCGCCGCCAGCTGGCCGGTGAAGGTGTCGAGCTCGTCGTCGTCGAGGGCCAATCGGGCGAGTCGGGCCACGTGGGCGACGTCGTCTCGGGTGATCCGCTCCGCCGGGGCCATGGCCGTGCATGGTAGGGGTCGGGTTGCTGGCCCCCCTGCGCGGAGGCTGGTGCACCCGGTCGGGTTGGTGTACCCGGTCGGCCGACGGGCGATCCCACGCACCAGCCCTGACCGCGGAGGCTGGTGCACCCGGTCGGGTTGGTGTACCCGGTCGGCCGGGGAGCGACCCAGCGCACCGACCCGGGCGGCGATTCGGCCGCGGCTCGGCGACACGGCGGGCCGGGCCCCGTCCCGCTCGGCGGGCTCAGGGCAGCAGGCCCACCGTGACCGCGGCGAGTACGCGGGCGTGGGCTGCCTGGTCGGCGATGTCGCCCGCCACCACCACCAGCACGACCACGTCGTCCTGGCGGGAGAGCACCCACGCGCTGTCGGTGGGCCCGCCGGCGACGGGCGCGTCGGCGGGGGCGTCGTAGGTGAGGGCCACGGCCTGATCGGCACCTTCGAACCCCGCGTCCACCGGCCCGCCGGTGAAGCCGCACGCCGTCGCCGCCCGCCGGACGCCGTCGACGAACCGCCGGGCCCGCTCAACGCCGGAGAAGCGGGTCACCTGCTGGCCCACCGACTGGAGCGTGGTGAAGCCGTCTCCGCCGTCCCACGCCCGGACCGCCTCAGCGGTGAGGCCCTCAGCGGTCACGGCGTGGCCGTCGCACGGCGCGGTGACGTCGGCCCGGACGCCGGCGAAGAGACGACCACCGCCATAGGCCCGGTCGATAACGCCGACCTCGCCGTCCACCACCACGTCGGGCAGGAGGGCCTTCGCCAGGTCCGGGTCGGTGGGCAGGGTGCCGAGGGGGAACGTCGTCCGGTCGACGGTGGTGGCCGGCCCGCCGGCCCGGCCGTCTCCCCCGCGGTCCCAGGCCACCAACCCGGCGACGAGAGCGCCCACCACCAGGGCGGCCCCGAGGGCGGCGGCGACGAGCGGCCACCGCCGGCCCGCGGTGGGCGGGGCCCCACGCGGGGGCAGCGCGACGGGCGCGCCGGAGGCGAGGGCGTCGAGGTCCTCACGGACCTCGGCTGCTGACTGCGGGCGGGCGGCGGGGTCGCGGGCGAGGAGCCGCTCGACGAGCGCCACCACCCCCGCCGGTCCGGCGAGGGGCGGCGGGGGGCGGCCGTCCACCCGCAGCATGTCCAGCAGCGGCGTCTCGGCCCCGGGCTGGAGGAAGGGGTGGTGGCCCGAGACCGCCGCGTACATGGTGAGCCCGAGGCTGTAGAGGTCGCTTCGCGGCGTGGCCGGCCCGCCGGCCAGCACCTCGGGGGCGGCAAAGGACACCGTGGCGGTCACCACCCCGCTGGTGGTGTGGGCGTGGTCGACGAGGCGGGCGATGCCGAAGTCGGCCAGCAGGTAACGCCCGTGCCGGTCGATCAGCACGTTGGCCGGCTTCACGTCCCGGTGCAGGATGCCGGCGGCGTGGGCGGCGTCGAGGGCGTCGGCGACCTGGCGCCCGAGGGTCGTCACCTCGTCCCAGGAGAGCGGGCCGACGCTGTCCAGCCGGTCCTGCACCGACCCGGCGGGATGGTGCTCCATGGTGAGGAACGGTTGGCCGAGGCGGGTGGAGCCGGTGTCGTGCACGGTCACGACGTGGGGGTGCCACGAGAGGGACCCCACCGCCCGGCACTCCCGCTCGAAGCGGCTCACTGCGGCGGGGTCAAGGGCCGGCGAGCTGAGGACCTTCACCGCCACGGTGCGCCCGAGAGCGGCCTGACGGGCCAGGTACACCGCCGAGGACCCGCCCCGGCCGAGCCGGCCGAGCAGCTCGTGGCCGGGGACGTCGCCGTCGGGCGGCGCGGCGGGGGCGCCGGGCCGGTCGGTGGGGTGGAGGGTGGGCTCCTCAGGCACCGCTGACCCGGCGGGCGAAGGCGACGGTGCGCTCCTCCACCAGCTCGCGGTCGTGGTCGAGGGTGGCGACGTGGAAGCTGCGCTCGAGGGTCACCCGTTCGACCGGGCCGGCCACGGCCGAGGCGATGAGCTCGCTGTTGGCCGGGTCGACCACGTGGTCCTGGGGGCTGGTCATGACCAGCACCGGGCAGGCGATGGTCGACAGGCGGTCGGCGAAGGCCCCACTGGCGTCGAACAGCGACAGCAGCGGGCGCAGCGGCGTCTGCGGGTACGCGGACTCGACCGAGTCGGGGTCGGCGATGTCCGACCCGATGCCGTCCATCAGCTCCTGGCCCGAGGCGAGCATGGCCTCCACCGCTTCGCGCATGCCGTCCGGCGTGCTGACCACGGCGTTGATGCACACGATGCCGGCGATCTCGGGGTGCTCGGTCGCCAGCCACACGGTGAGGGCTCCGCCCATGGACAGGCCGACGACCACGACCGTGTCGCACCGGGCGGCGAGATCGGCGTAGACCTCCTCGGCGCAGGCCGACCAGTCGTCCCAGCCGGTCGGGATCATGTCCTCGACCACCGTGCCGTGACCGGGGAGGAGCGGGAGCTCCACGGTGAACCCGGCCGCCGCCAGCGCGGTGGCGATCCCGCGCATGGACGCCGGGTTGCCGGTGAACCCGTGCAGCACCAGGGCGCCGTGGGGACCGCCGGCGGCCGAGAACGGTTCGGCGCCGGGGAGCAGAGGTGCGGTCATGGGGCCTCGATCAGCGGTAGGGGTCGTCGGTGGCGGGTTCGTCCCACCAGTCCTGGGGGGCGGGCGACCAGTCGGGGTCGGGGTAGATGCAGTCGACGGGGCAGGGGTCGAGGCACTTGTCGCACCCCGAGCACAGCTCGGGGATGATCACGACGTCGATGCCGTGGTTGAAGATGGCACCGAACTGGGGTGGGCAGTGGCGCAGGCAGGCGTCGCAGTTGATGCACTCCGACATCTCGATCCGCAGCGGCGCGTGCTTCCACTTGGGGTTGCGTTCCCGGCTCTCGAGTCGTTCGCCCCGGTTGGCCGCCGGCATGGGCACAGCGTACGCCCTGGTCGGGTGATTGACCGGGGGGTCAAGGTCTGTTCCACTGCGGGCATGGCTCAGGCCCCCGACGACGCCCGGCGGCTGACCGCGCAGGGCCGGGAGCGCAAGCAGCAGCTCCTCGACGGCGCCGCCGAGCTGTTCGCCGAGCGGGGCTACGCCGACACCCGCGTGATCGACATCGTCCGCCACGCGGGCGTGGCCAAGGGCCTCTTCTACTGGTACTTCGAGAACAAGGAAGCCCTGTTCCGGGAGCTGGTAGAGCACAACCGCCAGCGGCTGCGGGCGGCCCAGGCGGCAGCCATGGACCCCGGCGCCGAGCCCCTGGCGCGGATCCGCCAGGGCGCCGAGGCCTCGATGGCGTTCATGTCGGGCCAGGCCCACTTCTTCGCCCTGCTCGAGGTGGAGAACCTCGACAAGCAGTTCGCCGACGTGCTCCGCCGGGGCACCGAGGTGCACGCCCGCGACGTCGCCGCCCTCGTGCGGGAGGGCATCGCCGACGGATCGATCCGTGACGAGGACCCCCTCCTGCTCGCCTACGGGGTGGTCGGCGCGGTGGCGTCCTACGGCCACTTCCACCGCACCGGCCGCATCCAGCGACCGATCCACGAGGTGGCGTCGTTCGTCGGTCGATTCGTGGTCTGTTCGCTCGCCGCCGACGAGTCGATCGCCCGCCGAGTGCTGGCCCAACCTACTTGCAGTCAGGTTGCAGGTTCCTCGTCGCCCCAGGGGGGCCCCGGCTATGGTGCGCCCCCGGACTGAGGACACATCAACCCCGGAGGAGCCGAACGTGGCGAGTTTCCTGAGCGACGAGTGGATGCTGGAGGCCGAGAAGATCCGGGAGGAGTTCTCGGGTCAGGCCAGCCCCCCGGCCCACAAGGTGCGGATGAACATGGTCATCACCGACTGCCCGCCGGAGGCGACCTCTGAGGGTTCGGTCAACGCCCACATGGACACCTCCGAAGGACAGATGCAGATGGACAAGGGCCACCTGGAGAACCCCGAGCTCACCGTCACCGTCGACTACGAGACGGCCAAGGCCATCTTCGTGGACCAGAACCCCCAGGCCGGGATGCAGGCGTTCATGGCCGGCAAGGTCAAGGTGCAGGGCGACATGACCAAGCTCATGGCCATGCAGCAGGGCGCCCCCGACCCGACCCAGCAGCAGATCGCGGCGCGCATCAAGGAGATCACCGACTGACGGCGGGCTCCCGTTCGTCGAGCAAGGCAGGGGCGCCCTCGGGGGCGCCCCACTCGCGTGCGGGCACCTCCGCCTCGGCGAGGGCGACGGCGGGAGCCACCGTGGTGCCGCGGGCCGTCCGGGGGGTGGTGCGGACGAAGCCGGCGGCCACGACGGCGGCGACGGCCAGCCCTGCGCCGACGAGGTACGCCTCGGAGTAGCTGGCCTGCAGCCCCACCGCTGCGAGCCGGGCCTGCTGCACGGTCTGCATGACCTGGATGCCGAGCACCAGGCCCACCTGGATCATCATCTGCTGGGCGGCGCCGGCCACCCCCAGGTCGGCCTCGTCCACGGCGTTGGTGACGCTGGACGCCATGGCCGGCGACGACACCCCGAGCGCGACGCCGGCCAGGGCCAGGCCGCCGGCGATCACCAGCACACCGGTGCTCGCACCGATGGTCGACATCCACACCATGGCCGCCACCAGCACCGCCGCCCCCGCCACCCCCGACACCCGTTCGCCGATGCGCACGGCCAGGTAGCCGGCCACCGGGCCGGTGAGGGAGAAGGCCAGCGGCCGGGCCACCGAGACGAGACCGGTCTTGGCCTCGCTGAAGCCGAGCAGGTTCTCGAGCAGCAGGGGCGTCAGCACGAAGCTGCCCATGTAGGCGGCGTTCATGAGGGCCTGGACGAGGATGGGGAACGTGAAGTTGCGGCGGCCGAAGTAGCGCAGCGGCAGCAGGGGCTGGCGCGCCCGCCGTTCGACGCCGACGAACGCGAGCATGGCGAGTGGGGCCATCACGAAGCCGCCGACCACGGCCGGGTGCGTCCACCCGATCCGGGGGCCCTGGTTCAGGGCGTACAGGAGCGGTGTGGCGGCCAGGGCGAGGAGCACGGCACCGCGCCAGTCGAAGCTGCGGTCACGCTTGCGGGCCGTCTCGGGCAGCACCCAGAACGCCACCACGAGCCCGAGGAGGGTGAGCGGCACCTGGGCGGCGAAGATGGCCCGCCAGCCCACGGCCGACACCACCGGGCCACCGATCACCACGCCGAGCACCGGCCCGCCGGCCGCCACCATCGACCAGTAGCCCAGGGCCTTCACCCGCTGTTCCCGGGGGAAGACCAGGCTGATGAGGGCGAACGACGCCGGACCCGTGGCTGCTCCTTCGATGGCACCGAGCAGCCGGAAGGCGATGAGCGACTGGGCGTTCCAGGCCACCGCGCTGGCGGCGGCCATGACCGCCGCCCCGCCGAGGCCGAGAAGGTAGATGCGGCGCTGGCCCCAGAGGTCACCGAGCTTGCCGACGGCGGGACCGATCACCCCGAAGGCCAGGATCGGGCCGATCACCACCCAGGTGAGGGTGGCCTGGTCGCTGTGCAGGTCCCGGGCGATGCGGGGGATCGACACGGTGAGGATGGTGATGGTGAAGTTGACCGTGAACAGCCCGAACAACACGGTGGCCAGGACGATCCACGGGAACCGGGGGCTGGCGTCGACGCGCTGGCGGAGGGCGGCCCTGGTCACCCATTCCACGCTACTTGACCCGCGGGTCAAGTCGTCAGCCGGCGAGCGTGACGTTCACCACCGTTCCCTTGCCGACCATGGTCCCGGCGACCGGGTCGGTGGCCGCCGGCAGCCCGTTCAGCGGCCCCTGGACCTCACCAGCGACGAAGCCGGCGGCCTCGAGGCGGGCGGCGGCCTCGGCGAGGGTCCGGCTGCCCCGGATGTCGGGCACGGCCACGAGCTCGGGGCCCAACGAGACGACCAGGTGCACCGTCGAGCCGCGGGGCAGCTTCGTGCCCGCCTCCTGGTCGGAGCCGATGACCAGGCCCTCGGCGACGGTGTCGCTGTTCCGGTAGGAGATGCCGGCCACCAGCTGCACCCGGCCCAGCTCGGCCTCGGCCGCCTCGACCGTGGCCCCCACCAGCGCGGCGGGGACCTCCCGGGGAGCGGGGCCGTCGGAGACGACCAGGAAGACGGTACCGCCCTTGATCATGGTGGTCGGGGTGCCGTCTCCGAGGCGGATGACGGCGTCCTTGGCGATCTCCTCGTCAAAGGCCCGCGACCCCACCTCGGCCACCAGGCCCCGGGCGGCGACGAGCAGCGACGCCTCGGCGAAGGACCGGCCCCGCAGGTCGGCCGGCACGGTGGTGGGGGTGTTGCCGTCGGAGATCACGAGCGTCACCCGCGATCCCTCCTCCAGCTCCAGACCGGGGCGGGGACGGACGGCGATGACCTCGCCGGCGATGGTGCCGTCCCGGCGGGTGTGCTCCTCGCGGACGTCCCACTTGAACGGCGCCAGCGCCTCGCGGGCATCGTCCTCCTGCAGGCCGACGACCCGCCCGGGGACGGCGTGCGCGGGCGTGCGGTCCGGTCGCTCCACCACGGCGGCGACGGCGGCGGCGAGGGCGGCGAGCAGCACGAGGGCCACCAGCACCCACGGCCACCGCCGGCCGCGCCGCGTGGCCGGCTCGACCGGTGGGGGCGACGGCTCCCCGTCGGCCCCGGCCCGACCGTCGTCGCCGGGCCGCGGACCGACCGAGGCGGTCACGGCCGTGTCGGCGTCGGTGAGGTCGATCACCGCGGTGGTGGGCAGGAGGGTGGGGTAGCGGTCGTCACCCCCGGTGCCGGCCGCCACCGCCCCGGCCAGGGGCAGGGGCTCGGGCTTGGGCATCGCATCGGCGGCGGCCATGAGGGCGATGGCCAGCTCGTGGGAGTCGATCCGGTCCTCGGGGTTGGCCCGCCCGGCGCGCTCCAGCGGGCCCTGCAACGGGCCGAGCTCGTCGGGCACCTCGAGCGGTCGGCCCACCCTGGCCATGAGCGTGCCGATGGTGGTGTCGGCAGCGAAGGGCACCACCCCGGTGACCGCCTCCACGAGGGTCAGGGCGAGGGAGTACACGTCGGCCTTGCCGGTGAGGGCCTGGCCCTGGGCCTGCTCGGGCGAGGAGTACCGGGCGGTCCCGAGAACGGCGCCCTGGGGTTCGGTCCAGGCCGCCTCGGCCAGGGCGCGGGCCAGGCCGAAGTCGGCGATGCGCAGGCGGGCCTCGTCGCCGAACAGCAGGTTGGCCGGCTTGACGTCGCGGTGGACGAGGCCGCGGCGGTGGGCGTACTCGAGGGCCCGGGTGGCCTCCAGACCGATTCGCAGGGCCTGGGACGGCGACAGCCGCTGGTCGCGGTCGAGCATGTCCCGGAGGCTGCCCCCGCCGAGGTACTCGAGCACGAGGTAGGGGATGTCGTCGGCCCCGTCCTGGCCCCAGTCGTAGACGGCCATGACGTTGGGGTGGTTCAGGGCGGCGGCGGCCCGGGCCTCGGCCTGGAAGCGACGGAGGAACTCGGCGTCGTCGGCCAGCGCGGCGTGGAGCACCTTGAGCGCCACCCGCCGCCGGAGGCGCACGTCGTCGGCCAGGAACACCTGGGCCGAGGCCCCGCGGCCGATCGGGGCGATGATGCGGTAGCGCCCTCCCAGCACCCGACCGATCTCCTCGGTGCGCGACAGGGCCACTGGGCCGAGGGTAACGGAGCGCTCCGAGCCGTTCGCGGCAATCCCGCTGGGCCAAGATGGGTCCGCCGATGTCCGACACCTCGCCCGTCCCGCCCATCGTCAACCCGCCGCCACAGCCCTTGTTGTCGGTGCGGCGGCTGGTCATCGTGGCCGTGCTGGTGGCCGCCACCGCCATCCTCGTCCTGAGCTTCCGGGGGACCACCAGCTCGGGTGGCGGCAGCGCGTGCGCGGACCCTGCGGTCGTGGCGCGCGACCCCGGTCCCGGCGGCCACGTCCTGCGCCAGGCCCAGGTGGGCGTCGAGCTGCGGCCGGGCTACGACGGGCGGATCAGCATCGACGGGCGCGAGGTGCCCCAGGAACAGATGCAGGGGGCGGTGGTGCCGGGCACCGACGCCTACGACCAGCTCTCGGCCGACGAGCGCCGCCTCGGTCCCCGCCCGAACAACAAGAACGTCGTGAAGTTCCAGCCCGGCCCGGGCAAGGTCGTCACCCGCTTCAGCGGCCAGGTGGAGATCGGCATCCGCTACTGGGAGCAGACCGAGGGACCGGCGAGCGCGGAGTCCTGCAGCTACACCGTGTTCGTCACCTGACCCGCGAACCTGTCGGCGGCGGTCAGGTGGGGAGCTCGCCGGTGGCCAGGAGGTGCTCGAAGCCGGCCTCGTCGAGGATGGGCACGCCCAGCTCCTCGGCCTTCGTGAGCTTCGAGGCGCCCGGACCCTCCCCCACCACGACCGCCGTCGTCTTCTTCGACACGCTGCCGGGGCTCTTGCCGCCGCGGACCTTGACCGCCTCCTCGGCGTCCTCGCGGCTGTAGCCCTCCAGCGTGCCGGTGACCACCACCGACGCACCGGCCAGCACCTGGGGTAGCTCGGCCCGCTCGGGCCCGGTGAAGTTGACGCCTGCCGCGCGCAGCTTCTCGATGACGGCGCGGTGGCCGTCGTCGCCGAACCACTCGTGCACGGCCCGGGCGATCACCGGGCCCACCCCTTCGGCCTCGGCCATCTCCTCGACCGTCGCCGCCATGATCCGGTCGAGGTCGCCGAACGCCCGGGCGAGGGCCTGCGCGCCGGCCGGCCCGAGGTGACGGATGTTCAACCCGACGAGGAGGTTGGCGAAGGGCCGCTGACGGGCGGCGTCGATGGCGTTCCGGAGGTTGGCCACCGACGTCTCGCCGAACCCCTCGAGCGCCTCCACCCGGTCCCAGTCGATGGAGAACACGTCGCCGATGTCGTGAACGAGGCCGAGCTCGAGGAACAGCCGCACCCGCTGCTCGCCGAAGCCCTCGATGTCGAGCGCGCCCCGGGAGCCGAGGTGCCCGATAGAGCCGGCCAGCTGGTAGGGGCATTGCAGGTCGACGCAGCGGATGTCGCTCTCGCCTTCGGGTCGCACCAGGGTGGAGCGGCGCGGGCAGGGGCAGGTCATCGGGAACTCCCAGGGCTCGAGCCCCTCGGGCCGTTCGGCCACCACCGGGGCGACGACCTCGGGGATCACGTCGCCGGCCCGGCGCACCACCACGACGTCGCCCGGCCGGACGTCCTTGGCCCGCACCTGGTCCTGGTTGTGCAGGGTGGCCTGGGAGACGTTGGCTCCGCCCACGAACACGGGCTCGAGCTGGGCGAACGGCGTGGCCCGTCCGGTGCGGCCGATCGACACGTGGATGTCGAGCAACCGGGTGGTGCGCTCCTCAGGCGGGAACTTGTAGGCGATGGCCCACCGGGGCGCCCGGCTGGTGGAGCCCAGCTCACCCCTGCGACCGAGGTCGTCGACCTTCACCACCACCCCGTCGATCTCGTAGTCGAGGTCGTGGCGGCCGTGCTCCCACCGCCGGCAGTAGGCGTGCACCTCGGCCAGGGTGGGGACCAACGTCACCTCCGGGTTGACCGGGAGGCCGAGGCCGGCGAGGAACTCGAGCGTCTCGCGATGGCGGCGAAACCGGGGCCCGCCCTGCACCTCGCCGAGCTGGTAGCACCACATCGACAGCTCCCGGTCGGCGGTGATGGAGGCGTCCTTCTGGCGGAGCGATCCGGCCGCCGAGTTGCGGGGGTTGACGAAGAGCCGCTCACCGGCGGCCGCCTGCCGCTCGTTGAGCGC
>JAABUS010004456.1_pt1 | contig 20133 bp, 20 predicted proteins | sample 5560161 | NCBI WGS metagenome assembly JAABUS01 (sample SAMN10711885, study PRJNA513376) | rock metagenome | isolation source: Antarctica rocks | place: Antarctica: Victoria Land, Trio Nunatak nord | collected 2016-01-04 | reverse complement strand
GTGTCATACTTCCTATGACAACTATTAACCGGTAAATGATTCTTTTGACTTTCCACATATATGAATGAAAAAGGCTGCCCCTTTTGAGACAGCCTCTTTTTTATTAAAATACAATTCTAAAAATAAAATCTTAAGTCCTTGTTTTAAACTTATAGTCTGCTTTTTACTACAATTACTAATCTATAAGTTTAGTCAAAATGTTTCATTATTCAATCCGGTAATATACTTCTTAAAAGCTCAATACTCTTTATTTCACCCCATATTCTTTCACCTTCCATTGCGTTCAGGTGGGCGATAATTTCTGAAACTATTTCATCATTTAACTGGCTTTCGTATACATCAATTGCCTGCTCTTTATCTATTTTACAGATCTTTGAGCTAATAGTATATTTTAATAGTTGAACTGCTAACTGCTTTTCAAGAAGGTGCACGTGCTGTCTTATCTGGTCTTCACCAATTCTTTGGGCATAAGGCAAGTCTTCGAAAAAAATAACATTAAGCTTGGTATAAAGCCTGGTGACTGCTTCCCGGCAAATTGCGTGGTCAATATGGGTGCCGATTGCAAGCGGGCAAAGCAGCAATCCTTCAACATGTTGTTCCAGCAGTTTTTCCAGGTTTTCAATCAATTCCAATTCATTAGGTTGAAAAGGCTGGTTTTGAAAAATGTAGCCATTTCTTAAAGGTGCATCTAACAGATCAAGATTAATAATATTAATGTTTTCGCTGATGTTTTTATAAAATTGTGCATCTTCATTTTTTCTCAAACGGCTTACTGTCTCAATCTCTTTGTTTTCTACAGGAATAGCTGTCCACTTTGTAACGGTAAAACAATTGATAATGGTTACAGGAATATTGTTATCAGCAAGTCTGGAAATAGTGATCGCTAAGCTAAATGCTGCATCATCAATATGGGGTGAAAGAATAAAAACTTTCAATAGCTTATTATTTTAAAGAATTTTTAGCCACCAAGACGCAAAGACACTAAGTTGCTCAAAGGGAAGAAAACAACTTAGTGCTTCTTTGTGTTCCTTGTGTCTTTGTGGTTCCCAACTTAACCTATTTTTGCATTCATCAATTTCATCGGATTGCTTACTTCATTCTTTTTAGAAATAATATAAGGCGGAACTACTAAATAATGAATGGCATTATTTACGAAGCAATTTATTGCATCTGTCAATGTCTCAACCATTGTTTCGTTCTTGCCGTTAAAAGAAGTATTGGCAATAATACCAACGCCGGTTTTTTCCTTAAAATTTCTTATTAAATAGTAGATAAATGCATTGTCTTCTTTACTTACCGTTTGTATCCTTGCACTGTGATCTACGTGTTCTATTGTCGGAAATTTATCTTTATACGCGTCCCGCAAAAAAGCTGTAAATAACATAAAAGGTGTTCTTCCTTCAAAATCAAAATATTCGCTCACATCTTCTTCCAGCACAAAAGGAGCAATGGGCCGAAACCATTCGCGACCTTTGATAAACGCATTGATCCAAAACTTATTTACGGCATATCTTGTATCGGCAACAATACTGCGGTTGCCCAAAGCTCTCGGGCCAAACTCGCTGTGACTTTGAAACACGCAAAGTATTTTGCCCCATAGTAAATGATTGGCGCATTCTTCTATTATATTTTCAGATTTGTGAAGAGTGAGATTATCATAATTTTTAATAAGTGTTGTTATTTCATTAATATCAACGTCCGGTCCCAAGTAATCAAATCTCCAGTCAAATTCGTTTTTTATTTTAAAACACTCCATTGCGCCATAAATTGCGCAACCAACCGAAGTGCCGCCATCATGCGGAGCAGGCGGAATGAATAGATTATAACCTTGTTCGAGCACTTTTGTATTTGCTACACAATTTAATGCGCAGCCACCTGCGTAAGCTATGTTTTTTGTTCCGGTCGCTTCGCTTAACCATGCTGCTATTTCTATCAATGCTTTTTCAAAAACATCCTGTCCTTTTGCGGCAAAATTTGCTTTCTCCTGAAAAGTCTTTTTCTCTTCTTTATAATTATAATCGGTACTTTTAAAGGCTTCCATCCATTCGTGCGGTATCATCACTTCACCTTCATTCACTATCAAATCAGGTAAGTCTAATTTATTGATATCGCCGTAGGCCGCAAGTCCCATTACTTTTCCTTCACTGCCTTCTCCTTCAAACAAACAATTTGTCAGCTTATAATAAAAATTGCCCAAACCTTGCGGCGCTTCGGGGTTCCGGTCGTGCAATTGTTTCTTTATACATTTTATCTCGCCGTTTTGGCAATAATAATAAGATGCTACTTCAAAAAGATTCATTTTTCCTTCTTTTCCGGGATAATCATATTTAATATGTTCGACAGGGCTGCCTACAGAGTCAATAATCATTACCGCACAGGTATCAAAACCAGACGGCGGATAAGCACTGTATAAATGGGAAAGATGATGTGAAATCTCAATAATGCGGGAATCAGGCTTCAGGTTCAACACACTTCTTAGCTCTTCGTGATATTGTTCTTTTTTTTCAATCTCGTTATCTGCCGACCAGCATTCCACGACTAAATCATAAGGTCTGTCAACTGCAGGAATGTGTTCTTTATACAGCTCCATATCGCCCAGCCTTCCCCAGTGATGCTTTCGTTTTGTCAGACGTTCTTTATGTATAGACATCACATGTTTACCGCCTTCAAAGATGGAAATGGTGCCATCCTGTGTGCGGTTGATACCTAAAATAGAAGGTGCGCTCATAAGCAGAAAATGATATTTTTTAATGAGTAATTATAGTCGAAAAAGATATAAAAATTTTATACCGGCGCAAATATATTCTCCCTTCCTGATTTACTTATAATTAGTTTTTTAGGAAGGTATAATAAATTGTAATTTTCCGGCTTTCTTAAAAACTTCTGCATTTCACAAAAACAAAAATATGCCTGTTTTTTGTTGATATTAATAAGTAAAAAATAAAAGAATTACTTTAAAAATTGCTATAGACAACTATGGAAGAACAACAATTAAGAAGCAGCAACTGGTTCGGTCGCAAAGGCAAAGATGGTTTTATCTACCGTGCGTGGATGAAAAACCAGGGAATACCCGACTACGAATTTAAAAATAAACCTGTCATCGGCATTTGTAACACGTGGAGTGAATTAACACCTTGCAACGCCCATTTCAGGGAATTAGCAGAGTCAGTCAAACGTGGTATTTCAGAAGCAGGCGGTTTCCCGGTAGAATTTCCGGTAATGTCATTGGGCGAAACATTAATTAAGCCTACAGCCATGCTTTACCGCAATCTCGCCAGCATGGATGTGGAAGAATCTATAAGAGCAAACCCGCTTGACGGCGTAGTGTTGTTGTGCGGCTGCGATAAAACAACGCCGTCGCTGGTGATGGGCGCATGCAGTGTAAACATTCCGACGATTGTTGTATCCGGCGGCCCGATGTTAACCGGCCAGCATAAAGGTAAAAGCATTGGTACCAGCGATGTGTGGCGCTATCACGATGCTTTGCGTGAAGAGAAAATACGTGAAGAAGAACTGCTGACTATTGAAGCGGCCATGTGTCGCAGCCGCGGTCATTGTGCGGTAATGGGCACTGCTTCTTCTATGGCTTGCATGGTAGAGTCGTTAGGTCTTTCCTTACCAGGTAATGCAGCTATACCGGCAGCCGATGCACGGCGAAAAGTACTTGCGCAAATTTCAGGATTGCGGATTGTGGAAATGGTAAAAGAAGACCTGAAACTGTCTGATATTCTTACCCGCAAAGCATTTGAAAATGCGATTATGGCGAACGCCGCCATCGGTGGTTCTACTAATTTTGTTATTCATTTATTAGCCATTGCCGGAAGAATTGGTGTGCCGCTTACTTTACCCGATTTCGACCCTTTATCAGCCAACATTCCGCTTATTGCCAATATTCAACCTTCCGGCAAATATTTTATGGAAGATTTGTTTTACGCCGGAGGTTTGCCCGTGGTTTTAAAAGAGTTAGACAACTTTCTTCATCATGACTGTATAACTGTAAACGGAAAAACAGTAAAAGAAAATTACAATGATGCGGAAGGCTATAACAGTGACGTAATTGCAACAATTGATAAACCCTTTAACAGCGCAACCGGACTTGCTGTTTTAAAAGGTAATTTGTGTGAAAACGGTGCAGTCATCAAACCTTCTGCCGCAAGCAAACACTTAATGCAGCATTCCGGCAAAGCAATTGTTTTTGAGAATATAGAAGATTATAAAGCAAGAATTGACGAAGATGAACTGGAAGTGGACGAAAATTCTGTTCTTGTTTTAAAAAATGTTGGCCCTAAAGGTTATCCTGGCATGCCTGAAGTTGGTAATATGGGATTGCCTAAAAAGCTGTTGCAAAAAGGCGTGCTCGATATGGTGCGCATCTCCGACGGAAGAATGAGCGGTACAGGCTTCGGAACAGTCGTATTGCACGTTTCGCCCGAGGCCGCAACGGGCGGTAATTTTTCAGTAATTCAGACAGGAGATATGATTACGCTTGATGTACCAAACCGGTCTTTAAATGTAAATGTGAGTATAGAAGAATTAGAGATGAGAAAGCAACGATTCAAACCTTTGCCTCCGGTAACAGAAAGAGGCTATGTAAGCTTGTATATAAATCACGTGCAACAGGCACATTTAGGTGCTGATATGGATTTTTTGGTAGGAAATTCGGGCAGCAAAGTATCGAGAGATTCGCATTGATTGGTAGTCCATGGTCAATAGTCAATAGTCAAATAATCCATAGTTAATAGACCAGTTAGGCAAATAGAGTATTAAAAGTAAATACCATTAATTTAGATGAGGGAGAGAAAGGGTTAGTATTAATTGCTTTACCATGAACTATGGACTATAGACCAAACTTAAACGCACACTTTATTATTTTAAACTATTATGTCTTTTAAAAACAAAACAGCTATAGTAACCGGGGCAGGTCAGGGAATTGGTTTTGAAATCTGTATAAGTCTTGCAAAAGAAGGAGCAAATGTTATTTTAAATGATGTAAATCAAACTTTAGCAGATGAAGCAGCGGGGCATATAATTAAACAAACAGGTAGTAATTGTATATCACTTGCAGGAGATTCAGGTGATATATCCTTTATTCAAAAAATGGTCAATACGGCAGTTTCACAATTTGGAAGTCTTGACATTGCAATCGCCAATGCAGGAATTACATTATACGGTGATTTTTTTACCTATGCGCCCGAGTCTTTTCATAGAGTGATGCAAGTTAATCTCGCCGGCACTTTTTTTCTTGCACAGGCTGCTGCTAATCAGATGAAACAGCAGGAGCGGGGCGGCTCACTTTTATTTACTTCTTCCGTAACCGGGCACCAGGCGCATAAAAACCTCGGAGCTTATGGTATGAGCAAAGCAGCTTTGGAAATGCTGGCCAAAAATTTAGTTATTGAACTTTCAAAGTACAAAATCAATGTAAACACAATAGCGCCGGGCGCTACAGTAACTAAAAGAACGTTGGAGGAAGACACGAACTATGAAAGCACCTGGTCAAAAATTACTCCAATGGGTCGTCCGGCAACCGTTACAGATATTGCTGATGCAGCTTTGTTTCTTGTTTCTGACAAAGCAAGGCATATTACTGGTCAGAGCTTAATTGTTGACGGTGGCTGGACCTGTATAAGCCCGTCGCCCTATACCCCAGACACCTAAAGGGCTTTAAATGTTTCCTAATCGTAAAATTTGACGATATAATGGTAAAAACAACAGAATTGAAAACAGATGTTGTTATTGAACATAAATGTGAACTTGGTGAAGGACCGCTATGGGATGCCAAGCGCAAAGTGATCTGCTGGATTGATATTGTAAAAGGAGAAATTCATGAATATTCACCTGAGCAAAAAACACATAGAACAATTCACGTGCATCAAATGATCGGTTCTATAGCATTGTGCACAAACGGAAATTTTATTGCTGCTTTGCAAAAGGGATTTGGTTTCATAGACAGAATAAGCGGCGAAGTAACAATGATTGCAGACCCTGAAGCTCACTTACAAAATAATCGTTTTAACGAAGGAAAATGTGACCCTGCAGGAAGGTTCTGGGCGGGAACAATGTCCCTGTCAGAAGATCCGCAGGCAGGTAATGTGTATGTTTTGGAAAATGATTTATCTGTTACAAAAAAAATAGAAGGTGTAACAATTTCCAATGGAATGGCCTGGAGCAAAGATCATCAAACATTTTATTATATAGATACGCCAACATTTGAAATAGCAGCCTATGATTATGATAAAAGCACAGGGCATATCAGTAATAAAAAAATAATTATAAAAGTTGCCAAAGAAGACGGCAGCCCCGACGGAATGACTATAGACAATGAAGGCATGCTTTGGATCGCTCATTGGGACGGATGGCAAATTACCCGTTGGAATCCTAATATCGGGCAAAAGCTTTATCAAATTAAGATGCCGGTCGCAAGAGTAACGTCGTGTACATTTGGAGGAGAAGACTTTGACGATTTATATATCACAACAGCGAGGAAAGGCCTTACAGAAGAAGAAATGCAAAAGCAACCTTTAGCAGGTTCTCTTTTTGTTACTAAAAAATGCGGATTTAAAGGAATGCCTGCATTTAAATTTGAAATATAAAGGAAAATATTTTGAGTTAAGTTTTTAATTTTACTTTAGTTTTTAAAAATAGATATATAAATTTCGACAACAGTCACTGCATAAGGGACATCATAAAGTTAGGTGCCAGGCGCAGGCGAAGGCATTCAAAAACATGCGAAGCAGTTTTTGAAAGAAGCTTAGGGAGTCCTGTTGCAATGACGAAGCCACGCGGCTTGAGCTGGCGCTATTAAACTTTATGAGGCTTTCTCAAGCTTTTGCTTAATCCTAACATATTTATAATGACTTGGCATAATTGCTAAGCAGTTTTGTTGTTACAAAATGATAGAAGAATTACGAAACATATTGCCTGAAAACCGGATAAGGTCAAGATACATTGATTTGGTGTCCTTTGCCTCTGATGCCGGTTTTTATTATTTAGTGCCCAAAGCGGTCGTGCAACCGACCAACGAGGCAGAAATTATTTCATTATTTCAATTTTCTCATTCTCATAAAATTCCTTTGGTATTTCGTACGGGCGGCACCAGCCTTTCCGGTCAGGCCATAACTGATGGTATTTTAGTTGATTTAAGCCAGTTTTGGAATAAAATTCAAATAGAAGATTCGGGTAATTTAGTCCGTGTTCAGCCTGGCATTACCGGCGCAATGGTAAATGCTTTTTTAAGAAAATATAAAAGAAAGATTGGCCCTGATCCGTCAAGCATAAGCGCCGCTATGATGGGAGGCATTTTATCAAACAACGCCAGTGGCATGTGTTGCGGTGTGAAGCTCAATTCTTATCATACGACCAAATATATCCGTTTCATATTGCCTGACGGAAAAACTTTCAACACTGAAAATCAACAGGATTATGTTCGTTTTGAAAATGAATGCAACGGCTTATATAATTGCCTGAAGGAGATAAAAATTCAAGTAGCATCAAATCAAACATTATTCAATAAAATCCGAAAAAAGTATCAAACTAAAAACACGGTCGGATATTCTTTAAACGCATTTATTGATTATAAACATCCGTTAGATATTCTCGCCCATCTTCTAATCGGAGCCGAAGGTACGCTTGCCTTTATTTCGGAGGCTGTGTTAGAAACCGTTCCTGACTATCCGTATAAATCAACTGCGCTTCTTTATTTTCCCGATGTTTATGCGGCCTGCGAGGCTATTGTACCGCTGACTAATGCCGGTGCTTTAATGGTAGAATTAATGGACAGGGCTTCACTGCACGCTGTTGAAAATATGGCCGGAATGCCAGCAATAGTGAAAACACTTCCCGAACCTGCTGCTGCTTTGCTCATCGAGTTTCAGGAAAATACTATCGGGGAACTGGAAGGAAGAGTTAAACACTTTTTAGCTGCTGCACCTGAACTCTCTTTGTTTAATGATCCGGTTTTTACCAACGACCCTGCAGAGCAGGATTTTTTGTGGAAGGTCCGCAAAGGGCTTTTTCCTGCTGTCGGCGCTGTGCGTGCCAGCGGCACAACCGTCATTCTTGAAGACATTACGTTTCCCGTTGAAAAATTAGGTGACGCCATTTCAGATTTGCATGCGCTTTTTATAAAATATAGTTATCTCAATGGAATCATTTTCGGTCATGCCAAAGACGGTAATATTCATTTTGTAATTACTCAATCATTCAACACATCTGATGAAATAAAACGTTACGACTTTTTTATACGCGAAGTAGTGACAATGGTAACTCGCAAATACAACGGCAGCCTGAAAGCGGAGCATGGAACAGGGCGAAACATGGCTCCATTTGTAGAAACCGAATGGGGTGAAAAAGCATACGAAATAATGAAAAAGGTAAAACAGGCCCTTGATCCAAATTTGTTGTTGAACCCCGGAGTAATTATTAATGATGATAAGAATGCACATATTAAAAATTTAAAAGAGCTTCCGTCAGTTGAAGAAGAAGTTGACAGATGCACTGAATGCGGTTACTGCGAGCACAAATGCCCGAGCCGTGATATTACTACTACACCACGACGCAGAATTGTAATAAGAAGAGTGTTGAAAAAGCTTGAGCTGGAAGGCAATACATCCGATTATAAATTGCTGCTTAACCAATACCAGTATGATGGCCTGGAAACGTGCGCTGTAGATGGTCTTTGTGCAACAGCTTGTCCTGTAGATATTAATACAGGAGATTTGATTAAGCGATTAAGGAGAGAAAATCATTCTGCTTCAGCAAACAAAATTGCATTAGCGATAGCAAAAAATTTCAAGACAGCAGAATGGATGGCACGTGCAGCTTTAAAAACGGGTTTTGCCATAAATAAAGTTTTCGGAAAAAACGCAATGACCAAAATAACAGGCGGAATAAAAAAGTTGATTCCTGCAATGCCATTGTGGTCAAATTATTTAAGTTTGCCTCCTGATCTTGCTATTATTAATAAGAAAAAGCAGTTTTCTGATAAAATTGCTGAAAGTACGGTTGTTTACTTTCCAGCATGCATTTCGCGCATGTTGGGCACTTATGAAGGAAAGAAAAAAAACCTCATGGATACCTTTATAAGCATCTGTAATAAATCAGGTATTGAGGTGAAAATTTCAGAAGACGTCAACGGCAGTTGTTGCAGCCAGATTTTTTCTTCCAAAGGTTTTAGCGATGCTTATCGTTTTACAGCCAATAACATAGTGGAAAGATTATGGAAAGCAAGTGCCAAAGGCAGCTTGCCTGTTGTAATTGATGTGAGCTCGTGTGCATACACACTTCACCATATCCGTCCGGTTTTAACGAAAGAAAATAAGATAAAATTTGATAAATTGACTATTCTGGACAGTATAGATTTTTTACATGATATGGTTATGCCTTTTGCTATGATTAAACAAAAGAAAAGCAATATTATGCTGCATCCTGTTTGTTCGTTGCAAAAGATGAAAACGGAGAATAAATTTGTTAGCGTTGCAAAACATTTTGCAGATAATGTTACGGTTCCAAAATATGCAGGTTGCTGCGGCATGGCCGGAGATCGGGGTTTTTTATTTCCTGAACTTACCGCTTCTGCAACACTTCCCGAAGCTTCGGAAGTAAATCAGAAAAAGTACAACGGCTATTATTCCTCGACAAAAACATGTGAAATAGCGATGTCTGAAGCGGTGAAAGAAAATTACGAATCAATTTTATATTTGGTGGATGAAGCGTTATAATCTTTGTCAGCTAAATTTTTTTGTTCTGGCTTTGCCTTTTTTAATGCAGCCATTATTACGGATAATTTGAGACCTATTTCTGTACCAAATGTGAAATTGAAAAAAATATAAAATGAACTTACTTGTAAAAAAGGAACTGCATAAATTGATAGATGATTGTGACAATGAAATATTACCGGAAGAAGCAAAGGAGTTATTGTTGTCTGCATCTGTGAAAGACTGGTGAGAAGAGTTAACTTTTCAAGATAAAAACCTGATAATGGAATCAGAAAGCCAATATAACAAAGGTGATTTCATTTCGCATCAGAAACTTATAAATACCGGTGGCTACGACATTGACGTAGATATATCAAAGCTGTCTTTAAAAGCAGGACAATATTTTATCAGGATACTATCTGCTTCGCAGAATACTCAGGTAATTAAATTAATTGTTCAATAAACTATTATAAAGTTTAAAGATATTTTTAGATCTTGTATATAAACAGTGAAAATAAAGCGGCTTTTGCCGCTTTATTTATTTAAATATAAATAATATGAAAACATAGAGTTATTACAAGTAAAACTTTACTCTTTCATTTTCCTTTCCAAAATTCCAATTATTCTTTAAAATCTTAACTTTAAACCTTCTGCCTCTTTTTAATTTTTGATTTTCCACTTTCCATTTTCGATATATCTATTCCACCTTTATCGTCAGTTTAAACTCACCTTTCCATTCATCTCCCTGCATCAGGTTTTCTCCTATGAGAAGCGTGTACATTCCCTGTTGATGCAAGGCAAATTTCCATTCTTTGCCAAAAGGACCGTCAGCTTTGCCGTCAGGAGTAATTATTTGGTTTATCCGGATATTAGCTGCAGAGTCGTCAGAAGAAATAGAAGCTGTCAGGCGCCTTCCCTGCTTTATTGGTATGTATACGGTTATAGGATGGCCCACGCCTTTCATGTTTGCACTTACCGTTGCCCACGTACTGTCTCGCGGAAAACTGATATGAATGATCGAGTCGCTTTTTCCGGTATTGCTTATAGTGTCCTTTTGTGTAGTGTCCTTTTGTGTTTCGATACTGTCATTGCCAGCGGCAATACTATCTGCACTTACCCTGGTTTGACCGGTGTTATTACAGGATAATACTATTGTCGTCAAAATGATCAACGCTATTTTCATATACATTTTAGTTAATAAAGACGGGATAGTTCTGTTGTTGGTTTAGTGCAGAAATAATACTGCTTAAAAAAAATTGCCATAAAAAGTTGCGTTACAAACAAGTGGTACAATCGAAGATGCACAAAATACATTTACACGGAAACCAACATTAACAACCTGCTTATTCAGTTTGTAAAATATAGTGTGAAAAACTTCGATATTAAATTTAATTTCGCAAAAATTATAAAACTTCAATTAAATGTAAAAATTATAATTGAAGAGCAAGGTATAAACATAAATAAAAAAAAGGGTTTCTATACAAATAAAAAATTCTAACGCCAGGTAATCCTTTTATCCTCTTCTTATAAAAATTCATGCTTACACAACCACCCTACATACTATATTCAGACGGAGACGGAAATATTTTTGAAGATACTTCTTTATTCGTTACCGGGCGAAGCGGTCGAGATGCCCTGCCCGTGCCGGAAGAAGAATGGACAGAATTGCCTGAAGGCGGACAATTATACGAATTGCCGGGACGTCGCGGTATTGGCATTGACATAAAAACCGGTGAAATGCGTTTGTGCGAAAAAGGTTGGGCTGTCGCTGCATTTATTCCGCCGGCATACACAGGTTTTTATATGGCTGCTTATGAGACTGATCCCGGCGCTCCTACACTTCCTTTGTTTTGCTATACTGCTGCCGGCTGGGTGAATGAAAAATTTTATGTTCCCTGCGTTCGTATCGAACAGGATATCAGGCAGGATAGCGAAGGCTACGATCAATCAACAGTACAAAAGGGTGTAAAGAATGCTTTAGAGATGTACCCGCACAACCGTCTTGTGCAACATCTTGCAAGTAATTGTGCGCTTACTTATCATTGCCCTGCAGCACGTAATTATTTTTTGGGCCGGTGGGAATGCCCGGTTCCTTCGTCGCCTGCATGTAACGCCAATTGTGTGGGTTGTATATCTTTTCAACCCGAAGATGAAACCATTGTATCTACCCAGGACCGCCTGACCTTCAGGCCTTCGGCTGAAGAAATTGTTGAATATACTGTTCCGCATCTGGAGAGTGCTCCTTATCCTATCATAAGCTTTGGACAAGGTTGCGAAGGTGAGCCTTTACTGATGTGGCAAACGATTCGCGAAGCAATTATTGAAATAAGAAAACATACCCAAAAAGGCAGCATAAACATTAATACAAACGGTTCTAAGCCAAACGCTGTACGGGAACTTTGTAAGGTTGGTTTAGACAGTATTCGTGTTAGCCTGAACAGCGTTCGTAAATCTGTTTACGAACCTTATTATTGCCCTAATAATTATTCGTTTGAAAATATTATCGAAAGCCTTCGTGTCGTAAATAGTTTCGGCGGCTGGACAAGCATAAATTATTTCGTTTTTCCTGGCATGACAGACAGTGTGGAAGAATATGAAGCGCTTAGAAAAGTGATCAGTGACACTGGTTTAAAAATGATTCAGTGGCGCAATTTTAATATTGACCCGGATTGGTATTTGGGTAAAATTAAGGCAGCAGATACCGGGGAATTTTTAGGAATGAAGCAACTGATGGAATTGATACAGGAAGAATTTCCGCACCTGAAGTACGGATATTTTAATCCTCCTATAGAAAGAATTAAGGGAAATTTTCAACTGGACTTTGCACATTATTAAGCAGTTTTAGCCACAAAGACTCTAAGACAGAAAGATGCGCGAAGAAAATTTTGCCTTCCTTAGCGCCTTTGTGGCTTAGTGGCAAAAAACTCTCTTTAAATCATTCTTAACCTTTATTTACATAAAATAGTAAACCTCAGCATTTTAATAGAAGTAATTTTCAATATTAAAAAAAACTGTCCCGGGATAAATATATTTGTATGTCCAATTCAGTAAACATGGCTCCGGCATTTGAAAGAGAAAAGAATGTAAAAGCCGCCGCTTATACTTTTATAATCTGTGCTTTATTGTTCATTATTTTCTTTTTTGCAAAATGGACATTACCGCAAATAGCGCCACCCCCTATAGAGACAGGTATTGAAGTGAACCTTGGCAACAGTGATGAAGGCCTGGGAAATGTTGCACCGCAACTACCTGGCGAACCGGCCGCAGCGAAAGAGGAAGCTTTTTCACCGCCACCAAAATCACAACCGCAACCTACAGTGCAGGAAGAAAATATTTCAGGGGATGAAAAAGAAACAGACGATGCACCCGTAGTTAATAAAACTCCCAAACCTGTAGTTAAACATACAACCGTTCCTGCCGCCGCACCAGTTAAGCCTCGTGAAACAACAAGGCCTGCAGTTACTAATACACCTGCTAAATCACGGGTGAATACTCCGCCTGCTGAAAATAAAACACCTGCACCTCCGCGCCCTAAAGCTATCTATAAAGGTGGCAGCAGCGACGGAGCCGGTGGAAACGGAGCCGACACTTATAATGGTGTTCGTAACCAGGGAATTGCCGGTGGCAGAGGCGACCAGGGAAACCCTGATGGAAACCCAAGCTCTGACAGCTATAAAGGAAATGCTGCAAGCGGAAACAGCGGCGTTAGAATTCGCAGCGGCCTCAGCGGCAGGAGATTTACACGTCTTCCATCTTTTGAAGATGATTTTAATGAAAATGCAAAAGTTGCTGTTGACATACGTGTTGATAAAAACGGAAGCGTCATTTCAGCAGCAGTTAACCCAAGAGGAACAACAACTACAAATGGTGCAATCCGTGCCATCGCTGCAAGAAAAGCAATGCAGCTAAAGCTGAACGCAGGCAACGAAGATGAGCAGACAGGCACCATTTTATTTGACTTTAAACTAAAGGGATAAAAATTCTTTTTTTAATAAATGTTTCATAACCGTAGCTTTGACCGCTACGGTTTTTTTATGCCCGATTACCAGCAAACAATTGATTATCTTTTTAGCCGGCTTCCTATGTTTAGCCGTTTGGGTGCGGCTGCTTTCAAAGCCGACCTTACCAACACCATTATATTAAGCGAAGCAGTCGGCAATCCGCATTTACAATTTAAGAGCATTCATATCGCCGGTACAAACGGAAAAGGTTCTGCGAGCCACATGATCGCAGCTATCTTGCAAACGGCAGGTTATAAAACCGGCCTGTATACTTCGCCGCATTTAAAGGATTTCAGGGAAAGAATTAAGGTGAATGGAGAAATGATAGAAGAAGCTTTTGTGACAGATTTTACAGAGCGCATAAAACCCCTTATCGAAGAGATAGAACCTTCTTTTTTCGAGATAACGGTTGTTATGGCTTTTGCCTGGTTTGCTCTGAAAAAGGTTGATATTGCTGTGGTAGAAGTCGGCCTTGGCGGAAGGCTTGACAGCACCAATATTATTACTCCCGAACTTTCTGTAATTACAAACATTGGTTACGATCATCAAAATATGCTTGGGAATACACTTAAAGAAATTGCAGGTGAAAAAGCGGGAATCATAAAAAAAGGAATCCCGGTCGTAATTGGTGAAACATTACCCGAAACAAAACAGGTGTTTCTGCAAAAAGCCAAAGAGGCAGATGCGCCGACATATTTTGCCAATGAAAAAAGATGGGTAACAGACTGGAAAATGGAAGGTCATGAATTAGTCGTAACAGTTGCAGATAATCATACTGATGAAAGAAAAAATTATAGTCTTGATCTCACAGGTTTATACCAAACAAAAAATCTCATCACTGTTTTAGAAGCTGTGCACATTCTCATTCGCCAGGGCTGGAAAATTGAAGAAAAACATATTGAAAATGCTCTTTCACATGTAAAAGATCTTACCGGTTTATATGGGCGGTGGCAGGTAATCCGCCAGCGGCCTTTTACGGTTTTAGATGTCGGGCACAATGAAGACGGCATAAAGCAAATAGCAGAACAATTAGAATTCTGTAATTTTAAAAAGCTGCATGTTGTTATCGGGATGGTTAAGGATAAAGACGTTGCAAAAGTACTTTCGTTACTTCCCGTGCATGCGAGCTATTATTTTACCAAAGCACAAATACCAAGAGCTTTGAATGAAAATGAATTAGCAGAAAAAGCGAAGGAATTTAATTTACACGGACAAGCATTTGCAAGCGTACATGAAGCGCTGCAGCAAGCCGCCGACCGTGCAGATAAAGAAGACATGATACTGGTATGCGGAAGTGTATTTGTAGTGGGAGAAGTGGAGGCAGAAAATATTAAATAGTAAAAAAGTTTCTTAATTATCTTTTAAAGTAAAGAAACCTTTTTTATCTATTTTTTTTACTTTTTTGTTTACGGGCTTACGTAATTCTATGCATCTTTTGTTGCGACGCTCCGTTCAACTTTTGCAGCATTCTTGAGATTTTTTTACCTTTTACTATTATTAAGAAACCAGGAAAACATAATAATAATCTTCATTCTGGTAAATTTATATAATGTAACTTAATCTCTCATGTCTGTTACAACAGCAATATTGGAGTTAGCGTCTGAAAGAGGAAATAATAAAACCATTTGTCCTTCTGAAGTGGCGCGTATGTTATGGCTTGATGAATGGCGAAATCACATGGAGGAAGTAAGGTTAGCGGCTTTTTCCCTGAGAGACGAAGGCAAAGTTCACATTTTACAGAAAGGAGAAGAAGTGTCAGATACTAAAATAAAAGGGCCAATAAGAATTAGGATTTGTGATAAAGTATAGTATTAGGTAATTTTGAGCGAAAGCAATTAGTGAACAAAGAGGTATATCTTTGTAATAAATCATTTATAAGAATGATGACCAGAGAAAATATAATTGCCGTTTTAAAATTTCATAAACCTGAGTTGTCTGAATTTGGAGTAGAAAATGTGGGATTGTTCGGGTCTTATTTGAGAAATGAACAGTCGGACAAAAGCGATATTGACTTGTTAATAGACTTTACACCGGAAAAAGAAAATTTTGATAACTATATGGCTGTTTATGACATCCTGGAAAATATTTTTAAAAATGAAAAAATTGAGATTGTTATCAAAAATGGTTTAAGTCCGTACATAGGTCCAAAAATTCTGAAAAACATAATGTATGTCTAAAGAGCGATAGAATACATAAAACATATTGCGGAAGAATGTTCATATATAATTTCTATAAGCAGGAGTTTATCAAAAGATACTTTTTTGGATGATGAAACTTTAAAACGGGCAGTTGTCAGGAGTTTAGAAATAATTGGTGAAGCGACAAAGAAAATCCCTGCAGATTTTAAAGTAAAATGGAATTCTATTCAATGGAAAGACATGGCTGGAATCCGGGATCGCTTAATTCATGATTATATCGGAGTAAACTACTCAATTGTCTGGGACGTTATTAAAAATAAAATTCCAAAACTAAGTGACCAAATAGAAGAAGTGCTTAGCAAACAAAAAAAATACGGCCAATAAAATAACTTTTTTGGTTTGAAGCAACTAATACTAAAGTAAATAACTTTAAAATCTGATTCGTTTTAAATAACTGTCATAATAAAAGTTATAGAATTGTTTTATAAACTTCCAGTCCTTCCGCCATCAACAGGCAAATTTATTCCGTTTATATAAGCTGCAGCAGGCGAACAGAGAAACGCAACCGCAGCGCCCAGCTCTTCAGGCTCGCCTATTCGTTTTGCCGGAATTGCAGAAACAGTCATTTCAAGAATATCTTCCTTAGTTAAACCGCGGTCAGAAGCTTGTTTGCCAAGTAAGTATTGCAGTCTGCCGGTATTGGTAAAACCAGGCAAAACATTATTAACAGTAATACCAAAGCTGCTTATTTCGTTTGCCAAAGTCTTTGCCCAATTTGCAACTGCAGCGCGTACAAGATTAGATATTCCAAGGCCGTTAATCGGTTGTTTTACCGATGCAGACACAATATTAACAATGCGCCCGAAGCCTGCCTTTCTCATTCCCGGAACGAGAAGCTGCGCAAGCAAATGACTGCTGATAACATGAGTCTTAAAAGCTTTTTCCATTTCTTCGGCATCCGTTTCAATCATCGGCCCTGATGGCGGACCGCCGGAATTGTTTATAAGAATATGAATACTATTATCATCAGCAAGAAAGGAAGACACCACTTGCCTGACCATTTCCGGATCCGATAAGTCAATAACGAGATAAGTATGCCGCTGGCCTTTAGATGTGTCTAACTGCTCAACTGCTGTCTTTAGCTTTTCTTCATTGCGGCTGGCTGCAATAATGTTAGCTCCCAGCAAAGCCAGTTCTTTTGCACTGGCAAGTCCAAGCCCTTGGGAGGCGCCACAGACAAGGGCAGTTTTATCAGTCAGATCGAGATCCATAGTTTAAAATTTATACTCTTCTCTTTCAGGATTGAATACGTCTAATAATTCGCAAGCAGTTATGGCTTTGCCGCCATGCTTTACGTGCGCCGGTATTACGGCAACTTTTCCAGGCTCAAGTGTTTCTGATTGTCCGTCTACAGTCAGCTCAAAGGTGCCTTTCAGCACCTGTGCAACTTGCTCATGCAGGTGTGAATGTTCGGGCATTACAGCACCTGGTTCTACTGTCCAATACGTAAAAGTCATGGTTCCTGTATGAATCGCTTTTCCCTTGTAACCGTTAATTACTTCTTTTTCATTTAAATCTGAAAGATTAAAAAAAGGCATACGCATGTTTTTATTAATGCAATGTAATAATAAGACTGGTAAACTTGAAAAGTGATTGATTTCTGCAAAAACTTACAGATTACTTTAAAATCATTGCCTGCTGCTTCAAAGTAAATTCCTGTTCCTGAAAACATTTTCCAATTTAGGGAAAAAATAAGATTCTTTAGAAGAAGAAGCAGTTTGATTATCAATTAGTTATACTCTGGCACCAATGTAGTAAAAAGGTAAGAGTAAAAAAAATAACTATGATTACCACCTCTATCCTTTCTGAAAAATCTCTTATCGAAAACTGCATCAGCGGAAGCAGAAAAAGCCAAAAAGAAATGTACGATCTGTTTTCTCCTAAAATGTATGCTATCTGTTTGCGGTACGCCAAAAACCAAATGGATGCCGAAGACATTTTACAGGACGCTTTTGTAAAATTATTTACCAACCTGTACAAGTTCAGAGGCGAAGGTTCTTTTGAAGGCTGGGTAAGAAGAATTTTTGTTAATACCGCTATCGAGCATTTAAGACGTAATAACGTAAAATTTTCTGAAAGTGATGGTCTCGAAAATACATTGACTGACAAGCATACAAATGCTTTAGACTGCCTTTACGAAAAAGACCTTATGAAAACATCTATGAAGCTGAGTGAAGGTTATCGCACCGTTTTTCATTTGTATGCTGTTGAAGGATATTCTCACAAAGAGATTGCAAAAAAATTAGGCATTACCGAAAGCACCAGCAAATCACAATTTTCAAGAGCAAAAGCTTTACTGAGAGATGCTCTGCGGCACCAGACTTCAAGAAAAGCGTAAAGGGTCTGTAAAAATTGACAATTTTTAATAGTTGCCGCTTAAACCTTATTTGAAAAAATATTAGCACTATCATTCAATACTATTTCCACCTCGTTATTTTTCTAACTAAAATGATCAAAAGACTTTTACTTATTTTCCTTATTATTACATTTTTTTCTGTTAGTTGCGCTACCAGGCATAATTTTAAAAACGGGTGTGCCGTTTCGCGGGGATATAAAGCTAAACACTATTACTATTAGAAATGATTTCTAAACTTAAACGGCAGTAAATTGGAACATGACCTGCAGAACTGTACAAACATTTTTATTTGTTTCAACATCCATTCTTCCAGTTTTCTTAGTCAATCTTATCTTGTAAACTGATCGCACCTGATCTAACACAACCTGGCCAGCTTCACGTTTAAAATGGTAATCAAACCTGCCCGGATAATTTTTTATTGAATGTGTTAAAGGGGCAACAATAATTGTATTCAACATTTTATTCATATTGTCAGGGCTAATAATTATGCAAGGCCTTGTTTTATTAATCTCCGCGCCTTTTGTTGGATTTAATTCAACTGTCCAAACTTCAAACTGTTTCATAACTGCCATTCTTCTTTATCAAACTCATTTTTCATTCCCTCAAACAAATCAGTTTCCGGTTTATCTCCACCTTTTATTGCCTCCTTAAATTGAGCTTCCCATGTTGATATATCAATATTAATTTTTCTTTTACTTTGTGCAGGCGTTATAATAATCCTGTTCTTTTCGGCAGTTACTATTAACTCTGCTCCGTCTTCAATGCCGGATTCGCTTATTATCCTGTTATTTAAAAGAATTCCTTTTGAGTTTCCTATTTTTCTTATTCTTGCTGATACTGAATTTTTTTTATTTGCAGAAGTAAAAGAATTACCCAGGTTTGTTAAAGCAGGTTGTTGCTTATTTTTTTCTTCTTTTTTGTCAAGGCTTGCCATAATTTTAAAATCTAAACAAATAACATTATGACTAAAAGTTATAACGTTTTCCAGCAAATTCAAAAAAAATAATTAGTCAGCAGGCGACTCTTTGATGCCAATAAAAATTGTTTTTCGATCTTCTTAAAAAATAGTTTTTCTCTAAGGAAGAGCCATATTGGTATTACTTATATTTACTTTCTTATTAATTACTTTTACGAATAATTAAGTTTATTGATTATTGCATGAAAAATGTTTGTATGAAAAAAGTTTTCATTTTTGTTCTGTTCTCAATTTTTATTTTTAAAGGACATACGCAAAATTCTAAAATGGCTGAAAAGGCAAAAGTTTTTATTTCTGATAAAGAAATAAAACCACAAGTGAAAAGACCCGCCACGCCCGACGAAGTCTGGGGCAAACTGTTTACTGATGTGCAAATGAGCATGGTGCTTGGAGACAACAAAACTTTTACCGATGCTGTTCCTAAATTTTCTCCGCAGGTTATTATAAAGAAATACGAGGATGCGCAGAAGTCAAAGGATACTTCTTTTCACCTGAAAGATTTTATTTTTGAAAATTTTAAAGTGCCTGTTGCAACCGGTGTAAAGCTGCCTGAAAAAACCGCTTCACTAAAAAAACATCTTGAAGAACTGTGGCCAACGCTTACCCGAAAAGCTGATGTGACAGAAAAATATTCTTCACTGCTCCCTCTGCCGGAGGCTTATGTAGTACCAGGCGGCCGCTTCAGAGAAATCTATTATTGGGACAGTTACTTTACCATGCAAGGCCTTGCTGTCAGCAACCGTTATGATCTGATTGAAAATATGCTCGATAACTTTACATACCTCATTGACACGTATGGTCATATCCCTAACGGCAACAGAACGTATTATTTAAGCCGTTCACAGCCGCCTTATTTTGCTCTGATGGTAGATTTGCTGCATGAAAAAACGGGTGACCGGGTATACAA
>JAABUS010004455.1_pt1 | contig 20133 bp, 20 predicted proteins | sample 5560161 | NCBI WGS metagenome assembly JAABUS01 (sample SAMN10711885, study PRJNA513376) | rock metagenome | isolation source: Antarctica rocks | place: Antarctica: Victoria Land, Trio Nunatak nord | collected 2016-01-04 | reverse complement strand
AGGGGTTTGGTTGGGTTGTGGGTGAGAGGGGGGGAGAGGGTGTGGAAGATGTGGGTGAGGGCGGAGGGCGGGGGGAGAGGGGGTGGAAGATGTAGGTGCTGGTGGGGTGGGGTGGGGATAGGTTGGGTTGGGTTGGGTTGGGTTGGGTTGGGTTGGGTGGAAGTGGATGTTCATAGAGTTTGAAGAAGGACTTTTGAAGTGTATCATGGATAGGGATTGGTGAATAGGAAACAGAAAAGTCTGTAACTAAAGTCTTCGACTGCAACTATAGTGGAAGTTTCGATGATATCACTGAAGCGTTTACTTTAGAGAGTTTGCAGGAGGGAGAAACTCAAGTGACAATGAAGGGTTCGATGCCTTGGATGTGCTACATAGGTTTGAGCGCAGGGATTTTGGGATGGTTACTGTGTGTGTATGGCTCTCAGGTATGCATCTTTATATCTATCTGCTTGATGGTAGGAGAGAAGTGCCTTGTTTGGTGTTTCACTATTGCGACTTGACGTGAGATACTCGGATGTGGACTTGCTTGGTAAGGGAGAAGATATTTACCTGTCAACGACATTTTAGCATAAACAGTCTACTTTTTTTCGAACTGTACAATGGGCCGGAAAACATACCATGCCAAGCTTCTATGGTTGCTTTTCAGGCACGCATTTCTGTCAGAGTGTATTCACTACGGAACAGTCTCAGGCGGCATTCTACGCTTCGTAAAGTACACGAATAGCCTTTATCAGTCATCTCAAGCCAAGACTACCCCAATGTCGTGATCGGTTGTTTCACTTCTGATGGTAGCCTTCATGCCTATCTGACTGCAGCGAAAGGGCGTACAAGCGCTTTGAATCGCCGCAGGTGTGGGGTAGCTTGTAGTTGGCAATATCACGGCCATCCTCCGTTTTCTTGGGAGGCTCAATGGTGCCATCAGCGCAGCACAGGATTCCCTTTCTCCGTCAACGACTCAGTCCCCTAGGGTTGCTTCTTAGGCAGCCAAGGTGGTTTCATACCTGTCTCACGTAGTCCAGACAATGCATAACGTGGTCGTCGTCCACATGATGTGCATGTGCATGTGTCTGTCTTGTTCCTGGAGGGCCATAACTCCCGTTGGGGAACGATAAGACTTGAATCTTTGTCCGGATCATTTGGAGGCAGTGTAATTGATGAAACATGGATATTCCAGAGCCATATCTATGCCCATTGCTCTCTGTCTGATACAAGTAGCCACCGTTCGGTGTGACGATGTTGTCCCAGACTTGGTCTGCCTCGCTGCCTATGCTTTGAAACTCGTCATAATCGGAGAAGGAGATCATTTTTGCAGGCTCAGAATTGCAAGCGTGAGATCGAACCGTGCTAACCATAGCAGAGAAGTTTGAGCGAATCTGTGGATGGAAAATTGTAGAGAGGAGGATGAAGAAAAGCACTCCAAACACAAGAGGTAGCAATAATGTCCTCCTAGAGTTGAGGAACTGGTAGCTGTTGGACTTCATGGCTTCCCGGAGTGGCTTGTGGAAAGAGATTGTAGTGTTCTATTACGAATAAATGGGAGAGTATTGATATGAACCTAAGAGATAGGTGGAGAAATATTGAGAGGTACCGGGTGATGGATTGCTGACGTTGCATCTTTTCATGCGTCTACCGATAATGACTTCTGACCTTGAATGTTGCAAGTTTTGGCCAGTTGCTGCAGTCCGCAAATAGTCATTTGAATAAACATCCTCGCATGCCTGTTCTGACAGTAGACTTCATAGAGTAACACCCACACAGATGTATCGGGTTGAGCTGTAAGTTTTAGAACAACTGAGGGGAAGAGTATATGCGGCACGAGAATAGGGAAAGAGTGCACTGTCACGGAACCGATCTCGAGGTATTCTAGGCTAATGAAAGGCTGCATGAGAGAGAGTTTACCTGCTGACCGTTGCAGCGGTTCCCGATTGTAACGGTGTGATATCTTTCAAATCGAGAAGGTTCTCCAGTAACCGCAGGTTCTAGATTCGAAGGCCGCCATACTATGGGTTGCCCGTGCAGCATACGAAGGTGCCGTTCGAACGGCGCCATAGTAAGGTATGTGCTGTCCGCGCAGCATACAAAGGTGTCGTCTTTGATACTTTGCATCGTTTCTTGGCATGAACTATCCTTTCTTTTGAAGCCGAAACCCACTTACAATGCAAGAAGGTCAAGTGAGATGGTAAGTCTGCCTGTGATGCTGCGCAGCATACCAAACTAAGTGTAGTGCTACTTTACTTACACGGTCTTGGCCAAGAGCGCATCGTGAAGGGTTGTAGTAGCCACACACTAGGTTTAGCAGTATGTGAAGTTGTGAAGATTGCTGCACTTCCATATATGTAGTACATACCTAGGTGCGTGCTACCTTAAGGTAAAGAAGGAATTTGCTAGCGGCGGCTGTCAGGGCGCAGGCATCTTCCGTTATCTAATCTTGACGCTAATACTAGGTTTGGCTTAGCACAAGGTACTTCTCGGCAAACCCCAATCGGTACGGAACCGGTGATCATCAACCAGTGTAACGCCATTCAACGTCAAATTTTTGCCAAAAAAGATCGAGAGTAGGCAAGTAACATGAAATAAAGCTAGGGATCTTTATTTTACAGACCGCGGAAGAGCCTACCATATGACTACACGTACTCCAATTAGCCGAAGGTGCATGTTTGACGAAGCATTGAAATTCGACGGACGTGGATGTAAGCTGCAAAATTACAAAACAAGCCCGTCATCGGCCGTTGGGCAATGTGCAAGGCTCATCAGAGGATGAGCTATACTACGTACTTCCCGAGCTGCATTGGTCTTGTACCTGTGCATGGCCCTGATGGGGCAGCTCTCGACTGGACCATCACCAATAGAATGGCTATGGCGCGCAAATACCCGAAGCACCACTGCTTGCTATTCATGCCCCAATAAATCGAACGGAGAGGTTGATTGAGAAAGCTGCTGCTGTTCAGCTAATGCGAAACAAAGCTTCCAAAGAGGTCCTTTTAAACGACAAGCTGCACGTTATAGCGCGCTAGAGCAAGACATCCCCGAGCCACGAGAAAGAAGCGACTTCATCCGTCCCTGTCCAATACGAATACGGGTATACGTTCTCTTCTGCTCGACCATCGACCGACCTATAAATTGCTACCAAAGAATTACACAAGCATTCGCCTGCTCTTGGACCTCGCCCAGTGGTGGCTAGGGTAGTGCCTTCCACCATTCGACCACGCGTGTTCTACCCACAACGGCATGTTCTCGCTTCGAAGCAAGGCAGATGAGCGTTACATCAAAGGTAAGTTGCAGACAGTCAATTTGCGGGCATAGTAAGCGAATTTTAAGCGAAGAATGTATGATATTGCTGAACCTATCACTAAATAGGGCTACTCCCCTCCTCAACCGGTCCTGCGTATACCGCGAACCTAGAATTCTCAGAACACGCAACGAAACCTTGCTTTTCCGCAGCTAATCATCTTCGAAGTCGGCATTAAGGCGCTTAACCTTAAGGTGTCTACCTAGGAATCTCTTAGGCCCGATCAGAGATTTTTTGGCGGTGTAGGCAACTCACGCATTGAGATTTGCCTCGCGCTTACTCTTTGTCTTATCGTGCCTGCGTATGTTTCTGTGTCAGATGTGCGTCATAAAAGAACGGATTATAACTGACTCGTAAAGTCTCATCGCCACGTCCTCTGCGCGTTTCGCTTTGTCGTGTTCATAAAGAGCCATGCTGGCGTCTTCTCCACGCTTGGCCTTGTCGTGTTCATAGAGAGCCATGCTGGCGTCTTCTCCACGCTTGACCTTGTCGTGCTCGTAGAGAGCCATGTTAGCCTCCTCGGCGCGCTTGGCCTTGTCGTGTTCATAGAGAGCCATGCTGGCGTCTTCGCCACGCTTGACCTTGTCGTGCTCGTAGAGAGCCATGCTGGCCTCCTCGGCGCGCTTGGCCTTGTCGTGCTCGTAGAGAGCCATGTTGTCGTAGAGAACCATGCTGGCGTCTTCTCCACGCTTGGCCTTGTCGTGCTCGTAGAGAGCCATGCTGGCCTCCTCGGCGCGCTTGGCCTTGTCGTGCTCATAGAGAGCCATGCTGGCGTCTTCGCCACGCTTGACCTTGTCGTGCTCGTAGAGAGCCATGCTGGCCTCCTCGGCGCGCTTGGCCTTGTCGTGTTCGTAGAGAGCCATGGTTAGGTCTTCTCCACGTGTGGCAACATCTACAGCAGTGTTAGAACTCTCTAAGCTCATCAAGGAGTAATACAATTGGATGCGCAGACCTTCTGCTACTCGTAACGGAGCGGCTTGAAGAAAGGGGAGAAGCATGGCTGCAAAAGCCAGGATCAGCTTTGTCTGCATGGTGACTTCTGTATGAACAATTTGGTTGCGGTTCTGGAGAAGGTCTGTAATGTGAAATCTCTTGTTTTGAAACTGGCTGACGAAAAAGTGGAAAGTAAGAGCAAATTGATGGCTTTATATCTCACGATAAAGCATGCTCTGGGCCGTGCTTGGCACAATCCGCAATTTGACCTTTACTGCCATGTAACTTCCCTAAAATGACCCTAAAATGACCCTAAAAGTCTCTTGAAAGCTGTCCTGGCATGATGCTAGCCTGAGGTTTCTGCTTTCACGAAGTATTCTATGCATCATGCATTGCAAACATACAGCGAAGCCGTTTCGTTTAGTTCGGCAATATTCTTGCAGGTTGATATCTGAGCGTGCAGCTTGAGTGTGGGAATGCAACTCCCGCGAGACGAACTTTGATCAACTGACCTAGACAATAAATACTTCGCTCGCGTGCATGATGGAGGAAATCCTGCTTTGTGGACCTATCTTCCGATGTGCTTCTGAAAAAGAACCAGTGGTATGCTGTATTCTACCGAACAAGTGAGCCAGTCATGCAAGGGATGTCACACTGGATGATGCCGTGGGACGTAACAAAGGTCTAAAGGATACATCAGATTGGTTGACAGAGGAATCCGCATTTACAGAAGCGACTGCAGACAGAAAGACGGAGGCATGTTTTTAAGCCAAGGGACAACACGGGGGAAGATACAACAGGACAAAAGAGGCGAGATTTCGAGTCACTAACATTGAAGTGGAGATGTGTTCTAGCAAAGGTAGGAGTATTCAAGAAATTATCGTGGCTTCTAACGGATCGGCCCATAAACTTCAGCTCTCGTCCACAATGAGAGCACGACGCATTACGCCAGAAGGCAGTATCGTTCTGTACAAGCAAGTAATAGCACTTCCACTGATGCTGAAGAGAAAGATGTAGTGGTTAATATGACCACAAGGGGTATCACTCGTTAATCCTCGAACAGGCCTATAGCACAAGCCGAAGCATAAAAACCTGTACAGGGAAGCTCTCTTTGACTTAGCAAGCATTGCAGTTCTCTGGCTAACGTTATCGATTGCTTTGCGGAACACGAGAAGCCAGTAAGTTTTGTTAAGGGACCAGCAAAGGCTGTAATCCAAACACTTTGCGGCTGTTGGTGGTACCTTAGGCGAACAGATTCTGCATGCTAGCGGATTAGAGACGGATCAAGGTAGGCTACAAAATGGGATATTTTCGAACTCGAAAGTCATTCAATTAGGCACCTCAAGATCACCAAATCGTCTCGGCATTGAGGGGTATTATTCGGATCCAGAGTAATAGTCAGCGCCTACCATAAAGCTAAAGTGCAGAAATCTACCTGCATGATGTACGGTAGAGAGCTAGCGGAGTGAGTGCAGCTGCCTCATGCTTGCTAGTACCGAAGACTTGATTACCTCGTCTGCTCGAAGTTTTGAACAAGGTAGTCGATACCTCCCCCCGTTTTTATGAACGTCACAGCTTTCCTCATACTCAGCAACAGCAATCATGCCGTCGCTATTCCCTAAGCACTTTAATAAGTCTTTCTTGCAAAGGAATTACAGCCTCGTCGAAGAAAGGTCTCAGGATCCCTTCGACGAGGACTATTCAATCAAAGCTCTACATGATGAAGCCGCCGTTCCTTTGACCTCGAACGAATCACCCGACGCGCCGCCGCGCTACGATGATAAGCCCCAGCATCCCCAGAAGCTGATGTACTGTCTCAATATCGCCCTCTTTTGCTTCTCCCTCATACTATTTTCGTTCTCAAGATTTGAGTCGCCAAGCTCTCCGGATCAGTTCAATAATACGCTGATCCGAGGGACGTCAAAATACTGTTGGTCTTGCCATTCGGTTAGCCCCTCAACAGGACAATTGACGCAAAGCAGCACCAATTCTGGATCAAGTCCATATTCCGCTCGTAACTACCAAGAGAAATGGCTCGTTCAGCCCAAGGGATCCGCCCTCTATTTACCGTCAGGATCCAAGCCTTGAAGTAGACCATGCGTGGAAAAAGCTGTCGAACATTGCTACCATACCGATCAGTTCTGCCGATGTTTTGAAGCGAGGTGCAGACCCATCTCAAACAGCTCGGTTCCCAGAGCAATTTGGCTTTGGCCCAGACGCACATATTGGGAGGATAGATGTCTTCCATCAAATTCACTGCTTGGTAATGGAAACATCTCATGTAGATTTTCATGCTCAAGTCTGACATTACACAGAATGCTTTGAGGATGGAGATGTTCACGAACTTCCCTTATTATTATGGAGGCAAATTCCCGAACGATATTCCGACGCCGTCACACAAGGCGCACGTGACGCATTGTCTCGAGGTGAGTGTGATACCGAACTGGCAAAGCCGCGACAAAATACTGACAGATACTGGAGGTTCTGTTGCAAAACTTAATGTGCAGTGCTAGTGTCGAGCCCATACTCCACTACTGGGTCGATATACAGGAAGTGCCTTTCCCGGATTTTGACGACACCCACGTTTGCCGCGACTTTGACACAATCCTTGATTGGGTCGAGCAAAACTCAGTCCCTAACGAGCTCTTCCTTACGACCGTTCGGAGACCTGAGGATGCTGTCATACACCGAATGTCTCGCGCTTACAAGAACATGAAAGCACAGAATGTTGGAAACACTTATCTTGATCAGCATCAGCGTCTTCATGAGCATGACTGAAACTAGCGCGGAGGATGCACATTGTGACAATGTTTGGGGTGGATTGAGTCAAGAGAGGCTTTCCCTAAAAATCACGGGTGATGCAATTTGCTTACACGACATACGGTTGCTCGTCGTCCATAGATATAACCAAGAGCAAATGTTCAGTCTCTTACGAAGCGGACATCATGACGTTGATTTAAGCAACATGCTCAAACAGCAATTTTGTAATCGGCATGGTATGACTGTTAGTAAACCTCATCAATAAACAGTGCTTCGAAAATACAGATTGCAACGTGTGGTAATAGCGCTTGAATGGTATACTAATAGCAGACATCATGCGGAAATCAAGTCTATCTTAAACATTGTTGTGTAGTATATATGATACCTTGGCCTGAATAATCATGTTGATTGATTTCCGCTTGTCATACCTGACAATGGCAAACCATGGGAGAGGGGGATTCGATTCCCCATCGAGAAGATCAATTTTTGGGGATTTCTCTTTTGCTTCTGGAATAAAATAGCGAGAGTACATATATGCACACTATTAATGTTGAGGAAGTCACGCAGTATGGCGTTGAGACCATCCCCAAATTGGATGCGTTCTCACGAAGAGTTCGCGTTCAACGCGTCGCGCTTTTTACATCGCATTCAATACTGTATTAGATGAGACTTCAAGTCTTATCCCACTACAATGGAGACATCGTCATTGACTTCAATACCAACCAGTTCTCCGTTATCCTTTCACTCCACCAAAGATGTCTCCTCGGCCTTCAATGGGCCCAATAGGGCCGATGCTGCGCTCCGTTCATACCGTGAAGTCAAACGTCTGTCTTATGAACTTCGTGAGCATTGCATGATCTATTTCGAAGAAGGACTCTGTATGCTGGTTCTACCAAAACCACTTCCACGTAACCTAACAGTGTCAGACATCCCCGCCATAAATTTTCTGATCTCGCTGTTGACGGCCGGAAATACCCTGAACTCCCCAACGCCAGCTTTTCTACCGCCTGCACAGCATCTTGCCCTAGCGGCTACTTTAGTTGTGCATCCTAATCTTACAACCCGTGCAAAATCTCAAGACCACAGCGAGGCTGCAAATCTCGCCTTGCGGTATCTCCGGTTAGTAGTCCAGCTCGTTGGTCCCGTCAATGGCGATCTGCAGGACGCATTCGCCTTTTCGGGGGTCGGCACGTCTTCTCGTCGCGGTGGTAGCGGGAGAAGAAGGACGGGCGAGGATGTGAGCCCCACAAATGATACGCTGAATAGCATTAACAGTGAGTTGGCGACTACGGGCGCACTTTGGTCAAGGGTGGAGGATTTTTGGCAGGTAGTCGGTTGGGCGTTCAATTGCAGTATACTACATAAAAACCGGTGGGAGAGATGGAGTTTGTGGCTCGAGTATATGATCGAGGTCTTAGAAAAGGACTGGGATATCCGAGGAGAGGAAATAGGGAATTCGGATATGGATAAGGATGACGATCAAAATCCGAGAGAGCAGAGTATGATTGTAATGTATTTGAGTTCTGAAGGTGCGACGACGAATCGAGAAAAGAAAATCCTAAGAGCAGTGTTTGCGGATGCTAGCCCGAGGACATTGGCTGAATTTCCCGAAGTCTGGCGCAATGAGACCAAGGAGTTGAAGAAAGATGGTGCGGTCAAGAAAAGAGAGGCCAGGATTGACATCGAAGAAGATAACTACGGTGATTACATAGAAGAAGACGAGGACTCCGATCTTGAAGACAATCTCAATTCGCCGCCGACTCCCTCATTTCTCACCTTGGTAAACTCCACCTCGACCACTAACGTTGCCAACCCACTTGGCGGTATGGACGCCATCATCCTCCGCCTCCGTTTACTTTCCCTTCTTTCGACCGTTTCCGCTATACTACCCCATGTGTTCACCCACCTCGTCACCCTGTACGACATCTACCTGGAACACATCCGCCCCCTACCCCTACCAACATTCTTCCTTATCATGTCTCCATCCAGCCTCAGTCTCTTCACACCTGCCGCCGCGTCCTCTCTCACACAATTCATCTTGCGCTCCATCATCGCCTCCTCCGCGCCTTTACCACCGAAAGATGACCTCGAGCAAGATATACTGGAACGAAGCTATCTGCCTTATGCCGCAAACACTGGCAGCATTTCTGACAATGCCAAAGTCAGTATATGCGTAGAAACCCTACTAAGGTTGTTGGATAAGCATATAGGGCTTGTCTGGAGCGAAGAGTTGCAGAGCGCGATGGAGGCAGGGATTGAAGCTAGGGAAATCAAGGCTAAGAAGGGAGCGAAGAAGAAACAGGATGTCGAGATTAATCGAATGTGGTTGAGGGCCAGTGCTGAGAGGATCAGAGGTGTGGTAGAAATGGCGAGACCATGAGCTGTTGACTTGTCCGATGCGCAGTATTCTCGCGCCGCAAATGGGGTTATAGTCTTCGAACAAATGGTAAAATTCTCGATGAGATACGCTAAGTTGATGTGTTCTTCACATACCCTAAGGAAAACATGAGACCACAATACACAAGCAAGGAACCCTCTCGTACTAACCGTGGCACCCACTATGCGACGCGATAGGGGTCCTCACGTTGCATAGTGAGTGCCACGATCACCGCTAGTTGTTGGCTTAAACAGCAGGAAGCGGTCCTTGCTGCCTGCGCTACGTACCCAGTGTCTCTTCGCCTCCATGACAAGAGCGAGATGTAGGGACAATCAAGACATTCATGTGAAATGATGAAGATCCCGAAGACCAAAGCAAACGGTCTCTTATGATAATTATCGTTGAGAATCACGTCAAACAGAAGACAACGGTGCCAAACGCGATTGCGAACGGCTGCCGGGATACCATTCCCATGGCATCAGGAAAGACTCGAGGGGTTGGTCCCTGCTGTGTCGCAGAATGCTCCAAACCTCCAACGTTCAGGACTTCCAAAAACCCAATTTGGCTCATCAACATGGACAACAACACTTATCCCCGAGATGCATTAGCAATGACGAGAATTAAGAAACGAGTAACTTCGAGGTGCGCGTTATCAACGACTGTCATCGTTCATTTTTCTTAAGCCCAATACAACGGCCAATGCGCGTTTACTGATTTGCACTTGTTTGGACTCGAATATATTCGGTAAACCCAATTGACTCACACCTGCATTTTGAGATCCTGCGCGATTTCACGTTCGACTTTGTGCGAATCCCTCACCAATATACCTCTAGCCCTATATTCAAGCCAACAGGGGAAGATACTCCACACAAGCTCTTTCCCATACCCGAACAGCAGAACCAAGCTTTTCAATCCGCAACCTGACCTTCGCCATTCACTTCCAGCACCAGCAAACCTTTTCCGCCCCGTTCCCTCTTCCGTGCAGATGGGGTATATAAGGATTGTTTCCTCGCCGTCTGTTCCCGCTTTATTCTGTCCTTGGAGGTTTGGGTCTTTTTTGGTATGTAGTGCTTGGTGAGTATTTCTGGTGTTGTTTCATGGGATATTGTCTTCATTGTTTGGTGGAGGGGGACTTAAGGGTGGTTTGTAGTGGCTTTTTCATAGGGGTTTGGGTTGGTTGTGAGTTACATTGTTCTCTTGTATAGGGTATTTCTTATCTGTCAAGGACTGGTCGGGTGCTGGCTACTTTCGATTGTAGGCTTGGGGGTTATGTCTTCTCTGAGTGTGTTTCCCATAAAGATAATCATTCGTGAGTGATCTCTTGTTATGGTTCATGGAATTCTTTTCATGATATGCTATCTTATTCATCATCTTCCATGCTTTCGTGTTCGATGTGATGGTGTTTTGTGTATATAGCGGTGGTTTTTGGTTGGAGTGGGAGGAAAGGACTTTGGTGCTCAATAATTCCAGGATGGACGATTGGGAGGGGGAGGCTTTCTGTGTCTATCTAGCGATGACGACGGGTTTGAAAAGAGAATGACAAGATGCTTCTTCGTTCACTGAACGTTTTCTGATCGAGAGTCTTAAGAGATATACAAAGCCGAGGTTTTAATGATAATCCTAAATCCGTTTTAAGTAATAAGAAATCGAAGGATTTGAATATAGTTGCGCTTGATGAACAAGAGGCTAGGGGGTTGGAAATTTTGAGTAGGGTATTTATGTTGGAAAATGATCTGGATGGGCTACGGAAAGTGAGGCGAATGGCGTGACATAAATGGGTGGATATTCGGTAAATTGTTAGGGTTAATGAGGTAATCACGATGTAGATTTGGAGCTCTTTGAAGAAGTTAGCTACTCTCATATTCGTTGTCTCATTCTCGTACACTAGGGGTAATAGAAAGCCGCCACAAGGCCTTTGGGTCGCCAATACAATGGTTGCCAAAGTGTTGCGATGCGCCTTCAGCGGTTTGTATATTGCTCATCCACAACCCTAAAGGAGAGTTTGATGAACTGAGCTCCATTAGGCAACGGTGTAGCCACAAGAAGGAGAATGTCGCGACGCTGTGTGCACCAACACTCGTTCAGAATCTGAGTCAATCAAGCATGAGAAACAAGATCGATTCGAAAACTGCCACTTTGCGGCCCAGTATTTGCCGGAGTGACAGCTGTTGAGCAAATATGCTATCAAGCGAAGAGATCACCGCCAAAAACTCGTAGGGGATGTTGGAGCAGTTACTGAAGGCGCTCGGCGCCATATTGTCAGTCCAACTTTTCCCCTATCAGCGATACTGCCTCAGCAAATCCTGAATATCCGTAGGAGGACTTGTACCCAGTACGGGGACTACGCCAAGTCCTTAAATTTCTGACCTGACCCGCTCATCAATGAAGCTCTTAATATTTTGCTGATTGAGGGGGACAGATAGGACAAGCTTCAGATGGATGTGCCACTAGGCATTCAATTTCTAAATGATTCTCGAGCTTTCGCACTACTCCATTTTGGCTGTTTATTATGATAGGCTTTGACGCTATCATAGATAATGTATGGTGACTGGGATTCAATATGACAACTCCCTGTCAGAAATAAAGGGCGGATTTACCTAGTCGACGCCATTTTCCGAGACGGATGAGCGGATTTGGATGCTTCTGCCTCTTCATCGGCAATTAAAGACTCGACATCTCGTTCTCTGAGCCAGACCCGCACACTTTCCATTATTTTATCAAGACTGTCTCCGCCCTCGAGGATATCATCAAGGTGGTGTAATGTAATCCCGCTTCGATGATCGGTGACTCTTTGCTGGCTCCAATTGTAAGTCCGTACCTTGTCGCCGCGGCCAGTTTTCCCAACACCGGCCACACTGAGTCTCAGCGCCGCCTTTTCCTCTTCTCTAGCTTCACGTCTTGCCTGCGCGAGCCTTGCTCGTAAGACTTGCCATGCTTTCCTCCGGTTCTGTTGTTGAGACCGGGAGTCTTGCATCGCAACAACAGTATTGGTCGGTATGTGTGTGAGTCGGACCGCAGAGTCTGTCGTGTTTACATGTTGACCACCTGCGCCCCTTGAACGATAGACGTCTATTCTAACATCGCTTGGATTGACGTAGTAATCGCTTTCTGGGTTCTCAAAGTTACTCTCTCCTAGCTCTTCACCCAATTCGGGAACATTAGGTAGTACTACGACGGCTACAGCACTTGTATGGGTTCTCCCTTTATTTTCTGTAGCAGGCACCCTCTGTACCCTGTGCACACCTGCCTCACACCTCAGCAACTCGTATGTGCCCTCTCCTTCAAATTCCAAGACCGCTTCTTGTAGCTCACTATCGGATCCACTTCCGACCGCTACTTCATCAAGCTTTATGACTTTTGCATGCAACCCATGACGTTTGCAGAAAGCTTGGTACATACGTAAAAGCTCACCGGCGAAAAGCGCAGCCTCCGACCCGCCAGCCCCGGGACGGAGTTCGAGGAGGCATGGAAGATTCGCGAACGGATGTGTGGGAGTTAAGCTTGTCCGGAGGCGGTCCGATAGAGAGGTCAGGTCATCGGATGTAGTCTTAAGCTCCTCTACTGCGAGCGAGCGTAACTCTGGATCGGTAAAAGGGTCTTGCAGTAAATTTTGAAGTTCCGTGAGAGACTGTAGCAGTAAACAATGGTACATAGAAGCTTCCAGAGGCTGAAACATACATTGCTGGCCGAGTTCCAGGCATTTAGCGCTTTTGCGGTTGGAGAAAGTTCGCCGACCTTCCTTGCTATCTGCGGGTCATATCCATTTGCAAGCTGCTTGACCAGCTGGTCATGCTCAGCGGCGAGAGATTTGGCCCTTCCAAGTAGAGCGGGCGGGATAGTTCGGAGAGGTGTAGCTTCTATAAGAATCAATTAATTCCACTCGTTATGTCTTCAAGCAAGGAACGAAGTATTACCGGTGCTTTGGTAGCGATTCAGCTTGCTTAATGACTTGATTCTATGAAAGATCTTGTATGTAAACCTCGTCCTAATCATACTACTTACAACAATGAACCTCTTGCGGGATGATTGAATCGCCCTACGGGCCTACTTTCATGTCAACTTTCATGGCTCATGCCGACTTCGAAGTTTCGAAAACGTACTGTGGTATTTTATTCCGGACCCTGCATTAGCGTGACTTTAATTACGCTAGCAAACCTCTGTCTGGCTTGTCAAACTAAATCGCTGAATCTTGAGCAACCGAGGAGACCTTTGAACATACTTATGTTGAATGCTTATCGACCGGTAGAGTTCTTGCATGTTTATCTAATTGAACTCAATGAAAGCATGATCAGACCAGTACCGTCTACAACTCCTTCCATTCCAGACTCTCATACTCATTGAGGCATGACGTGTGATTTTGACTAACCCCACCACGACCAAGTTCACGCTTCCCTTTGAACCCTGCTCCCCCTCGTCCGTACCTTTTACACCTCTCTCCATGCTCACAGCTGAGGACAGCAGTTGAATTTCATAAGAATTGAGTGCAGAGCATTTCAGCCACATCATGCCGCTCAACGCCAACGCCATCTTTCCTTCTTCGGACCCCGAGTTCATCTCCTTTCCGAGTCGCCGGAGTGTTGTCCACAGTACTAATGGCATAGTAACGTGTACGCAGCCTTTGGCTGCGCAAGCAGGTCAAAGAATCCTATGGTCCGGTGGAAATGCTGCAGATGCAGCCGTTGCTGTCGCAGCAGCATTGAATATGACAGAGCCATCCTCGACTGGTATCGGAGGTGATATGTTCTGCCTGTTCTACAATGCAAATACTAAGAAGGTCCACGCATTAAATGGATCTGGCCGGTCATCCCACAATACGACCTTAGTGGGGACGCGGTCTGACCTAGGTCTGGAGGCTGGACAACCTGGCGTCATACCCATGTCGAGTGTACATTCTGTCACTACACCTGGTGCAGCAGCTGGCTGGGTAGATACTGTGGAGAAGTTTGGCAGTGGGAACCTCTCGCTGGAGCAGATCTTAACACCGGCCATTGAACTCGGAGAGGAAGGCTTTCCTGTTTCGGAGCTGGCATCGACATTCGTAAGAATATTGAAGATTTTAAGGTCAATGGTGTGACTGATCGTGTGTAGTGGAGAGCTAGCGAGGAGCTCATTCGTGATGCTTCTCCAAACTTTGGCGAGATGCTGAAATCAGACAGCTCAGCACAAGATGGTAAACGAGCTCCTGGACCTGGTGAAATTTTCGAAAACCCTACTTTGGCCAATACCTTTAGACTGTTAGCAAAACATGGGAAGAAAGGCTTTTACGAAGGCCAAGTAGCGGAAGCCTTGATAAAAGTGGTGCATGACCTAGGGGGCCGCCTGGACATTCATGATCTAAAAAGCCATTGCGAATCTGGAGATGAAGAGGTAGAGGCCATTAGACTCCAATTCAACGGCCAGAATATTGGCAAAGTCCAAAGTAAGGCCGCTGATGGACAGCCTGGCCAAAGCGCCGATGACCAGGGTGTTGACGTTTGGGAGCACCCTCCTAATGGCCAAGGTATTGTCGCACTAATGGCTCTTGGCATATTAGAAGAATTGGAGAAGACAGGAAAGCTAAGGACTTTTGAGGAAAAGGAGCATAACTGTGCCGAATATTTACATGCGGTAATTGAGGCACTTCGGATAGCCTTTGCAGATGCAAGTTGGTGGGTGACTGATCCACACGTCGAGAAAGTCCCCACTCAGGAATTAATCTCACGATCTTACCTTGCTGAACGTGCCAAGCTCTTTGACCCAAAAAAAGCATGTGGTGTATTAGACCACGGTTCACCAGCTCATAACCATTCAGACACGGTCTACTTTGCTGTAACAGACAAACATGGTAACGGCATCTCCTTTATAAACAGCAATTACGGCGGGTTCGGTACTTGTATCATTCCCAAAGGCTGTGGCTTCACCTTACAAAACCGCGGCGCAAACTTCTCGCTTCAGGAAGGTCATCCAAATGTGATTGCTCCAAAGAAGAGGCCGTATCACACCATCATCCCTGCTATGATTACGAACCCAAGCGACCAGAGCCTACACTCAGTATACGGTGTAATGGGCGGCTTTATGCAGCCGCAAGGGCACGTTCAAGTCCTCCTTAATATGCTGACTTTCAAATACAATCCGCAAGCGGCTCTCGACGCGCCGAGAATATGCATCGGTGCAGGCACGCCAGAGATGGGCAAAGTTCTTGACCCTACGGTTTACGTCGAGGACGGTATCAGCGAAGAAGTAGCGAGCGAGTTGAGAAATTTAGGGCACCAGGTGGAGATGGTCAAAGGCTACCAACGAGGGCTCTTCGGCCGCGGTCAAGTAATCAGATGTCATATGGAGGATGGGAGACACGTATACAGCGCTGGCAGTGATCCTAGGGGTGACGGGGCTGCACTACCTGCTTGATTTCCTTGTTCTCGGTTGTCAACCGATCTGATACCAACTGTTCAGCGGAAGAGATTGTGACGTAGAGGGTCAGCACTCATCGATCACCTTCTCAATAGCTAGATACTCTCTATCGGTTAGACTGAAGATAGTGAGTAGTCTTGTAGGTACCTAGTATAAGGGTCAATTGCAGTACAGCATATAAAGTGTAAATCCATGAAAGGCATGTTACATATGTTCTGCCGTTGCACTCGCTTAGAAAACCCCTGTCGCGAACCTGGAATCGCGCTTCACGTCTCCCGTTTGCTTAACTTGATTAACAGCAGCGTAACTTTACCTGGGCCGCGCTCAAAAGCAACATTGAGGCATGGAAATCAAGAGCTTGAGGGGTATCTACGCTTTGAATCAGCTATAAGAGAATTGTTCCTGACCGGAGCTGCTTGTGGAGACCGTCCGCAACAATGACCGAAACACTTCACAACGCTCCAATCGTCCTGGACAATGGCAGCGGAACTATAAGAGCTGGCTTTGCGGGCGAAGACTTGCCCAAATGCACATTTCCTTCATTTGTTGGGAGGCCGAAGCATCTAAGGGTCCTAGCTGGAGCTTTAGAGGGAGACGTCTTTATAGGGCAGAGGGCACAAGAACTACGGGGACTGCTCAAGATACGATACCCATTGGAACACGGAATAGTTACAGACTGGGATGATATGGAGAGGATATGGCAATTTGTGTATACCGAAGAGTTGAAGACGTTGAGTGAGGAGGTACGTCGTCAAGAATTTTAGGATGGCATCTTCTCTGTCGAACCTTGCTTGCCATGATCGAAGTTGACTGACGGTATTGGGTTGATCTGACAGCATCCAGTGTTACTCACGGAACCTCCACTGAATCCACGAACAAACCGAGACACAGCGGCCCAGATCCTCTTTGAAACATTCAATGTGCCGGCCCTCTACACCTCAATCCAAGCTGTTCTATCACTGTACGCTTCCGGGCGGACAACTGGGGTGGTCATGGATGCAGGCGATGGCGTCTCACATGCCGTTCCGGTCTACGAAGGCTTTGCAATGCCAAACAGTATCCGGAGGATAGACGTTGCAGGCAGGGACGTCACAGAACACATGCAGCTTCTCTTTAGAAAGAGCGGATATGTCTTTCACACAAGTGCGGAGAAGGAAGTGGTACGAATGATTAAAGAGAAGACGGGATATGTGGCCGCGGATTTTAAAAAGGAGGAGAGGGAATGGGGCCGACCAGGTTCACTCGATGCGAAGGTGGTGGAGTATACCTTACCCGACGGTAAAAAGATGAAGGTATTCTTGCGTTCTGTTGGTGACGATAGTGTACGTTAACTATTACAGGTTGGGCCCGAGCGATACCGAGCGCCTGAGATATTATTCGACCCTGAGATAATAGGTTTAGAATATCCTGGCATTCACCAGATGGTGGTTGATGCGATCAATCGTGCCGATATGGACCTCCGAAAGTCTCTGTTTGGCAACATTGTGCTGTCAGGCGGGTCAACTGTATGCAAAGGTTTTGGCGACAGATTGTTACACGAGGTGCAACGACTGGCTGTCAAAGACATGCGGATAAAGATATTTGCTCCTCCCGAACGAAAATACAGCACATGGATTGGAGGAAGTATTCTCGCCGGCCTCAGTACATTTCGAAAGGTTGGTCTACATCCGAGCTGTCGACCAATGTCTTTCATGCTGACACGGCTCGCCAGATGTGGGTCAATATTGATGACTGGCATGAGAATCCAGATATTATACACACCAAGTTCGCATAATGAAGTCCAACCAGCTCAGCACGTTGGGCCGTCAGACACTCAACTCGCTATATCCAGCTACATTCATTGCAGCCTGAAGCTGGTTGCTTACCTCGAAGTTTCCCACCTTTCTAGGTTTTTGTCCACCTGGAAGATTCTGCCATTGACGACTACTTGAGAGAATACTGCGCCTCATTGTTGCGACGTCGAGCACGATGCATCAAGGAAGGATATACCCGTTCAGCGCTAGAACAATGTTCCCTTCCCATCGTCGATCTTAGGATGTATCTACCTTACTTTACGCCGGAGGGATCCGGTTAGGCCCAGACCGCCTCCTCTGGCGCAGCACCCCCGAGATCGTGTAACGATGCATGCGTGGCATGGTACCTGTCGGTTGAGAATGCGGGGAAGGCACTAAATTGGGGCTGAATGACCCCCAGAGTTCAGGATGCCAGCACAGCTGGCTCTTCTGAAAGCCCCTTCAATGCAGGTATGGGCTTCACAGCCAGCTCATTCCATCAAAATCTCCCCAGTACCGCAGACAAGCAGTGAGGCGATATCTGAGACATGGCATCTATGCACCGTGCTGCAGACGCTGTGCTGTTGCAAAGCTTCTATGATCATGACATCCAGTTACTTCATCACGTTCCACTCCCGGGCAATATCCTTTTAATTCCGCTGTTGCTATTACCCCCAGAAAACTAGCAATTGCGTTGTTGTTACCCCCAGGAAACTCCCATTTAGGTTGCTATTACCCCCAGGAAACTGCCCCCCCTCAAGGCCGAGCTGAGGCGCACACCGAGCCAGAGTGCAAGTTCCAACATCACGTCGTAGTAAGGTAATTAGTATGGACTTTGGCCGTGACGCCTGTGGTCCAGAGCAAGCATTTGACTGGATGGCACGAAATACCACGTACTCGTTACGTTTTTGGCGGGGCCCAGCGGAGACCACATGACGGACAAAGCGGCGGGGTTGGACTTCCTCTCCGTCATAGACGAATTCTTCTCGCCTCCATCCCCTGAAACATCCCTGCACGTAGTGATTAGTCAGGATCCCGCGGCATGCTGCTTTATGCCATCGGATATAACCTGGAAATACGCTAGCTTCGGTTGCCGTTAACTGCAAAGCGCGTGCCGTTAACTGGAAAGCGCGCTCGTCAGGCGAAGGCGAAGCTACCAACGCTGCGTGACTGAAGAGTTTTCATTCACTTTCCATTATTGTTATTATTGTTATTCCCGCATTACGAAGTGAAGAATGATTTCATTTAACAATCTGAGTCAGGGGGGCGGGACGATTCACCGCTTCAAGAGAATATATATGAGGAGACTGCTCTTTCCTCCCTAATAATATAACCAGATAAATAGTACCACATTCACAAAGCTAGCGACCTACAGCTATCTCCCACCCTTCCAGAAACCGATAGTACCACTTACTACTCTACCACACTGCCGGGCGGCCTACATACAACTCGCAGAGGTGCCAATCCCCGCAACCGTCAAACCAAACTACCACCGACAACAATGACCTTCCCCACCTCCCTCCACATCAGTGAACCCCACCCCTCCTACCCCGCCACCATCCGCGTTGGCCGCGGCGGCGCAGGCAACAAAACCAAACCCACCTACCCAGCTCCCCCTTCCTCCCTCAACACCCCCCTCGCCTCTCAGCAATCCTCCCACAACCCCGCCCGCTTCTCCACCGGCCGCGGCGGCCAAGGAAACTTCCACTCCGGCTCCATGGATGAGCGATGCATGTTCCACTTCGATGAGGAGCTGGAACGGCAGAGGGGGAACAGCGAGGCGGTGCCGGTGTACCATGTCGGCAGGGGTGGCAGCGGGAATGCGGTTGTGGAGAGGAGGAGGGATAGTAGTGGGAGTGAGCGGAGTGAGGGGAGTGGGGTGAGGAAGAGTTTGGACTGGGTAAAAGGGGTGGTGAAGAGGATTTGAGTGTCTACATCCAACGGTGTCGAGCAAGCTTCACGACCTACGGTCCTCCCTGCTCTATCACACGGTCGATACTCTTCCACACCTCCCTTCCACTTTACGCCTCGCACCTCACGCACGCATTCGACAACGACATTATGACCCCAGCATTCTTCATTTTCGCACCACCTCACATTGCGGCAAAAAGTTCTTCAACAAACATCAACAGCGGGCGTCCCCTTTTATGAACCTTGTTTTTTCCCCTCGGGCTGGTTCCCGGTGAGTACCGTCACGGAGTTTCACTGCGGATTGAGAGAATACCAGATACCCCCTTTGGAAACGGACTCGTTATGTTTTATGGGAGTTGGCGGTTGGCATTTTTAGTTGGGGGGTTGGACATATGCGTGTAATATAGCATCAACACGCGGTTGAACAATCTTTTCTCCATCACCCTCCTGTTCCCGGGTGGGAAAGTTGCCATGATATTTTTGTGTGTGTTGTATAGTATCATTCGCCCCCTCGCCTCCTCCCTCACCTCCTCTCTCACCTCCCCTCCCTTCTTTGCCCCTTTCCCTTCTTTGCCCCTTTCCCTTTCCCTTTCCCTTTCCCTTTCCCTTTCCCTTTCCCTTTCCCTTTCCCTTTCCCTTTCCCTTTCCCTTTCCCTTTCCCTTTCCCTTTCCCTTTCCCTTTCCCTTTCCCTTTCCCTTTC
>JAABUS010004454.1_pt1 | contig 20138 bp, 20 predicted proteins | sample 5560161 | NCBI WGS metagenome assembly JAABUS01 (sample SAMN10711885, study PRJNA513376) | rock metagenome | isolation source: Antarctica rocks | place: Antarctica: Victoria Land, Trio Nunatak nord | collected 2016-01-04 | reverse complement strand
ATGGCGGGTGTGGCGCGGCTCGGTTGTGGGTGCTGGTTGGTCTCGACACCCGATCCGTAAACGCGATCAGCAGCTTACGCGACACCCGCCGCCGAATCCCTGCCATGCCGTGAATAAGATGGGCTAGTGCGGTTTCGTCCACTCACACCCAAATCCGGGTGACCACTATGGCTGGCTACTTGGCTGGTAATACCAGCGGCCCTAAGCATTGACCTGTCAGCAAGCAAGACCGGGCTCTGCCCAGACCCGCCAAAGGCCAGGGGCCTTTGGAAACCCCTTCCTTTAGCAAGTGGATTCCAAAGGTTTGCCTTTGGCGGAGTTTGAGGCAGAACCTCAACCTTGCTTGCCTGACCGGTCACACTCAAGGGCCGTTGGTATAAGCCATCGGCGCCTCGGCCTAGGCTATTCCGATTTGCTCAGCCATGAGGGTGGAATCCCAGAATACGTGCTCTTCGAGGAGCAGCTCTCCCTCCCACTTTGCGGTCCTGGAGAAGTCGAGTTCGAAAGACTTGCCCGTACCCGGGATCGTTTTACCGCCGGGTAGAACCATCTCGCCACTGAAGGTTCCCGTGATCTTGCAGACCACTGTCATCCAGTCCCCATCGCCGAATTGGATCGGGTAAGGGTCGATGTGTAGACGGACGTTGGGGAAGGCGCGAAACGTGCTTTGTTGCACAGCAGCATGTGCGGCCCGCCCGTAAGTCGGTTTATCGCTTCCCATCACGTGGGCAATCATGTCGGGATGACGCCCCGCGTTCATCGCCGCAATATCTTGGCGGTTGAACGCGTCGTCGCCTTTCTTCATCAGCGAAAGCACGTGGGCGACGCGGGCGGAGGCCTGGTTTGTAATAGCCATGCCGGCTCCTTCCTCTGATGAACCACCGGTCATGAGGGGCTGAGCAGGCCCGCATCCTTGAAATCGCGTGACAACACACGATCGGCGGCAGCAATTGCGTCTCTCGGCAGCTTAAGGAACCCGATCGCCGCCTCAGGCGCGTGTTGGTGAATCGCGTTGATGATGCGCTCGAGCACCCTGATGCTTCCGTCCGGTCGGAGACCGCCGCCAATCAGGATGCAGTCGTACTTCGATCGCGCGAGCTGCTGGCTGACCCGCGTCCCAGCAGAGTCATCGAGCTTGATCTCGCAGAGATCCGCTCGGTCGCCCTGGCCGGCAAATTCTCGACGTGATTCCTCAACTTCTGCCGAAAGCTTTTCCGCCGTCATTCCGGGCGGAGTGTTCGGGCCCGAAAAATCAATCGAGTTCGGATCGATGCCAACGATCAAGAACGTCTTCATTGTCTTCTCCATGTTGCCCAGCGAGTGGCGCGCCCAAACTTGGAAAGTTAGACTTCATCATCCCGCGCCAGAGTTTCGACCCTCGGAATCTACCCAGGCGGAGGGCGATGCCCACCCAACTCCGAAGCTTGAGGTTGGCTCAGTAACCCATAGATTAAGGTCCAAGATCGCCGCCGGCGGTCACGTCACACAGTTCCTTGATCCTCGGCCACGAACGGGCTGGTGACCGCGATCTCACGCAGCCCGAGTTCGGCCGATAGCATGGCCCGGCGCTCCCCTCCGATATCCGGCGGCATCCAACCCTGGGCCGGCAGAGTCCGTGCGCCTGCCACGGAGCCCACCGTCGTGACCCAGCGCTGAAAGCCGGCTTGCGTGTAGAGGTTCAACATTCGCGCATCCTGTCCGTCCACGCTCACCGCATGGACGGTGCCGCGCGGGATAAAGACCAAGGCCCCCTTCGTTGCACGAAGGATGCGGTCATCCAGCAGGAACTCGGCCGCGCCGTCGAGCACGTAGAACACCTCGTCGCTTTCGAGGTGGATGTGCGGAGTGTCCGACTGACCTGCCCGCATCAGCCTTTCGAACAGGCAGTAGCGCCCGCCCGTGGCCGTCGCGTCCGCCAGCACGGTCCAGAGGCCGCCCGCGTGCCAATAGGCCGGCGACGTGGCGGCCGTTGCGGTGAACGACGTCTCGGTCGCCCCCGGCGTCGGCTTTGTCGCCATGTTGTCCGGCCCCGGCGGGTCGGCGCCGGGCAGCCCGAGGATAGGGATCTGGCCGTAGTCGCGCGACAGCTGCTCGACCAAACGCCGCGGCGGCAGCGCCACACCGGGCGGCGGCAGCTCGTTGCGCTCGGCCGGATGCGCGAAGCCCATCAGCAGCAGCTCGAAGCCCGCGGGCAGGTAGAAATTGAGGAGCTGGGTGCCCGGCGCGTCCACGACGAACGAGTGCTGGGCGCGGCGCGGAACCGCCACGAACGTGCCGGGTCCGGCTGAGAGCGTCATCCCGTCAGCCTGGAAGGTGCAGTGGCCGCTGACGATGTACAGGCCCTCGTCCTGCGTATGGGCATGCGTGCAGGGGCCTCCGCCCTCGGGTGTCACGAGCTGGTCGATGAGGCAGAAGGAGTTGCCGGTAAGGATGCCTGAGGCCATGACGCGCCACAGGTTGCCGAGCTGCCAGAAGCCGGGTGCGTCGTCCGGGGTCACGACGTAAGCGCGGGCGGTCGTCATGTTGCAATCTCCAAAGATGGTTTCGCGACCTCTCGTCCGGACGCGTCCAACATCGACATTCGATACATCAGGTTTGCGGGAGCACGTTCCTGCTCATATCTGCCTACTTCTGTGCGGCAGGTCAGGGGCAACGGGTGCGTTGCAGGATGTTGCCCGCCATTGACGCCATGCCGCGGATTTGCTGCGAGGCCCCGGCAAGGATCGCCTCGCACAACCCGGGATACGTCGCCAGCAGGAATGGATGCTTCGCCGCCTGCGCGTTCTTCACGTTGGCGCCGACGCGCACGCCCCCCGAAGGAAGCACATTGATTTCCGCCATCGGCACCCCCCACACGTCCATGAGGCGATGGGGCCGGAGGACGCCCTCCTTCATTAGGTCGATGAGGTTCGTGCCCCCGGCAAGGTATTGCGTGCCGGGCACGGCCAGAGCCGACGCGACGGCCACAGCCTGGTCGTCCACTCGGGTGTAGGTGAACGGAGACATGGATAGATTCTCCCGTGCTCGCCTTCGCTTCGCTGTCAGGCCATTGGCCAGTCCGTCGCTGGCCGGCGCTGTCCCGACTGCGAGGACGCCGCCACATCCTCGATCAGTCGTGCCATGCGCACGGCATAATGGAAATCGGTGACGGTGTGCGTTCCCTGAGCAATGTCGTCACGGAGGGCAGCGTAGATCGCGGCGACGTTGGCGGCACTGTCCGGCATGGAGGCAGTTTCGCCCTCGTCCACGGCCTGCGGCTCGCCGTTGAGCGACAGGCGCAGGCGGCCGGACTGGAAACCGCGCGGGGCGCCGCCGTCCAGAAGCAGCACGCCCGCTTCGCCCACCACCTCCAGTTGGAACGGCGTGCCGGCCGGCCGGCCGCCTACCACCTCGACCGATGCCGTGGCTCCGCTGGCCAGGCGTCCCTGCACCAGGAGATGGTCGAATGTCGTCCGGGCTTGAGGGGCGCCATCACCAATGCGGATCTCAGGATACTGCCGGCTGGTCAGCGCCGCCACGTCGGCAAACCCGCCCAGCAAGGCAACGACCAGGTCGAGCGTGTGAGCGCCTTGAATGGTGACGACGGTCACGCCGTTCTCCGGCTTCTCGGTGTAGGCCTCCGCCGGGTTGGTCTTCGGCCCGAAGCCGAGGGTGGGCGAGTAAACCCGTGCGGTCAGCGGACGTCCGATGGCGCCCGAGGCGATCAGCTCGCGGGCGCGCCGGGCCGCGGGGCTGCCCCGCGTTTGCAGCCCGATGGCCGTGTGGACGCTGCCCTTCTGCGCGGCAGCCGCCAACTCCTGGCTTTCGGCGGTGCCCAGGCCCAAGGGGTATTCGCAGTAGATGTGCTTGCCGGCGGCCAGCGAGTCCAGGATGAGTTCGCGGTGGGCGGGAAGCGTCACCGCGACCGTGACCAGGTCGATGTCGGGGTCGCGGAACAGGTCCGCGACGTTGCCGTAAGCCTTCTCTACGCCGAAGGCTCGGGCAGCGGCATCCGCCGCTTCCTGCCCCTTGTTGGCGACTGCCGCAAGCTCCAGCCCGTTCAGTCCTTGAACAGCAGGGACGTGGGATTCCCGCGCCCATCCACGCTCGGCGTTGGCGCCGATAATACCGACCCGCAATGTCTTGGTCATGGTGTTCCTTTCTGTATTCCTGGTCCTGCTCGGGGCGTCGCCGATGCGGTTCACTCTCATGGGTGTCCGCCTTCAGTGCTGAGCCATGCCGCCCGGGTCCAATTTCTGAACTCGATGGCGAAGTGCTTGAGGTGCCGCCGCACCAGCTCCGGGGGTGCCACCCTCGGCAGGAAGGTCGTGAACCGTAGGTGGAGGCCGTCGTCCTCGTCGCGCGACTGGCGCATGCTGTAGCCGACCCGCAGCCCGTCGGAGTCCAGGATCTCCATGCCGTAGTGGAGCGCGTAGCCGGGGTCCCACGGCATCGGGAAGTCGGCGTCCGCAGGCAGCGCACGGTAGAATACTCGCCACGGAAGCTTCGTCTCGCCGATGTTCTCCACCACCTCGACCGTGCCAGGGAGCGGGTGGCTGACGAAGTGCTCCGGGTGCCCGGCACGCAGATCGGCCTCGCGCCCCTCCGCCATGACCGCGACGTACCAGTCCTGGAACGCCTGGGCGCTCGGTCCGGGCACGGCCAGCTGCACCGAGCCACCCCGCCAGGCGCCGCCCGAAGCCTCGACCCAGCCTCGCACCTTCGCGGTCATCGCCTGCAGGTCGTCGCCGAGCAGGAACCGCATGGCGTCGTTCCCGAGCTTGCCCTTGAGATAGGCCAGGGCGTGCCGTGCCCGGTCCAGTTCCAGAGCGCGGATGTCGCGGTTGGTCAAGCGCTCCTCCCCGATGACGGCGAGCGCGGGAAGAGTTCGGTCGTCCATCACGCGGGCTCGCCGAGGAACTGGAGCAATTCCTCTGTCAGCCGCTCCGGCCGCTCCTCGGCGAGGTAGTGGCCACACTCGTCGAGCATGACCGCGCGCATGGTTGCGGCCAGCGGCCGGATTTCCCCTTCAAGGTTGGCTCCGAAGCTCGCCGCGCCGCCCACTGTCAGGACGGGCATAGGAAGCTTCGTTTTCGCGTGCTCGCGGTTGTGCACGGCATCCACCGTGTGCGCCTGGAAATACTCGATGCCGCCGTGCAGCGCGCCGGGTGCCGCGAGGTGCCGGGCGTACTCGTCCAGCGTCGCATCATCCAGCGCCGTCGTGTCATAGGCTTGCTGCCGCATCATATAGGAGACGAACATCTTCTCTCGCCCGGTGATCAGCGCCTCGGCCAGGCCGTTCGGCGCCTCGAACAGCGGCAGGTGGAACATGCGCGGGTTCTTGGCAGCGTCGAATAGGTTCTCCAGCCCCAGGCCGGCCAGCGCTGCCTCCGTCAACGCCAGCCGCTTCACCTCCGTCGGGTAGCGGCTGGCGTAGGCGTAGGCGATCATCATGCCCACGTCATGGCTGACCAGATTAATCGGCCCCAAGTCCAGGTGATGGACGAGCTGGTGTATGTCCTCTGCGACCGTGCGCTTGTCGTAGCCGTCCGTGGGCCGGTCGCTGTCGCCGCAGCCGCGCAGGTCGGGCGCGATCACAGTGAACTGCTCGGCCAGGGTAGGTATGACCTTGCGCCAGTAGTAGGAGGTCATCGGGAAGCCGTGCAGCAGCACTACGGGCTCGCCGGACCCGGCCCGGGTGTAGTGGAGGCGGACGCCGTTCACCTCGGCCCGGTGATGGATGCCGGGCATCCGGGTGGCAGATGTATCGGTCATGTCCATTTCTCCTTCCGACAAAAGGGCTTTGCGAGCCGGAGTTCCTGATAAGACGCCACCGGTATGGGGGAGTTGGGTGCTCTTGCCTTCGCTGAGAACGCTGGCATTGTCCTCACCGAGATGATGAGGATAGGCTCATCTATGCCGCTTCCTGGTCTTCCTGCGCTGGAGGTATTCGTCGCAGTTGCAAAACATCAGAGCTTTCGCAAGGCTGCCGTTGAGCGAGGGGTCAGCCCATCGGCCTTGAGCCACGTCATCCGAGGGCTAGAGCAAACCCTCGACGTACGCTTGTTCAACCGAACGAACCGCAGCGTCCGGATCACCCCGGCGGGGGAGCATCTGCTCAAGCGGATCGGGCCGGCCCTTGGCGACATCACCGAGGCTATCGAGCAGGTCAGCCTGTTTAGGGGACGGCCTGCTGGGCCACTGCGCCTGAACGTGCCCCGCAACGCGGCCGAATTGGTCATCAAGCCCATCATGGGCCGTTTCCTGGCGGCCTACCCGGAAATCAAGCTGGAAGTCGTCACCAATGACGGGCTCATAGACATCGTTGCAGAAGGGTTCGATGCTGGCATTCGCGCGGGCCAGCACTTGGCTCAGGACATGATCCTGGTGCCTGTTGGGCCATCGATGCGCTTCGCAGTCGTGGGCGCCCCAACCTACTTTACCACCCGCGACAAGCCTTGTGTCCCACAGGATCTGCACGCGCATGCCTGCATCGGCCGGCGTTACCCAAGTGGCGCTCTCTACACCTGGGCGTTCGCTCAAGCCGAGGACGTAATGGAGGTCGAGGTATACGGGCCTTTGGTCGTCGATGACCGTACGCTGATCATAGCGGCGGCGCTCGACGGCATCGGGGTGGCGCACATCCACGAGGCCCTCGTGTCCGATCACATTGCGCGAGGAGAGTTGGTGCGGGTGCTCGAGGATTGGTGCCCCGTGCTGCCGAACTTCTTCCTCTACTACCCAGGGCGGCGGCAAATGCCCGCGCCCTTGCGCGCGTTCGTGGACATGGTCCGCACCAACCCTGAACGATGATGGCCCCATGTCGAAAACCAGGATTTACGGCACAATCACAACGATAAACATAATACTTATGTTTAGACTATCAGTTGATCAAAATCGCATCAATCTTCTATTGCATGATTTCTCAAGGCAAGCTTATTGCAACGTCTACTTGCGTGTTCCGGTTCATCGTGAACGCTGAATCCGGTGGATCGTGAACACCCGGTCCAGGTTATCCTAAACACGGTTTCCGGTCGGTCCTGAACACCTGCGTGGTGGCTGGGTCGGGCGGGGCGAGGACATCGAGGGTGGCGCTGACAGTCTTCAACCAGGGGTAGCCTGGTTCCTTTGCCGAGCAGCAGGGGGATCAAGATGCCGGGCGAGAGAGTGTCGATGCGCCACATACGTGAGGTCCTGAGGCTGCACCTTGGGCAGGAACTGCCCCAGCGCGCCATCGCCCGGAGCCTCGGGCTGAGCCTGGGCGCGGTGAACGGCTATGTGGGCCGGGCCCGGCGCGCCGGACTGACCTGGCCGCTGCCGGAGGGGTTCGACGACGAGCGGCTCGAGGCGCTGCTCTACCCGCCGCGCCTGACGTGGCGGTGGAGCGGCGCCCGGTGCCCGACTGGGCGCAGGTGCACCGCGAGATGCGCCGCCCGGACGTGACGCTGGCGTTGCTGTGGGAGGAGTATCGGGCCGCAGCGCCGGATGGCTTTGGCTACTCCTGGTTCTGCGACCTGTACCGGGAGTGGGCGGGGCGGCTGAAGCCCACGTTGCGCCAGGTGCATCAGGCCGGCGAACGCGTGTTCGTGGACTTTGCCGGGCGCACGGTGCCTGTGGTGGATGGGGCGAGCGGGGAGGAGCGGCAGGCCGAGGTCTTCGTCGCCGTGCTGGGTGCGTCGAGCCTCACCTACGCCTGCGCGACCTGGAGCCAGATGCTGCCGGACTGGATCGGCTGCCATGTGGGTGCGTTCGCCTACTTCGGCGGCGTCACGTGCCAGGTGGTCAGCGACAACCTCAAGGCCGGCGTCACCCGGGCCTGCTTCCACGAGCCGGTCGTCAACCGGACCTACGCCGAGATGGCCGCGCACTACGGCACCGCAATCCTGCCGGCGCGGCCCTACAAGCCGCGCGACAAGGCCAAGGTCGAGGTCGGCGTCCAGGTGGTGCAGCGATGGATCCTGGCGCGGCTGCGCCACCAGCGGTTCTTCTCGCTTGCCGCGCTGAACGCCGCGATTGCCGAGCTGGTGCAACAGCTGAACGAGCGTCCCATGCGCGGCTGGGGCGAGACCCGGCGCGCCTTGTTCGAGCGGTTCGACCGCCCGGCGCTGCGGCCGCTGCCCGGGACGGCCTACGAATGACTGGGGGCCGGAGCCGCTAAGCGCCGAGCAGCGACGCGACCTGCTGGAAATCATCGACGACCGCTACGAAAAGGGCTCGCTGCTGATCACCAGCCAGGTCCCCGTGGCACGTTGGCACGACGTCATAGGGGATCTGACGATCGGCGATGCCATCCTGGATCGCGTCGTCCACCGCGCGCACCGCCTCGAGCTGAAGGGCGCCAGCCTGCGCAAGCGCCAGTCCGCAGGCACTGCTTCGAGCTTGACGGACGCTGCGGCCGGGTGAGACATCCGAGCGCGTCAGTGACATCGTTTCGATGCTCGTCACCACGTCCGGCGCGGCCCCGCTCAGGCAGCGCCAGCGCGTGTTCAGGATCAGCGGATCGAGTGTTCACGATGGACCGGATTGGCCGTTCATGATCGCCGGAATACGCAGTCTACTCGTATGTCATCAGCTGCAGCGATACGTCCCGCAATAGCGCTATGAAAGCTACTAACGCAGCATCGTCCGGCCCAGATCGATGGTCGACGACATATTCAAGCTCTCCAAGCTTGGGCAAGTCGGCTTCGGGTGGGAGTTCGCGCAAGCCTGTTGGAATAAGGTGCTTGCCGAACGCAGCGATGCCGAGACCTGCTTCAACGGCAGCGGTGATACCGAAAAGTCCGGCACTCTGCGTGACGATAGTCCATGGCCGTCCTGCAGCTTGCAAGGTGGCCAATATCACATCGCGCGTCTCACTTGGGGCTGGATAGGTTGAGATCGGGATGCTTCCTCCAGCACCGAGCACGTCAGCGTGCCCGACCCAAACCAGCGGTTCGCGCCAGAGCAGGTCGCCTTTCTTGCGACCAGTCATCCGCTTGGCGACAACGACGTCAAGGTCGCCTGCATCGAGCGCCCCGAATAGATGAGCGCTTAGCCCTGTTTCGAACGTGAGCTCAAAGTGGGGATGCTGCTTCCTGAACACCGCCAGTACGCTGCTGAGCTTGGCCGTGGCGAAGTCTTCTACCAGGCCGAGGCGAATCAGGCCGTTCAGCGGCGGTTCCGAGAGGTGCCGCCTTGCTTGATCGGCCACGGCCAGCATCGACCTTACATAGATCAAGGTTGCTTCGCCCATTGGGGTCAGCTCGATACTGCGTCCATGCCGCCGTAACAGTGCACGTTGTAGCCGGGCCTCCAGGCGTTGAACATGCTGGCTAATTGACGACTGTGCCATCCCAAGCGCCTCGGCGGCCTTGGTGAAACTTCCGGTCCGGCACACGGCCTCGTAGGCACGTACCTGCGCCAAATCGAAAAACTGGTCACTCATCGAGAAGCCGATGCGTCGGATCGCTTTTGCCGATTTGACATGACATGGCTGTGAGAAGCCTCTCTTCCATCAAAGGTTTGTTGCGTTGCAGCAACCCACAGGCACGATGCTGCGTTGCCCTCATAGTTGTACCCATTTCACGGCAGGTCCAAATCGCGTCAAAAGAACCGATCCTTGCCAAAGCGGACCACGGAGTTACGCGCAGCGTAACAGTTCAAGTACAACGGAGAAGTATCGATGACCCTGACAAGCTCTTCCGACGGCATGCCAACAGGCGGAAAGCTGTTGGATGATCCCCGCCTAAACAAGGGCACTGCGTTTACACCCGAGGAGCGGGAGAGATACGGCCTGCAAGGTCTGCTGCCGCATGCAGTGGAAAGCTTGGACCGGCAAGCCGAACGAGTCATGGGGCATTTGGAGCAGAAGACGTCCGACCTCGAGCGCTATGTCTACCTCATCGGCCTGCTCGACCGGAATGAGACGCTGTTCTACCGCGTCGTCATGAGCGACCCGATGCGCTTCCTGCCCATTGTTTACGACCCGACAGTGGGTGAGGCCTGCATCAAGTTCGGTCATATCTACCGCCGGACACGCGGGATGTATGTCTCGCACGACATGAAGGGCCATGTGGCGGAAGTGCTGCGGAACTGGCCTGTGAAAGACGTACGGTTCATCTGCGTCTCGACCGGCGGCCGCATCCTTGGTCTTGGCGACTTGGGCACGAACGGCATGGGCATCCCGATCGGCAAGCTCCAGCTCTACACCGCCTGCGCCGCCGTCCCGCCCGATGCGTGTCTCCCAATCCTGCTCGACATCGGCATCAGCCGGGCCGACTTGCGTGCCGACCCGCTGTACTTAGGCCTTCGTCAGGTGCCCCCGTCAACCGAGGAGTTGGACGCGTTCGTGGATGAGTTCGTTCAAGCCGTGCAGGAGGTTTTCCCGGGCTGCTGCATCCACTTCGAGGACTGGAAGGGTACGGATGCGATCCGTCTGCTGGCAAAGTATACCGACAAGGTTCTCTGCTATAACGACGACATCCAGGGAACGGCCTCCATCATCCTGGCCGGGCTGACGACGGCGCTGCAGATCAAGAAGGAGAAGCTCACCGAACAGCGCATCCTGTTCTTCGGCGCAGGCTCGGCCGCCATCGGTATCGGCGGCCTCATCTCGGTCGCCATGCAGGAGAAAGGCCTGTCCAAAGACGACGCCGACGGGCAGATCAGCATGTTCGATGTCGATGGCCTGCTTGAACCATCCCGCAAGGATCTCTCACCCTCGCAGGCCATGTATGCCCACAAGGCAGAGCCCGCCAAAGACCTGGCCAAAGCCATCGAAGCCCTCAAACCTACGGTCCTGATCGGCGTCAGCACCGTCGGCGGCACGTTCACGCAGCCCGTCGTGGAGGCGATGTGCAAGCTGAACGACCGCCCGGTCATATTCGCATTGTCGAACCCGACCGAGAAGGCCGAATGCACCGCTGAGCAGGCTTACACCTGGTCCAAGGGCAAAGCACTCTACGCCGCGGGCGTCCAGTTCCCGGACGCGACGGTGGACGGAAAGACGTTCCACCCTGGCCAGGCGAACAACTTCTATATCTTCCCCGCGATCGGGCTGGCCACGTACGCCGCACGCCCGAAGCGCATCACCGACCAATGCTTCATCGTCGCCGCGGAGGCGAGTGCCGACCAGGTGAGCGATGACCTACGCGCCAAAGGCATGCTGTTCCCCAGCCAAGCCAATATCCTGGCGACCGAGATCGTGACCGCGACACGGATCGCCGAATACATGTTCGACAAGGGGCTAGCAACCGTCGAGCGCCCGGCAGAGATCGAGCCATGGATTGAGGCGATGCTCTACAAGCCGCACTACTGACCAGGGCTGCCTACAGGCCGGCGCGCAGTGCGTGCCGGCCCGCTTCTCTACAGGCAGGTTGGAAGTCCAATGGTCTACGCCATCGCAAGCGCGCTGCTGCCGATCCTGTTCGTGGTCGGCCTAGGATACCTTGCAGCCTATCTCGCCATCATCCCGAGCAAGGCTGCCGGAACGCTGGCCGCCTTCGTCGTAAACTTCGCCTTGCCGCTTTCGCTGTTTCTGGCGGCGGCCAAAGCCAAGCCGTCCGATCTCGCAAACTGGCGCTACCTGCTGGCCTTGGCTGCCGGGATCATCGGCACATTCATCCTTGGCATCGCGCTCAGCCGCTTCGTGTTCAAGCGAAACTGGCGCGAGGCGGCGATTCAGGGCCAGTCCTGCTCGTTCCCGAACATGGCTTATTGCGGGCCGCCGGTCTTGGGCGCCGTGGTGGGCCACACTGGCATTCTTGCGGTGCTGATCGGCAACCTGATCACCTCCCTGATCACGATCCCCACGACCTTGGTCATGTTGAAAGCCGGCGAGGCACCCGCCAAGGGCGCGGGACCAGCTCCAAGCGTGGTCCGTGTCATCGGCGGCAGTCTCTGGGGGGCCGCAAAGGCGCCGCTGGTCTGGCTGCCGGTCGCCGGCGTGATCGTAGCCTTCTCTGGCTTTCAGTTGCCCGGCCTGCTCGTCTCGATGACTAACGAGATCGGCTCCGCCTCGGGCGGTGTCGCGCTGTTCACCCTTGGCCTGATGCTGGAGCAGATGACGTTCAAGCTGGACCGGGAGGTCGTGGTCAACACCGCCATCAAGAATCTCTTGCAACCTGCAGTGTGCCTTGGAGCGGGCTTCGTCCTCGGCTTGAGCGGCGCTCTGGAAAAGGAGGTGTTCCTCCTGGCAGTGCTGCCCTCCGCCACGCTGATACCCTCGCTCGCCCACAACAGCGGGGTCTATGAGACTGACTCCTCGCTGACTGCGATGGCCAGCACGCTGTTCTCGATCGCAACCATCAGCGCGGCCATTGCAATCGCGGAAGCGCTGCCTTGACCTGCGCCTTGAGGCTGATCGGTTTCCTCGCCGGCCTTGGCTGGGCCAATGCGGCGCTTGCGCAGGCAGCACCCGGCGCACCGCAATCGCCCAGCGGCACGTCGATCGGCGATCCGCAGGCTCTCTCCGTCGGTGTGCCGGTCCGCATCCAGGATGCGCTGGTGACGCCCTATGGCGAGACCATCCTCGAGACGATCGTCAACACGACCTATGTCGGCCGCAAAGACTACGGCGTTTCGTCGCCGATCTCGGAAACGGTCAAGTACGGGCTGGCGCCCGGCCTGGGTATCAACCTCGGGATCGCCAACGATGTCGGCAACATAGGAATCGAGAACCACGCGGGCTTCACCGTGACGCCATCGTTTCAGTATGTCTTCACCAAGAGCCATGGCGACATTCCCGGGCTGTCGGTCGAGGGCTTCTACACGCCCCGGCCCGGCACCGGCCTCAGCGGCGGCGTTTGGGGCTTCAGCGGACAGCTGACCAAGTTCCTGGGCCCGACCGAGCAGTCGCCGCGGCTGCACCTGAATGTCGAGTACCAGAAGTTCAACGACCAGACCCGGGCGGCCCGCCCGGAGGCCATCAACTACGGCGTGGGCCTATCCGCGCTGCTGGCTGAACGCACGTCCATCGTGGGCGACGTGTTCTACTCGCAGACCGTCATCCGCCGGGAAAGCCAGACCTTCCTCGATGTGGGGTTCATCCACCTTCTCGGCCCGCGCCTCTCCGTCAGCGCCGGCGTCGGCGCCGGCTTCGACCGCTCGACGCCTGCCGGACGCACCTTCTTCAGCCTCGCTACCTCATTCTGACCGGCCTTCAACGGAGCAATCTCATGTTCGGACACAAGACCAGCGACAACGCCATGAAGGATATCCCGATCGGCATCGACGCCAAGGGCGAGCGGACCGAGAGCGATTCGATGGGCAGCATCCAGGTGCCGGCCGACAAATACTGGGGCGCGCAGACGCAGCGCAGCCTGGTGCACTTCTCGATCGGCCACGACAAGATGCCGAAGGAGGTCTATCAGGCCTACGGTGTGGTCAAGAAAGCCGCCGCCCTGGTCAACGCAGCCGACAAGCGGCTCGACGACTGGCGCGCCGCCGCCATCGAGCGCGTGGCCGACGAGGCGATCGCCGGCAAGCTCGACGAGCACTTCCCGTTGTACGTGTGGCAGACCGGCTCCGGCACGCAGAGCAACATGAACGTCAACGAGGTCATCTCAAACCGCGCCATCCAACTGCTCGGCGGCGAGCTAGGCAGCAAGACGCCGATCCATCCGAACGACCATGTGAACATGGGGCAGTCGAGCAACGACAGTTTCCCGACCGCCATGCACGTAGCGGCCGTGAAGGAGCTGGATGACCACCTGATGCCGCAGTTGGACGTGCTGGCCAAGGCGATCGAGATCAAGTCGGCGGACTGGAAGGACGTGGTCAAGATCGGCCGCACCCATCTGGAGGACGCGGTGCCGCTGACGGTCGGGCAGGAATGGTCCGGCTACGCCCATCAGATCCGGGACGCGATGGCCGATGTGGCCCATGCGCGGCTGGGCTTGCTGGAACTGGCGATCGGCGGTACGGCGGTCGGCACGGGGCTGAACGCGCCGCCGGGCTTCAGCGTCAAGGTGGCAGAGCAGGTCGCCACGCTCACCGGCAAGCCCTTTGTGACGGCGCCCAACAAGTTCGCCGCCCAAGGATCGCTCGACGCCATGGTTCGCGCGCATGCCGCCCTGCGCGGGGTTGCGGTCGCGTTGATGAAGATCGCCAACGACATGCGCTGGCTTGCCTCCGGTCCGCGCTGCGGCTTCGGCGAGCTGTTGCTGCCAGCTAACGAGCCTGGCAGCTCCATCATGCCGGGCAAGGTCAACCCGACCCAGTGCGAGTCGATGGTGATGATCGCTATCCAGGTCATCGGTGACGACAACGCGGTCGCATTCGCGGGCAGCCAGGGCAATTTCGAGCTGAACGCCATGCGGCCGATCATCATCAACAACTTTCTGCACTCCGCCCGTATCCTCGCCGATGGCTGCGAGAAGTTCCGGCTCTATTCCGTCGAGGGAACCAAGCTCAACGAAAAAAAGATCGCGCAGTACGTCGAGCAGTCGGTCATGCTCGTCACCGCGCTCAGCCCCGTGATCGGCTACGACAAGGCGAGCAAGATCGCGCACAAGGCAATGGACGACGACCTCACTCTCAAGCAGGCGGCGGTGCAGTCGGGCGACGTGAGCGAGGCGCAGTTCGACGAGGTTGTCGACGCCGGCAAGATGGTGGGCAGCGGACTGGCCGGCGCTTGAGAGCCGCCTTGTTCGAGCAATAGCCGAGCCGGAGAACGGCACCTCCAGAAGGATAACCCATGAGCAAGATCACCGTATCCGACCTGCTGGCTGAGGCGCTGCACCAGGCGGGGGTGAAGCGCGTCTACGGCATCGCCGGCGACAGCCTAAACTCGCTCACCGAAGCCCTGCGCCGCCGGGGCGACATCCAGTGGATCCACGTGCGTCATGAGGAGGTAGCCGCTTTCGCGGCGGGGGCCGAGGCGCACCTGACGGGCTCGCTCGCGGTCTGCGCCGGGTCATGCGGGCCGGGCAACGTGCACTTGATCAACGGGCTGTACGACTGCCACCGGTCGAGGGTCCCCGTGCTCGCGATTGCGGCGCAGATACCCAGCGCCGAGGTCGGGCGCTCCTACTTCCAGGAGACCCATCCGCAGAACCTGTTCCAGGAATGCAGCCACTATTGCGAGATGGTCTCGACGGCCGAGCAGCTGCCCGGCGTGATCGAAACCGCCATTCGCGTGGCCGTGGCCAAGCGGGGCGTCTCCGTACTCGTGGTGCCCGGCGATGTCGGCGCGATGGAAGCACCACCGTATTCGGCGCTCTCCTCCTCGCTGCTCCCTGCAGAGCCGCTGATGCGTCCGCAGGATCGCGACCTGGACGAACTCGCCAAGCTGCTCAACGCATCCGGCCGCATCACCCTGCTCTGCGGCCGCGGCTGCTACGGCGCGCACGTTCCCCTGATGCGGCTAGCAGATGCGCTTAAGTCCCCCATCGTCCACGCTCTTGGGGGCAAGGAGGGTGTCGAGTGGGATAACCCGTTCGATGTCGGCATGACGGGGCTGATCGGCTTCTCCTCCGGCTACCACGCGATGCTCGATTGCGACACGCTGCTGATGTTGGGCACGGACTTTCCCTACCGGCAGTTCTATCCGACCAAGTCCAAGGTGGCGCAAGTCGATGTGCGCCCGGAGAGCCTCGGGCGGCGCTGCCGGATCGATCTCGGCGTGCTGGGCGACGTCGGCGCCACGATCGAGGGATTGCTGCCGCGGCTGGAAGCGAAGGCGGACCGGGCGCACCTGGACGACAGCCTGGCCAACTACAAGAAGGCGCGGCAAGGGCTGGACGACCTGGCCGTGGGCATGCCGGCGGCACGCTGCATCCGCAATTCGTCGCCAAGACGCTGAGCGATCTCGCGGCGGACGACGCCGTGATGACCTTCGACGTCGGCACGCCCACGATCTGGGCGGCACGCTATTTCAAGATGAACGGCAAGCGTCGGCTGATCGGCTCGCTGAACCACGGCTCCATGGCCAACGCGCTGCCGCAAGCCATCGGCGCGCAATCGACCTACCCGGGGCGGCAGGTGATCTCCTTCTCCGGCGATGGCGGCTTCACCATGCTGATGGGCGACATGCTCACGCTCGGGCAGCACAAGCTGCCGGTGAAAATCGTAGTGTTGAACAACGGTATGCTCGGCTTCGTGCAGATGGAAATGATGGGCGCAGGCTACCTAGACACGGCCGTGAGCCTGGTCAATCCGAACTTCGCCACAATGGCGACCGGCGCCGGCCTGTTCGCGCGCCGGGTCGAGGACCCGGCGGAGCTGGCCGGTGCGATGCGGGAGGTCCTGGCCTATCCCGGACCAGCGCTGCTCGACGTCGTGACGCCGCCCAACGAGCTGTCGATGCCGCCCAAGATCGGGGTCAAGGAAGCGGCTGGCTTTGGCCTGTGGCTTGCCCGCGCCGTGATCGATGGCCGGGGCACCGAGCTTCTGGACGTCGCCCGCACCAACCTGTTCCACTGACGGGCGCCGGGCAACGAACGTCTTCTGAAACGCCCCGTCTACGACCGGCTTAGCCTGTCACCCGGAGTTATCCCATGCGCGTCGGATTGTTCGTGCCCTGCTACGTCGATGCCTTCCATCCTGAAGTCGGTATAGCCACCCTCGAACTGCTGGAGCGGCTGGGCTGCGAGGTCGGATACCCGGTGGATCAGACCTGCTGCGGCCAGCCGATGACCAACACCGGCTGCCACGAGGAGTCGGCTGCGACCGAAGCGCTGTTCGTGCGCAACTTCGCCCCCTACGACTACATCGTCGGCCCCTCCGGCAGCTGCGTGCACCAGGTCCGCTACGCATTCGACGCCATCGAGCAGACGGACGAGGTCAAGGCGGTCCGGGCTAAGACCTACGAGTTGGTCGAGTTCCTGCACGACATCCTCAAGGTCGATGCGTTTCCCTGGGCGGAGTTCCCGCACAAGGTGGCGCTGCACAACAACTGCCAGACCTTGCGCGGCCTGCACATCGCAAGCTACTCCGAGCTGAACGAGCCCGCATTCTCCAAGCCGGTCGATCTCTTGAACAAGGTGCGCGGCCTCGAATTCGTCCACCTCACCCGGCCGGACGAGTGCTGCGGCTTCGGCGGCACCTTCTCCGTCTTCGAGGAGAGTGTGTCGGCCAAGATGGGACATGACAAGGTGCAGGACCAGCACCGCTGCGGGGCGGAGTACGTCATCTCGTCTGACAGTTCGTGCATGCTTCATCAGCAGGGCTGCGCCGAACGGCTCGGCCTGCCGCAGAAATACATCCACATCGCGCAGATCCTCAACGGAGCACGGGCATGAGCGACTCGCTGCAAACGGTGCGGACGGGCACGATGCTGCACGAGGACCTTGCAGCGCCCGGCTCGACCGAGGGCGCCCATCGCAACGGCCACAGGCTGGACCACGCGGAAGGCTCCTCCAAGCCGATGCGCTCCAAGACGCGCGAACCTCAGCCCCGCGGCGCGGTGATCCACGGCGACCGTCCCGTCGACCAGTCAGAGGCCGCAAACCGCTTCATCGCTGCGACCGAGCACGAGAAGATGCACGACGAGCGGCTATGGGACATGCGACAGAAGCGCGACCGCGAGATGCACGGCATTCCCGAATGGGAGGAGCTGCGCAGCCTTGCCTCCGCCATCAAGGAACACACGCTCGTCCATCTCGACACCTACCTCGACCAGTTCGAAAGCAATGCCCGCGCCCAGGGCATCCATGTGCACTGGGCGCGGGATGCGGGCGAGCACAACCAAGTCGTGCTCGACATCCTGAACGGACATGGCGCGAAGCGGTTGATCAAGAGCAAGTCCATGCTGACGGAGGAGTGCAACTTTCGCGATTTCATGCACGAGCACGGCATCGAGATCATCGAGACCGACCTCGGCGAGCGCATCCAGCAGCTCGATAACGAGGCGCCCAGCCACGTGGTCGTGCCCGCAGTGCACAAGCTGCGCTCGGACGTGGCGCAGGTCTTCGCCGAAAAGCTCGGCTCGGACGCGGACAACGATGACCCGAGCTACCTGGCCGAGCGGCAGCGGGAGGCGACCCGGCCGCTGATCCTGTCGGCCGACGCGGGCATGACGGGGTGCAACTTCGCCGTGGCCGAGACGGGCACCGTCGTCGTCTGCACCAACGAGGGCAATGCCGACCTGTCGGCCAACACGCCGCCGCTGCACATCGTCTCCTGCGGCATCGAGAAGGTGATCCCCCGGCTCGACCACTTGGCCGTGATGGTGCGCTTGCTGTCCCGCTCGGCGCTGGGTTCGCCGATGACGCAGTACACCTCGCATTTCCGCGGCCCCCGCCGCAGCGGCGAGATGCACATCGTGCTGGTCGACAACGGCCGGTCCGAGCGGCTGGGCATGGAGCAGTTCTGGTCGTCACTGAAGTGCATCCGCTGCGGCGCGTGCATGAACACCTGCCCGGTGTTCCGTCGGAGCGGCGGGCTCAGCTATGGGGCGACGTATGCCGGGCCGATCGGCGTGATCCTTGACCCGACCTTCAGCGCGCGGAAATACAGCAAGGTCGTGTTCTCCTCCACGCTGAACGGCTCCTGCACGAATGTATGCCCGGTCAAAATCAACATCCACGAGCAGATCGCCGCTTGGCGCAAGGTCATGTCCGAGACGCACGAACTGCCGTTGCTGAAGAAGACGATGATGAAGGCGGCAGGCGTCCTGCTGTCCAGTCCGAAGCTGTACCGGGCCGCCCTGCCGCTGGCCGACAGCGCACTGCGCATCCTGCCGCGCTGGGTCATCTACAACCGCCTCAACACCTGGGGCCGCGGGCGCGAAGTGCCGCATGCGCCGAAGCAGACTTTCCATCAGTGGTATTACGAGAACCGTGGGAAGACGCCATGAGCGCGCGCGACGACATCTTGGCCGCGGTGCGGGCCCACGCGCCCAAGTTGGACCGCTTGGAGCCGCTCATACCCCTGTTCGACGACCATCCGCCGGCCGACCTGCTGGCCGCTTTCGGCGTCATCCTGGAGAAGATGGGCGGCGAGTTGCTGCGGCCAGGCACGGGCGACGCGCTTGCCCCCGTGCGGGCCAAGCTCGCCGGGGCCCGGGTCGTCTGCTCGCAGGTGCCCGAAATCCCAGGTAATCGGGCCATCGTCCCCGGTACCAAGCCGACAGACCTGGCAGACGTCGACTACGGTGTTGTGCGCGCGGCTTTCGCGGTTGCGGAAACCGGGTCCATCTGTCTGACCGATGTGAGCTTAGGCGTGAACACGCTCGGCTACCTGCCGCAGCACCTCATCGTGCTGCTCGATCCGGCAGACATCGTGCTGAACATTCACCACGCTTATCGCCGGCCCGAATGGCGCGCTGCCAACTACGCCGTCTTTCAAACGGGGCCCTCGGCCACCGCCGACATCGAGGGCGTGCTAATTCACGGGGCCCAAGGTGTGCGCTCGCTGTCCGTCCTGCCACTCGCGCGCAGCTGACCGGTGCCTCGCCGGCCAGGAGCATGACAGATGACCGGCGATACTGGCTGGTTAGCTTGATGTTGTCTGTTGTCGGCGGGTTCGCGGATACCGGCAGCTTCGTCCTGGCCCACAGTTTCACTGGCCATATAACGGGCAACTCCATTCTGCTGGCCATCGCGCTTGCCGGCGGACACTGGGAGGAGGTCGCGATCTGCCTGGTTGCGATTGCCGCGTTCCTTGCCGGGACTGCGACCGGGGCTGGTTGGCCCGTAGCGCCGCACCACTCGGCCAGCCGGCGCCTTGCCGGCCCGATCCTTGTCGAAACGCTCCTGATCGCATTCGGCTTGGCCTGCTCCGAGCTGCCGTCACCGGCTGGCCGGGTCGCGCTTCTGGCGTGGTTGTGCCTGGCGTTGGGTGTGCAGAACGGGGCATTGGGCAAGATCGCGTCGGTGCCGTTCCACACGACCTTCATCACCGGGCTGTCCACATCTCTGGTCACATCGTTGGTGGCCGGCAAGCCGGACACAAAGCGTCGCGTGCTGCCGCCGATCATTGCCTGCTTTCTCGTGGGAGCGTTCTTGGGAGCATTCACAGTCTCGCACTTCGGCGCAGCCGGATTTACCGTCGTACTCGCGCCGCTTATGACCACTTGGCTGCTGATGCTGCGCGCATCTCCCACCTAAATAGCGAGGCTCTTGTCGGGTTCCGGGGTGGTGGATCTGAGTAGCCGGTCGGTGGGGCATCTGGTGTGATGAAGGCGTGAGCGGTCACCCGCCCTGCCGCGAGGAGCCTCTGCCATCATGGCTGCATCTGAC
>JAABUS010004452.1_pt1 | contig 20147 bp, 16 predicted proteins | sample 5560161 | NCBI WGS metagenome assembly JAABUS01 (sample SAMN10711885, study PRJNA513376) | rock metagenome | isolation source: Antarctica rocks | place: Antarctica: Victoria Land, Trio Nunatak nord | collected 2016-01-04 | reverse complement strand
TCGGATCGAACAGTCGCAAGTCCAATCCTCCCGCCCCACAGGGGCATCCACACGTCACGACCCGCTACACCCGCACACCAATCGGTGGATCAGGGCTCAGTCCTGACGCTTCTTAGCCCAGAGTTAGCGGCGCCTTCTTGGAGACCCGGGCAACGACGGTACAGCCGGCCGCGAGGGCCGGGGCCAGTTTGCGCGCCTGGATGGAACACGGGAAGTTCCACGGGGTCAGGCTGGCCACGACACCGGCGGGGCGGCGGGTGCTGAGGTGGCGCCGGTCCGGCGCCTCATGGGAGTGCACGGGCCCGAGGGGGCCGACTCGCCCCCTCGGTGAACCAGCGGAAGTACTCGGCCGAGAACGTGATCTCCCCCACGGCTTCGAGGCGCCGCTTTCCCGTCTCCGCGGCAAGGAGCTCGCGAGCCGTTCGGCCGACGCGGCGATGGCCTCCGACGCCGCTACCAGGAGGTCGGACCGTTCCCGGGCCGGCAGGGAGCCCGCACGCGGCTGGGCGGCCGCGCCGGCGCCAGCCGCCGTTGTCACGACGGTCCGTCGTCAGCGCAGACCAACCCCACCACGGATTCCTCGACGGTTGCGGACGGGCTTGGTGGCGGAACCGGTGAACCGCCCGTCCATCAGGTGCTGTGCCTCGTGCATCCGCGCGCCTTCGTACCTGCGGTAAATTCAGCTCATTAGGTAAGGGTCTATCGTCGCCGGCGGCTGAATGTCAAACATCCGACTACGATGGGACACTCACGTAGACGAGCGGGCGAACGACGAGGGATGTGGTAGGTGAGGCACAACGATGGCGGTGCTTGGCGCGCTGTCGGCAACGGTGGGCTGAGTGCTCGGATCCGGGGGGAAATTCTTCGCTTCATCACGGAGCAGGACATCAAGCCCGGCGGTCGCCTCCCCGCCGAGCGCGACCTCGCGTCGTTCCTGCTCGTGAGCCGGCCGTCGGTGCGGGAGGCCGTGCGTACGCTGCAGGCCGAAGGGGTGCTCGACGTCCGCCACGGTACGGGTGTCTTCGTGCGCTCCCGCCACGCGCTGGACTCCATCCTGCCGGGCTTCAGGGTGCCGGAGAAACTCGGCGAGCTCTTCGACATGCGCGAGGTGCTCGAGGTCCCGGCGGCCCGCTGGGCGGCCGAGCGCCAGCTGCCCGGCCTAGCCACCGTAGGGGAGGCGTTCGCCGACCTCGAGGCGGCGATCGAGGCGGGGCCAATCGACTTCGACGACCTGCAGCGACTCGACGTAACCTTCCACACCCGCATCGTCCAGTCGTCGGGCAACCCGCTGCTGGAGCAGACTCAGGCTGTCATCTACGGACTGATCCTGGAAGGCATGCGGTCGACCCTGGCTGTGCCGGGACGGATGAAGAAGTCCCGGGCGGACCACGCCCGTATCTTGGCCGCTCTCAATGCCGGGGACGCCGATGGTGCAGAGGCCGCCGTCCGTGCCCACATCGCCGGAGCACGGGAGGGTGCCGCGACGCACCCTGGGGAAGTCGCCCGGTTCCCGGGCAGGGTCGTCCTCGAGGTGCCTGCCGGGTCCGGCGCCTGACTCAGAGGCCGAGCACCTCGACGGCGAGCGCGTCGTCGACCTCGATCTCCTCGCCAGGCGGGATGTCGTCAGGGTCGCGCCGGCCGGCTCCGGGCAGGTGACCGCCCGTCGACTCGACGTCGGCGAAGAGCGCGGCGAGGCGTTCCGGCGCCCCACCATCGACATCGAGCGGCCCGGGGTCCACCGTGACGACGGTGTGCGCCAGCCCCTGCGGTCGCGCGTCGTCACCGACGTCGAACATGTCGGCGACCTCCGTCGACCGGTGCGGTCCGACCACGCCGCCCGTGAGGGCCTCCACGACGAGGGCGAGCGCGAATCCCTTGGCGCCGCCCATGGGAGCGAGCATCCCAGACAGCGCCGCGTGCGGGTCACTGGTCGGCTCCCCGTGGGCGTCGAGCGCCCACCCCTCCGGCAGCTGTTGGGCTCGCGCCGCATACGCTGCGATCGTCCCCCGGGCCACCGAGGTGGTGGCCATGTCGACGATGATCCGTCGGTCGCCCCCCGGGATCCCGAAGGCCAACGGGGAGGTGGAGAGCAAGGGTACGGCGCCGCCCCACGCCGGCATGACCGCGGGGCCGTTCGAGAGCACGATGGCCAGGAATCCAGCTCGAACCGCCGGGAGCGTGTAGATCCCCAGGGCGCCGCAGTGGCCGGAGTTGCCGATGGCGCTCACGGCCACGCCGTACTGGCGGGCGCGGACCACCGCGTCCTCGGCGGCGCCCCACACCTGCCAGTGGCCGAGCCCGCCTTGACCGTCGTACCCGACCACGGCCCCCCGGTCGCTCACGGTCTGCAGCTGCGCGTCCGCCACATACCCACCGGCCCTCAGCCGACGCAGGTAGTGCGGCAGGCGCAGCAGTCCGTGGGACGCGACCCCCCAGACCTGGGCCAGCACGATCGCCCGGGCGGTGAGCCGCGCGTTGTCCTCGGGCACGCCGCACGCCGCGAGAGCCGCCCGGACCGTGTCCTCGCAGGCGCCAATGGTCGTCCTCATCGCGCCTCGCTGACTTGGCCGACGTGGTGCGTTGCCGCGCCGCCCGAAAGCACCCGCTCGATGTCGGCCGCGATAGCCGAGAGGATCCGATGCTGGCTCTGGACCGTGATGCCGGCGACGTGCGGCGTGAGCACGACGTTCTCCAAGCGGTCGAGAGGGCCGGCCTCGGCAGGTTCCACGGCCCGGACGTCAAGGCCTGCCCCGGCCAGCCGCCCAGTGGTCAGCGCCTGCGCCAGCGCGCTCTCGTCGACCACTTCGCCGCGGCCCACGTTGACGAAGATTAGCCCCGGGCGAGCCGTTGCGAAGAAGTCCCACGCGAGCAGTCCCTTGGTCTCCGCCGTGGTGGGCAGGTGGCAGGACAGCACCGAGGACCGTTCGGCGCAGTCCGCCAGCGAGACCGGCTCGATGCCTTCGTGCTGCAGGACCGCGGGGTCCGCGTATGGGTCGTAGGCGACCACGCGCATGCCCAGGGCCCGGGCCAGGCGGGCGCAGGCCACACCGGTCGCGCCCGCGCCGAGAACGCCCCACGTACCGCCGGTCAGCTCGGTGCCCGGCGAGCGGTCCCACCCGCCGCGGCGGACGTCCGCGTCGAGGTGGACGATGCGGCGAGCCACGGCCAGCGCCAGCCCTAGCGCGTGCTCGGCCACGCTCACGGCATTGGCACCCCGCGGCGAGACCACGACGATGCCGCGGTGGTCCGCCGCCGCGACGTCGATGTTGTCCAGTCCGACCCCCACACGTCCGACCACGAGCAGGCGCGGGAAGGCGTCGAGGAACGCTGGGTCGACCGCGGTGCGGTTGCGCACGACGACGGCGCGCACCTGCTCGGGTTCCGGCGCGTCCGCCCCATCCGCGGTGGCCACCCGATCGACGTCGAACGGCAACCGGGCGATGGGATCGCCCCAGACCGACTCGAAGGCGACGACGTCACCCACGGCAGGTCAGGCGCTGCGGTAAAGCTTGGTGAGCGAGAACTCACGGTGGCCGTGCAACTCAGCGCGGGTCAGGCGCCCGTTGATAGTGCGCTCCACGATGTCAATGAGTTCGTCGCCAGCGTCTTCGACGCTGCGGCCGCGGGTCAGCATCTCTGAGCAGTCGACGTCGATGTGGTCGCGCATCAACTCCGCGGTGCGCGGGTTCGCGGTGATCTTGACCACGGGGATAATCGGGTTGCCGATGACGTTGCCCTGGCCGGTGGGGAAGAGGTTCACCACCGCACCGCCCGCCGCCATCAGCGTGACGCACTCCGCGGCGGCGGACGAGGTGTCCATAAAGTGCAGCCCCGAGCGCGTGGGAGCCTCCCCGGGCGCGAGCGCGCCGACGATCGGCTTAGTGCCGGTCTTGACGATGTTGCCGAGCGCCTTCTCCTCAATGGTGGAAAGGCCGCCGGCGATGTTGCCCTGCGTCGGCTGAGAGCCGAAGAGGTTCGCCCCCGTGGCCTCGATCATCGCGATGTAGTCGTCGTAGAAGCCCTGAAAACGCCGGCGGACCATGTCGTCGACGCAACGCCCGGCGATGAGGTGCTCGCCGCCGGTCAGCTCGCTGGTCTCGCCGAAGATGAACTTGCCGCCGTCGTCGACCCACTGGTCCGAGAGGTATGCGGTGATCCGGCAGGAGCCAAGCCCGGTCGTCGTGTCGGACTCGCCGCACTTCGTCGAGAGGACGATCTCGGACCGGGAGACCGGTTCGCGCTGCAGCTCGCTGGCTGCCTGAAGGTACTCTGCGGCAACGCGCGAGGCAGACTCGACCACACGCAGGTCGCCGTGACCCTCCACGGAGAAGCCCTCGACGGCCTTGCCGGCCTTCTGGATGCCCTGAACGATCCGATCGGTCCAGTTCGGCTCGATGCCGACGACGATCACCGAGGCGACGTTGGGGTTCGACCCGATCCCGATCAGGGTATCGAAGGTCAGCGCTAGGTCGTCGCCGAACTGCAGACGACCGTATGCGTGAGGCAGCGCCACCGTGCCAGGAATAAGGGACGCGACGCCTTCCGCTGCAGCGTTGGACAGATCGTCGACGGGAAGGACAACGACGTGGTTGCGGACGCCAAACGCCCCGTTCGACCTGCGGTACCCCGTCAGGCCACGCTGTTCTGCCACCGGGCGCTCCTTAGGTTGCGGGTGTGGACATAACCGCCCCGAGTGATGTCCTGGCTCGCGATGCCGACCCGGACGCCGTACTCGATGACGTCCTCGCCGCTACTCACGTCGGCAAGAGCCACCTTGTGACCCAGCGGCAGCGACTCGCGGACCTCGATCTCTACCGAGGCGGTCCCATCCAGATAGCCGACGCGCGCCGCGCCCGGTTCGACGTCTCGCACGGCGACGGCCACGTGGTCACCGCCGATATGGGCAAGGAAGTCGGGATGTCCGTCCATTATCGCGCAGCCTCCATTAGGTCAGTGGTCTGACCTCGGGCACTCTAGCGGCCACTTATTCGGCCTGTCAACGCTCGACGAGTACCTGGCCCCGATCCTGGCCCCCGCCCTTGGGCCGGCTGGAGGCCTTGGCGAGCTCGGCAGGGTCGCTGAGCGGTTTACCGCCCAGGTGCGCGAGCAGCTCGTGAGGATGAGCCGGGCCACGATCGACCGGATGCTCAAACCCACTAAGGACGCCCGCTACCCCGCGGCGAAGTCAGCGACCCGCCCCGGGCCACGTTGCGTTTCCTGGATCGTGGTACGCCGGTCGATGGACGAGAAGGAGAAGGCGCCAGGCTTCTTCGACATCGACCTGGTTGCTCACTGGGGCACACCCTCAGGGGTGAGCACCGCTGGACCCTGACCGACGTCTACCTCGGGTCGACCGTGAACAGCCATCGGCAACCGGGCCAACACCAAGGTGGTCGCGGCCATCGAGGCGGTCGCTGACTGGCTGCCGTACCCGATGGTCGGGCTGGATTGTGACAACGGCGGAGAGTTCTTCAACCACGCCATGATCGCCCGGTGCGCCCAGCGGACGATCTTCGTGACGCGCGCGAGGGCTCACACCTCCAAGGACAATGCCCACGTGGAGCAGAAGAACGGCGACATCGTGCGAAAGTCCGCCTTCCGCTACCGCTACGACACCCCGGAGGAGCTCGAGGAACACCAGGCCCCCTCCCAGCGGCGGAGCCAGGCCGGGTTCGTCGGCGACGCCGACCGGCACCGCCTACAGGTGCTCTACGCCCAGATCAATCGCGCGGACCTGACCCGGAACATCAACCGCATACAGCGAGCCCTGATCCTGATCCTCTGCGCCATAAACACAAGCATCGCCCTGACCTGAGGACAAGGTTTCGTGAGCACAGTACGTGAGGCACGCGCGCCCCGTTTCGCGAGGGACCTCGACCTGACACGAGGCACCACGCCGCTCGTGAGGGCCAGACCTCTGTCCTATGATGGATCCATGACCGCACCGACTGCCACGCTGCCGCGCGGCGTTTGCGTGGCATTGGCGACTCCGGTGCACGCCGACGGCGGCCTCGACGTCGCCAGCCTGGAGCGGCTGGTTGCACACGCCGTCGAGGGCGGGGTCCGTGGTGTTTGCCCGGTGGGGTCGACCGGGGAGGGGCCCCGGCTGACGATGGACGAGCGGCTCACCGTGGCGCGGCGGGTGAGGGCGCTCCTACCGGGCGATGTCGCGCTCGTGCCGGCGGTGGCGGCGACCGCGGTCGCGGCGGTCACCGAGGAGCTCCAGCGGCTCGGCGACGTCGGGGTGTCCGCTGTCATGGTTTCAGCGCCGTCCTACTACCCACTCGCCCTCGACGAGGCCGCTCCTTTCTACGAGCGGCTCGCCGACGCCTCGCCGGTGCCGATCTTGGTCTACAACATCCCCATGTTCACCAAGGTCGCGGTGCCCGTCGCCGCTGTGGCGACACTGGCCGGCCACCCCCGGGTCGTCGGCATCAAGGACAGCAGCCGTGACATGGAGTACCTCACTCAAGTGGTCGCCGGGACCCGCGAGTCGCCGGATTTCCGCGTCTACACCGGCACCGACACGTTGCTGCTGGCCAGCCTCGTGAGCGGTGCCCACGGCACTATCGCCGCGAGCGCCAACCTCGTCCCCGAGCTCAGTGTCGCGCTATGTGCGGCGGTGGACCGCGGTGACCTCGACGAGGCGCGGCGGTTGCAGGAACGCCTCGCCGCCGTCGTCCACGCCTGCCGCAAGGGAGCGGCGCCCGGCGGGTGGAAGGCCGCGCTGGCCGAGCGTGCCCTCTGCGGGCCGGACTGTCTTCCGCCGGCCCAGGCGCTAGCCGCGCCGCTGCGCCGGCAACTGGCCGACGAACTGCGCGCTCTCGACGTCCTCCCGGCGTGACGGAGCGCCTTGGCCACCATCGAGACCGTCGTCGACGGGCGGGCGCTGGTCGGGGAGGGACCGGTCTGGGACGAATCGACCGGCACACTGCTCTGGGTGGATATCCTGCGCCGGGAGGTGCACCGTTACGACCCCCGCTCGGGTTCCGATCGCGCAGTGCGACTGCCGGTGGTCGTCGGAGCGGCGCGGCCCCGGGTCGACGGGGGCCTGGTGCTGGCCGCCGGCCGCGGGGTCGCACTCTACGACGAGCGCGAAGGGACCCTGGACTGGCTTGGACGGATCGCGACCGGTGACCGGGTTAACGACGCGACCTGCGACCCGGCCGGTCAGTTCTGGGTCGGCACCCTGACGGTCGGCGGGGCCGGTGCGGCCCTCTATCGTCTCGACGCCCGCGGCGAGCTGACGGAGGTGCTCGGTCAGGTCGGGCTGGCCAACGGCCTGGCGTGGAGCCCGGACGCCTCCATCGCCTACTTCGCGGACACCCAGGCCGAGGTGGTGTACGTCTTCGACGCGGACGTCGAGCGTGGAGCCCTATACCGGCGCAGGGTCTTTGCCGACTTCAACGACGCACCGGGCCGCCCGGACGGGGTCACCGTCGACGCCGAGGGCGGGGTATGGGTTGCGACGGCCCGGGGCGGGACGGTGCGCCGTTACCGGCCGAGCGGAGAGCTCGACCACGAGATCCCGATGGGCACCCCGGGTGTGACGAGTATGGCCTTCGGAGGTCCAGGGCTTCGCGACCTCTACGTGACGACGCTCTGCGTGGGGTTCGGCGAGCGCGACCTGATGGACCACCCGCGCGCCGGCGCCCTTCTGCGGGTCCCGGACGTCGGCGTGGCCGGGCTGCCCCCGACCGCCTTCGCCGGCGTGCCCGGCTGACCCGGCCTCGCGATGGCGGCGGAAACGGGGAAGAACTCACCACTCGGCGAGACGCCCATCCGGCATCCGCCAGTCGGGGTCCGGCACGGTCCAGCCCGGGCTGCGCAGTACCGCCTCCTCGTCGATCTGGATGCCCAGGCCTGGGCCGGCGGGGCGCTCGAGCCGCCCCTTAGTCATGACTAGGGGAGCGGGGTCAACGAGGTAGTCGTAGATCTCTGCCTGGGGCAGGCCCGCATACCCTCGGTTGTAGTGAAGTCCCAGGCTGCACTCCTGGATGACGACGTTGCCGGCGCACATTCCAAACTGCAGCGAAGCGGCCAGCGACACCGGGCCGTTGGGGCAGTGCGGCGCGACCGCTACGTCGTATGCCTCGGCCATGCGGCACAGCTTTTCCAGCTCGAACAGCCCGGTGAGGGAGACGTCGGGCTGGATGACGTCGAAGACCCGCTGCTCGAGTAGCCGGGCGAAGGCCGCGCGCGAGCTGATCCGCTCACCGGTCGCCAGAGGGATCGACCCCGCGACCCGCGCCAGCTCCGGCATAAGGTCCTCCTGGCCCGGCGGCAACGGCTCCTCAACCCACAGCAGGTGGAACGGCTCGAGCTCGCGCAGCAGGACCTTCGCCATGGCACGGTGGACGCGCCCGTGGAAGTCCACGGCGATGTCCACAGTGCTTCCGAACCGGTCACGCACCGCGCCTACCCGAGCGGTGAGCGCCTCGACCGGCGCCCACCGGTCGAGGTAGTCCAGCTCGGCGGTGGCGTTCATCTTCACCGCGTCGTAGCCCTGCTCGATGCGGCTCGCGACCTGCGCAACGGCGTCGTTGGGCCGGTCGCCGGCCACCCAAGCGTACGTGCGAACGGAGTCGCGCACGGCACCACCGAGGAACTGGTGCACCGGCAGGCCGTAGCGTCGGCCCTTCAGATCCCAGAGCGCCTGCTCGACGGCGGCCGACGCGGTGTCCAGCACCGGGCCGGTGCGGAAGAAGCCACCCGTGCGCATCCGCTGCCACAGGTCCTCGATGCGGTCGGCGTCCGCGCCGCGGATGTTCCGGACCAGGTCCTGGACCGCCCCCTCCACGGCGCTCGCGCGCTTTGGGACGATTGCCTCGCCCCACCCGAACATCCCGTCGTCGGTCTCCAGGCGGACCAGCAGCCACCGCGGCGCGACGCGGTGGACGGTCGCCCCAGCGACCCGGGTCACGCGGCCTTCATCCTTCTTCGCGGCGCAGAGCCCGGCCGCTGTCGGAGGCGAAGAGGTGGATCACCGAGGAGTCCACCCGAAAGGTCACGTTCTGACCGTGCTCGGGACGCTCGCCGCGGGGCAGGCGTGCGGTGAGCGTCTCACCCCTCTCGGTGGTGAAGAGCACATGCAGCTCGGACCCGAGGGGTTCGACGATATCGACCATCCCGCGCAGCGACGACTCGTCGGCGTCGCCGCTGATCGACTCGGAAGCCAGTCGCAGACCTTCCGGACGGACGCCCACCAGCACTTCGTCGCCGCCCGACGCCTCCGCGTCGTCGATCGGGAAGGGGACCTTGATCCGCATCGAGGGCGAGGTCACCCATGTGTCGCCGCCTCCGGGACGTTCGAGCTTGCCGCTGAGGAAGCCCATGGGCGGGGTCCCGATGAACCCCGCGACGAACTTGTTGACGGGCCGGTCGTAGAGCTTCTCCGGCGTCTCGACCTGCTGGATGACGCCGTCGTGCATCACGGCGATGCGGTCGCCCATGGTCAGCGCCTCGACCTGGTCGTGGGTGACGTAGACGGCGGTCGCCGACACGGTGCGGTGCACGTTGAGGATCTCCGAGCGCATCTGAGTGCGCAGGTGCGCGTCGAGGTTGGACAGCGGCTCGTCGAGAAGGAACACGGCCGGGTCGCGGACGATGGCGCGACCCAGGGCGACGCGCTGGCGTTGACCGCCGGACAGCTCACGAGGACGGCGGCTCAGCAGGTGCGAGATGCCCAGAGTCTCGGCCGCGGCCTGCACGGTGGCGTCGATGTCCTGGCGGGCCATCTTGCGTCGCCGCAGCCCGAAGGCCATGTTGTTGGCGACGCTCATGTGCGGGTAGAGCCCGTAGTTCTGGAACACCATCGCGATGTCACGGTCGCCCACGTCGATGTCGTTGACCCGCTTGTCGTCGAAGTAGAGGTCGCCCTCGGTAGCGTCCTCCAGCCCCGAGATGATCCGCAGCAGAGTCGTCTTGCCGGAGCCGGACGGCCCGACCAACACCAAGAACTCGTGGTCGGGGATCTCGAGCTTGCAGTCCCGTAGGACCGGCTCCCCCGGGCCGAACGACTTCCAGACGTTCTGGATGCTGATGCGGGCCATCAGTGGCCTCCTGTCATGGTCGGTCGGTTCGCGGCCAGTTGGTTCGGTCGGTGGCCGTCCGCCTTTGGAGGTTACGAGCGGACGGGTCGGGCTTGCGACTGACCCGCCGGCCCCCGTCCACGGTGACGGTGGTGCCGGTGACGTGAGCGGCAGAGACGAGGAACAGCACGGTGGCCGCGACATCGTCCTCGCTGCCGGCGCGGCCGGACACGGTTGCCTGCTCGCGGCCGGAGTCGGTGCCCCAGTCGGGGTGCTCCACGCGCATCTGCTCGGTCGCGATGACACCGGGCGCGACGGCGTTGACCCGGATCCCCTGCGGCCCGAGCTCCACGGCTAGAGCGCGGGTCAGGGCCTCAAGACCCCCCTTGCTCGTCACGTAGCAGACGTGGGTCTCCAGGGGCAGGTATGCCTGGACGCTGCTGACGTTGACGATGCAGCCGCCGCCCTGCGCCGCCATGGCCCCGGCCGCGTCGCGGCTCAATATGAGGGGGGCGGTGAGGTTCGTGTTGACGACGCGCAGCCACTCGTCGTGGGTCACCTCCGCGAGCGGCAGCCGCCGACCGGTGGTGGCGGCGTTGTTGACCAGGATGTCGAGCCGTCCCCAGGCCGACACCGCCTGCTCGACCAGGCCCTGGACGGCATGGTGGTCCGAGAGGTCGACGCAGATGGTCGTACAGCGTCCGCCCGCTGCGGTGAACTCGCGAGCGACCTGGTCGAGCCGCTCGCCGACCACGTCGACCAGCGTCACCGACGCACCGGCCCGCGCCAGGGCGAGGGCAACGCCCCGACCGATGCCGGCGCCGGCGCCGGTCACGACCGCGGCCTGGCCGGCGAGGCTCTGCGTCGTCATCACGTCCCGCTCAGTGCGCCCGCGGTCATGCCGCGCACCATGTACCGCTGCACGGCGAAGAACGCCAGGGTCAGGGGGATGCTCGTGATTGTCGTGGCCGCCATCAGCCCACCCCAGTCAAACTGGAACTCCCCGTTGAAGGACTGCAGCAGACCGGGTGGCAACGTCAGCTTGTTGGTCTCCGTCATCAGGGTGAGCGGATAGAGCAAGTTGTTCCAGGACTCGATGAAGATGATGACCGCCGTGGTCGCGATCCCCGGCAGGCTGAGCGGCACCACGACCCGGATGAGGATCCAGAACCGGGAGTAACCGTCGACCCGGGCCGCCTCCTCGATCTCGATGGGCACCGAGTCGATGAAGCCCTTCATCATCCATGACCCCACCGGGAGCGCGAACGTCGTGTAGCCGATGATGAGCCCGGTGTACGTGTTGAGCAGGTGGAAGGCGTTCATCAGCAGGTAGAGCGGGCCGATCAGTACGATGAAGGGGAGCATCTGGATGATGAGGATGGCCCGGCTGAACGGCCCGCGCAGGCGATAGCGGGTGCGCGAGAAGCTGTAGCCGGCCAGGGTGCAGATCGCGGTCGCGATGACGGCCGTGACTACCGAGGTGAACAGGCTGTTGAGGAAGAAGCTGTTGAAGGGCAGGCGACCGCTCACCAACAGCTGGTAGTTCTCGGTGGTCGGCGCCGCCGGGATCACCGTCGGGTCCAGCGCGACGACCTCGACCTTGTTCTTGAACGAGGAGACCACCATCCAGTAGAGCGGGCCCGCGACCGCCACCACCCCGGCGAGGATGGTGGCCAGCGACAGGAACGAGATGCGTTCGTGGCGCCTCCGACGACCGGTCTGTTGACGGTCGGGGCGGCGGGTGCCGTGCGCGTCCTCCGAAGGAGGCGACGTCACGTCGCTGTGGGCGTGCGGTGTCATCGCTGGGCTCCTCGCAGCCGTGACAGGAACAGGCTGGCCAGGCCCATCATGAGAATCAGCCAGACGACGCCGATCGCCGACGCATACCCGAGGTCGAACCGCACGAAGGCGAGCTGGTAGAGGTAGACGGTCAGCGTGGTGCTGCTGTAGCCCGGCCCCCCGCCGGTCAGGGAGTAGACCAGCGGGAACTGGTTGAGGTTGTTGATGGTGGCGATGATCGCGGCGATCCCCCCGGGCCCGATAAGGAACGGCACCTTGATCCGCCAGGCCATGATCCACGCGTTGGTCTTGTCGACCCGCGCCGCCTCGATGACCTCGTTCGGCACGGCGCGCAGGCCCGCGGTGAAGACCAGCAGGAAGAACGGCGCGCTGTGCCAGATGTTGGCGATGACCACCGACCACAGCGACCAGTCGCTGGAGGTCAGCCACGGCACCGGGCTCTCGCGCAGACCGGACTTCAGCAGCAGGCTGTTGATCAGCCCTCCGCGGTCGAGGAAGAGGAACTGGAAGAGGAACGCGATGACGATGACGGGGATCGCCCAGGGGGCGAGCAGGAACCCCCGGAAGAAACGCCACGGGCCCTGCAGCCGCTCGGTGGCCAGGGCGAGGGCCAGACCGATCGACACCGCGCCGACGAGCGATGCGGCCGCGAAGACGAGGGTATTGCGCAGGGCGGTCCAGAACACCGGGTCCGAGGCGATGTGCCGGAAGTTCGCCACGCCGACGTTCTCGGCGGCGGCGTCGCCGGCGATGAGGTTGTAGTCCGTGAAGGCGAGGATCACGGTCCGGACGATCGGGTAGCCCACGACGACGACGAGGATGACGAAGGCCGGGATCGCCATCCAGTCAACCCACGGCGTGCGCCTGCGGTTGCGACGCCGCGCGGTCCCGAGCGGGCCGCCCGTGAGCGGTTTGACGGCGGTGGTCATGCCTGGCTCCTCTCGGCCTCGACGACGACCTGCACGTTCCACGGTCCCAGAGTCAGCTCGACCTGCGACTCGGACCCGCCCGCCGGGGAGAGGAGGGATCGCCCACCGACCGGCAGGGTGACCCGGTGGGTGTCCCACGACCAGTTTGTCACGAACCACAGGCGCTCACCGCTGCGGGCCGTGGCCCGGGTGACCTTGACCGAGTCTGGCATCCCTTCTGCGAGGGGCCGGATGCCGGCCTGCCGCAGGACCCACGACGCCAGCGCCTGTCCGAGGCCAGGGTCGGGCAGCGTGCCCACATAGGTCACCCGGCCGGCGCCGTGGACCCGTGTCGTGGCGGCGGGGAACCGGCCGAAGTGCGGGTGGTCGTAGGACACGAGAGGCTCCGCCGAGTCGGTGACCAGCTCGTCGGCCCAGCCCAGGGCGCGCGACGTCGCCGGCAGCTCGAGACCGTCGACGTCGCTCACGACGGGCAGCGGCTCGACGAGGTTCGAGTAGAGGTTGTAGTGGGCGCCGACCGCATCGCGGAGGGGCCCTGGCGCGACATCTGTTCGGGCACAGCCGTTCTCGTCGGCGTAGCCGCTGCGGAACGACACCACGAGATGGCCGCCGTTCCTCGCGTACTCGTCCAGGGAGCGCAACGTCTGGTCGTCGCTGACGTAGAGCGCCGGGACGACGAGCACGGGGAAGCGGGAGAGGTCCTCGCCCACCCGGGCCGCCTCGAGCTGGGCGCCGGCGTCGAAGAACGCCCGGTAGAACGTGTCGAAGATGCGCTCGTACGACGCGGGGTCGCCGGCGAAGGAGCCCGGCAGGGCCAGCGGCGGGGCGAACTGGAACGCGAACCGCGAGTCCTCCGAGTAGAGGACGCCGACCTCGGCCTCCGGGTCGACGCCGGTGAACAGCGCGTCGTGCTCGCGCCACTCGGCTCCGACGGCGGCGATCTCCTCGGAGCACCGGTTGGGCGCGAAGTCGTGCCCCAGGATGCCACCGGAGTAGGTCTCGTGCCCGAAGTGCAAGGTATGCCAGTGCCAGTACGCCGCGCCGACTGCGCCGCGGGAGAGGCAGGTGTATGCCGCGAGGCGCCACTGCCCGTCGTACGCCGGGAAGTTGTGCGCCGAGCCGCCGACGCTGATCGAGTTCATCTCGGTGACGATGAAGTTGCGGTGCTGTTCGCTGCGGGCCAGGTCGCAGCGCAGGAAGACCTGCTGGGCGCCGTGCGTCCCGGTCGCGTCGTGGTACGAGGACGGGAACGACGGCGGGGGGTTGAGCAGCCCGTCCTGGGCGTGGTGCGGCACATTCTCCGCGGGCAGGTCGACCATCCGGTGGATCTGGCTCCGGCTGGCGAAGGGACGGCCGTGGCCGCCGACGAGGTCGTGGGTGACGAGCTGCTCGGGCCGCAGGTACTCCCGCACGACCGCCGCCTGCCAAGCCAGGTAGTCGGTGCTGAGCCGCGACTGAAAGCGCCGCCAGGCCAGGTCGTAGGACGGGTTGGTGTTGCCCGACTCCATAGTCCCCGGGTGCCAGAGCTGGGACCAGTCGGTGATTCGGTGGGACCAGTAGTTCAGACCCCAGGCATCGTTAAGAGCGTCGACCGTGCGCCACTCCCGGCGCAGCTCGGCGACGAACGCAGCGAAGACGTGGTCGTTGTGCAGGTTGAGAACACCGATCTCGTTGTCCACCTGGACCCCGACCACACTGGCATGGTCGGCGTACCGCTCCATGAAGGCCCGCACCATCCGCTCGGCGTAGAACCGGAACGTCGGGTGGCTGAAGTCGACGTTCTGGCGGCCACCGAAGCGCAGTACAGGACCCCCCGCGGGCACGGCCATCACCTCTGGATAGGTCTGGGCCAACCACGGCGGGATCGCGTAGGTCGGCGTCGCGAGGACCACCGCGATCCCCCCCGAGTGCAGGGCGTCGAGGATGCGCTGGAGCCAGTCGAGCTCGAACCGACCCTCCTCCGGCTCGCAGAGCGCCCAGATCGAGTCGCCCACCCGCGCGTAGTTGAGGTTGGCCTCCTTCATCATCCGGATGTCGTCGTCCAGCCGGTCGAACGGCAGGTACTCGAAGTAGTACGAGGATCCGTAGTACAAGCGCGTCTCCAGGCTTAGGGGGTCGGGCCCAGCGCGGTCGCCGAGGTCGACGGCGGCGCTCGCACGGTCTGGTGGTGGGCTACTGCAGCGCGGACTTCAGCGAACCCTGCATCTCGCTGGCGATCGCGTCGATGGACTTGCCGCTCGTCATCGCCTGCTGCACGCCGATCATGATCGGGGCCGACGCCTTCGCGTAGTTGGGGCTCCACGGCGGACGGGTGATCGTAGGCGTGATGTCCGTACGGAAGTACTGCAGTGACTTGTCCTTGTCCAGCAGGGTCTGGGCGGCCGGTGGGAGGGTGGTGGCCGCGGGGAAGGCCGACTTGTTCTGGATGACGTGGACGTCAGCCGCCTCGCTGCGGGTCATCCACTGGACGAAAGTCCACGCCTGGTTCTTGTGAGTAGTGGCCTTCATCACCGCGAGCTGGTGGTCCTGAGGGACGCTGTAGGACGAGCCGTCCTTGCCCGTCGGCATCTTCACAACACCCCAGGTGGCGTCGAACTGGTCGTTCGTGATCTTGGTATCGGTGGCCTTGATGACCGACTCGAGGATGGACTGGTCCTCGATGAAGGCCACCTTGTTCTGCGCGGCGAGCGGGCGGAAGTAGCCAATCTTCTGGTTGATCTCCGTGTAACCCTTGGTGCCGAGCGTGCGCATGAAGTCGAGGTAGCCCTTCATACCCGGTGACTCGGCGTTGGCCTTGCCGTTCTCCACCGGGTTGGCACCGAATGCCTTGATCCACGGCCAGTTCACGTCCAGCCCGAACACTCGGTTGGTCGAGTCGATCCCCATGGGGATGACGCCGGGTGCCTTGGACTTGACCGCAGCGAGGGCGCTCATGAGCTCGTCGACGGTGCCCGGGGGCTTGTTCGGGTCGAGGCCGGCTTGGCTCATGATCTTCTTGTTGTACCAAAGGCCCACCGGCTGAACCGCCCACGGGACCGCCATGAGCTTGCCGTCGATGACGCCCGTCTGGAGCAGCTGGCCGACCATCTGGGACTTGTAGCTGGCGCCGGCTAGGTCGTCGAGCGGGGCCAGGGCGCCAGCCGCCGCGAAGTCGGCGGTGTAGTTGCCGAACGTCTGGACAACGTCGGGGGACTGGCCGGCGCGCAACTGCTGCAGCACCTTCTGCTCGAAGTCGCTGTAGGGAATGGCTTGGACCTCCACCTTGATGGTGGGGTTCTCCTTCTGGAACTGCTCGATCAACGACTGCAGGCGCGAGGTGGGCTCGGTCGCGTCCCACATGGCCACCTTCAGCGTGGCGGGCCCGCCGGTCGACTGCGACCCCCCGTCGGAGGAGGCGCACGAGGTAAGGCTCAGGGACGCGAAGACCGCAGCCGCCCCGGCGACCACCCGCACCGAGGCGCCTCGACCCCTCTCGGACCGACCGCATACATGGCGTCGAACGTGCCCGCGGAATGTGTTCGTCATACCTACCTCAGGTTAAGTCGATTGGCGTTTAGTGGTCTGACCTCTGAGCTCATGAATCGTGACATGGCCATCGGGGGGTGTCAAGGTCTCGCGTTGACTCATCTGCGGGGCGAGATCTGGATGCTGCAGCTCGCAAATCACGAATTACTCCCTGGCCCAGCAGCAACTGCCTGACTGCCTCCTGATGATTCGCGCGGTCGCGGGGTTAGCCGACGGCGATGGCGAATACGTGCATTCCGGTGATCCGGCCGCTCGGCGGCGTCGTACCGCCGCTGGGGAGCAACACCGCCTTGACCGTCTTGCCGCTCGTGACCGGCACGCCGGCGTAGAAGACACGGGCCGTGTGGTTGCGACGGCCTGCATGTCCACCGTTGCTGGCGGGGTTGGAGTCGTTGATGTAGGGCATCGTGGCGATTGCGTCGTTCTCTGGCCCGGGTGCGTTGAAGTAGTTGTCGAGGGTCACCCGGTAGTCACTGCTGCTGCCGTCGGCGTAGTAGACGGTGCCGGTGCCACCTTCGTTGCCGGGGCTGCCGACGCCGAGGAAGCCGAGGGTGGATCCGGAGCCGGCGACGAGGACGGCCTGTCCCTCGGCGACGACGTTGTCCCGCTGGCCCGCTGCGGCGTCGGGCCAAGTGAAGGTGAGCCTGCCGTGGCTGACAGCTGCGCCCGGCGGCAGCCCGGCGACGGTGAGCGCCTGTTCGGAGAGGCTGTTGCCCACGCCGTCGAGGTTTGCCCCGTTGACGTTCGAGTCGTCGCTGATGCCGACGTTGTTGAATGCCTTCTCCAGCGAGGCGTACGGAACGAGCAGGCTGACGCCGGCCTTGGTAACGCCGCGCCGCGCACCGGCGGTGAAGCTGGCCTGCACCGTCACGTCGAACTGTCCCGGCGTCGCGTCCGCCGGGACGCTGACCTGCCATTTCGCCTCGACGGACTGCCCGCTCCGCAGCCTCTGGAAGGTCGTCGCCTTGAGGGGCTGTGCCGTCCACCCGTCGGGCAGCTGGATCGCCAGTTTCACGTCGTCCAGGTTGGGATTGCCCTGATTGGTGAACGTCGCGCTGACCTCGGTGGAGGACCCGGGAGCGAGGACGGTGGGCGCTGCCTGCACGTCGAGCGCCCCGTAGGGTGCCGGCGGCCCACCGGGCGAGGCCTGGGTCGCTCTGATCGCGACCTCGGCCGCGCCGAGCGTCGGATGGCTCGCGCGGAGCGTCACCGTGCCCGGGGAGTTGGGCAGCGTGCGCACCCAGACGGCCCCGACCGCGCCGGCGTCGCCGAAGGCGAACGGGTTGTCCCCGACCAGCATGGCCGGCCCGTCCACCGAGAGCAGGACCTGGCCCGCGACGTAGGGCCGCGGGGCGCCATACTTGTCCAGCGCCCGGAACACGACGCGAGTCGCGTCCACCCCGTCGGCGACGAGCTTGGCGTCGTCCGCGGTCAGTGACAGCACGTCGCCGGACGGGTCGGACGAGAACGAGCGAGAGGTCACCTTCGTGGCGCCGAGGTAGCCGTCGATGCGCAGCTCCGGGTGCGACGAGCCGTCGACCTTGCTGAAGTCCACGAAGGACGGCGGGTAGCGCAGGTGACCGTAGTTGACGGTGTCCGGTCTGGCCGTCGCGAGGTGTGTGTCACCGACGTAGATTTCGAGCCGATCTAGGTTGGCGCAGATCATCGCATTGGACAGGGTGCTAACCGGCGACGTCACCCCAAAGTCCCAGTAGAACGCGGGCGCGATCACCGCTCTCGTATGCGGGTCGACCTGCGACTGGTAGATAGCGGCACCGGGCTTGGGCACGCGGAACAGGTCGATGACGCCGGTGTACTTGACACCCTGGTACTGGTTGCCCAATCCGGAGGGGTAGTCATAGCCGGACCACGGCAGAATTCCGCAGTACCGGTCGTCGGACGCACCGATGTTGTGCACCCGTCCGTGCGCGGTGGCCTGCCCCTGCTGCACGTCCTGGGTGTCGGTGCGGCGGTAGAAGATCGCCGGCCCGGACAGTGTGCCGACCGTTTCGCTGACCATGTAGGGACGATCTGTGCGCGGCGCCAGTAGTTCCGGCTGCTTCTCGCCGTTGGGCCCGGTACTGCTGGCGTAGTCGTTGTAGCTGAAGACGTCCTGGACGTAGTTGGGAGTGTTATACGTCCCGGCGACCATCGCGCCGACAGTGGGACGCGAGTCATCCAGCGAGTGGGCCAGGTCACGTGTGCTGGTGTAGAAGGCGACGTCGTCGCGCGTCTCGTTCAGCCGCGCCCCCCAGATGATGACCGAGGGATGGTTTCGGTCGCGGCGCACCATTTCGCCGACGTCGCGGTAGGCCAGCGCCTTCCAAGCCGCGTCGCCGAGGTAGCCCCAAGCGGGCGCCTCGTCCCAGGCCATCAACCCGAGTTCGTCGCAGGCGTCGTAGAAGGCCTCCGCCTGCGGGTAGTGCGAGCAGCGCACCATGTTGCAGTTCAGTTCACGGCGTAGGATCTCGGCATCCTTGCGCTGCACCCGATCCGGCATCGCGCCGCCCGCGTAGGGGTAGAACTGGTGCCGGTTGAGCCCGAACAACTTGACTCTACGACCGTTGAGGAAGAATCCGTTCAGCTCGAAACGGGCCTCACGGAATCCGATTCGGACCTGGTAGTCGTGCAGCGCCGTGTCATTGACCATCAACGTCGTGGTGACGGTGTACAGCGTGGGGCTGTTCACGTCCCAGAGCTTGACGCCGGACAGCCCGGTCAGCGTCGCCGTGACCGTCGTCCGACCCGCCGCTCCGATCGTCACTGGCACCGAGGTCGACGCGACCTTGCGATCACCGTCACGCAGATCCACCACGAGCCGGGACGCCCCCGCAGGCACGACAGCCGCATCCACCGTGCACTGCACCTCGACCTGCCGGGCACCCGCGTCGAGCACGTTCGTCGGTTTGGCGAATACATCGGCGATGAAGACCTGCGGGACCGCGCGCAGCGTCACATCGCGGTAGATCCCACCGGGCTGCCAATAGTCCACCGACGTCGGCGCATAGGGCGCCGGCCGGTCGGGCGGAACATCGAAGTTGAACTTGGAATCCAGCGTCAGGGCCAGCACGTTGTTGCGGGCCAGCAGCTGATCGGTGATCTCGCAGCTGAACGGCAGGTAGCCGCCGAGATGATCGGCGACCTCGTGCCCGTTCAGCGTCGCGGTCGCGTGGGTCATCGCCGCGGCGAAGTCCAGGAAGGTTCGCATCCCGGTCAGTTCGCCCGGGGTATCGAAACGGTTGCGGTAGGTCCAGACCTTCTGCCAGCCGTTCGGGTCCCAGTTGCGCCATGACAGCGGCACCACCGTGTGGGGCAGCGTGACCGTCACGTAGCCGCTGTCGTCGAATCCGGGCTGCGCGCTCCCGGTAGCCGCCTCACCGAACAGCCAGCCGGTGTTGAAGGCGACGACGCGGGTAGCAGGACCGCGAGCGGGCGTCGCGGCGACCGACGTGGAGTCCCCGCCCAGCACCGACCAAGCCACCAGACCTCCGGCGCCGGCTGAGGACACGGTGAGGAAGTTCCGTCGGGACAGTCGGCCCCGCTCGTCCGGTGCGCCTGTCTTATCGGTCATGGTGCGTTCCTCCGATTGGCTGCGCACTGGGTGGGGCGAAGCGTTGCTGTCGTGGTAAGACCTCCAGCCATCATGGATCGGCGCAGAGACGGTGTCAAGAGTTCACGTTGACTCATCAAAAAGTGCGGCGGACCGTCGAACAGGTCGAACTGGCCACCGCCGAATGGGTCGACTGGTCACGATATGCAGGTGATGTTCGTCCTGGTCGTTGGGATCGGGGAGCGAGGGTCACCGCATCGATCGGAGATCGTTCATGGGCTTCACACCGTGCCTGCTTCGTACCGCTCGTCC